>Ga0207646_10008059_pt1 | contig 10620 bp, 6 predicted proteins | sample KBSK5502metaG_FD_184343 | JGI IMG/M metagenome (GOLD analysis project Ga0207646, IMG submission 184343) | Corn, switchgrass and miscanthus rhizosphere microbial communities from Kellogg Biological Station, Michigan, USA - KBS K5-50-2 metaG... | ecosystem: Host-associated > Plants > Roots >...
GGGCCCGGCCGCGATCGGCGGCTCCGGGATGTGGGGGAGCAGCTCGTTGAGCAGGTAGCGGTCGTACTGGAGGTGGCGCTCGACGCGCACGCCGGGGGGCTGGTGGTGGGCGTACCAGGACTCGCCGTCCACGCTGTCCACGCACCAGACCTGGAGGCGACCCGCCTCGATCCAATCGGCCAGGGCGCCCACCAGGCCGAAGTCCTCCCACTGGTAGAAGCGGCCCTGGGAGGTGGGGAAGGCCAGCAGGGGGACGCCCGAGGCGCCGAAGCGGAGGACTTCCATGTCCCGCCCCAGCGCCTCGCTCCAGTCCCTGCTGTAGTCCCGCTCCACGGTCGAGTACGTAGTTTCCACGATGGCCTGCCGGGCCATCGGGTCGTCTGTTAAGCGGCGATCCTGATGCGCAGCCACAGCATGGCCGCTACCGCCAGTGCGGCAACCACCAAAAGCAGTCCCACCACCCAGCTTGGAAGCGCAAAGGGAAACGACGCTCCGGTACCGGTGCCCGCCGCCGGGGGCGCTCGACCCGGGCTGGGCGCAGCGTCCGGGGCAGGACTTGGGGTGGCGCTCGCGGCCGGCGCCGGGCTGGGCGAGCTCGGATTTGAACTCGGTGGCGCCGGCGGCGGCGTGCTGGTGGGAGGCGCGGACCGCGGCGGTGGGCTGACGCTCGGCTGCAGGATCAGCGTGAACGTGGTGACCGCGAGGACCGTCTTGCCGTTGGCGTTGTTCTGGGTGGCGGTCACGGTTCGGTCGCCTGGTGGCCCGGCGGGCGGCTGGAAGTGGGTCGAGAAGGTGCCGGATGAGCTGACCACGATGCCGCGAACGACATCGCCGAAGCCCTGGAAGCTGATGCTGACCGTGCCGCAGGCGGGCGCCGGATCGCCGCAGAACCCTGCCCCGTCAGCTTGTATGACCTGCGCGGGGGTGCCCTGGGCGGGGGTCAGCTTCAGGGTGGCCCCGGCGGCCGAGGCGCTCACGCCGCTCAGGGCCAGCCCAGCCAAGACCCCACCCAGCCCGGCCGCCGCACGCCGCCCCACACCGGATTCAACGATGCGGGGCAGCGCGCGGTCACGCCCTGCGGTCACCCGGAAGGCTGCTTCCTCACTTGGAGGACATGCTCCACGAGGCCGAGTTGTTGGCGGTGTTGGGGTCGGAGGTCGGCGAGGAGACGCTCGCCGTGCTGGTGACCAGCTTGGCGTTGCCCTGGATGAAGAAGTTGACCTGGATGCTGCGCGATCCGCCGGCCACGATCGTGCCCAGGGCGCAGGTCAAGGTGGACCCGGAGAGTGTGCACAGCCCGCCGCTGTTGTCGGACACGTAGTGGCCGATCGTGGCCGGGGGCAGGTTCTCGGTGACCGTCACGCTGACGGCATCCGATGGCCCGCCGTTGCTGACCCCGATCAGGTAGGCGACCGTGGTCGAAGGCTTGTAGATGCTGGGTCCGGTGTAGGTGATCGCCAGGTCGGCCACTGCGTGGGCGGTGGCCGAGGCGCTGGCGGTATCAGGAGTGGGATCGTTGGAGCTGGTGGTGGCGGTGCCGGTCATCGTCAGCACGGTCCCCTCCGGAACCGAGCTGGCCACGTTCACCGTGGTGTAGACGCTCGCGCTGGCCCCGGGGTCGAGGTCGTTGAGCTGGCACTGCAGCGTGTGGGGGTCGCCCACGACGAGCGCGCAGGTGCCGCTGGAGCCGTTCGAGATCGAGGTTCCCGCCAGACTGGTGCCCAGGGGCAGAGTCTCGGTCAGGGAGATGCCGCGCGCAGTGGACGGCCCGCTGTTGGTGATGGTGGCCGTGAAGGTCATGGAACGTCCCGAGACCACCGGGTTGGGCGATTCTGTCATGCCCAGCGTGATGTCCCCGAGCACGCTCACGTTGGTGTCGTTGTGGGCGAAGTTATTGCTGTTGTTCGGATCGAAGCTGTCGCTGGAGACGTTGGCGTCGCTGTGCAGGGTGCCGGTGGTCTGGGGATTGACGTTGACGACGACGGTGATGGAGCGGGTCGAGCCTGATGCCATGACGTCGAACCCGCACGTCGCGGGACTGGTGGGATCGCCGGGGACGCCGGCCTGACACGGAGTGCCGGCCGGGTTGGAGGTCACCGAAACCACTGTGGTGCCGGCCGGGATGGTCTGTCTGAAGACCACGTGCACGGCCTGGGAGGGACCGTTGTTCTTCACGGTCGAGTTGTAGGTGAGGTTGGTGCCCGCATTGACCGGATTGGGGCTCGAGGTGAGCGTGGTGATGGCCAGGTCCGCGACGGCGGTGTAGGCGATGTTGGAGCTGGCGCTGTTGTTGGTGGTGTCCGGATCCGGCGTGGCCGAGACCGCGGAGGCCAGGTCGTTGATGGTCTGGGCGTCGTTGGCGGTGTAGCTGATCTGGACGGTGGCCCGGCCCGGCGTGCTCACCGAGCCGGCGGGAATGGTGCCCAGCGCGCAGGTGAAGGTGCTAGCCGGCGGCGTGCACGTCCCCTGGCTGGGCGTGTCGGCGGTGACCGAGAAGGTCCCCGAGGAGGTCGACTTGTCAGTCAAGGTGACGCTGCGCGCGTCGGACGGACCCGTGTTGTCGACGAACACCGTGCAGTGCGCGGTCTGCCCGGCCGGCACGGTCGCATCGCAGATCTTGCTGACCACGATGTCGGCGAGGTCGTTGACGACCACCACCGAGGTCGCGCTGTTGTTGGCCGGGTTGGGGTCGACCGCCTCGCCGCTGGTCACAGTGGCGGTGTTCGAGATCGAGGTCGGTCCCCCGCCGACCGTCGCGTTGGAGTGGACCAGCACCTCGATCGTGAAGCTGACGCTGGTGCCGTTGGCCATGTCCGCCTGCGGACAGCGCAGCTTGCCCGACCCCAGCGGGCTCTCGACGCAGCCGCCGGTGCTGGACAGGAAGGTCTCACTTCCGGGCAGGTTGTCGGTGACGACCACCTTGCTGGCGGCGTCGGGACCATTGTTGGTCACGCCGATCGTGTAGGTCAGGTGCTGGCCGGCGGTGGCCGGGCTGGGCGCGGTCTTGGTGATGGCGAGGTCGGCCGAGGGCAGCTGGATTTTCCACATGCCGCGCCCGGCGCTGCCCGCGAAGGCCACGTTGTTGTTCTGATCGAAGAAGAAGTTGGTGGGGCGGCTGACGGCCTGCGAACCCCGCACCGTTATCCAGTTGGCGCCCTGGTCCACGGACGCGAAGGTCCCGTTGACCGCGGTGCCGACCAGGATCGTGTTGCTGTTGCCGTCGAAGTCGAGGGCCGTCACCTGCTGGCCGAAGAAGCCGTCGAAGAAGCGCAGCGCGTTGCTGTTGGTGACCAGGCTCGTGATCGCGTTGTCCGCCGTCCAGCTGGCGCCGCCGTCGGTGGTGCGCACCATGCGGCCGGCCAGGAAGTCGCTGGCGTAGAGGTTCAGCGGGTTGGCCGGGTTGACGCCAAAGGTGCCCGCGCTGGTGATGCCGTTGGTCAGCGCCGTGTAGACGGCGGTCGAGTCCATCGGTCCCTGCAGCCGGAACAGCTGCGGGGTGCCCGCGACCTTGAGGCGCAGGTAGAAGGTCGGGGCCGCGGCCGGGCCCGTGGCCTTGATGTCGAAGGGCGGAGTGGTGGCCGCGATCTTGGGGCCCATCTGGGTCCAGGTGCCGCCCGCGTCGGTGGTGACCCAGGTCGTCCAGGTCGGCGCCGGGTTGGGCGGCACCGTCGACGAGTCAGGAGTTATGAAGGCATAGCTGCGGGTGCCGAACTGGGTGGCGTGGAAGTTGTTCGGCACCTGGAACCCGGGTGGGTCGGAGAAGCCGACCGTCCCGGTGCCGCCCGGGTCGGAGAGGTTGTCGCTGCATCCGAAGCAAGAACGCCAGAGCAGCTTGGTGGTGCCGCTGCCGTCGTGGTCCGCATAGGTCGCGTAGACGTCCGGGCCCTGCTGGGTCCAGCTGGCGCCGGTGTTGTTCGTGTACCAGAGGCCGTTGTCCTGCAGGCCCATGTAGAGGTCGGTGTGGCCGGCGAACACGGTGCCCGCCATCTGGGTCGCCTGCAGCGCGTGCAGGCCGGCGCTGCTGATGGTGAAGGCGGGGCTCGAGTTGCAGCCGTCGGTGGTCCGGAAGACGCCGCCGTCGCCGCCGTGCAGGAAGGGGCACGCGTTGGCGGGCACGGGCTGGAACGCGAGGTCATGGGCGTCGGGGGCGTTGTGCACCGCTCCGATGCTGTTGTCGTACACGCTGAACGCGCCGCCGGTGCCGCACCGCGGCGTGTTCAGGGTGTCGCAGGTCTGGTGCGTGAAGCGGGAGTTGGTACCCCAGAAGAGCTCGAACTGGGTGGCCGTACCCCCCGCGAAGGCCGGGTGGGCGATCACCTGGCTGGCTCGACAGTTGGAATCGAAGGGACCGTTCAGGTTGGTCCAGCTGCCGCTGGCTCCGGCCGCGTCGTTCTCCAGGATCTGGCTGTTGCAGAACTGGCCGGTCGGATCCTGGATCCAGCTGGAGAGGAACACGGTGTTGTCGTCGTTGGGGGCCACCGCCGTGTAGCAGGGCGGGAAGGTCGCGGGGCGATTGATGGGCCGGCTCGCCGAGGTGTCCGGCGCGGTCCAGGTGCCGCCGGCATTGTTGGAGCGGAAGAAGCCTCCCTCGCCGCATACGTCGAGCTGGACCTGGCCGCTGATGATCCGGGCCTTGACGTCCGTGGTGTTGGAGTTGCTGCCGCCGCTGGGATCGTTGCCGGTCCAGTGAACGCCGGAGTCGGAGCTGGTCACCAGGCCGCAGTTGTCGGCCACCGCCACGAGGATGCTGCCCGGGGTGCCGGGAGCGATGGCGACCGCGTTGGAGGCCGGCTCGCTGGTGCAGGTGTCGGGCCGGGCGGCCTTGCTCCAGGTGGCACCCGCGTCATGGCTGACCCAGATGTCGCCGCCGCCGCCGGCCGCCGTGTGACCATCGTAGAAACCGACGGCCACGATCAGGTTGGAGTCGGTAGGGGCGACCTTGACGTCACTGCTCGCGGTCAGCCCAATGGCGTCGACGTGGGACCAGTTGTTGCCGCCGTCGGTGCTGCGGTAGATGCCGCCCAGCTCGGTGGCCGCGTACACGTTCAGAGGGTTGACCTGATCGACGCCGAAGTTCTGGATCCGGCCGCCGAACTGCAGGCCCGAGGTCACGTTGTTGGAGTTGATCTCGGTTACGGCGGAGGGCGCAGTGAACCCATGGGCCACGATCGGCGAGGTCAGCACGCGGGCGACGCCCAGGCTCACACCGGTGGTCGCGCCCGTGGCGACCACCAGCAGCTGGCCGGCGACCGCCAGGCACTTGGCCTTGAAGCTGGCTGACCCCATGAGTCCCCTCCCCCTACGCGCACGACCGCACCCGCAACGTGCGGAATCCAGCCCCATGTACCCCTCTTGGAGAGGGCTGTCAACCCGGAACGTCAGTTCCCGTTAAGGCACTGACAGGAACCGTGTCAGCGCCTGTGGAGCAGGTTTGCCGTGCCCGCGGTGACGAGGATCATCACCGCCAAGAAGGTAAAAGCGACCAGCGGGAGCGTCGCCAACGCGGTTCCCGGTCGACGGTCTTGTTGGTCGTGATGGCAGTGGCGATCAAGTACATCGCCTCCCTTACACGTTGATTCCGGCGGGAGGGTCATGGCTCCCGGGGGTAACGAAGTGCATAGGTTCCTGCTGACGATCCACGGCACCTCGCGGTCGCTGGAGATGGCGGTGCCCGCCGACACGCCCCTAGGCGGCGTCCTGGCCAGCATCGTCGAGGCGATAGAGGAGCAGCCGGTGAACGGGCCGGTCGAGCTCGAGCACTGGCGGCTCACCCTGGATGACGGCCGCATCCTCAACCCGCGGGCCAGCCTGGTCGAGTCTGGCGTGCACGAGGGCACTCCGCTATATCTGCGTCACTTCGCCGAGGAGCCGATCTCGCCTGGCCTGGGGATGGAGCCGGCCCCGGCGCCGGTCGAGCAGGTGCCGGTGCGCCCGACACTGCCCGAGCCGGTCCCGCTGGGCGAGCGGCTGCGGGCCACGGCGGGGGCGTTCGTGTCGGCCGGGTCCGCGAGCTCGGAGCAGCCGGAGCCGCCCCTGGGCAGCCCCAAGCGCCTGGCCGTGCCCAGGCCGCGGTCGCCCTTCGAGCGTGCCCAGGCGGCCTGGTTCGCGGGCGACTACCAGCGCCGGCTGGAGCAGGTGATCGCGGCCCCGCGGCTCAGCCACTGCGTGACCATCGCCGTCGTCTCACCCAAAGGCGGGGTGGGCAAGACGACCACCTCGATCATGCTGGGCACCCTGCTGGCCATGGTCCGCAGCGACCGCGTGGTGGCGGTCGACACCAACCCCGACCACGGCACCCTGGGCCGATCGCTGGCGCCCGAGCACGAGATCTACGTCGACGACCTGCTGGGGGTGGTCGACCAGCCGGCGCTGACGGTGACCATGCTGGACCGCTTCCTGGCCCGCGCTCCTCACGGGATGCTGGTGCTGCCGGCGCCGACCGACCCCGAGCGCATGGACCAGCTCGACGGGCAGGCCTATGAGCGCGTCATCCGCCGTCTGCAGGAGATGGTGAACATCCTGGTCCTCGACTGCGGGGCCGGGATGCGCGACCCGGTGACGCGCACTGCCCTGGCCAACGCCGACCAGGTGGTGCTGGTCTCGGACGCCGACCCCGCAACCGCCAGCCTGGTGGCCGACGTGGCTCGCCGGCTGCCCGCGGACGCTTCCTTCGCGATGGTCGTCAACAAGCTGCCCCGGCTGGGCTCCCGGCTCAACTTCGAGCACCTCGCGGAGGACGTCTCCAATGCGCGGGCCGTGGTCAAGATCGAGGCGGACGGCGAGGCTGCGGAGCGGGTCGGCATGGGCGACTTCACGTGGCAGGACTCGCCGCCGGAGTGGCGGATCGCGATCCGCCAGCTGGCCGCGCACCTGGCGGCCGACTGGGAGGCGCTGGGCCGGACCGCCTGAGCCTCAGTGCCGGGCGATCGTGATCCCTGACCAGGCGTATTCGTCGACGGCGTTGCCACCGGCGCCGCGCACGTACGGCTTGACCAGGTAGATCCCGAGCGGGTAGTCGAGCGCGATGTAGGCGGCGTCGTCCAGCAGCATCGTGCCGGCCTTCGCGTAGTCGGCCGCGGCGGCCGGGTCCAGCTCGGCGTCGGCCTTGGCCAGCAGGCTGTCAAACGCCACGTTGTGATAGCCCGTAAGCCCGTTACGGAAGAGCTCCGGGAGCCAGTCGTGCGGGCTGTTGTAGTCGTAGACGAAGCCGCCCACGACGAAGGTGAACAGGCGCTGTCCCCGAATGGCCCTGAAGGCCGACGCGTCCGGCGCAGTGACCGCCACGTCGACGTCGAGGTTCGCCTTCCACTGCCTCGCCAGCTCGCGGGCCAGGCCTTCGAACCCCGGTGCCGCCGTCAGCGTCAGGCCTTGGCGGCGCGATCCGGTCGGGTCCCACACGGCCAGGGCTTGCTTCGCTGCCGCCGGAGTGAAGACGGCAGTGCTGTCGGCGCCATCACCCAGGTAGCCGGCCAGCCCCTTGGGGATCAGCCCGCCAGTCGCGGGCTGGCAGGTCGTGCCCTGCTGGCACCAGTTCGCGGCCAGCACCTGCCGGTCGATGCCGCGACTGAAGGCCTGCCGTGCCGGCAGGTCGCCCGCTACCGAGGAGAAGCCGCCGCGACTGAAGTTGAAGAGGACAAACTCGGACTTCAGCCACGGCCGCGACACCAGCTGCTCCTGGCCGCGGTAGCGGAGCAGGTCGGCCGGGTCGAGGCTGGGAGCGGTGTTCTCGGGCGCGTAGCCCACGATGTCGAACTTCCCCTGCTCGTACGCGCGCACCTGGTCGCGGGCGCTGCCGACGACTTCCGCATGCACGTGAAGCGACCCGTTGCCGCCACCCCACCAGTGCGGAACCGGCTCGAAGTCGAGGCTGCGGCCTGGATCCCGGGCGACCATCTCGAACGGCCCGGTGCCCACCAGGCCCTGCGGAGTCGACCACCAACCGGTCTCGCCCCGGGCCTTTACGACCTTCTCGTCGATGACCGACGCCGCCGGATGTGCGAGCTCGGCGTACCAGAAACCGGCCGGCTGCGTAAGCCTGGCCACCAGCGTCTGCTCATCTGGCGCGGACAGGCCGGCCAGGGTGCCGCTGGTGCCCGCCTGTACGGCGGCGAAGCCGGCGACCGGATCGAACAGGGTCGCGTCGCCGGTGGGAAAGGACGCGGTCCGGCTCCAGCTATAGATGAAGTCGCGGGCGTGGACCGGGTCGCCGTTCGAGAAGAGCGCATTGGGCTTCAGCTTGAAGGTCCAGGTGAGGCCGTCGGCCGACACCGCGGGTGGGCCGGCAGCCAGGTCGGGCACGGTACGCAGTGCGGCGTCCAGCTTGTAGAGCCCGCCGAAGACGTTGCGAGCCATGCTGTAACCGACACTCGGCTGCCGGAGCTGAGCGGGGTCGAGGGTCTCGACGTCCGCGGACAGCGCCAGCCGCAGCGTTTGGTCGGACGCCAGCTCCGGCCCGGCTGCCGGCCGGTGAGCCACGTAGTACCAGCCCACCGCCAGACCGAGGACGCCGGCCAGGGCGGTCGCCGCCAGAATTCGCCTCACGGGCTGGCCAGCCGCAGCACGCGGTTGCGGTAGGTGTCGAGGATGTAGAGCGCGCCGGCGCGGTCCACGGCCACACCCAGGGGCCGGTCGAGCCCGGAGGCCACAGTCGACACCCGGCCCTGGCTGCTGATCTTGAGCACGCGCTGGTTGCCGGTATCGGCCACGAAGAGGTCGCCGGCCGCGTCCACGGCCAGGCCCGTGGGCGCCTTGAGGCCCCGCGCGACCGTGGTCACGATCCCCGACGGCGTCCGGCGCAGCACCTGGTTGCCGGCGCTGTCTGCGACGTAGAGGTTCCCGGCGGCATCGAAGGCGAGGCCGTGGGGGGAAGACCCGGGCGGGTCGGTGCCGGGGACCGTGGTCAGGGTTCCCCCGACCCGCCCGAGCTGGAGGACGCGGTGGCTCTCGGCGTCCGCGATATAGAGGGCGCCGCCGCTGTCGACGGCCAGACCGCTGGGTGGCCCCGCGGTCCTGGCCACGGTGTCGATCACGCCGGTGACGAGCACCCGCCTCACGCTGTGGTTGTTGAAGTCACCGATGTAGACGGCGCCCGTGCCGTCGGCGGCAAGTGCCTGAGCCTCCGTCGCCCGTGGGTGGACGAACAGGTCCAGCATCGCCGAGGTGGCGGCTCAGGCATCGCCCGCGTTCCCCGGCAGGCCGTTGCCGGCGAAGCCCCGGATCACGCCGTCGGCGTCGATCTTGCGCACGCGGTCGGCGTCGATCAGATAGAGGTTGCCGGCGCCGTCGGTCGCGATCCCGCTGGGATGGCTGAGCTGGGCCCGGGTAGCCGGCCCGTTGTCGCCCTGGCTGCCGCGGATGCCGGTGCCCGCATAGACCGTGAGGGGGCTGGCCGCGGGCGCTGCCGGGCGATAGGCGAGGGCGACGATGCCGGCCACCAGGACGGACACGATCGCCGCCGCCAGTGCGATCTCGTGGCGCCGGGGCCGCCAGCGCGCGCGCTGAGGAGCGGCCACCGGCGCGGCCGCCGGCGCGGCCGCCGTGGGTCGCCCGGCGGCCCAGGCGGCGATCTGGCTGCGGGTCGTGAAGTTGAGCTTGTTGCGGATCTGCTCGACGTGGCCCTCCGCCGTGCGCTCGGAGATGAAGAGCCGGGCCGCGATCTCTCGGTTGGTCAGCCCCTCGGCCACCAGCTGCGCAACCTCCCGCTCGCGGGCGGTCAAGGGCCGCGTGGGCAGCTCGTGCCTGGACGCCATGCGAGCCGAAGCATATGCGGCCTCCGGCGGGCCGCAAGGACCCAAAAACGGGTACCTACGGGCGTACTTTCCACGGTGACCCGCCTCTGCCGCGCCACCTAGCTTGCCGCTCATCAACCGGCTCTCCGGCCGGACAAAGCAGAGGTGCGACATGCAGACGGTAGGCACGTTCCGAAGAGGCGTTTCGACCCGCGTGCTGGCGGCGGCGCTGTTCCTGGTGGCGCTGCTGGCGGCAGTCCTCGTGATCAACGCGGTGCTGCTCACGCGGCCGGCGCCGGCACCCGTGGCGGCTCCCTCACTCGTGCAGCAGATTCACGAGCACCAGGCGTCAGAGCACAGCGATGGCAGCGGCGGGGTGTCGCCGCAGCAGCTGCATGACCACGCCATGGGCGAGCTCACGGAATAGCCGCGGCCGGAGGTCCCCGCCGGCGCGGCCTTTCGCCGCCCGGCGGGCGACCCGTGTTCAAGGGACCCGGGCCCGCTCCCGCCAGCGCGCGTCCTGCTGGGCGCCCACGGCGAGCACCGACTCCAGCTCGTCCATAGCGTCCCAGGCGTCGACGTAGCGCAGGTAGAGCGGGGTGATCCCGAAGCGCACGATGTCCGGCGGCCGGAAGTCGGTCACCACGCCCCGCTCGCCCAGTGCCCGCGAGAGCCCGTAGCCGTCGGTGCTGCGCACCGAAACCTGGGAGCCGCGCTCGGCGGCCGCGCGCGGCGAGGCAACCTCCACCCCCAGCGCGTCCAGCCGCGCCATCAGCAGCTCGGCGATGGCGACCGACTTGTGGCGCACGTCGTGTATCGACACACCCTCCCAGGCGTCCAGCGCAGCCTCGACCGGAGCCATGCCCACGATGCCGGGCGTGCCGGACAGGAA
>Ga0207646_10008060_pt1 | contig 10619 bp, 10 predicted proteins | sample KBSK5502metaG_FD_184343 | JGI IMG/M metagenome (GOLD analysis project Ga0207646, IMG submission 184343) | Corn, switchgrass and miscanthus rhizosphere microbial communities from Kellogg Biological Station, Michigan, USA - KBS K5-50-2 metaG... | ecosystem: Host-associated > Plants > Roots >...
GCTTCCCGTTACGGATCTCACCGGCGAAGGGCGGGCTCGTCCACGTGTCGGGCGACCCGGCCGGGACGGTGTCGAGGTGGCCGTTCCACGCGAGAGACGGCCGCGCTCGATCCCCGAAACGGGCGACGACGGACGGTCGTCCCTCGTCGCCCCGCATGATCTCCGGCGTCGCTCCGAGCGAGGTGAGGATGTCGGCCGCCACCGAAGCCGCCTCGTCCTCTGTGCCGCCCGGGTTCTCCGAGGGCGCGCCGATCAGCGCGCGCGCGTAGGCCAGGAGCTCGTCGACGTCGACCGAGGCCGCCGCGGCATCGGCGGCGGGGGAACGGACATCGTCGACCTCCGTCACGGCGGGCACGCTACCAGTCGCCCTCGGCCTGGCCATCTGGGGGCGGCGTTCGGTGGGCGGTCTCCTACGATGGGCCCATGGCGCTCACGGATCACCGCTCGGCGCTGCGCGAAAGGCTCGACCCGGATCCGCATCCGGAGCCCGACCCCGGCGAGCGGCTCGCCGCCGTCCTCGCGCTGCTGATCGAACAGCCCGAGCCGTCGCTAATGTTCACCGAGCGGGCGGCCCACCTCAGCCGGCATCCGGGAGAGGTGTCGTTCCCGGGAGGGCTCGCCGAACCCGACGACGACGCGCTCGTCACGACCGCGCTCCGGGAGACGCATGAGGAGGTCGGCCTCGATCCCAAACTGCCGGACGTGCTCGGAGCCCTTCCGTCGATCCACACGTTCGTGTCCGGCATCCTCGTGACCCCGTTCGTCGCTGCGGTTCGCGTGCTCCCCGTCCTTCACGAGAGCCGCGCAGAGATCGCGCGCGTCCTGACCGTTCCGACGAGGACGCTCGCCGCACTCGAAGAGGAACGCGAGCTCCAGCGTGACGGCGGACAGGTCTGGAAGGGATGGTGGTACGTGGCCGATGAGGCGACGATCTGGGGCGCGACCGGGTTCATGCTGCACGCGTTCCTCGAGCTCGCGCGGGAGACGGCGCCATGGCTGACGTCCTGAGCCCGGAGGACCGCGAGCTCCGGGCCTTGCTCGGTGCGGTCCACACGGTCGCGGTCGTCGGACTCTCGTCCAACCCCGCACGCCCGTCCTACCAGGTCGCGCGGTACCTCCAAGAGCACGGGTACCGGATCGTCCCGGTCAACCCCAACGAGACGGAGGTGCTCGGCGAGCGGGCTTTCCCGTCGCTCGCGGACATCCCGAAGGACGCCGGGGTCGAGGTCGTCGACGTGTTCCGCCGCGCGGAAGAGACGCCGGAGGTCGCGCGTCAGGCGGTCGCGGTCGGCGCCCGCGTGCTCTGGCTCCAGGAAGACATCGTGAGCGAGGAAGCGGCCCGCATCGCGACGCAGGGCGGCCTCGACGTCATCATGGGCGTCTGCATCAGGCACGTTCGCGCTCGACTGATGGGAGAGGAGCTGTAGATGACCGCGTGGGAGTACTTCGTCGCGCCGCTGCTGGAGCACAACCCCGGGGAGATCCTGAACACGTTCGGTGAGGATGGCTGGGAGCTCGTGGCCGTGACCCAACAGCAGACGCCCGCCGGAGGGGCCTCGCTGATCGCGTACCTCAAGCGTCCGAGGGCGTAGCGGAGCGTTCGGGACGGAGCCGCAGGAGCAACACGACGGCGAGACCCACCGCCGCGACCAGGGCGAACCACCCCCACCATGGGTACGAGCGCGACGGGCGGGCTGAGGCGGGGACCGAGACCGTCCCGGTCGGTGGGGCGTCCAGGCGCCAGATGCCGCTCGGTGAGGAGACGTACAGACGGTCGTCGGGACCGACGGCGACGTCGTACACCGGCTCGCCGAGGACGCTCACCGCGACCGGCCGAGGGTCGCTCCCGGGCGGTAGGTCGAGCCGGCGGATCGCGCCGTCGAGGTAGGAGCCGTAGTAGAGGGCGCCGCGCCATACGGCACAGCCGGTGGGTGCGATCTCCTGCACGTGGTCGACCACCGGGTCGATCGTGCCCTCGGGTCCTCCGGAGCCCATGACGTCGGGCCAGCCGTAGTTGCCGCCCGGTCGGAGCAGGTTGATCTCGTCGTGGCTCGTCGGGCCGTTCTCGGTCTCCCAGAGGTCACCCGTCGCCGGGTCGACGCAGATCCCGAACGAGTTCCGGTGCCCTAGCGTGAACAGCAGGTTGCCGGGGATCGGGTTGTCGGGGGGGACCGAGCCGTCGGGCATCAGACGGAGCACCTTCCCGCCGATCGAGTTCGGGTCCTGTGCGAACGATGGTTCGTGCGATTCGCCGACGGTCACGTAGAGCATCCCGTCGGAGCCGAACACGAGCGCACCTCCGTTGTGGTAGCGGTTCTGCGACCCGAGACCATCCAGCAGGACCTGTGGCACGCCCGCGGCGACATCGCCGTCGGCGCGGAAACGCACCAGGCGGTTCAGCCCCAGCGCCGGATCCGAGTAGTAGACGTAGATCCACGGCTGCTGAGGGAACGCGGGGTCGATCGCGACGCCGAGGAGCCCGGTCTCCGAGGACACGTCGACGTCGAGGTGTGCGAACGGCTGCGGGAGCACGGTGCCGTCGGCCGTCGCGACGCGGACGTCGCCGGTCGCCTGCTCGTCGAAGAAGAGGCGCGTCCCGTCGGGCGTCCACGCCATGCTCACGGGCTGATCGACGCGGAGGAAGCGGGACGGTGCGCCCGCGGCGGGCTCGGCGCGTGCGGACGCCGGCGAGATCCAGAGCAGCAGCATCGCGGATACGAACGCCGCGGACCGACGCGTCACGTCAGCCGAGCGCGCGTCGGAGGTCCTCGATCAGATCGTCGGGATGCTCCACGCCAACGGAGAGGCGGATCAGCTCGGGCGGCACCTCGAGCCGCGATCCCGCGACGCTCGCGTGCGTCATCGGCCCGGGGACCTCGATCAGCGACTCCACGCCACCGAGCGATTCCGCCAGGAAGAACAGCTCGGTACTGCGCGCGACGCGAAGGGCCTCGGTGGCGGAGCCCACCGTGAACGAGACGATGCCGCCGAACCCTCTCATCTGTCGCGCCGCCACGTCATGCCCGGGATGACCCGGCAGGCCCGGATAGTACACCTGGTTGACTTTCGGATGAGCGTCCAGGAACGCTGCGATCGCCGCCGCCGATGCCGAGTGCCGTTCCATCCGCATCGCGAGCGTCTTCAGCCCGCGGAGCGCGAGGTAGCTGTCCATCGGACCCGGAACCGCGCCGACCGCGTTCACGAGGAACGCGACTGGCTCGACCAGCTCGGCGTCGCTGGTGACGAGCGCGCCCCCGATCAGATCGGAATGTCCGCCGATGTACTTCGTCACGCTGTGCACCACCACGTCGGCGCCGCGCGCGAGCGGCCGTTGTGCGGCGGGCGTTGCGAAGGTGTTGTCGACGACGACCTTCGACCCGGTCGCGTGCGCGGCAGCGGATACCGCCGCGATATCGACGATCTTGAGCAGGGGGTTGGAGGGCGTTTCCACCCACACGAATCGTGTTTCCGCTCGCAGGGCGTCGCGGACCGACGAGAGGTCGGTCATATCGCACGTGTCGAACGCGAGCCCCCATGGTCCGAGCACCCTCGAGAGCAACCGGTACGTCCCGCCGTAGACGTCGTCGGCCAGCAGGACGTGATCACCCGGGCGGAGCGTCAGGAGCAGGGTCGCTTCGGCGGCCATGCCGCTCGCGAACGCGAAGCAGCGCTCGCCGCCCTCCAGGGCGGCGAGCGCTGCTTCGAAGGCCGCGCGCGTCGGGTTCCCGCCGCGCGCGTAGTCCCACACCTTCGGCTTCCCGACCTCCTCCTGCGCGTACGTCGCGGTCTGGTAGATCGGGACGTTGACCGAGCCGTACACCGGCTCGGGGTCCTGGCCCGCATGGACCGCGGCCGTCTCGAACCTCATCGCATCTCCGGTGGGATCACCCATCCGCGTCTCCTCAGCTCCTCGGTCGCGAGCACGCCGGTGCGGGCGCTCGCCCATAGCCGCGACTTGCGCTTCGCGTCGTGCCCCGGCGCGAACTCGGTCCGAGTGAGCTCGTGGCACGCCGGGTCGCCGCACGCGCACTCGCGGAACAGCGGCAGCGTGGCCTCGTCGTGCGCCTCGGCCGGCGCGGCGCGGAAGGGTCGCGCGGGGAGCGACGCGGCGGGGAGCACGATCACCCCCTCCTTCGGATCTCCGGGCGCGAACCGCTTCCCGTCGAGCGCGAGCAAGCCGGTCAGCGCGCAGAGGGCGGCGTCGACCCGGTCCGCGGTCGTCAGCTCCGCGGTCGGGACACCCTGGGAAGCCAGGATCCGCTCGCGCCAGGCCTTCTTCTTCGCGCCCAGCGGCGGAAGACAGCCGGCGAGGACCGCGGCGCTGCCGTGCGGGAAGACCTCCATCGCGGTGCCGCGCGGGGCTCCCGCGCGATAGCGCGGGTAGCCCCGCGCGGCCGCCACCGCGAACACTTGGAACCCGAGCTCCATCCATGCGTAGAAGGGGTGGCCGGAGCCCGCGCGCGCCGACGGAGTGTTGAACGCGTGGATGTTGCATCGCGCGAGGAGCCGCTCGGTCAGTCGCGACGACCCGTTCGGGGCCCATGCGGGCGGCGCGTCGATCGCGATCACGTCGGGCTGGAGCTCGCCGACCAGGAGCCCGAGGCGGTCGATCCCGACCTTCGAGACGACCCGTAGCGGTTCGCGCGCGTCGTCCAGCAGGACCAGGTCCATACCCTTGCGCGGCGCGCCGACGTCGATCCCGAGTGCGAGCACTACCTCGAAGGAGCCTGCCGCCGGTGCGCGAGGAAGTCCAACAGGTCGCTCCTGGTCAGGACGCCCACGACCTGCCCGGCCTTCGCCACCAGGACCGCTGGGGCACGTTCGAGCTCCTCGAACGCGTCATCGACCGCCGCGTCCCACTCGACCACGGGGATCGGCGGCGCCATCACCGAGGCGACGTCGGCCTGCAGCGCGTCGGGATCGCGGAACACCCGCTCGAGCAGCTCGCGGTCGCGGATCGACCCGACGAACTGGGCCACGTCGGTCGATGCCTCCCGGACGACGGGCGCCTGCGAGATGCTGTGCGTCTGCAGCACGTCGACCGCTTGTCGCACCTTGTCGTGCGCGAGGACGGTGATCACGGCGGGCAACTCGTCGCCCTTGGCGCTCAGCACCTGCTCGACCCGGATCACCTCCGGTCCCTCGAGGAAGCCGTACTGGCGCATCCACGAGTCGGAGAACAGCTTCGACAGGTACTGCCGGCCGGTATCGGGGAGCAGCACGACGATCGTGGCGTCCTCGTCGTAGTCGCGTGCGACCGTGAGCGCTGCGGAGACCGCGGAGCCGCCCGAGCCGCCGATCAAGATGCCCTCCTGACGGGTCACGGCGCGCGCCGTGAGGAAGGCGTCGCGGTCGGGGACGCGCACCCAACGGTCCACGAGGGCCGGGTCGAAGGTGTCCGGCCAGAAATCCTCCCCGATCCCCTCCGTGAGGTACGGTCGGGGGGAGTCGCCGGTGTAGACCGAGCCCTCCGTGTCGGCGCCCACGATCGTGACCGACGGGTTCATCCGTTTGAGGAACCGCGCGACGCCGGTGATCGTGCCGCCGGTCCCGACGCCCGAGACGAACACGTCGATCGTCCCGTCGGTCTGTCGCCAGATCTCCGGACCGGTCGTCTCTTCGTGGGTTTGCGGGTTGACGGGGTTGAAGTACTGGTTCGGCTGGAACGCTCCCGGGATCTCGGAGGCCAGTCGGTCGGCCACCGAGTAATACGACTCGGGCGACTCGCGCGCCACCGCGGTCGGGCAGATCACCACCTCGGCCCCGTACGCGCGCAGGAGCGCGATCTTCTCCTGGCTCATCTTGTCGGGCATCACGAAGATGCAGTCGTACCCCTTGACCGCGGCCGCGATCGCCAGTCCGTGGCCGGTGTTGCCCGACGTCGGCTCCACGATCGTGCCGCCCGGGCGCAGCTTCCCTTCGCGTTCGGCCGCCTCGATCATCCGGATCCCGATCCGGTCCTTCACCGACCCGCCGGGGTTGAGCATCTCCAGCTTGGCGAGCACGGTCGGACGCAGTCCTCGCGTCACTGCGCGGAGACGGACGAGCGGGGTATCGCCCATCGCATCGAGGAACGAATCGAGCACCTGCATCTTCGAGGGACCCCTTCACGTGTTGCGAGGCACCCATCGTCCCACGACACCGGTGCTGCCGTCCGTGCCGGTGCTTCCGCGACCCCTCCAGGTCGGGACGGTAAGCTGCCGATGCGTCGGTGGGGGCGGGCGCGACCAGATCGAGAGGGGAGCCGCCGAGTGATGTGCGAGTCGACGTGAGCGACGGAGAACGCGGACCGGACCCGGGCGGCGAGAAGCTGCTCGTGGTCGACGACGATCCTTTCATCGCTCGGCTCCTCGAGATCGAGCTCGCTGCGGCCGGCTACCAGGTCCGCGTCGCGAACGACGGGGAGCAGGCGATCCAGCTGGTCCAGCAGGACGCGCCGGACCTGGTGATCACCGACGTGATGATGCCCCACGTGGACGGGTTCGAGCTGACCCGCCTCCTCCGCCAGGACCCGCGGACCGCGGCGGTCTCCGTGATCATCCTCACCGCCCGCGGGCTCTCCGCCGACAAGCTCGAGGGGTTCGCGATCGGCGCCGACGATTACATCGTCAAGCCCTTCGACACCCCGGAGCTCCTCGCGAGGGTGCGCGGCGTCCTGCGCCGCTCGAAGGAGATGAAGGACGAGTCCCCGCTGACCGGCCTCCCCGGGAACGTCCGGATCCAGGAGGAGATCGAGGGACGCGTGTCCTCGGGGAACGAGTTCGCGTTGCTCTACGCCGACCTCGATCAGTTCAAGGCGTACAACGACCACTACGGGTTCGCGCGCGGCGACCAGGTGATCCAGGAGCTCGCGCGGACGATGGAGAACGTGCTCGAGGAGCTCGTCCCTGGCGACGCGTTCGTCGGGCACCTCGGGGGAGACGATTTCGTCCTCGTCGTGCCCCCGTCGGCAGCGGCGCTCGTGGCCGACACGATCGTCCAGCGATTCGACGATCGCTCGCCGGACTACTACGACGAAGCCGATCGCGAGCGCGGGTGGATCGAGGTGCTCAATCGGCGCGGCGAACAACAGCGGTTCCCGCCGCTCACGATCTCGATCGGGATCGCGAGCACGCAGCGCCGGCGGTTCGCGCATTTCGCCGAGGTCGTCGCGGTCGCGACCGAGATGAAGAACTTCACGAAGTCCACGCCCGGCTCGTCCTGGGCGATCGATCGCCGGACGACCTGAGCCGAAGGGTCAGGTGCCGGGGAGCGTTCCCGGCTGCGCCAGGAAGTAGCCCTGCCCGTACCGGACGCCCAGGTCGAGGAGCGTCTGCAGCTCGGCGTCGGTCTCGATCCCTTCGGCGACGATCGTCATGTCCATCTCCTGCGCGAAGGAGATCAGCGCTCTCGCGAGGGCGCGCTTGCCGCGGTCCCCGTCGATCGAGCGGGTGAGCGAGATGTCGACCTTCACGATGTCGGGCGCGATCTGCAGCGTGTGGCGCAAGCTCGCGTACCCGGCACCTGCATCGTCGATCGCGATCCGGACGCCGAGCGCGCGGAGCGGCGCCAGCCACCGCGCGAGCTCGTCGTAATCGTCGACCGCCTCGTGCTCGGTGATCTCGACGACCATCCGCTGAGCGACCGGCTCCAGGATCGGCGCCAGGTCGGGGGAGCGGGCGGCGCGGTGCGAGCAGTTGACGGAGAGATAAGAGCGAGGCGGGAGCTTGGGGAGGCCGAGCGCCGCCTGCCGGATCGTCGAGAGCTCGAGCTGGACCCCGAGGTCGAGCGCCCGGGCTTCGGCGAACCATTCGTCGGGCCGGCGCATCGGGAACGACCGGAACCGCGCGAGGGCCTCGACCCCGATCACGTCGTGGTCCTCGAGGTTGACGATCGGCTGGAACGCCATGGACATCCCCTCGCCCGCGACGAACCGCAAGATCTCGCCGCGGCGAGCCTCGAGTTGCTCCTGTTCGATCTCCTCGCGACGGAGCTGGGACGAGAGCTCGTGCACGATGCCCCCGACGACCTCGTCCGAGAGGCTCGTGCCGCCCTGGGCGACCCGGCGGATCGATCCGAGGATGTCCTCGGCCGCGGTCCCCTTGACGAGGTAGCCGACGCAGCCTGCGCGGAGCATCTCGAGCACCGTCGGACGGTCCTCGAACGCCGAGAGCGCGATCACGCGGGTCCCGGGAGACAGCCGCTGGATCTCTCGCGCGGCCCGGGGACCGCCGCCCGCCGGCATCTTGACGTCGAGCAGGGCGACGTCGGGCTGCTCCCGCTGGGCGAGCGCGATCGCCTCGTCCGCGTCGGCCGCCGCTCCGACGAAGAAGATCCGATCCTCCTGGGCGAGGAGCTCCGCTAGGGCTCCCCGGAGGGCAGGCTCGTCATCCGCCACCAAGACGCGGATGCGTTGGGGCGGTCGGGACATCGCGGTTGCAGCGAGGGGGAAGCTCCGCACGACGTGCGAACCGTACCCACAGGGGATGCCCCATGCAATCGCCCTCCCGCATGGACTCGGCATCCCCCGTCTGTCCCACCGGGCTTGGTGCCGCTGCCTAGTCCTGTGGTCCGGACTCCCATTCCTCGCGGAGGATCCCCATCACGAGCGTGTCGTGGATCTCACCGTCGAACCAGGCGTGGGCGCGGAGGCGGCCCTCCTCGACGAAGCCGGCCTTGGTGTACGCGCCGACCGCCCGCTCGTCGTCGGCGAGGACCTCCAGGCCGACCTTGCGCATCGCCAGGTCGCGGAACGCGAAGTCCACCAGCGCCCGGACGGCATCCTGGCCGAATCCCTTCGACCAGAAGGCCCGTCCGAGCGTGATCCCCAGGTGGCACGTCCGCTGGAAGTGATCGATGAAGTGGAGCTCGCACTCGCCGATCAACTCCTCGTCCACGTCGATCACGAAGCGCATCGTCCGGGGATCGGACTCCTCGAGCCGCTCGTCGAACCGATGCTCGAGCTCGGCGAGGGAGGCCGGACGCGCCGGCGTGTCGGAGGCGCGGGCCATCAGCTCGAGGTCGTCGTCGAGCAGCTCGTGCAGGACCGGCAGATCCTCGCGCTCGATCGCGCGGAGCGTGACGTGTTCGCCGTGGAGCATCTCTCGCACCTCCTCGGAGGCGGAGTGTAACGGCGAGGTTTGCCCGCTGGCCGCCCCGCTCGTAGCCTTGCCGCCGTGCCGGTATCGATCGGGGAGCCGTTGACGCTCGAGGACGTCGTCGCGGTGGCGCGCGGCGCGCACGTGGCGTTCGAAGGGCCGGCCCGCGAACGCGTGCGCGCCGCGCGCGAGGTGGTCGAGCGCGCCGTCGCCGAGGGCCGCACGATGTACGGCGTCACGACGGGCTTCGGCGCGCTCGCCGATACGCCGATCGCGCCCGAGCAGAGCTCGGCGCTGCAGCGCGGCATCGTCACCTCGCACGCGACCGCGGTCGGGCGACCGCTGTCGCGCGAGGAGGCACGCGCGATGCTGCTGCTCCGCGCGCACGTCCTCGCACTCGGGCACTCGGGCGTGCGCGCGGAGGTCATCGAGCTGATGATCGAGATGCTGAACCGTGACCTGATCCCCGCCGTCCCGGAGCAGGGCTCGCTCGGGGCCTCGGGTGACCTCGCACCGCTCGCCGGTCTAGCCCTGCCGTTGATCGGGCTCGGGCGGTTGCTCACCGGCGACGGCGCCATGGAGCCGGCCGCCGACGGGTTCGGCCGAGCGGGGTTGCGTCCGCTCGAGCTCCAGGCGAAGGAAGGGCTCGCGCTCGTCAACGGCACGCAGGGGATGCTCGCGATCGGCACCCTCGCGCTGATCAGGTCCGAGCAGCTCGCCCGGGCCGCGGACGTGATCGCCGCGATGACGATCGAAGCGTCGCTCGGGACCGACGCGCCGTTCGACGAGCGGCTGCAACGTCTCCGGCCGCATCCCGGACAGGCGGCGAGCGCGACGAACCTCCGGGTCCTGTTGGATGGCTCTCCGATCCGCGAGTCGCATCGCGCGTCACCGCACCTGGTGCAGGATGCCTATTCGCTCCGCTGCGCTCCGCAGGTGCACGGCGCGACCCGCGACACCTGCCGCCACGTCCGCGAGGTGCTGGCGATCGAGGCGAACAGCGTGAGCGACAACCCGATCGTCCTCGTCGAGGACGACGACGTGCAGAGCGGCGGCAACTTCCACGGGATGCCTGTCGCTGTCGCCATGGACGCGCTCGCGCTGTCGTTGGTCTCGCTCGCGTCGATCAGCGATCGGCGCCTCTACCGGCTCCTCGACCCGAATACCTCCAACGGTCTCCCGCCGTTCCTGATCCCCGAGAGCGGGCTCAACAGCGGATTCATGCTGATCCAGTACACGGCCGCCTCCATCGTCTCCGAATGCAAGTCGCTGGCGCACCCGGCATCCGTCGATTCGATCCCGTCGAGCGCCGGCCAGGAGGACCACGTGAGCATGGGGATGACGAGCGCACGACACGCGCGGGAGATCGTGACGAACGCCGAGACCGTCCTCGCGCTCGAGGCGCTCGCTGCGGCGCAGGCCCTGGATCTCCGCGCGCCGCTCGAGCCCGGCCCGGCAACCCGGGCCGCGGTGCAGGCGATCCGGGGTCGCGTGCCGTTCGTCGAACACGACCGGGAGTTCGGGACGGACATCGAGGCGGCG
>Ga0207646_10008061_pt1 | contig 10618 bp, 7 predicted proteins | sample KBSK5502metaG_FD_184343 | JGI IMG/M metagenome (GOLD analysis project Ga0207646, IMG submission 184343) | Corn, switchgrass and miscanthus rhizosphere microbial communities from Kellogg Biological Station, Michigan, USA - KBS K5-50-2 metaG... | ecosystem: Host-associated > Plants > Roots >...
TCACCGACTACGCGCGGGCGATCGAGTCCGACCAGCCCAAGCTCCGCGCGATCGCGCAGTACGACCGCGGGAACACGCTGTTCCGCCTCGGCCGCCTCGAGGAGGCGCGCGACGCGTACAAGGAGGCGCTGCGGATCGACCCGACCGACCGCGACGCGAAGTTCAACCTCGAGGTCACGCTGCGCATCCTCGCGCCGCGTCAGCCCACGACGACCGGGCAGCAGGCGGGACAGGGACAGCAGAACCCCGGGCAGCAGCCGGGTCAGCAGGGCCAGGGCCAGGGCAATGCCTCGAACCCGCCGCGCTCGAGCGCGTCGCCGCAGCCCGGTCAGCAAGGCGAGGGTGAGCCCTCGGGTGACCCGACCGACTCGCGTACCCCGGGAGGCTCGCCGCCACCGGGACTGCGGCCCGCGCTCGACGAGTTCCGCAGGGGGCTCACGCTCGACGACGCGCTGCGCGTGCTCGATGCGCTACGTGGCGATCAGCGCGGCATCGGACAGCTGCTCGAGGGGCCGCGCAACAGCGACACGCCCTCGGCGTACTAGAGCGCGACCTCGCGTCCGATCCCGCGCTCGCGCGCGGCGCGCAGCACCAGTGACGCGGCCGCGGCGTCCTCCACCGCGACGCCGACGGACTTGTACAGGGTGATCTGGCGATCGTCGGTGCGACCCGGCTTGGTCTTCGCCACCAGCTCGCCGATCTCGGCATGCACGTGGTCCTTGGTGATCCGGCCATCGCGGATGGGCCAGTTGATGTCGTTCGATCCGCTCGGTGGAGCCGCGAGCGCGGCGCCGCGAGACTCCACGACGACGAGCGCATCGACGACCGTGGCCTCATCGACCTCGCGACCGGCGGTGTTGTAGCCGACCGAGTTCACGTGTGTCCCGTCTCGCAGCCACTCGCGCTTCACGACCGGATCAGGGCTGTGGGTGCACGCGCAGACCACGTCCGCCTCGCGCACGGCCTGCGCGACGTTCGAATACGCGCCGGCCTGAACACCGGCGATCCCGATCTCCCGCGCGAGCTGCTCCGCCTTCTCGGCGTCGCGCCCGATGACGGAGATGGCGCGGAACGAGCGCACGCGCGGCACTGCGCGCAGATGCGCGCGCGCCTGTACTCCGGTGCCGATGACGACGAGCGTCTTCGCGTCTTTGCGCGCGAGGAGCTCGGTCGCCAGCGCGGAGCCCGCGGCGGTCCGCGCGGCCGTGATCGCCTCGCCGTCCATGAGCGCCGCGGGCGTGCCGGTCCGCGGGTCGAACGCCACGATCACCGCCTGATGCGTCGGCCGATCGGTATTGCGTGGGAAGAGCGATACGAGCTTCGTCGTGAGCGCGCTCGCGCTCGGGAGATACGCCGGCATGGCCGCGAGCAGGCCGTCCGCTTCCGGGACGAGCGCCGCGATCCGCGTGGGCATCGAGGCGCGCCCGGCCGAGAGGTCGGCCAGCGCGGCCGCCACCGCCGCGCGCAACGCGTCGAGATCGATGAGCGACTCCACCTCTTCACGCGTCAGCAGCAGCACGCGCGGCATCGTACTTTTGATGCATGTGCCGCAGCATCAAGACCCTGCGCGGGACGACGCCCGCCTCGGAGGAAGAGATCCGCGCCGCCGCGCTCCAGTTCGTTCGAAAGGTAAGTGGGTTTCGCACCCCGTCGACTGGGAATGCCGACGCCTTCGACGCTGCTGTGAGTGAGATCGCGGAGTCGTCGCAGAAGCTCCTCCGGCGCCTACCGGCAAAACGCGCGCGACCGCCGGCCACAGAAGCCCACCCTCCCCGTTAGGGGGATAGACGAGCCGGTTAGCGGAGCCAACACTTCCTGCAGTTGGCTTAACCGGCCTAGGCCGGACGGAGGGTTGGCTTCATGAGGATCCTGGGCAAAATTGTGTATGCCGCGGTCATGCTGGTGATGGCCTGCGGCGGAGCGCTACAAGCGCCGACGAAGACGCCGGACCCGCTGGCCGGGAACTACGTCCTCAAGGGCGGCGGTGGAGCGCTCGACAACATGAAGGCGCTCACGGCGGCCTACAACGCGATCCACCCGAACGTCGTCTTCCAGGGCTACGAGGATGTCGGCTCGGATGCGGCGGTCACGCTGGCCAACAGCGCCGACATCGACCTCGGCTTCATCAGCCGCGATCTCAAAGCCGCGGAGAAGGGCACCGTCGAGGCGCTGCCGATCGGCTTCTCGGGCACCGGCGTCGGCGTAAACGCGAGCAACCCAGTGAAGAACCTGACAAAGGAGCAGGTGCGGAGGATCTACGCGGGCGAGATCACCGACTGGAAGGACATCGGTGGGAACCCGGGGAAGATCCGCGTGCTGCTCCGTGAGCCCGGCGCGGCGACGCGCTCGGCGTTCGAGTCGTACTTCTTCGGCTCGACGAAACCGGTCTACGCGAAGGACGCGATCGAGGTCTTCGAGGCCGATGAGACCCTGAAGGCGGTCGGCTCGTTCAAGGACTCCATCGGCATGATGAGCATGGTCTCGAAGTCCTTCAACAACACCGAGATCAAGATGGTCGCCATCGACGGCGTCGCGGCCACGAAGGAGAACCTCAGCAACGGCACGTATCCGATCCGGCGGCCGCTCTACATCGTCTACGCCACCGATCCCGCCAAGGTGAAGCCCGCGATCAAAGACTTCATCAGCTGGATCAAGGGGCCGGACGGCCAGAAGGTCATCGCGAGCCTCTAGCGGATGCGGGTACTCGGCCAGCTCTTCGCGCCGACGCTTCTCCGTGCGCTCGTGGGGCGCACGGTGGCGGTCGCCATCGTCGCGCTCGTCCTGATCTCGGCGGTGGCGATCTGGCAGGCGAACCAGCTCGTCCGCAGCGAGTTCGAGGACGAAGCGGGTTTCGTGGCGCGCGCCGCGGCGAACGAGATCGAGAACCAGGGCAACCTCATGAACCGCGACGCGTCGCTCATGGCCGGTCTTCCAACGACGCGCGAGCTCACCGAGGCCGGCGACCGTGAAGCGCTGACGGCTTTCCTGCTCCCGCAGAAGTCGCGCCTCAACGTCGACATCATGAACGTCGCGGACCTGCGCGGCGTCTACATCGCCGGCGCGCAAGACCTGAAGCCCGGCGAGACGCTCCGCCCCGAGCTCCTGCGTCTTGCGCAGGTCGGCGCGAACCAGACCTGGATCCTCTCCGACGAGCCCACGGGTCTCACGCTCCGCGCGATCTACCTCATCCGCGGTAAGGAGCAGGAGCCCCTCGGTGTCATGGAGGTCGGCACCGTCCTGAACGACTCGTTCCTGAAGGCGATCAACGCTCAGGGCGACGACCACCTCGCCCTCATCTTCAACAACAAGGTCCGCGCGACGACCGTGGGGATTCCCGCGAACTTCGAGTTCCCGTCGGTGGACGAGGTCGACGCGTCGACGACCGATACGGTGATCCGGAACGTGTCGTTCGGCGGGAAGGACTACTACGGCATCTTTCAGGTGGTCCGCAGCCGGACTCAGCGTCAGAGCCCCGGTCTGCTCGCGGTGCTCGTCCCGACCGACCCGATCGTGAATGCCGAGCGGACGCTCCTCGGGATCATGGCGCTACTCGCGGCCGGCCTGACCGGACTGATCACGTTCTTCGCGTACCGCTCGGCGCGCTCGATCACGAATCCCCTCGAGGCCCTCGCTGCCGCCGCGCAGCGCATCGAGGCCGGTGACCTGAGCGTCTCCGTGCGGCAGCGCTCGCAACACGAGATCGGCACGCTCGAGCGAGCGTTCGACACGATGGCCCGCTCGCTCGGCGAGCGCGAGCGCGCGCAGCAGGAATATCTGGCCGAGGTCCGTACCGTGAACGAGGTCGCGGACGCGGTCGTGGGCGTCACCGACCGCGAGCGGATCTTCGCCGAGTCGCTGTCGCGCATGGTCGCGCTGTTCCGCGCCGACGGCGCCTCGATCGTGGTGCGCGAGGACGCGCCCGGCAGTCCGGAGGGCTCGGGCGGACGCCTCGTCGCGCCGACGACCATCGGCGTCGACGCGGACACGGCGGTCATGCTGGCGGCGCGCGTCCTGGTGAACCCCGTGTACGACCCGAACCAGATCCAACACCTGCACGCGCCGGGAACGCCGCTGCCGTACGTGGCGCACATCCCGCTGGCGGCGCGCGGGCGTGCCGCGGGCCTGCTCTCGGCCTACTTCAAATCTCCGCGCGAGATCACCGACACCGAGGCGCGAGCGCTGCGGACCGTCGCGCGTTTGGTCAGTGTCGCGAAGGAGAACGCGGACCTCGTCACCGAGCTGCGCGACAACAACCTGCAGCTCGAGCGCGCGAACCGGCTGAAGAGCGAGTTCCTCGCCTCGGTGAGCCACGAGCTGCGCACGCCGATGAACGCCATCATCGGCTACACGAAGCTCATGCTCGATGGCCTCGACGGCGACCTCACCGAGCAGCAGACCGCCGACCTCGAGCGCGTCGTGCAGGCCGCGGACAACCTCCTCAGCCTCATCAACGGGCTGCTCGACCTCGCGAAGATCGAGGCGGGCAAGATGGAGCTCACGCTCGAGGAAGTCGACGTCAAGAGCGTCATCGACGACGTCATGGATCTCGTGCGTCCGAGCGCCGAGAGCAAGACCCTCACGGTCTCGGCGGAGATCCCGCGCGCGCTGCCGTCGGCCTGGGCCGATCGCGGACGTGTGCGCCAGGTCCTCGTCAACCTCGTCGCCAACGCCGTGAAGTTCACGGAGCGCGGCGGCATCGCCGTGCGCGCGACCGCGGTCGACGGCTGGATCACGGTCGCCGTCGCCGACACCGGCGTCGGGATCTCGGCCGAGGCGCAGAGCTTCATCTTCGACGAGTTCCGTCAGGCCGACAGCTCGACGACGCGGAAGTACGGCGGCACGGGCCTTGGCCTCGCCATCAGCAAGCGTCTCATCGCTCTGCACGGCGGACGTATCTGGGTCGAGAGCGCGCTCGGCACTGGCAGCACGTTCAGCTTCACGCTGCCGGTCCGCGTACGCACGGCGATCGCGCCCGAGACCGCCGTCGGCGCGGGCGCTGCGAGGGCATGAGCGTGGCACGGGTGCTCGTCATCGAGGACGAGGCGAACAACCTCGACGTCGCGCAGCGGATCATCCGCGCGGCCGGCCACGAGCCGCTCGTCGCGACCGATGGCCAGACCGGCCTCGATCTCGCGCGCGCGCAGCACCCGGACGCGATCCTCGTCGACCTGCTGCTGCCGCGTCTGGACGGCTGGACCATCACGCGAACGCTGCGCGAGGAGCAGTGGGCGTCGCGCATCCCGATCATCGCGGTGTCCGCGCTCGCGATGCAGCAGGACCGGCAGCGCGCGATCGACGCGGGGTGCGACGACTTCGTGTCGAAGCCCTACGCCCCGGCGGAGCTCCGCGCCGTGCTGTCGAGGTACCTCGCGGACGGCGGCAGCACGGCCGCGAAGACCCGCGCCGACGCGACGCCCGCCGCCGCGCCGATAGAGCTCCTCGGAACGGTGCTGGCGGTGGACGACGAGCCGGCGAACCTCGATCTCATCTCGCGGCGGCTCGCCGCGCTGGGCTGCGAGGTGCTGCGCGCGAACAACGGCGAGCAGGCACTCGCGCTGGCCGCCGAGCGGCCGCCGGACCTCGTGCTGCTCGACGTGATGATGCCTGGCATCGACGGCTGGGAGACCTGCCGCCGGCTCAAGGCCGACGAGCGCACCTCCAGCATCCCGGTGATCTTCGTCACCGCGCGCGACCGGGCCGACGATCTCGCCCGCGGGTTCGAGGTCGGCGGCGTGGACTACGTCTCGAAGCCGTTCGAGCCCGCCGAGCTCGCGTCGCGAGTCCGCAGCGCGCTCTACACGAAGCGTCTGCAGGACCAGCTGCGCGCGAGCAACGAGGAGCTGCGCAAGGTCGAGCGCTCCCGCCAGGAGCTCATCGGGATGCTCGGCCACGACATCCGCAACCTCGCGAACAGCGTCGTCGCGTTCCTGCAGCTCGTGGGCATGGGTCAGCTCGATCCGTCGCGGCCCGAGTTCGCCGAGCTGCTCGGCCTCTCGGAGTCGAACGTCACCGAGCTCCTGCGGATGGTCAACGCGCTCCTCGACGTGTACAAGCTCGAAGAGGGCCGGCTCGAAGCGGTGCCGCAGCTGGTGCGTCTCGACGAGCTCGTCCGCAAGAGCATCGCGCAGATCACGCCCGAGGCGCGCTCGAAGCAGATCGCGATGACCAGCGAGGTGGGCGACGCGGTGGTCTACGTCGACGACGGACTGATCGTCCGCGTCATCACCAACCTCCTCGCGAACGCGGTGAAGCACACGCCGAGCGGAGGCGCGGTGACCGTGTCGACGAACGGCGCGCGCGAGGCCGGCGACTTCGTCCGCGTGCGCATCGCCGACACCGGACCGGGCATTCCCGCTGAGGACGCCCCGTACGTCTTCGACCGCTTCTATCAGGGTCAGGGTCGCAGCCGCGGTGGTGTGGGTCTCGGCCTCGCGTTCTGCAAGCTCGCCGTCGCGCTGCACGGCGGCGACATCGTCGTCGCCAACCCCGGGCAGCCGGGCGCGACGTTGGAGCTGACCCTGCCGACGGCGACGGAACGGACGGCGTCGTGATGGACATGCTGAAGCGGAGGCTCGCGGACATCGTGCCGCTGCGTCGCAGCGAGTGGGGGCTCGGCCTCTTCCTTTACGGGATCCTGACGCTCATGGTCGCGGCCGATTGGGTCGGCAAGCTCGGCGCCGACGCGCTCTTCGTGAAGCGTTTCGGCGTCGACAAGATCCCCGAGATGTACGTCATTACGCCGATCGTGATGCTCGCGGTGTCGGCGCTGATCTTCTACTTCGTGGATCGCGTGCGGCGGCGGACGATGCTGCTCTGGTATGTCGCGGCGGTCACGATCGCGTCGATCGCGATCCAGGCCGCGATCCCGATGGGCGGGCTGATCCAGCCGATCTCGTACATCTTCGCGCACGGCGTGAAGGAGACGATCTACATCCTCTTCTGGGTCTACGCGGGCAACCTCTACGACGTCGAGCAGTCGAAGCGGCTCTTCCCGTTCTTCGCCGGCTCGGTGCTCGTCGGCAAGATCCTCGGCGGCGCCATCGGCGCGGCGATCGCGCCGGTCGTCCACGCCGAGAACTTCATCGGCGCGCAGGCCGTGGGCTTCGCGGTGTGCTTCATCGCGATCCTGCTCTACCGAAGCCTGCCGGAAGGCGAGGGCCGGCACGCGCGCGTCGCGCACAAGCCGACCGGGCTCGGCGAGAGCCTGCGCGATTCGGTAGACGGCTACCGCACGGTCGCGTCGGACCGCCTCCTGCGCGTGTTCGGCGTCGGCGTCTTCTTCTGGTACTCGCTCATGCAGTTCGCGAACTTCCTCTACCTCGTCGGGCTCGACCAGTCGTCGGCGACCGCCGGCACGGGCGTGGGGCGCGAGGACCTCTTCAGCGTGCTCTACGCGTCCGTCTACACGAGCTCTTCGTTGGTCGCGCTCTTCATCCAGAGCGTGATCACCACGCCGCTCCTACGGCGCTGGGGCATCGCGCGTGTGCTATTTGCGCTCCCGGTGTGGTACGTGCTGTCGTACGGCGCGGCGGCGTACGCGTACGGCGAGGGCATCGCGTTGCTGGTGTTCCCGACCGCGGTGGCCCTGCAGCTCGGCGAGCGCATCGTGATCCCCGCCATCCACCGGCCGGCGACGGAGCTCGTGTACAGCCAGATCCCGTCGGACATCCGCCCGCGGGCGCGCGCGTTCCTGTCAGGGGGCGTGAACGCGCTCGGCAACATGGCCGCCGCGGTCGGGCTCATCGTCGGCATCGCGATCCTGCCGACGGCGCAGCTGCTCGCGGCCGGCGCGGTGCTGTCGGTCGTGTACACGTTGAACACGCTCCAGACGCGCTTCGCGTTCGGTCGGCGCATCGCCGAGAACCTGCGCTCCGAGCACGCGGACGTGCGCCGCAACGCCGTCGAGGTCCTGCACGCCGACAGCGGCGCCGTACCCGCCGCGGCGCTCCAGGCGCTCGCGTCCGATGGCACCGACGAGGTCGCGAACGGCGCGCGCCTCGCGCTCACGCGACGCGGGTTGCTCGCGGTCGCGGCGGATGCGGCGGAGTAAGTGGTGGCCGAAGTGACGCTGGACACCTCGAGCGACGTCGATCGCCGCAAGGAACACCGGTTCCTCGTGAGCGAGGCGGTCGCGCGCCTGGCGCTCCGCACGGCCGGCAGCTATCTCTCGCTCGACCGCGAGGACCGGCCCTACCAGTGGTCGACGACGACGTATCTCGACACGCCGGACTGGCGTATCTTCCGCGGCTGCGAGGGGAGTGGCGCGGTGCAGCTCCGCATCCGCGAATACCACCGCACGCGGCCGAACGAGATCCTCGCGGCCGACTCGGTATTCCTCGAAATGAAGGACGACTCCGCGCATACGTCGTTCAAGGAGCGCTACAGCGTCCCGACACTCGACGTGCCCGCGTACCTCAAGGGCCAGCGAAAGTTCCCCGACGATCCGGCCGGCCTCTCGGGGCGCGCGAACGAGATGATCGACCGAGCTGCGCGTCCGATCGTCGTGACTCAATACAACCGGATCGCGTACTCGGCGCCGGACCTCAGCGTGCGCATCACCGCGGACCACAACCTCATGTACCTCGCGATCCCCTGGATCTCGCACGACGACCCGATGCCGCGGCGTCTCGGCCCCGTAATCGCACGCGAGCCGGCGGTGGTCATCGAGGTGAAGTGGCACGAGGAGCTGCCGCACTGGGCGGACGAGCTGTACTCGTACATCCGCGGGCACATGGTCAACGAGCGGCCGTCGAAGTTCGTCGTCGCCATGCGGCACCTCCTCGGCGAGGAGCAGAAGGACGATGTCGGTGACTGACGGAACGCAGTCGGCGTCGCCGGGCCGGCCACCGACGAACGTCGTGGTCGTCGAAGACGACCCGGCGTCGGCCGACGTGCTGCAGCGCCGGCTGCAGGCGAACGGCATGAGGGTTAGCGTCGGCCGCGACGGAGCCGAGGGGCTCGCGCTCGTGCGCCAGATCGTGCCCGATCTCGTGCTTCTGGACGTGATGCTCCCCGACACCGACGGGTACGACGTCTGCCTGCGCATCAAGAGCGACGGCGGGACCGCGCATATCCCGGTCATCTTCCTCTCGGCGCGTGGCGAGGTCGTCGACAAGGTGCGCGGCCTCTCGTGCGGCGCGGCGGACTACATCACGAAGCCATGGAACGCCGCCGAGCTGCTCGCGCGGATCGACGCGGTACTCGCGCAGTCACGCAATGCTCGCGCGCCGCGGCTCGAACGGCCGGTGACGCGGCCCACTCGCGGCCGCCCGCTCGTCGCGATCGCCCTGGCCGACGAGCAGCGTCGCGCGAAGGCGGAGGGGCTGCTGACGGCGGACTTCGAGATCGCGAACGAGGGATCCGGCCCGGTCGACATCGTGCTCGCCGACCCGAACGCGGTGATCGACCCCGCCCTCACGGACGGCAGCACCGCGGTCCTCGTCGTGAGTCTGGGCGAGGCGCCGTCGAGCGGCGACGCCGCTCCGCTCAACGCTGACCTCGCGCGCGTTGCGAAGCTGCTGGTGCGCGAGCAGCGCGTCGAGCGCGACATGAACGCCGCCGCGGACGCGCTCATCGCGGTCGCGACCGCGCTCGAATCGCACGACCGCTTCATGATGGGCCACAGCGAGCGCGTCGCGTCGCGCGCGGTGCGCATCGCGCAAGTGCTCGGGCTCGACTCGTCAGCGGTCGACACCGTCCGTCTCGGCGCGCTGCTCCGCGACATCGGCAACGCGAAGCTCCCGCCGTCGATCGTGCACAAGGCGGGCGAGCTGCGGCCGAACGAGCGCGAGGCGCTCGAACGTCATCCGGTGCTGGGGGAGGAGATCCTGAAGACTGTCTCGCCGCTCGCGCCGATCCTGCCGATCGTGCGCTGGCACCACGAGCGTCTCGACGGCACCGGCTACCCGGACGGGCTCGCCGCGGACCGCATCCCGCTCGAGGTACGCATCGTGAGCGTCGCCGATCGCTTCGAGGCATTGCTCGTCGATCGTCCCGACCGCGCCGCGGTGTCCGAGGCGGAGGCCGTGCGCATCCTGCAGACGTCCGTGAGCAAGGGGGAGCTCGACCCTGCCGTCGTGGTCGCGCTCGCGGCCGGAGCGCGCACGACGCCGACCCAGGAGGGCAACTGATGATCCGCGTCCTCATCGCCGACGACGAGCGCCTCTTCGCGGAGCTGCTGCGCGTCGCGCTGCAGAACGCCGACGATGTCGAGGTGGTCGGCGTCGTGCACGACATGCGCTCCGCGATCGCCGAGACCGCCGCGAAGCGACCCGACGTGATCATCGCCGACTACCACATGCCGGACGGCACGGGCGCGGAGCTCGCGCGCGCGGTGCGTGCCGCGCAGCCCGAGACCGCCATCGTCGTGTTGACCGCCGATCCGAGCGCGGCCACGCTCGCGGACGTCGCGCGCTCGGGCGCCGCGGGTCATCTCACGAAGGAGCGGAGCTACATCGATGTCGTGAGCGCGGTCCGCAGCGCGGCCGCCGGCGACGTCCTCTTCTCGCCCAGCGAGCTCCAGCGGCTGCTGCTCGCGGATCGGAGCGAGCGAACGATCGCTGAGCCGCTCACCGCGCGCGAGCTCGATGTCCTCCACCTGCTCGCGAGCGGCGCGAGC
>Ga0207646_10008062_pt1 | contig 10617 bp, 9 predicted proteins | sample KBSK5502metaG_FD_184343 | JGI IMG/M metagenome (GOLD analysis project Ga0207646, IMG submission 184343) | Corn, switchgrass and miscanthus rhizosphere microbial communities from Kellogg Biological Station, Michigan, USA - KBS K5-50-2 metaG... | ecosystem: Host-associated > Plants > Roots >...
CGGCACATCAAACGGCAAACATTGGACCGAACAATGGGCGCGCAGAACCGATCCCGACCTGGTCGTCTGCAATAGCCGGTTCACAGTTGACGGCGCAGCGGCAGTATACCCTTATGCGCTGAAACGCGTCGTGTATTGCCCTGTAGAGCTGGACTCTAGACCGCTCCCGGCAGGAAAACGGGAAGCCATCCGTAGAGAGCTAGACACGCCTGAGAACGCAGTAGTCATTATCCAGGTCAGCCGGATGGAACCCTGGAAGGGCCAATCGTTGCACCTTGAAGCCCTCAGTCAGTTGAAAACAACCCCGGATTGGATCTGCTGGTTCGCCGGAGGACCGCAGCGCCCGGAAGAGGAAAAGTTTTTCGATGAGCTTCGAAACGATGCCGTGCGGTTCGGCATTGCCGATCGGGTTCGTTTCCTCGGCGAACGCTCGGATGTGCCGAGCTTATTGAAAGCAGCCGATATTTATTGTCAGCCGAACTTGCAACCCGAACCTTTCGGCATCGCTCTAGTCGAAGCTCTCAACGCCGGCCTGCCGGTGGTCACAACCAACATGGGCGGCGCGACTGAAATTGTCGACGAGACGTGCGGCGTGCTCGTCCGCCGTGGTGATAAGGATGGAGTCGCATCGAGTTTGCGGCGATTGATTGAAGACTCCGCTCTGCGGCGCCGGCTTGGGCAAAGAGGACCGGCGCGGGCACAAAAGCTGTGCGACCCGGCAACACGCATCAGGGAGCTTTCCGATGTTCTCACCGGAATCACACTCTCGCGGAATTGACCGATGACATCGCTTCCGATCTGCCTCATATGTTTCGCCGTGACTTTTATGCTTGCGCGCCGGTCTCTCGTCTGGGGATTAGGCGCCTGCGTTGGGCTTGGCTATGTTTTCGGCGTTTTGAAGGCCAATCTTTTCGATACGTTCTCGTTTTTTATCTGGGATTCCGCCGTACTCGGCTTCTATGCGAGCTATTTTTCCAGGCGCGCGCGCCCGGAAGAACTTACCAGGACAGAGGGGTTGCGGATGTGGGTCGCCGCCTTGATTCTCTGGCCGGTGCTCCTTGCCGCCATTCCGGTGCAGTATCCACTCGTTCAGCTGGTCGGGCTTCGCGCAAACGTGTTTCTTTTACCTTTCCTGCTGATCGGTTCGCGCCTGAAGCCCGAGGATTTTGACGAACTCGCTTCGATCCTCGCCGCATTGAATCTCATGGCTCTTGCGCTGGCCACTATCGAATATTTCTTCGGCCTCGAACAATTCTTTCCAAGAAATCAAGCGACGGAGCTGATCTACATGAGCCGGGACGTCGCCGGCTACACCGCGTTTCGTATTCCTGCATTCTTCATTAATGCTCATGCGTACGCTGGAACGATGGTCATGACGATGCCCTTCTTACTAGGGGCATGGGTTCGGGAAACCAGGCCCTGGCGTAAGAATCTGATACCGGCCGGTATGATGGCTGCGCTGATCGGTGTGTTTCTCGCCGCCAGCCGGACGCACATGATCATGCTTTGCCTGCTCATGCTCTATGCCTTGTTGAGCCGTGAACTAAGGTCGCTTTCGAGAGCAGGCCTGCTCGTTATGGTTGTCTGCACGGCGTTGATCGTGTCGAACGACGAAAGGATGCAGCGTTTTACGTCCCTCCTGGACAAGGAGTTCGTCACCCAGCGCGTCTCTTCCAGCATCAACCTGCCGTTTCTTGAGGCCGCGCTGGAATATCCATTTGGCGTGGGTATTGGCGGCGGGGGTACCAGCATTCCGTATTTCCTGCAGGATGAAATTCTCCAGGACGTGCTTGCAGAGAATGAGTACGTCCGGATCATGCTCGAGGAAGGAGTCCTCGGCCTCGCGATGTGGATTTCATTTATTGTCTGGATGGCCACACGACGCCGCAATGCCATCGGCCAACCTTCACTGGGCCGCAGGCTCGGACGGTTTTTGACTGTGGGATATTTCTTGATGGCATGTCTTGGAACAGGTCTCCTGACCTCCGTACCGCAATCGATGCTGCTGATGTTGGCGGCCGGCTGGGCTTGTGCCGGAACGGAACCGGCAACGGTTGCAGGGGCCGGCGTTAGCCGGCGCGTGCGCGCCGCGCGGATGTTAACGGAGGAATACGGTGGCTGAGTGGCATGTCATTACGGGTGAATACCCACCACAGCCGGGCGGTGTGAGCGACTACACACGCCTGGTCGCTTCCGGACTTGCGGCTGCGGGCGATGTGGTGCATGTGTGGTGTCCGCATTCCGATGCTGCGCATCCCGAAGATCCCGGCGTCGTTGTCCATCGCGAGCTTGGCGAGATGCGCCCCCGGGATCTCGTCAGAACCAATCGCATGCTCAATGCGTTTTCCGGCCCGCGGAGAATCCTTGTCCAATGGGTGCCTCACGCATTTGGTTTTCGATCCGCAAATCTGCCCCTCAGCCTGTGGATCTGGAGTCGGGCCTTCTCCCATGGCGACCGCATTGAAGCGATGATTCATGAGCCGTACCTGCCCATGCCGCAGCAGAAGCTCAGACACACCGCGCTTGCCATGGTTCAACGGATGATGCTCTCGGCACTATTGAGAGCCGCAACCCGCGCCTGGCTGGCCATACCCAAATGGGAAGAAGCCTGCCGGCCCTACACATTTGGGCGGACTTTGTCATTCGCATGGTTGCCGGTCATCAGCAACATACCGGTCCATAACGAAAGAAAGGCAACCGAGGCTGTTCGCGCGCGATATGCGCCCGAGCGGGGTTTCCTGATCGGACACTTCGGCACGTGCGACGGTGCCATAGGTGCCACGTTGCGCGCCATCATGCCCGACCTCCTCGTTGAGCATCCTGAACGCGCGATTTTGCTCATTGGACGGGGCGCCGAACAGGTCCGGGATCAAATCCTCCACCAACATCCGGAACTGCACGGTCGTGTGCACACTACGGGCAGCCTTTCCAGTGCGGAGGTCTCGCTGCACCTTGCCGCGTGCGACGTTATGCTTCAGCCTTATCCCGATGGTGCAAGTTCCCGCCGCGGGGGTTTGATGGCAGCGTTGGCCCACGGCAAACCGATCGTCACCACGTCCGGGACCTTAACCGAGTCGCTCTGGGCCGAGACCGGTGCAGTGGTCCTCGCCCCGGCCGGCAATCATCTCGAGATTGTCGCTTCAGTAAACCGTCTGCTTGCGGATGAATCCGAACGACAGCGACTTGGCGCGGCAGCCGCATGCGTCTATGCCCGTCACTTCGACCTGGCCAATACCATCCGTATGCTTCGGGCCGCCACTCCTCAGACGGATGAGGACCCGAGTGTCTCCGCGTTCCACATTTCGAGCGGATTCCCACGAAGTGGCTGTTAAAAGTGGAATCGTGACGGACACTCTCCCGCGGCTGTATCCGGTGCTTTGCTCTACCTCCAACAATACAGACGACTTAAATTAACCAGAACCGAATAGGCACCATAGGTGCTAAGTCGGGTCCGGCAAATTCTCATCCTCAACGCAGGAGGGAATGCCAGCTCCCCACAGGATTGGGGATCACACTCAGGACGAGGCAGGAAATGCGGGCATCCCAAATACTCGACAGTACCAGTGCAATCATCGTTCCCAGCCGTGTTCGACTCGGCGTTATCTGCGACCTCGTGGAAGAACACTGGCCGAGCATGGATCTGGTTGGGGATATGTTGCTGGCGCAGCTCGAGGGCAGCCCTGCGGCCGGTATTGATGCCCAACGCATACGCCCACCGATGTTGCGACGTTTCACGGCGGCAGGATCTGCAGACCTTCAATTCCGGTTTAATGCAGACCGGTTCCTGAACCGGTTTTGGGATTATCCGAGATTTCTGCGGGGCTACCGCCGGGCGTTCGATATCTTTCATCTGATCGACCACAGTTACGCACAACTCCTGTTGGAACTGCCTCCGGAGCGAACGATCGTGACGTGCCACGACACGGAGACATTCCGTTGCCTTTTGGAACCGAAAGCAAAGCGGTCCGCATTATTTCGAGCGATGGCCCGAAGAACACTTCGCGGACTTCGCATGGCAGCGCGCGTGGTGTGTCCGAGCGTTGCCACTTATCAAGCATTGCTGGCACACCAATTGGTTCAAAAGGAGCAGCTGAGCGTCGTACCCCTCGGATTCCACCCAAGCTGCTCGGCCGAGCCCGATCTTTCGGCAGACGTTGAAGCCGGACGCCTGCTGGGCGAGTCATGCGCGAGTGAATCCTATCTGCTGCACGTTGGAAACACAGGCGCGCGAAAACGCATCGACATCCTGCTCGCGGTCTTCGCTCGGGTGAAGAAACGCTTTCCTGCTGTCCGTCTGGTTCATGTCGGAGGGCCATTGACGGATGCGCAACAGGCGATTGCTGAAGGACTTCAGCTGAAGGATTCCCTCCTTGTACTGCCTTACCTGGATCGGCGAGTTCTAGCGGCTGTGTACAGGCGGGCTGCAGTGGTAATGCTTCCCTCACAACGCGAAGGCTTCGGTTTGCCTGTGGTGGAAGCGATGGCCTGCGGAACGCCGGTCGTCGCGAGCGATCTTGCAGCGCTGCGCGAGGTGGGAGGGGACTGCACTGTTTATTGTTCAGCGGGAAACGTCCCGGAGTGGACGAATGCAATATCGGAGCTCCTGCTGGAGCGGCGTGATGACCCCATGGGCTGGCATGCCCGGCGGAATCGAGCCCTGGCACACGCGAACCGCTTCACATGGACGCAGTACACACGGCGGATGGTGGCCGTTTACAAAGAGGTTCTCGCAGGATCAGGCGGAATCTCCGGAGAGTTTGCCTCATGACGAAGCAAGGAAGCGGCTTGAGCATTCTGCATATCGGCAAGTTTTATCCGCCGTATGCCGGCGGTATGGAAACTCATTTGGAGGACCTCGCCACCAATTTGAAGCAGTTTGCGAATGTTCGCGTGATCGTTGCGAATACGGAGAAGCGCAGCGTCACCCAACGCATGGCAGGCGTGACCGTACACCGGGCGGGAACGATAGGGTATGTGGCCGGTGCACCAATATCACCGGGCATGGTCGCCGCGATCCAGCGTTCGCCGGCGCATATTGTTCACATTCACTGGCCGAATCCGGCAGCGGTTCTGGCCTACGCCGCAAGCGGCCATAGAGGCCGGCTCGTGTTTACCTATCACAGCGATGTCGTGCGGCAGAAAGTGTGGGGTTCCCTCTTCAACCCGATCCTTAAGTTCGTTATGGCCCGATGTGCGGCCATCATCTGCACCTCGCGCAACTACGTGCAAAGTTCGCCGGATCTGCGCCCGTTCCGCAAGCGTTGTCACGTCATCCCGTACGGAATAGCCACGGAAAAACTTGCTGCTCCCGATCGCTCGGCGGTTGAAAACCTGCGACGGAAGTACGGACCTCGTATTGTGCTGGCCGTAGGCCGCCTCGTCTACTACAAGGGCTTCGAATATCTGATTCGGGCGATGAGATCGGTAAATGCGCGAGCGGTGATTGTCGGCGATGGTCCGCTCCGCGAGAAGCTCGGCAGCCTCGCGTCGGAATACGGAGTGACGGACCGCGTCGTGTTCGCCGGCGAGAAAAACGCCAAAGATCTTGTTCCCTACTTCCATGCGGCCGACGTATTCGCGCTACCGTCCGTCGCCCGAAGCGAGGCATTCGGAATCGTGCAGCTCGAAGCGATGGCCTGCGGCAAACCCGTTATCAATACCAGTCTCGATTCAGGCGTACCGTCAGTGTCGCTTGATGGGATCACCGGGCTTACGGTACCTCCCGCTGACTCGGAATCGTTGGCGGCCGCTATCAACAGATTACTCAGCGATGATGAGCTCCGCTCCCGGTTGGGCGAAGCGGGTCGAGCGCGAGTCGCCGGGGAGTTTACCGTCGAAACCATGGTCCGTAGAACCTCCGAGCTCTATTGCAGGGTCCTGGAAACCGCGCCGGTGAGCTACGAACAGGAACTGACGAGAACGCATGAATATGCAAACATGTCGCACATTTTGGACGAAACGTCTCTTTGATGTGATCCTGTCAGCGGTGGGATTGCTGGTATCCGCACCGCTGTGGGCGCTGATTGCGATCAGCATCATATTGGAAGATGGTGGCAGTGTCTTTTTTGGCCAGGAACGGGTCGGCAAAGGAGGCGTGCGGTTCAGGATCTGGAAATTCCGGTCCATGTCACTGAAATCCGGCCGGGAGTTTCCGCTTCAACAGGCTGAATACAACGATAAGCGCGTCACGGTGGTCGGCAGCATCCTGAGAGCAACAGGAATGGACGAACTGCCGCAACTCTGGAACATTCTGACGGGCGAAATGAGCTTCGTCGGCCCGAGGCCTCTGCTGCCGGAAGAGATCGAAGTCGATCGGCCTTACGAAATCATTTCCATCGAAAGTATTCCCGGTTATGAAGGCCGGCATCAGGTGACCCCCGGCCTCACCGGATTGGCTCAGGTTTACGCGTCCCGCTGCCTACCGAGGCGCCAGAAATTCCGGCTCGATCTTCTCTACATTAAAAAGCAGAATCTTTTTGTGGACCTCCAGTTTCTGGCACTGTCCTTCTGGATTGTCCTGCGCGGGAAATGCGGCGAGCCATGGACACGGCGTCGCCGCGTCGCCAGACCCCGGCAGCAGCCTGCGCCGGCGGGTGCATTCTATCGACGATCTGCATCCGGAAGCATTGCCGGGATTCGCCCCGCGACAGAACTGTGATCGGCTAACGAGGGAGTGGAAATTCGGATCTTACTGGACGGAGAGCCGGTGAATTCCGTAGGTTCCGGGATTTAAGACTGCCTGGTCAAAGTAAGCTGCGAAGGAAGAGCGACATCGAGCAGGCCTTGCCCGATTGCAAAAAGCGTCAATTCGAGGCGATTGGACGTTCCGGTCTTATTAAAAATATTCGTAACGTGGTGTTTGACAGTCTGCTCACTGATCGCAAATTGCTGGGCGATCGTTTTGTTTGCACAACCGGACACTACGGCCTTCAGCACGGAAAGCTCGCGAGCCGTCAGATTAAACCTGCCGGTCTGCTTCTCCGGTTCCGCGATCCAATCCGATAATCTGCGAAGGGCGGTTGGCAAGTCCGAAGCGCTCTCTTTGTATATCCAATACTGGCCATTTTTGACGGCATCAATGCTTCGGAAAACCAGTTGAGTGGTGGAATTCTTGAGCAACAGTCCGCGCGCTCCGCGCTTCAGCGCTTTGACAGCGTCGTGATTATCGATGCATGCGGTCAGCAGAAGGGCACGGGTATCGGGATATGGCGCGAGCTGCTTTAATACGTCGAGTCCGGAAAGCTCAGGGAGACGCACATCCAGAATCAAGATGTGTGGATGAAGTTTCTTTACAAGGCCGGCGACTTCGCTGCCCTTGCCCGCCTCCCCGACGACTTTCAATTTTTTCGTGCTCTCGAGCAGCCGGCGTAAACCGCTCCGAAAAACCGCATGATCATCCGCTATTAGTAGCCGGGTCTTCCCCACCGTGCCCCCTTGGTACGTGCCTCAGCCCTCTCTATCGGCGGCTTTTTTGAAACTAATTAGTTTTTCAAGCGAATTTCGCTTTCCAAAAGTCCGCGAGAGCATCAATCCCGAAGGGAGCTAACCACTGTTCTTTCTTTGGTCCTATGCGGCGGAATATCGATCAAATCGTGCTTCAGTGCGAACAAAACCAACTCGAGACGCTGGGAAACGCCGAGTTTGTTGAAAATATTAGTGAGGTGGTGCTTCACCGTCTGGTCGCTGATAGCTAGTCGTCTGGCGATGCCCTTATTTACCTCTCCTGCGGCTAAGGCCTGAACGATCTCCAGTTCTCGAGGCGTGAGGCCAAACTTGTCCTTCCGCTGCTCGGTTCGCATCGAAGAGGCAAGATTGCGTAACACTTCAACGACGTCGGTAATGCTCTCACGCCCGATCCAATATTGGCCATTCATTACGGTCTGAATCGCCTTGACTAACAAAAGGGGGCTGGTGTTCTTCAGCAGCACACCTGAAGCACCGAGGAGCAACGCTTCGACCATTTGCGTCCTATCAATTTCCGCAGTCAACAGAAGGACTCTGACAGGGATTTCCAAAGCGGATAATTGTTGCAATGCCTCAAGCCCATTCAATCGAGGCATATTCACATCCAAAAGAAGGAGGTCGGGTTTCAAGCGAGTGACAGCGTCTACAACCTCGTCGCCGTCTGCTGCCTCACCGATAACGGAAAACCGATCTTCCAGGAGACTCCGCAGCGCATCCCGAAAAATCGTATGGTCATCCGCAATCAGAATCTTGGTCGCTTCAGTCTTTCTTTGTTTGTTTTCGAACTGCTTCAAAAAGGACCTCGGGCGTAAAAAGCCCACCTTGGCGTCTTAAGCGCCTGATAGTGTGCAGATGAATCAAATGGTTGTCAAGGGGTTGAAGGGTCCTTTTGTGGACGTTCACAAAAAATTATTATCGTCAACCAGTCGTGCGTGGATTACCGAAGATTACTGAAATATAAATTGTCAATCCAGAATCTGGTGAATCTTCAGTTGCACGATTTTGTCGAACGTCAGATTTTTCAAACCGCTCTGTTGCGCCTTGCGCACAAAAGCTGGCGTAATGCCGTGGATTCGCGCGGTAATAATGTTATCGAAGCTCAAATTGCCAAGGCCGCTATTCTGCAGTTCGCGCACCTCCTCCGGAGTCACACCATGGATGCGTGCCGTAAGCACCTGATCGAAAGTTAACGATGAAAATCCAGCCGCTTTAAGTTGTCCGACCGCATCCGGGTCCAGGCCATGAATTCGCCCTGATATCAGTTGATCCAGAGTCACGTTGAATCCAATGGCCTGGAGCGCTTTGGCATAGTCCGCCGTGACGCCGTGAATCCGGCACGACAGAAGATCGGAGGGACTGGGATTGAAACCCGCCGCCTGAAGGCTGCGTACGTATTCCGCGCTGACGCCGTGAATCTTGAAACTGATCAGGTCATCAACCGACAAGTCCTTGTATCCTGCCGCCGAGAGTTGGTCGATATAACTCGACGTACTGGAGCTCGGGGGTCTGTCCGCGGTGGGGGGCTGCGGTTGTTGCGGCGGCTGCGGCGGTCGCGGTGGATCCTGCGCCTGAACCTCTGACTCCGGGCTTGCGGCCACCACCGCCACAGGCGACTTGACGTTTCGGTCTTGTGCTCGAAGGACAACGCCCGCCAAGATCGCTATCCCGCACGCCGCGATTACGGCCACAAGCCATGCCGATGAGCCATACGCCGGATAAGTTTTTCCGAGCAAGCGGCCGATGCGGCGGACGAGAGATCCGCTGCTCGCAGCCATCGCGAACTGCGGAACGCCAATGCGAAGTTCTTCCAGGTTGGTCAATGCCTGCGCGTAGATGACCCGATCGCCGCATACGCTGACGGCTAGATCATCACAGCAATTTTCGCGCTCTTCGCGAATCTGCCGGCCAAGCCACCAAACCGCCGGGTGGTAAAACAGAAGTGTTTCGACGGATTTCTGAATGAGATTCACAAGAAAATCATGCCGCCGAACGTGGGCGAGTTCATGGGCGAGCAGTGCTTGCAACTGCTGAAGAGGCAGCTTGAGAGCGGCCGCCGGAATCACAACGACGGGTTTGATCCAACCCAGAACCAAGGGCGTGATCCCATCCGACGACACGCGCAATCGAACCACGCGCCTCAAACCAAGCCTCGCAGCGACGCCGATGGCGGCTTCGTAACATTCCGAAGGCACCGCAATGACGGCTCGACGCCCCCAAAGGTAGGCGAGGAACAAGCCGCCCGCATTTTTCAGCGACAATAAGACAACTCCGATGGCCCAGACTGTGACAACAAGCAGTGTCCATTCGCTCTGCGGAGACGCCGCCTGCACCGCAAATCGCACAAGCGGAGACGAACTGAAAGTGAATCCGCTCATGTCGGGCAAGGTCTGTATGTCGCGCGTCATTATCATGAATACGAACGTTGCCAGCGGCAGCACGAGCATCGAGAGCATGGCCGCGCATGTAACGACGTATCGGGCACTTGCCTGGCGCAGCAATCGCAGCGGAACGAACACCAGAAGGACGATCAATGTTCCTTCCCAAAGGAAATGCACCAAGGTCCGGGCAGCGGCATCGATCATTTGGCACCTCGTATGTATTCGTTGATCATCTTTCGAATCTCATCCAATTCTTTAGGCGATGTCTTATGGCTGGAGAGCGCCTGCATTACGAGTTGCTTTGCGGAACCGTCGAAGGCGCGTTCGAGCAGGTCATCGATCAGGCGCTGTCGTGTGTGTGCGCGCTCGAGGCTTGGCGAATACAGGTGCGCGCGTTCCGATTCGTCTCTATTCAGGAGACCTTTGTCCACCATGATCTGCATCAGCTTGAGCACCGTCGTATAACCCGTGGGCTTCCGTTTACTGAGTTCTTCGTAAACGCTGCGCACTGTCATTGGCCCTCCCTGCCAGAGGACCTGCAGAATTTCCAGCTCTCCTTCGGTCGGCTTCTTTGCGTTTTTTCTTGGCATGTTTCCCTCAGTCGATTCCGTGAATTCTTAAGCTGATGAGCTGGTCCAACGTGATCTCAGGCCATCGCGCTTGCATTTTGCGAACGTATCCAGGGGTGACGCCGTGAATTTTCATCGCGATGAGTTTCGAAGCCGTAGGGACCTTTAAGCCCATGGCCTGAATTTCGGCGGCATAGCGCATGCCG
>Ga0207646_10008063_pt1 | contig 10616 bp, 9 predicted proteins | sample KBSK5502metaG_FD_184343 | JGI IMG/M metagenome (GOLD analysis project Ga0207646, IMG submission 184343) | Corn, switchgrass and miscanthus rhizosphere microbial communities from Kellogg Biological Station, Michigan, USA - KBS K5-50-2 metaG... | ecosystem: Host-associated > Plants > Roots >...
CCCGCCTCCCCCTGCTTCAGGATGCCGACGATCTGGCTCTCGGTGAACCGCGACTTTCGCATGGGCATCTCCTTGGCCCCGGAAAGTCTACCGTCGAACTGTCTACCAGGTAGGGAAGCTTACGGGTGGAGAACGGACCGCACCCGGTCCGGATTCACTGGGTCAAAGACTCCGGAACGGGCCCGGGTGGGGCATTCTAGACTATTGGCTGGTTAGTGATGCTGGGGCACCCGAAGGTTGGCAGATGAACCAAAGGCGGGTCTTTCGGCTGTACCCGAAAATGGGGTTGGCCGTTTCGGGCAGTGCCGAAGCCTTGGCGCCGGCGAGTCTCCTTTTGCTTATCCTAAGATACACAGTTGTATGACCCGAACGGGTCCGGGGTCTATGCGTGAGAATTTCGCGGTTACAGATTGAGAACTTTCGGTCGATTAAGAAGCTCGACGTTGAGCTGCCCCAGATTTGCGCCCTCGTAGGCCCGAACAACGCAGGAAAGAGCAACGTCCTTTCGGCAATATACCGCGTGTTAGGGCGAGACTGGATCAACGTACGGGCGTTCTCGGAAGATGATGTCTTCGGTAAGAACCCCAGCTTGGACGTTAGAATCACTGCTTGGTTCGAGCCACCAGTTGCGTACCTGGAATTCAAACACGCCCCGCCCTCGCAGATCGCCGCCCTCTCTTTCGAGTATGCGCGGTACAAAGTTGGCCCGCAAAAGGGAGAGCGTCGGCTTGAGCAGAAGTGCCTCGACTCCAAGGGCCAGCCGGTCATGGTACTGTCCAAGGCGCCGAAGGCCGGGGAGAAACATCAGTACAAGCCACTTTTGGCAATTCCAGCCGCGGTTAGGGAGGCTGTCCCCCTCATCCATATCGGAACCAATCGGTCTCTAAGAGAACACCTGCCCGACGCCCGGCACTCTTTGTTGCGCCCCCTGCTGGAGGATATTGACGCTGAGTTGCGAAGTCGGAGCGAGAAAATAATGGTTAAGAGCCCCGACGGTACCGAGACGGAGATTCCACGCATAGAGCATTTTGCGACACTCATGAAGGACATATTGAGTGTGCTGCAAACGCCAGCATTTGTTAACCTGCAAACCTCGATCAAGCGAAACGCGCTCCGCCAATTGGGCTTCGATCCCGACAGTGACTCGGACAAACTCGACTTTTTCTTCCAGGCGTTCGAAAGCATGGACTTCTACAAAGCCCTCGATTTGCAAGTGCGCGAAGGAGATCTGTCGATCAGTGCCACAGAATTGGGCGAGGGTTTTCAGAACGCTATAGTGCTGGCAATCTTGCGCGCGTTCGAAGAGCACCGGAAACGAGGTGCAGTGTTGGTAATCGAGGAACCGGAGATGTTTCTGCACCCGCAGATGCAGCGCTCTCTTTACAAGACCTTGCGGGAGATCGGTGCCGGTAACCAGGTAATCTACACGACACATTCGCCACACTTTGTGGCGGTGCCAGACTACGAGCAAGTGTTATTGGTCCGAAGAGGAGCCGAGGGTACCGGGGTGAGTCGGTCGAATCTGAAGTCAGACGCGAAGTTGCGCGAGAAGCTAGTTAAGGAGCTTGATCCGGAACGGAACGAGCTGTTTTTTGCATCACGACTCCTGTTGGTAGAGGGGGACACGGAGAAACTGTCATTGCCTGAATACGGGAAGCGACTATCTTTGGACCTGGATCGGCAGGGCGCGACCATTGTTGAGGCAGGGGGTAAGCGGAGCTTGTTGGAATTTGCCAAGGTCGCAATCTCGTACGGTATACCGACTGGACTACTATACGACGAGGACTCGTCTGATTTTGGCGAGAAACATACTGAAGAAGCGGCCTTCAACGCCAAGCTGGACTCGCTGGCGAAGGCCGACGGCTCGGTGCGAGTGTGGCGCCTAACGAAGAGGTATGAAGACTGTGTCCGAACGGCGCTAGGCGAGACAAAGTATCAGGAGTTGTGCCAGAAGTTCGGGAATACCGGGAAACCGACGCGGGCGCGCCTGATTGCTATGGAGTCGGATCTGCCAGTTCCGGCTCCTTTTGGGGAGGTTCTGCATTGGCTAGCGAGCAAGCCGATGCCAGGCGCATAGATTGTTCCACTCAAGTCACCTGTCTTCACTTGTCGCCCCTAGTCTAGGCCCACCGTCGCGGTTGACTCGAACTCTACTCGGACCGAATCATCCGATGCCATCCGCCCTGATCGGGACGCATCACGTCAGGCCAACGTGTCGAAGACCGCGCATTACAACTTAAAGCAACAGATCACTAGTCTGGAGAGGGTGGCGGAGGGGGGTCTGAAAATCCTGGTGTCGGCGGTTCAATCCCGTCCCAGCCCACCATTCATTTCAAACAGTTGCCCGTCACCGAGTTTTCTCTGAGGTGAGTTTGTGCCCAGATTTGGGCCCAACTCGGGCACACTCCAGCGCATTCCAGCGCACGAAGACAGGTGTGTCGAATGACTCATCGCGCGGTGCCCGGAATTCCGGCGGGAAGGGTAGAGACCAGGTCCTGGTAAAACGCGGGTGAATTCGGCGGAATTGAGGGCGATCACTTGCGCGAGAATTCGAAAGAGCTTTCCGGAGTCGAGGAAGGACGAATTGCAGAACTTGTTGTCCCTCGTAAGTGGTCGTTGTTCGTCCTTGCTGCCGCCGTTCCGAGGAGCGTCGCAATCGCGGTCCATGCACATCCCCCTTGACTCAAGCCAGGGCGCTCCAGGCCTGAACCGCATTCTCGCGGAAAGTAACGTGAAGTAAAGCTCTCACTTTCTCAGCAGACGACGCCCGGAGAGATGCCTGGCGCATAGCCACGACCTGACCAAGGCCCCATCCCTGGAACCAGCGATGAACCTGCGACCTTTGCACCCTGGTGCCACTTGACACGGCCAACGCTCTTAGAGATGCAGGCAAACAGGCCGCTCGAGTTCCGCTTGCGCCGGACACTCACGGTCGGCGAGGAGTCATCGGACCGGGCCCGGTGCCGAGGCGGGTAGCTGCCGGATGCGGTCCAAAATGTGCCTCCGGTTGCGCGGCCGGCAAGGGATCCATAGGGTGATGAGGAGCCCACGGCCGCCGACCCGGCGCACCGCATCGTGCCAGCGCGCGATCTGCGCGGCATCGCGTCCCGGCGCCGCCCAGACCTCGAAGCCACGCCGCCGCAGGCGCCGGAGGATCTCCGGCTGGAACCGGTCATAGTCCCAAAGCACCTGCACCACGTCGCGCGGCAGGTCGGCCTCCGCCCGCAGGCTCTTCTCAGCGTGGACCCACCTCCGGCCCATCGGATACGCGGTGTCGTTCCAAATCACCGCTTTCAGCCCCCGGCGACGCAGCCCGTCTCGGAGCATCCGGATCGCACGGACGTACTGGGCCGTGGCCCGCTCGTGGTCCTCATCCATCCCGACATGGAAGTATCGCCGCGGCCCGCATACTCGGATCAGCTCGTCGATGATCCGAAAGGCGCGCCGCCAATACTCGGCGTTGTCGAACAACAGGTGGTGCGGCCGGAACCAGTGGTTGTGAAAGTGCCAGTGGCTCTGGGAGAAGTTGATCTTCGGCACGACGTCGAGGCCACGCTGGCGAGCGCGCTGGGCGAGGGTCGCGAGGTCCCGCATCGGTGCCGTGTATGGCCGTGCGAGCTCGGGATGCGACTGGTACCGTACTGCGTCCTCGCAGTCCACCACGAGCGTCGTGTACCCAGCCGCGGCCATCGCGTCCACCGCCTCGAGCGCGAGGCTTAGGCTGAACTGCCGTTCCCACGACTTGCTTCGGCACCACGAGGGGTCGTAGTGGGTGAGATGAAGGAGGTAGGCACGCACGGGCAACGGTCGGGACAGCGTCGCCCGTTGTCGGACATTCAGGGGGTCCGGGTGACGAAGCGCCACAGTCTCTCTAGAGAATGGCGTACACGGTATAGCCAACCTGGCCGGGCATCCGTCTCCCGATTCCTACAGCAAGAATCCGATTCAGCCACGCGTATTTGTCCGACGCGGTCTCGAACAGCGGCGCGGTTCGGAAGTAGTACTCAGATGGATCGACGAGTTCCCCCCGGGCGAACCGTTGGGCCACATCGGGCGGACTGTGAAAGAGACCCGGGTAGTGTGCGTAGATGAGATGGCCATCTTCTGTTCGCAACGTGATCCGGACATCCAGAGTACGCACGCCGTCAGCCCGTTCGACCAGCCAGTCACCCCCGCCCGGCAGCACCGTGCCCCTGAGTCTCGGGCCTTCGAATGTGCCATCCTTCACCGAGACAATGCGCCGGCGGCCCGCGGGGGTCACACCCAAGTCTTCTACGTCGACATCCATGGTGACCTCGTAGAGGAACTCGGTCCGGGTGCCTCTTCCCGGAGACGCCCCGAGCTGTTCGAACAAGCCAAGCCGGTCAATCAGGCCCCACTTCTCGGCGATCTTCCCGCCCGCAATCCGGAAGATACCGATCTCCTCGATGGCCACGCGTCTGCCGGTTGGCGCGCGGTCCCGAAACATCCCGAGGTGGGTTCCTGACGCGGTGAACCGGGTCACCACCTTGTCACCGCCCACGATGATATCTTCGATCGATTCAGAGAAATCTGGGAAAGCCGTCCGGATGGTGTTCACGGCCTCCCTGACCCCGTTCGGACCAATCCAATCCGGCCGCCCAGGGTGATGGCCAACGAACGTGGGAGCGAAAATCTCGGGAATGGCCTCAAGCTTGCCGCGACTCCAGACTTCCTGGTGTTGCCGCACGACCAGTGCCTCCGCGCCTATCGACATCGTAACCCCCAAGAACTGCATGAGATGACCAGCCCAGTGATCGCGCGACGCGATCCGCGGCAACTGACTAGGAACCTCCACTTCGACACAGCGCCACGCCTCGTGGTGTATGCTCGCCGCCTAGTCTATGTCTCTCGGGTGGAAGGGTCCATGGGCACTCAGCACGTCCTTAGTTGTTCGGACATTTCCTTTCGAAAGGGGGGCCGCCGCGTGACTTTCCAAACTGAAAGACTGCTGGATGACACCGGGTGGCGTATCCTCAAGGCCCTTCAGGCGGACGCGCGCCTGTCGTTCAGCGAGTTAGGCCGTCGGGTCGGGCTCTCAGCGCCGGCTGCCGCGGAACGGGTCCGGCGCCTCGAAGACGCTGGGATTATCGCGGGCTATCGGGTGGATCTTGCCTTGGAGAAGTTATTTCCCATGACGGCAATTATTCGTATCAGTGCGCCTGAGGAGAATTGTACCCGCCTCGCCGCCTGCGCACGGGGTCTCGAGGAGGTGGTAGAAGCCAACCGGGTCACCGGGAGCGACCGGCTGGTCTTGAAGGTCGTTGCCCAATCCGTCGATCATCTCGACGGTATCATTCGTCAACTCAGCCAGTTCGGAACGGCCACAGTATCAATCGTCCTGTCGACCAGACGGCAGGCAGTCAGCCATGTCCGAGAACGTGGTCACCAAAGGTTAGCTGCGCCGCAAGCAGCGAAAGGCGCGAGGCGCTAAGGCAAGGCTTAGAATCGTCGCCATGCAAGGGGAAGGCTGGCGCCTAGTATGCTTCGATCTCGATGGGACGCTCGTCCGGGGCACGTCAGTGTCTCAGCATCTCGCTGACCGCTTGGGGCACGGTGCGCTCCTCGCCGAACTCGAGCGCCGTTACGCTGCCCAGGACATCACCAACGCGACTGTTGCCGACTGCCAGGCGAAAAAGTTTGCCGGGCGGGGCCGTCGCGAGATGATGACACACCTCGAATCGATTCCTCGAATCGGGGGAATCGAAGCAACGCTCGCGCGTCTCCGGTCCACCGGTATCGACTCCCTCCTCTGCACAGTCACCTGGCGATTCGCGGCGCAGTGCTTCCAAGAGCGGTACGGCTTCGCTGCGGTGTCGGGGACCGAGATCGAGGAAGGCCCTGATGGCCGTTTCACCGGAAAGGTGGCTCGATACTTCGACAAGTACGACAAACGCGAATTTGTCGTCGAGTACTGCCGACACCAAGGCATCCCTTTATCTACCTGCATCGCCGTTGGCGACTCCCATTCGGATGTGCCTATGTTCGGTTCTGTGGGATTTTCAGTCGCGTTGAACGCAACCGCTAACGCCAAGGCAGCTGCCAGCGTGAGCGTCAACTCAGATACTCTGATTGACATCTTCTCTGTCATCCCTGGTTTCTGACATAAGCACACGTCGGTGCGCCACCAGGAACCCATGAATGCCGGCATCGGGCATCTTGTTCGCCCTCTTATCAGGGACGTCACTGGCGCGGTGCACCGTGGAGCGGCTGATGCACGCTCGTCAATGCGGCGCCCGCCGTGATAGGAGAGACTTGCGCATGGGTCGCATCATTAGCATTCACGAATATGACCTCAAGCCAGGGATCAACATTGGACAGTTTGAGCGCATTCTCCGTGACGCAGAAGCACGCGGCCTGCTGCAGCTCCCTGGACTCGTGGCACATCACTTTGTCAAAGGGACCAAGGGTGTTCGCCGTGGCGCCTATGCCGCGCTGTGGATCTACGAGAGTCGTGAGGCCTGGGAGCGCCTCTGGGGCACCGCCGAACATCCGCGGCCCCCACAGGAGTATCCGGATACCTGGAAGATCTGGGAAGAAGAATTTCTTGCGCCCTTTCTGGAGCACGGCCCAGACGATCTCAGGTTCACGGCATACGAAGAGTTGTAGGGTTCGGTGCGGCCTAACTTCACGCTGGAAAACCTAGGGGGGACAAGAGCATGGGAGATAGTGAGATCAACATCAGCGGACTCTTGACGCGGCTGCTCGATGCGTTTAACCGTCACGACCTTGATGTCATCATGGAACTGTTCGCTGAGGACGCGATACTCGACGCCCCGGGGGCAGCATCCTTGGGGGCAACGGCTCATCGGTAAGGCTCAGGTGCGCGAAGGTCTTGCCGGTCGGTTTAAGGGCCTCCCTGACGTGCACTATGGAGAGGGTCGCCACTTCGTCAGCGGCAACATGGGATTCTCGGAGTGGACGGTGACAGCGACCACGCCTGTGGGCGTTCGGGTCGAGGTCCGCGGAACGGACCACTACGAGTTTCTGGATGGGAAGGTCATCAGGAAGGACTCTTACTGGAAGATCGTTGAGAAGTAGAATTGTGCCCAAACTGTGCCCAACTCCAGCGCACTCTAGTGCATTCCAGCGCACTCCAGCGCACGACGCCGTGGGCGGCTTGTCTTTCGACAACAAATAGTTACGCATACTTACACGCACACGGGCCTCGGTCTGAAAATCCTGGTGTCGGCGGTTCAATCCCGTCCCAGCCCACCATTGATTTCTTGCCCGCCGGTAAGGACTTAGCGCGCGCCGCCCGGGCCCGCCGCGTGCGCTCCACACGTCTGACTCGGACGGTACTCGGACTGACACGGTTCGTGCGGGTTGTCGTGGCCAGCGGAATGACGGGGGTCGCGGGCGTTTGGGTCTCGTGAAGCGCGTCCGGATCTGCCTTTTGACCTGGGGATCGGTCTCCGAGGTTGCAGGGGCCCGCAACCACTTGCCGGCGAACAGGTCGCTGAGCTTCTGCTTCGAGATCCCGATCTAAATCCGGGTAAGGCGACGAGCTGGGTCGGGTCGTCCACGTCGGGCCGGCGCGCGTAGTACTCGCGCTCGAGCCGGGCCGGGTCCACCAGCATGGACGCGGGCGCGGGCCGGCCGACGAGGGGGGAGATGGCCACGGGCCTCAGTCCTTTCCGGGCTGGGCCGCGACCTGCCGCAGCCGCACGTCGCGGCGGGGCACCGGCAGGTCGATCCGGGCCTCGTTCAGCGCGGCGTAGACGGAATCCGCGAGCTCGCTCTGGATCGTCTCCGCGTCGCCGAAGCGATCGGTCCACGCCCGCAGCTCGAAGTCGAGCGAGTTCTCCCCGAAGCCCATGAACACCGCGGCGGCCGCTGGCTCCCCGCTGACCTGAGGATGCCGGGCCCCGATCGCGGTCAGCAGCTCGGTGACGCGCTGGGGCGTGGCCCCGTAGGCCACCCGCACCGGCAGCACGATGCGCCGCCGCAGGTCCGAGTAAGTCCAGTTGGTGACCGACTGCGCGATCAGGAGGGAGTTGGGCACGAACACCTCGGCGCCGTCCGCGGTCCGCACCAGGGTCGCGCGCACCCCGATGTGACGCACCTCGCCCCCGATCCCCGCGACCTGCACCACGTCGCCCACGTGGATCGGGCGCTCGAACAGCAGGATGAGCCCGGAGGCGAAGTTGTTCACCACCGTCTGCAGCCCGAGCCCGGCGCCGACCCCGAACGCGCTCGCCAGGATCGTGAGCTTGGTGAGGTCCACCCCGAGCGCGGCGAGCGCAAGGGTGAAGCCCCCGAAGATGACCACGTACTGGATCACCGCCGACAGCGCGAGCGGCACCCCGCGCGCCATGCGCACCCGCGGGAATACGTCCTCGGCGAGCACGAGACGGAGCGCGGCGGCAGCCACGAAGGCGAGCCAGATCGTGAGCCCGAAGACCACCACGTCGCCGAGCGAGATGCGGATCGCGCCCCAGCCCCACTGCGCGGCCAGCGCGGCGCGGGTCCCGCTCACCGCCGCGGACAGGAGGGTGAGCGCGTCCAGGGTGGCCGCGATCCACGCGATCACGCCCGCCCACCGGAGCACCCGGCCGATGCGACGCTCGATCACCGCGCGGTTCTGCTGCACCGAGGCGAGGAACGCGAAGACCCGGCTCCGCAGCAGCACCCCGGCGAGCCCCCGGGCCACCTGCACCGCGGCCAGGATCGCCAGGCCGTAGTAGCTGCTGCCGAGCGCCCCGGCCCCGACCAGGCGCCCCAGCTCCACGTATCCGGTCCCGGCCAGCGCGAAGGCCCCCGCGAACGCGGCGAGCAGCAGCCGGCCGACGAGCCGCCGCGCCGCCGCGGCCATGACGTCCGTATCTGCCTCCGCTGGCGCGCCGGGCTCGGGGGGCGGGGCAGCCCGGCGGGCCGAGGTCAGCACCCGGATCATCACGAGGCTCGCGACCAGCATCTCGGCGAGGAAGAGCATGTGCTCGAAGAGGGGCGCGGTCGAGAGCACCGACCGGACCGCGTCGACCAGGAAGAGCACTCCGAAGACGTAGAGCGCGGCGGCCAGCGCGCGGTCGAGCGAGGGCCGGATGAGGCGCAGCACGGGCACGATCGCGAGCAGCGCCACCACGCGGCCGAGCAGCGGCGTGGCCTCGAGATAGATCCAGGGGGCCGCGACGCAGGCCAGCACCAGCGCCGAGGAGATGGGACGGCTCCAGACCTCGGCCACCGAGGCGGCGCTCGGATCGTCCGCGACCCAGCGGCGCGCGGCGCGACGCCCACGCCAGAGCACCGCGACCAGCACCGCGAAGACGAGCGCGTGGAGCGGGATCCGGGTCGCGTGCTCCCGGGCGACCTCGGTGACCACCGCCTGCTCGGCCTCGAGCACGTCGCGCTCCGCCGCGGGCGCCTGGCTCATCGCCCCCTTCCACAGCACCCCGCTCCAGAGCGGCGGGCCGTCCCGCTCACCGAGCCGCCGGATCCGGTCCGCCCGCACCTGCGCCACCCGCGAGAGGCCCTCGTCGCAGCGCCGCTGGAGCACGGCCAGCCGGTACTGGGTGGCGAGGAGGGCGGAGAGGCGCGCCTCCAGCCGGCCGCGCGCCGCGTTGAGCCCGCTCACGACGCCGTCGATCTGGTCGAGGACGACCTTCGGTGCGCCCGACACCGCGGCCGCCTCCCGCGAGCGCAGCCAGCTCTCGCGCAGGCTCGCGAGGCGAGCGCGCTCCTGCTCGACGCGGGTCGTCCACTGGGTCACGGTGTCGTTCCAGCTCTTGAGCCTCGCGCGCGTCGCCTCCCACATCCCGCCGAGCTGCTCGACGACCGGCAGCGTCGGATTCGTCCCGAGACGCGCGGTGGTCTGGTCGAGCCGAACCCGCAGCTCGTCGCCGAGGGTGGGCAGGCGATCCAGGATCGCCTGGACCTCCCGGCTCGGCGTGATCGCGGCGTCCTGCGTCTCGAGCAGGCTCCGCATGTCGGCGGCGCGCGCCGCGACCTCGGCGAGCGGGATCGGGCCGCCACCGGTGTCCGCGGGCGGCTCACCCGACTGCGCGTGCACAGCGGTGACCACGGCCAGGGTGAGGCCGAGGGCCCAGCCGAGTCCTCGCCGGACGACGCGCATGTCGATCGCTCTCCAGACCCACGGAGTGTACCAAGCCCGCGGGCCGGCGGCGGCTCGGGGCCGGCTCAGTGGAAGGTGCGAAAGGTCTTCAGCATGGACGCGCGCGCGGCCGGGCCCGGCGCGAACGGCAGCACCACCGGCGTGACGCCGGTGCGGGCGAAGGCCGCGATCTGCTCCCGGCAGTGGTCGGCCGGGCCCACCGCGCCTGTGACAGCGGCTCACTGGGCCGGCCGGCGTCCGCGTCTAGGAGGTTATGTCACGGGGACGGGGGCCACGCGTGGGGTGCCCGCCGCCGGAGGGCGTTGATGTTACCTATCCTCCGAGCCCCGATTCGCATGGAGCTGGGCGACATCTTCGTGGCGCTGTCGGATGGGGTGGTCGACGCCGAGCGCATCGGCGGCGAGCGCTTCGGCACCGCACGGGTGATCGAGGTCGTCACCCGCCACTGCCCGAGCTCGGCCGCGGAGCTGACGGCCGCGCTCCGGGAGGCAGTGGCGGACTTCACGGGGGCGCTGCGAGCCGAGGA
>Ga0207646_10008064_pt1 | contig 10616 bp, 8 predicted proteins | sample KBSK5502metaG_FD_184343 | JGI IMG/M metagenome (GOLD analysis project Ga0207646, IMG submission 184343) | Corn, switchgrass and miscanthus rhizosphere microbial communities from Kellogg Biological Station, Michigan, USA - KBS K5-50-2 metaG... | ecosystem: Host-associated > Plants > Roots >...
CGCGCCATTCGCCGGCCAGGAGCAGGGGCGCGGCGAAGATCACGGGGGCGACGGCCTCGTAGCCGCGGACCATCAGGAGGGCCCAGGCGGCCGCGAGGAGGAGGAGCACGCGGCTCCGTCGCTGCCAAGACGCGACGTAGAGCCAGATCGCGATGAGGGCGCCGAACGTGAACCCGCTGTTCACGGTCATCTGCACGGTCGCCAGCCGCGAGTAGTCGCTCGGCGCCCACACGGCGGCAAAGACGGCGATCAGGAACCCGAGGCGGGGACGCTCCGGCAGCAGCCGGTGACACAGCGTGAGCGTGACGAGCGCCGATCCCAGCAGGTAGAGACCGTGGACGGCATAGAAGCCGGCGAAGCCGCGCGCGCCGACGTGAGCCCCCGGGATCGTCCACAGGAAGTTGAAGGGCCGATTCGAGTACGGCGAGTCGAGGATGCCCCGCGCCGCCACCCACTGGAAGACCCACTCGTCGGTGCCATGGAAGTTCGAGGCTCGGACCCAGATGTATTGGGACCAGAACACGGCGGCCACGCCGATCGCGGCCACAAGCTCCTCGCGGATCTCCTCGCGGCCGATCTGGGTGGGCAAGGCCGCATTATGTTCGCACGGAAGCCATTAGACGGATGTGAGCCGGCTCGGCGCCCTGTTCAACCCGGGCCAAGCCCCGTGGTCTAAAGGTATTGTGAGGAAAAACGCCTCGTCCCCATCGCCGCGCCGCGCCGCCGCCCTGGCCCTCGGCCTGGCCGTCGCCATTCCCGCCGTCGCCCTGGCCTCCAAGAAGGCTCCGCGGCCCGCCGCCGAGGAGGATGCGTTCATCGTTCATGCCCTCAACCGGCTCGGCTACGGGCCCCGGCCCGGCGACGTCGAGAGGGTTCGCGCGATCGGCCTGGACAAGTGGATCGACGAGCAGCTCCATCCCGACCGAATCCCCGATCCGGCGGTGGCGACGCACCTCGCCTCCCTGCGGACCATCCGGCTCTCCACCGGCGACCTCCTCGCGCACTACGAGGTCCCGCGCGAAGCCAAGAGGGAGGTCCAGGCCAAGCGCGCCGAGCTCGGCGACAACGCCTCCGAGGAGCAGAAGCGGGAGGCGCGGCGGGAGTTCATGCAGAAGTACCGGGACCAGATGGACGGAACGCCTCAGGACGTCGTCCAGGACCTGCAGTCGGCCAAGATCCTCCGCGCGGTGTACAGCGAGCGTCAGCTCGACGAGGTCGTCGCCGACTTCTGGATGAACCACTTCAACGTGTTCGCGGGCAAGGGACCGGTGAAGTTCATGCTCGGCGAGTACGAGCGCGACGTCGTGCGGCCGCGCGCGTGGGGAAGGTTCGAGGACCTGCTGCGGGCCACGGCCGAGAGCCCGGCGATGCTCTTCTACCTCGACAACTGGCTCTCCGCCGATCCCAACGCGCCCGCATCGGACCGGGCGCCGCGCGGCGGCTTCGGCCGCCGGCCCTTCGGCCGCCGGCCCTGGTTCATGGGCGGCGCTCTCCGCCCCCCGGCCCCGCCCGCCGGCCCGGGACCGGGCCAGGCGCGCAAGCGCGGGCTCAACGAGAACTACGCGCGCGAGATCATGGAGCTGCACACGCTCGGCGTCGACGGCGGCTACACGCAGAAGGACGTGACCGAGGTCGCCCGCTGCTTCACGGGGTGGACGATGCGCAACCCGCGGCAGGGCGAGCCGCGGTTCTTCTTCAACGAGCGGATCCACGACCGCGGGGACAAGGTCGTCCTCGGCCACAGGATCAAGGGCGGCGGCAAGAACGAGGGCGACGAGGTGATCCACCTCCTGGCCACCCATCCCTCGACCGCCCGCTTCGTCTCCTACAAGCTGGCGCGCCGGTTCGTCTCGGACGAGCCCCCGAAGGCGCTGGTGGACCGCGCGGCCGAGACCTTCCGCAAGACCGACGGCGACATCCGCGCGGTGGTGAAGGCGATCGTGACTTCGCCCGAGTTCGCCTCCCCCGCCGCGCGCGCGGCGAAGGTGAAGACGCCGTTCGAGTTCGTGGTGAGCGCGGCGCGCGCCTCGGGCGCCGAGGTCGATGATGCCCGCGGGCTCGCCGGGCGCCTCGCGGCGATGGGCATGCCGCTCTACCAGCAGCAGCCGCCGACCGGCTACAAGGACACCGCCGACGCGTGGGTCTCCACGAGCGGGCTTCTCGCCCGGCTCAACCTGGCCCTCGATCTCGCGGCCGGCCAGGTGCGGGGCGTATCGGTGGACGCCGCGCGCCTCGGCCCCGCTCGATCGGCGTCGGACGCGGATGCGGTCGCGGCGCGGCTGGTGCCTTCGGGCCTGTCGCCTTCCACGCGGAAGACACTCGAGAGCGAAGCCAAGGGGGCGGATCCGGCCCGGATCGCGGGCCTGATTCTCGGCTCACCCGAGTTCCAGAGGAGATAGCGATGCTGACGCGGCGGATCTTCCTGAAGTCCACCGGCCTGGCCCTCGTCTCGTTCGGCGTGGCCCCGAAGGTGCTCCTGCGCACGGCGTACGCCGAGGGCAGCCGCCGCCGAAAGACCCTGGTCGTCGTCTTCCAGCGCGGCGCCTGCGACGGGCTCAACGTCGTGGTGCCCTACGGCGAGGAAGCGTACCGGCGGCTACGGCCGACGATCGCGATTCCCGCCCCGGGCGGCGGCCGCGAGGCGGCGCTGGACCTCGACGGCTTCTTCGGCCTGCATCCCGCCCTCGAGCCGCTGCTCCCGCTCTGGAAGGAAGGGGTCCTGGCCGCGGTGCAGGCGGTGGGCAGCCCCGACGCCACCCGCTCGCACTTCGACGCGCAGGACTTCATGGAGAGCGGAACGCCGGGTCTCAAGGCCACCGAGGACGGCTGGCTCAACCGGCTCGTCCAGTCGAGCCCCGACTCCGAGGCGACGCCCTTCCGCGCGGTGGCGATGACCCCCACGCTGCCGCGCATCCTCTCGGGCCGCGCGCCGGCGGTGGCGATGGCCAACATCCGCGACTTCGCGCTCCGCGGCGGCGGCGACGGCATGGCCGCGCGCGGGTTCGAGCAGATGTACGAGGGCGCGGTCCAGGACGTGCTGCACGGCACGGGCCACGAGACGTTCGAGGCGATGCAGTTCCTGAAGAAGACCGATCCCGGCCGTTACCAGCCCGCCGCCGGCGTCGAGTACCCGCGGGGGCGCTACGGCGACAGCCTCAAGCAGGTCGCGCAGCTCCTGAAGGCCGACGTGGGCGTGGAGGTCGCCTTCACCGACGTGGGGGGGTGGGACCACCACGCCGCCGAGGGCGGCGTGGTGGGGCAACTGGCCGCGCGGCTGCGCGAGTTCGGCCCGGCGCTCGCCGCGTTCCGCCGCGACCTCGGCGACCGCATGCAGGACGTGGTGCTCGTGACCATGACGGAGTTCGGGCGCACGGTGCGCGAGAACGGCAACCGCGGCACCGACCACGGCCACGCCAGCTTCGCGTTCGTCCTCGGGGGCGACGTGCGCGGCGGCCGGGTGCACGGGCGCTGGCCGGGGCTCGCGCCGGAGAAGCTCTACGAGGGCCGAGACCTCGCGATCACCACCGATTTCCGCGACGTGCTCGGCGAGGTTCTCGCCCGCCACCTGGGGGCGCAGGACCTCTCTCGCGTCTTCCCCGGCTACGGCGTCAGCCCGAGTCGGTTCCCGGGGGTCATGCGGGCCTGAAGCGCTCGTCGACGGGAACCTCCGGACCGAGGGTGAAGAAGAACGTCGCTCCCCGGCCCGCTTCGGCTTCGGCCCAGATCCGGCCGCCGTGGCGGTTGACCACGCGGCGCACGGTGGCGAGCCCGATCCCCGTCCCCTCGAAGTCGCGCTCGTGGTGGAGCCGCTGGAACGCGCCGAACAGCTTGCCCGCGTACGCCATGTCGAATCCCGCCCCGTCGTCGGCGACGAAGTAGGCGCGGCCCTCGCCGTTTGTCCGGAGCCCGATCTGGATCCGGGCCGCCGGCTTGCCGCCGGTGAATTTCCAGGCGTTGCCGATGAGGTTGTCCATCACGACCCTCAACAGCCGCGGATCGCCGCGGGCCGACAGCCCATCGGCGATCACCCACTCCACGCTGCGCCGCGGCTCCGAGCGCTGCAAGCCCTCGGCGACCTGGCGGGCCATCGCGGAGACGTCGACGTCCTGCCACCGCATCTCGGCCCGGCTCACGCGCGAGAGGTCGAGCAGCCCGTCGATCAGGTCGGACATCTTGCGGGTCGCGGCCACGATGCGGCGCAGGTAGTCCATCGCCGCCGGCGTGAGCTGTTCCGGGCAGTCCTCCATCAGCGCGTGGCTGAAGCCGGTGACGGCGCGCAGCGGCGCCCTCAGGTCGTGGGAGACGGAATAGGAGAAGGCCTCCAGCTCCGCGTTGGCGGCCTCCAGCTCTCCGGTGCGCACCTGCACGCGGCGCTCCAGCTCGGCGTTGAGCCGGGCGATCTCTTCCTCGACTCGCTTCCGGTCCGTGAGGTCCCGGGTGATCTTGGCGAATCCCAGCAGCCGGTCGGCCTCGTCGCGGATCGGGGTGAAGACCGTGTTGGCCCAGAACCGGGATCCGTCCTTGCGCACCTGCCACCCTTCGTCCTCGAAGCGGCCCTCGGCGACCGCTTGCCGCAACGCCTCCTGGATGCTCCCGCGGGTGTCCGGCGCGTGGAAGAGGAGGAACGACCGGCCGAGGATCTCCTCCTCCCCGTAGCCGTGGATGGCTTCCGCCCCCGCGTTCCAGCTCACGATGCGGCCCTCCGTGTCGAGCCGGCAGATGGCGTAGTCGCTGATCGCCTCGACGAGCGAGCGGAAGCGCTCCTCGCTCTGCCGCTGGAGCGCTTCGCGCCGCAGGCGGGCCATCTCGAGCTGCGTTCCCACCCGCGCGCGCAGCTCGCGCTCCGAGAACGGCTTGATGAGGAAGTCGCTCGCCCCCGACTCGAGCGCGTGGATGCGGGCGTCCTCCTGGTCGAGGCCGGAGACGGCGATGATGGGGACGAGGCGCGTGCGGGGATCGGCCCTCAGCTCATGCAGCAGGGCGAAGCCGTCGAGGCCGGGGATGACGAGGTCGGACAGGACGAGGTCGGGGGCCTGGCGGGCGGTGGCCGCGAGCGCGGAGCGGCCGTCCGCGACGGCCTCGACGTCCCAATCGTCGCCCAGGAGCAGCTGCAGCGTCCGGCGCATGTTGGCGTCGTCCTCGACGACGAGGATGCGCTCGCGGGGCGGCGGGCCGGAGGAGGGAGCCATCGCTACGGCATCGCGCTCGCGGGCCCTTCCAGCACCTCGCGCACCTTGGCCTCGAGGGCGTCGCTGGTGAACGGCTTCTGCAGGAAGTGAGCGCCGTCGCCCAGCAAGCCCTTGTCGGCGACGACGCCTTCGGTGTACCCGGAGAGGAACAGCATGCGCAGCCCGGGCCGCATCTCCGCGAGGCGCCGCGCCAGCGCGGGACCGGTCATCTCGGGCATCACGACGTCGGTGATGAGGAGCTGGATCGGTTCGGTGCGCGACTGCACGATCTGAAGGGCCTCCGCCGGCCGGGACGCTTCGAGCACCGTGTACCCCGCCTCCTCCAGCAGCTCGCGCAGGAGCTCCCGCACCGACGCCTCGTCCTCGACGAGCAGCAGCGTCTCCGAGGCCACCGCCCGCGTGGCCGCGGGCTCGGCCGCCGCCACCGGCTGGTCGGCCTCATCCTCGACCCGAGGCAGGTAGACCTTGAAGGTGGTACCGCGCCCCACCTCGCTGTAGACCCAGACGTAGCCGCCGCTCTGCTGCACGATCCCGTAGACGGTCGAGAGGCCGAGCCCGGTGCCCTTGCCCTTGTCCTTGGTCGTGAAGAACGGCTCGAAGATGCGCTGCTGCGTCTCCTTGTCCATGCCGTGGCCCGTATCGCTCACCGCCAGCATCACGTACCGGCCGGGACGGACGGTGACGTGCTCGTGGGCGTAGTCCTCGTCGAGGTCGGCGTTGCCCGCTTCCAGCACGAGCTGGCCCCCGCGCGGCATGGCGTCGCGGGCGTTGACGGCCAGGTTCAATATCACCTGGTCGAGCTGCACCGGATCGGCTCTCACGCGCCCCACTCCCGGCTCGCCCCGCGTCACCAGCTCGATGTCCTCGCCGATGAGGCGCTCCAGCAGCCCGCGCGAGTGCTCGAGGACCTCGGCGACGTCGAGCACCCTCGGCTGGAGGAGCTGCTTGCGGGAGAAGGCCAGGAGCTGGCGCGTCAGGGCGGCCGCGCGCTCGGCGGCGCGCGTCACCTCGGCCACGTGGCGCCGGAGCGGGTCGTCGGCGCCGAGCCGCCGCAGCATCAGCTCGCTGTACCCGAGGATGGCGGTCGTGAGGTTGTTGAAGTCGTGGGCGACGCCCCCGGCCAGCCGGCCGATCGCCTCCATCTTCTGCGCCTGGCTGAGCTGAGCCTCGAGGTCCTTGCGAACGGTGAGGTCGCGGACGTTGATGACCATCGTGATCTTGCCATTCTCGTCCGCGCGGCTCTTCGCCAGCGCTTCGATGTTCCGCCACGAGCCGTCGCGGTGGAGGGCGCGGGTCTCGATGAGCTCGGTGCGCCCGGGCTCCTGCAGGAGCCTCCGGGCCGTCTTGGAGATCTCGGGCCGGTCCTCCTCGGGAAGGAGCTCCAGCCCGCTGCGGCCACGCCGGTCCTCCGGGCGCCAGCCGAGCATCTTCTCCAGCGCCGGGCTCTCGTAGAGCACGGTGCCCGCGGCGTCCAGGACGACGATCGGGTCCGACGCGTTCTCGATGAGCGACCGGAAGTACTCTTCGCTGCGCCGGAGGGCCTCCTCCGCCTGCTTGCGATCGGTGACGTCCATCAGGGTTCCCACCGCGCCGAGGAGGCGTCCCTGCCCGTCCCGCCAGGGGAAGGAATGATCGGCCAGCCATCTCAGCTCGCCGTTCTTCGTCCGGACCTGGTAGTCGGCGTAGAACTCGCCGGCCTGCTCGATCTGCCGCGCCCATTCCCGCCTCTCGATCGCGACCGGTCTCCCGGCGGTATCCGTGACGCTCACGACGAGCCCGTTGAGGCCCACGCCGTTGATCTCCCTCGGCCCGTAGCCCGTGAGCCGCTCGATGCCGGGGCTCATGTAGTCGTAGACCATGTCGGGGAATCGCAGGCGATAGACGACGTCCGCCGTGTTCTCCACGACGAACCGGAAGCGCTCCTGCGCTTCGCGAAGGGCATCCTCCGCCTCCCGCCGCCGGGCGCGGCCGGCGGCCTCGCCGAGCTCGCGGCGGATCGCGACCACCAGGCGGGAAAGATTCTGCTTCTGGACGTAATCGTGCGCGCCGGCCTTCATCGCCTCCACCAGCTCCGCCTCGGTGACGGTGCCGGAGACGACGATCGTCGGGATGTCGAGGTGCAGATGGCGAAGGTGGCGGAGGACGCCGAGGGCGGTGAACCGAGGCAGGACGTAATCGGAAACCACGACGTCCCACGTCTGGGAGATCGCCGAGAGGAACTGGGCTTCGTTCTCGACCCGGGTCAGCGAAAGGCTGAAGCCCCCCCTCCGGATCTCCCGCTCGAGGAGGAGGGCATCGTCGGCTGAGTCCTCGACCAGCAAAACGCGCAACGGCTCAGCCATTTGCGCACCCTTGCGGGGAGGGATGCCGGGTCGCGGCCCGGAAATTCTGGACTCATTGTATCAGGGAAAGTCCGGAATTGGCGTGCCAGTTGATCGTTTTGTGGCCAGGCACGAAAGACCGTTGACCCCAGGCGGCAGCAGCGTAGCATACAGCCATCTTCAGAGGTCTTCTTTCGCACCAGACGACACGCAGGAGGTGCGTATGCCACTCGAGGCAAGACATGCTTTGATCACCGGAAGCTCGCGCGGGATCGGCCGGGGGATCGCGCTGAAGCTGGCCGAGCGCCGCGTGAAGGTCGCGGTGCACTACTACCAGAACGAGGCCGCGGCGAAGGAAACGCTCGCCGCCGTCCGGAAGCGCGGCTCCGAAGGGATGCTGGTGCAGGCCGACGTGACGAAGCCGGAGCAGATCGGCCGGATGTTCGCCAAGGTCAAGGCCGAGTTCGGCAAGCTCGACATCTTCGTCGGCAACGCCCGGCCCGAAGCGCCCACCTTCTTCAAGCCGCCGCTGGAAATCAGCCTCGAGCAGTGGGACACGGCGCTGGACTCGCAGGCAAAGGCGTTCCTGGTCAGCGTCCGGGAGGCGATCTCGCTCATGGGCAAGGGCGGCCGGATCCTCGCGATCACCTATGCCGAGGGGAGCCGGACCGGCGGCCTGCAACCCTGGGTCGGCATGGGGTCGGCAAAGGCCGCGCTGGAATCGCTGGTCCGCTACTTCGCGGTCACCCTGGCCAAGCGCGGCATCACCGTGAACGCGATCAGCCCGGGCTGGACCGAGGACAGCGTGCTCAAGACGCTGCCCCCGCAAGCGCAGGAGCTCATCCGCAACTGGCACACGCGGGGGTGGACTCCCATGGGGCGCCTGGGCACGCCCGAGGACGTGGGCAACGTCGCCAGCCTCTTCTGCTCCGACGAAGCGGGCTGGATCACCGGCCAGGTGATCTACGCCGACGGAGGCGCCTCGTTGATGAACGCCGGGGTCCCGCCGGAGATTCAGCTGGGATAGATCGAAAAGGTGGACGTGGCTGGAGGCCTTCCCGGCGGCAGGGACGCCGGAAGCGGTGAATGCAAGCTGAGCTCAGACAGGAGGAATCCCATGACCGACGGACAGGACGGGAAGAAAGACGACGACATGCCCGACTTCTCGGACGTCAAGAGCGGTGCTTCGTCCACCGCGCCCGGCGCCGAGGTCTTCCAGATCTACGAGGTCAAGTCCGGCGACAGTCTGTCCAGGATCGCCAAGAGCTTCTACGGGAACGGAAACGCCTGGAAGACGATCTTCGACGCGAACACCGACGTCCTCAAGGACCCGAACAAGATCTTCCCCGGGCAGAAGCTGAAGATCCCGCCGAAGCGTTAGGCCCACTCGACCAGGAGGAAGAGCCATGAAGAAGCTCATCGCGATCACGATCGCCCTGCCGGCAATCGCCATTCTCGCCTGCAGGAAGAGCGAGCCGCCTCCGCCGACGCCCGCCGCGGTCCCGGCGCCTGTCACGACGCTCCCCGCCCCGGTGAGCGTGTCGGGGGTCGCACTCGGGACCACCCTCGGGCCGGACAAGAGGGTCACGGCGGCGACGGAAGCCTTCGGCGCCAAGGACACGATCTACGCGTCCGTGGAGACCGCGGGCACCGGCCACGCCCGGCTCCGGGCGCGGTGGTCGTTCGTCAAGGGAGACAAGACCGCCAAGGTGGACGAGACGACGATCGAGTTCGACTCGGCCGGTCCGGCCGTGAACGAGTTCCACATCGCCAAGCCGAGCGGCTGGCCGAAGGGCGATTACAAGCTCGAGGTCTTCCTGGGCGACGCCGAGAACCCGGCGGCAACCCGGAGCTTCAAGGTCGGTTGATCGACTTCTAGCCTGACCTAGAATGATGCGGTGCTGCCCGCGGCTCTCATCTCGGTCCTGGGCTTGATGGGCAGCGACGCCGTGCTCGGCCGGCCGGCGCCCGAGTGGGGGCTTCACCGATGGGTCCAGGGCGGGCCGCTTCGCCTCGCCGATCTGCGGGGCAGGGTCGTCCTGGTGCGCTTCTTCATGTCCGCCGAGTGTCCGTACTGCCGCGGCACGGCGCCGTCGCTGAACGAGCTGCACCGCCGGTTCGGACCCTCGGGACTGGTTGTCGTCGGGATGTTCACGCCGAAGCCCAAACCCCACCCGACCTCCGTGAAGGAGGTACGAGACTACGTCGAGGCTTACGGCTTCCGGTTCCCGGTGGCGGTGGACGACGACTGGAGCGCTCTCCGCGCGTTGTGGCTGGACCGCGTCCCGGATGCGGGATTCACCTCCTCGTCGCTCCTCATCGACAAGCGAGGGATCGTCCGCCACGTCCACCCGGGCGGGACGTTCGCCAAGGACGGGCCCGACCCGAAGGCGCGGCGCGACTACGAGGCGTTGCGAGCGGCCATCGAGGAGCTGCTCGCCGAACCCGCGGGCCCACAGGAGGAGTAGCACGATGGCGAGCCGAAGACATTTCCTCGAGACCATTTCGGCATTGCCGATGGTGGGAGGCTTCGTCGCCGCGAGCCCCATGCCCGCCGCGGCGGCCAGCACCCGAAGGGGCGGACGGGACTACTTCCGGGAACTAGGCGTACGTCCCTTCATCAATGCGGCGGGGACGTACACGGCCATGACCGCCTCGCTCATGCCTCCGGAGGTGATGGAGGCGATCAACTACGCCTCCAAGCAGTACGTGATGCTCGACGAGCTCCACGACCGTGTCGGCCAGCGGATCGCCACGCTGCTCCGTTCCGAGGCCGCCATGGTGACGTCGGGCGCCGCCTCGGCCCTGACCCTGGGAACGGCGGGGGTCCTCACGGGCACGGATCGGCAGAAGATCGTCGATCTTCCCGACCTCGCCGGCATGAAGAGCGAGGTCATCATCCAGAAGTCTCACCGCTTCGGTTACGAGCATGCCGTGCGCAACTGCGGAGTGCGGCTGGTGGAGGTGGAGACGCGCGAAGAGCTGGAACGGGCGATAGGCGAGAAGACCGCCATGATGCTCTTCTACAACAACAACAACCGGGCGGGACGGATCCAGGACGAGGAGTTCGCGCAGCTCGGAAACAAGCATGCGATCCCCACGTTCA
>Ga0207646_10008065_pt1 | contig 10615 bp, 9 predicted proteins | sample KBSK5502metaG_FD_184343 | JGI IMG/M metagenome (GOLD analysis project Ga0207646, IMG submission 184343) | Corn, switchgrass and miscanthus rhizosphere microbial communities from Kellogg Biological Station, Michigan, USA - KBS K5-50-2 metaG... | ecosystem: Host-associated > Plants > Roots >...
CAGTGACTTGTGAAATCTTCTGTCACATTGTTGTCGTATAATGAGGGAAGCGAGGAAAGACCTTTGCAGAAAGGGAAAGCAAGAGAGATGCGTGCAGATCGACTCCTTTCCATCCTCTTGCTCTTACAGATCCATCAGCGCATGACCGTGCGCGAACTGGCGAAGCGGTTAGAAGTTTCGGTGCGAACCGTCTACCGCGATATGGAGGCCTTGAGTACGGCTGGAATCCCTATCACCGCGGAACGGGGAGCCGATGGTGGCTGGTTCTTGTTAGAAGGATACCGAACGAACCTGACAGGCTTGAACGAACCGGAAGTACAGGCCCTCTTTTTGTTCCCTCCTTCTCTCCTCCTCGATGACCTGGGGTTACGGAAAGCGGCTGAGGGGGCTTTCATCAAATTGCTGGCCGCTCTGCCAGCCCTCTCTCGTCGTGATGCTGAGGATATTCATCAACGCATTCATATCGATGCTGCTGGCTGGGATGGTTTCGATGAACAAGCTCCCTGGTTGTCTCTGCTGCAAGAGGCCATTTGGCAAGAGCGCAAACTGTTCCTCTCCTATCGACGTCGTGACGAGAGCGTCATTGAGTGCCTGGTAGATCCACTTGGACTGGTGGCAAAAGCGAGTATTTGGTATCTGGTTGGGCTGGTAGAGCAAGAGTACCGTGTCTTCCGTGTCTCACGCGTCCAATCTGGAAAGATTACAGACCAACCCAGTACCCGTCCGGCTTCTTTCGATTTGGCTGTCTTCTGGGAGCAGTGGAGTGAACACTGGAGGAAACAGGTCTCAACAAGCCTTCGACAGTATACCGTTCTCGTTCGTGTCGCTCCAACCCTGGTTCCGTATCTCGCGCTCCGGTATGGCGAAGAAATCGAGGGGCAGTTGGAGCAGGCAGCCCCGCTTGATACGGCTGGCTGGATCAGACTCACCTTCGCTTTTGAGACGGAGGAAGTCGCGTGGAGTCACATCTTGAGTTTCGGCTCTCTGCTGGAGGTCTTAGAGCCACAAGAACTCCGGAAGAAGATGGCACAGATCGCTGCCACTCTCTTGACCCTTTATCAGAAGGAACGGGTCGAGTGAGGGTCGCCAGCAAACACTGATAATTCTTCTGGTGGGCTGGCGGCCGAATTATACCCGTGCTTGCTCCTCCTGGAGAGCCTGAGCAAGCCCTTGAAGAAAAGCGTGGCTCTCTTCCGTCTAATCGGAGATGGGCGTGTATACCTGCCGCCTCCACGGGTAGGGTAGATCAACAATTAGCCCGGGTCGAGGCGCGCGGCGCTCCATAGAGAATATGTCATGCAGAACGGTGTACTGCTGATCGCGCTTGTCCGGCTCGCCAAGCGCATGTCCGAAGGGCCAGTGGAGAGAGAGCATGCGCGGCGCTTTGACCATCACTGCCAGTTCCCGTACCAGCGCCAGCGCAACCGTTGTCACGCCGCATGCCTCGATTTCACGCGCAAGCAGTCCCTAATAGCTCTCAGCCCTCCTGCTGTATACGCAACCCGCTCTACTACATTTGTGGCCTGTAGATGTAAAAACAGAAAGCCGCATATGCAGCAAGATCGCTATGGTTGCTGACGGGCTAAGAAGTCTTCAAAGTCTTTGGGATGTATGCGGTAGCGGCCCCCTGACAGCTTTACAGCTTTTAACTCTCCTCGTTCTATCCATCTCCTGACGGTCAGTTCTGTTACCTTTAGCCGTCTAGCTATATCTTGCACGGTCAGATATTGTACATCGTCTTGCATACGCACCCCGCATAGCAGTATTTTGTTGTGTTCAGTATAGCATTGGCGTCAAACTTGTTGCTTAACATATCATGGTATTGCTAGATGTAATATAAGATTGCTAGGAAATGTATTACATATCATAGTATTGCTTTTTATATCTTTGTATGATATGCTTATACCATACCGTTGTTTTTCTCGACAGAAAGGACAGCACACCATGCAGATCGCTCCGGTCCCTACCACTGTCACTCGTAGGCAACTCTGTAAGACCATCTTCTACATGACCCCTGGTGGTGAACTGGTAGCGGTACTCGACAACGCACACATGATTGTATCGCCAGAAGAAGCGACCGCGTGTTTTCAGCGCCTACTGGACAGCACGGCCTTGTATCGTCAACTGATAGCTCCAGAACACACCACAGGCGATTTAGTAGCCTCTCTCAATGGAACAGCGTCATGACACGGCATATAGACCCATCAAAGCGGCTTGTCCAGGAATTTTATCCTGGACAGCCCCAACTTCCCATAGACCTGCTGATTGTCCAGTACATCCGAAAAAGTACCCTTGTACAGGTGAAAAATAACAAACAATCAGCAATACAGATAATTGTCGAGTAACAATAGGGAGGTCCGTATGGGGATGTTTCCTCCAAAGCGCACGGTACAAACGTGGAGTGAAGTCGGCAAGCAAGTAGAAACCTTTATCACCGCAAGGCTTATGGAGGTAGGCTACACCGTCCTCATCCCGGTTGATGGGACACAGCGCTATGATCTGGTGATTGAGGATGCCAACGGCCAGTTCTGGCGTGTCCAATGCAAAAAAGCGAAGTGGCGAGAAGGATCGGTTTGCTTTGCCGTTGGAAAGCGTATGTGGGGCAGTATGAAAGAAGCATATAATTATCACGACAGCGTTGATTATTTTGCCGTCTACAGCCCCGACACCAAGAAGGTCTATCTCGTACCTGTTTCTATCGTTGGAACAAACACCTGCCAACTTCGGGTTGAACCGTTATCGCCGCAATACCGCTCTCGTGATCGGTTTCGGTGGGCACAGGATTACGAACTCTAACGACAGGGTGTCACGCCACACTCGTTTCCTGCGCGTCTAAAACAGGAGAGGGGATACTGCACGCGCTCATGCCCAGGAAGTGAAACTTTCTTCCAATTGACGCAACTAAAGTGAGATGTATCCACTTGCACAAGTGGCCTTCAAGCGGCTCCTGCAAACGCCTGGACCGGATTGTGGTATCTGGCCTTGTCTCAGTCTAGCTGCAGCAATGTTAAGAAAGTTTCACTTCCTGATGCCTTCCTGGTCTGCATACGTAGGTCGGTCGACTTCCGTGAGACCCTGAACGAGTCGCCTGCTCATCAATGCTGCGCTGAAAGAGAGGCACAGGAGGCAGGAGAACGTGTCACCTATTTCCCTTCTGCTCTCGCGCTTGCTGATACTGTCTTTCAGAGGCACGCTTGAGGCGCTGCAAGGAATCTTCTATGCTGGCAGCGAATGGTTTCGCGCCAACTGTTTCGAGGAACCAACCCCACCAGCCTGGGGGGAAGATGAAGTCTCAGCCATATTGGACGCGACAGGTGGTCGCGTCGATAGGAGTGCAGGAGATGTGTGGTTTCATTTGCAAGCCTAGTGGGAAAAAAGCATGCAGGCCGAGCTGGTGTCTTTCGGGATTGACCTCTTCGACCTTGAAGATGAAGTGCCAGGTGCGGCCAAAGGCTTTTCCTGCGAAGGAGATGGTCTGGCCTACGGTGGCTGGACCTTCTGGCTCACTCCGTTCTACCTGGACATCGGCTGAGAACCACTCGCAATAGCGTTCCCATTGGACGAGGTTCCCCCAGATCGCCTCGACCGGTGCCGCGACGACTGCGGCGGGACAGACTGTCAGGCCCATAGGATGTTCCTCCTCTCTATTTCAGGGTCAGGCGGGAACCAGGATCACAAGATCGACCTGTGCCTGGGCAAGCGGTCTCCCAACCTTACGCTCCGGTGCCAGGAGGTCACGAGGATCCTGGGTGAAGCCAAAGCCGTAGTGGTCCCTGACCCTCAACACCGAGTTGACGCCCTTAGAACGCCTTAGAGTGTTATACTATATCGAACGTGGGCTGATGCCGAATACAGGCAAGCGCTTTGAATGGGAAGTAGGCATCGCCTCAAATACGCCGCCTCGTCCGAATCCTTCTGGGAATTATGGACGAATGATTCACCACCGTCACAGAAAGCGCGAGAACTACGTGAAGTTAGAGCAAAGGAAGCATAGCATGGGATTCATCCAGACAGCACAAATATGCCAGCGCCTGCGGAGCGCCGCTGACCAGGTCTCTCAGAGCTGGCCGGTCATGCAGTGGCAGAAAGGGCACGGGTCAGCGTCTGAGATCGTCACGCAGAAAGGCAGAGAGCCGTTTGCGGGCCTGACGTTTGAACCAGGGCAAGACGTGGTTCTTCGCACCCGTCTGCAATTGCCAGAGAGCGTTGCAGGGGTGCCGATCGTTGGAGATACGCTTGAACTGACGATTCACTCGCTGTACCCAATGGAGCTCTTCTGGAATGGCACCCCGTTGTTCAGTGATTCCCATGCGCCCGTGGCAGCTGGTCCGGCACTGGTACGCGTGATCCCCCACTTGCGAACAGGCGACAACGGTGAGTTGAGCGCGCATATTCATATCCCATCCAATCAGATCTCGACCCGGTTCCAACGGCTCCAACTGCTCTTTACCACCCCTCGTCTGCGCGCCCGTTTTGAAGACTTTGATCTCGCCTGGGCACAGCTCACCCTGGCTGATTTTCTGGCACAAACGCCAGAGGAGCGCGAGCTGGTCCAACAGGCGGCACTGCTCGTCCCAGGTGAACCGCTGCTTCCCACCGGTGAGGAGATACTACATGCAGCTTTTCAGCGTATGGAAGAGCACCTGGCTCCTCTGGCACAACGGGCCTCCGTGCTGCAGGTCCATCTGATCGGGCATTCCCACATCGATATGAACTGGTTGTGGACCTGGCAGGACACGGTCGAAGTGATTCGGCGCGATTTCAAGAGTGTGCTTGCCCTGATGGGTGATTACCCAGAGCTGACGTTCACGCACAGTCAGCCAGCTACCTATGAGGTGCTGGGGAAGCTTGAGCCAGAACTGTTAGCGTGCGTCAGGGAGCATATTCGCAGTGGCCGCTGGGAGGCAGCCACTATGACCTGGGTGGAAGGGGATACCAACATGGCTTCAGGAGAGGCCACGGCGAGACAATTGCTCGAAGGAGTGCGTTTTTCGCGCGAGGAGCTCGGTATCCGACCATCCACGCTGCTCGCGCCTGATACCTTCGGGCACGCGGGCAACCTCCCCCAACTGGCACGCTCAGCTGGGGCCGAGCGCTACTATCATCACCGCGCGAATCCAGGGCAGGCCGATCTCTGGCCCGCCTACTGGTGGGAGGGGCAGGACGGTTCGCGTCTCCTGGCGGTGAGTACGCCCACCTATAACGGTGAGATTACCGCCAGCGCACTGGTCGAGGCTGCCATGCTTGCGTCTCGCCATGGACTTGTCCACAGTGTGCATTTTCATGGGGTGGGGGATCATGGAGGGGGTCCGGCCAGCCAGAATCTGGAGGCATTGCGCCGCTTGCAGCAACACTCGCTCCTGCCCAGCGCCGCGTGCAGTACGTTGGAGCGCTACAGCACTGCCATCCTGGCGTCTGGGACCGAGTTGCCAGTCCACCATGGCGAGTCCAGCACGATTTTTGAGGGCTGCTATACCACCCACGCCGATACCAAACGCTACAATCGTTCAGGAGAGAATATGCTCTGCACGGCTGACACGCTCGCGGTGCTCGTTCAGCAGGATTACACGGCTGAACTGCAAACAGCCTGGCGCGCAGTCCTGTTTAACCAGTTTCATGATATATTCGATGGCTCCGCGATTGATGAATCCTATAAGAAAAATGCAGAAGACTACGCAGAGGTAGCAAGCACCACGCACACGGTGATCGATCACGCGCTGCGGCTGCTGGAACAGGGACGGGTTCCCGGCAGCATTGCGGTGACCAATCCCCTGGGGTGGCTGCGAGAAGATTGGGTTTGTGCCCCCGGCTGGCAAGGGCAGGACCTGGTCTGGCTGAGCAACGAACAGGGACATCGGACCATTGGCCAGCCAACCCCGCAAGGACTGGGCTTCGTCGCTCGCGTCCCCGCCTTTGGGACTGTGACCTACCAGGTCGAGCAGACCCAGGAGGCTTTCTCGTCCGCTTTACAGGTCGAGGCCAGTTTTGCTCCCCTGGATGAGCGCCAGCAAACCGAAATGATTGATTCTTCGACCTGTCCCTATCTGCGTATTGAAACGCCACACTTTCGGGTCTACCTGCGCCGGGATTCCGGCATCCTTGTCTCTTTCTTCGATAAACGTGTCGACCGCGAACTGGTGAGCTATGGCCTGCGCAAGGGATCGGATTATCTGGACTCGGCCCGAGCCGATCTCGCGCTCAATGTGTTCCAGGTCATCGAAGAGCACCCCCATGCGATGTCGGCGTGGCACCTGGATGAAGTACATACCGAGCACAGCCTGTTGCGAGGCGCGACCTCGCAAGTGATTGAGGTCGGCCCAGCACGCCTGGTGGTCGAGGTCCAGCGGCAATTTCGTTCGTCGCGCATCACCCAGCAGATCTGTTTCTATCGTGATCTGGCCCGTGTCGATTTCCAGACTGTGCTCGATTGGCAGGAACCGGGCAACGACCAGGTGGGGATCCCGAATCTCAAGGTCGCCTTCACCGCGCGCTTGCCAGAATGTCAGCCATGGTTTGAAATCCCATTCGCGGCCGTGCAACGCCCATCCGATGGACAGGAGGTCCCGGCCTTACGCTGGGCGGATGTTGGCGGAGCTAGTTACGGTTTTGCCTTGATAAACGAGAGTAAATATGGCTACGACGCGCTGGGAAATCGCCTGCGTCTGACACTCGTGCGGAGCGCGTATGAGCCGGATTCCCACGCTGATCTGGGATCACATGAGTTTCGGTATAGCTTTCTACCCCATCCAGGCGATTGGCGTACAGCCAGCATTGTGCAAACTGCGGCTGGCTTTAATCAGCCTTTACTGGCCCGCGAGGTCAACGCTGACCTAGATTCCCGCGCCGTTCTGCAGCCGGGATGGCAACTCGAACTGGTTCCCGCGACCTCCTCTGTTTTGCTCTCTGGTCTCAAGGTCGCCCACGATCGGAGCGGAACCATCATGCGTTTATACGAAAGTGCAGGGCAGAGCGCGCAGATTACTTTGCACGGACTGCCCGAACGTGGGCGTATCTGGGAAACAACGATCGTTGAGGATCGCCTGGAACTACTGGACCAGCAGGACGGCGTGCTCTCTCTGGCTTTTCAGCCCTGGCAAGTGCGCACGCTGCTGCTGGAAAACGCATAGGAAGACCGTACCCCATTTTGACGCGCATTGACGAGAGTGCAAACAGAGAGGTTACTCCTGTTTCGCCGTTGCAATATTTGGAATGGAGTCAGATCGGCCTGTCAGTGCGATTTTGACGAAAAGGGCGCGTTCTGGCTCATCTGTGGGTCAGAGTCTCATGACGAGGCTCATGACGTTTTCATGACGCTTCCTCCTTATACTCGTACCAGAGAGGGTGAGGCGCCTCAACTGGGTTGTGGCCCCAAACCCTGTCGGATGGGCCTTGGAGTGAGGCCATGTCCTCATACGAAATAGTGAAGCACACATTGGGGAACTCTTCAGGAGCCGCGTGGCCTCACCCCCTCTCCATCTTTGCATGGAGAGGGGGTGAGGCACGAGTAGCTGAAGCGTTCCCATTTGGGAGGAACTATGCAGAATGAGCAACGACAAGCGACCGATCTGCGAGGAAAAGTTGCGATTGTAACGGGTGCAAGTAGCGGTATTGGAGAGGCCATCGCGGAGGAGTTGGTGAAACATGGTGCGCGTGTCGCGCTTTTCGCGCGGCGCGAGAACCGCTTGCGCGAACTTGCGCAGCGGCTGGCAGGCAAGGGAAGCGAGGAGCCCTTGATCGTGCCTGGCGATGTGAGTAAACCGGAGGATGTCCAGAAACTGGTGAATCGGACCATGCAACGCTGGGGAAAGCTCGATATCGTCATTGCCAATGCTGGCTTTGGCTACCGCTCACTCATTGTCGATGGCGATGTCGAACGCTGGAAGAAGCTGCTTGACACCAACGTGTACGGTCTGCTGTTGACCTTGAAGTATGGGGTGGAGAAACTGCTGAAGCAGGGCAGCGGACACGTTGTCGTGACCTCTTCGATCGCCGGTCGCTCGGTAACGGCGGGGGGAGCCGTTTATAGTGGCAGTAAGTTCGCCGTCGAGGCCATTGCGGAAGCGCTGCGTGAGGAGGTCGGCCAGCAAGGCGTACGCGTCACAACTGTCGAGCCGGGGGCGGTCGCTACCGAATTCGCCGCAGTGGCGGGCTATCCGCCCGAGACCATGGAAGCGATCAAGCAGCTAGAACCGTTACAGGCACAGGAAATCGCGCGTGTCGTCATCCAGGCGCTTGAGCAGCCAGGCAACGTCGACATCTCCGAGTTGACCGTCTATCCCACGAAACAAACAAACCTGGATATCTTCGCCAGTACAGTCACACGCCAGCAATAAGAGCGCTACAAGCATATCATCCCGTATGGTGGGATGATATGCTTGTGCATTATTGACGCGTAACCTCACCCCGAAAAGTTGTGCAGAAAAACCGACGGATTTCTCTCCAAAATGGTTGTTGAATACCTTTTTAGGCGAACAATTGAGTCAAAGGGGCGAAGATATGGTTTTCTGCAACCTCACTGATGCAAAAGTGATCAAATACACAGTACGTACTGGGGTTGTGTGCTATCCTTCAATCTGAACCATTCCTTTTGCCTTCTATGACTCTTGTTCTGTGAAAGGAGAGCCCGGTGTTATGGTAAAACGTTCTCAGCTCGCGCCAATCTTTTCTGGCGCTCTACTCTGTTTTCTGCTCATTCTTCTGACCGCCTGTTCTTCTCTCCCTGGTAGCTCGGGCGGCAATAGCATACCTACGCCGGGCGTAGGTGGTTCTAACAAAAGTACACCTTCCTCTGGCAATAACAACCCTGGCCAGACTGTGCCCATGCCGCAGACCCAGACCGATTGCCCGGCTACGAATACCGCTCGTGCTGCGGTGATGCGCCCGCTGGCCCTCGGGAGCCATCAGAATCTCGTCTACATCTACAATGAAGTACCTCAAAATACTTCGACCGCCTATGGACACCTGCGTCGCTACGACGCGACTAACGGCCAGAAGACCGATGTCGCCACCAGTGGCATTCAAATCCTGCGGGCGCAGGTTTCCAGCGATGGCCAGTGGGTGCTCTTCCTGAGCATGCCTGATCCCCGGGGCGGATTAAATGTCGTTATGCTCCAGCTGGTGCGGATGGACGGCCAGGGTTTGCAAACCCTCATGTGCTTGCCTTATAGTGGCCCCGGCGGTGGACCGCTGGACAAGCCGGCAATCTCATTTCAATGGTCCGTTGATGAAAAGTCGATCCTGCTCTCCTATGATGCCATGGATCACACCACCTATAAGGCTACCAGTAGGATTACGGTTCTGAACGTCTCAACAGGGGCTTTGAAGGCAATTTTCCTGGACCAAGGAGACGACCTGTATACGTACAGCCTCGTAACCTGGCTCGATAATACACACGCCTATATCATCAAACAGGGCATCGAGGGCCCAACACCGCCAGCTACGGTCTTTCTGATGAATACGGCCACGGCCACAGTAGCCAATCCTGGGCTGGTAAATATCCTGACCACAGTTACACGTTTTAGCAACTACTCGCTGGATAGCAGTTACGATGGAAAGCAGCTCTATAGCTCTTACTGTTTGCAGGCAGCCAGCCCGTTCAACACGAATATCCAGGTTGGACCGGCCATGGGTGGCACGCGCCACACGATCTTTCAGGAGCAGCCTGCTGACTGCGTGCAGGTGCTGCGCGCGATCAAGCCAAATACCCTGCTCCTGCTAGTCGTGGTCTCCAATGCCACCACGTCATCAACTCAGATCTGGACGATGAGCCTGCCGGGCGGCAGTATGCAGGTCCTGACCCCGCTCACCTCCTCGCTGCCAGAGGTGAGTAATCAGAGCTATGCTTTGAATGAGACCTCGCAATTCCCCTGGTCGAATGGCTCGCGTGACGGCAGTACTTACGCTCTCCAGGAGATCGACGCGAGCGCCCAAACGCAGAGCATCGTGATTGCCTCGCTGAACGGCGGCAAGCCCACCACGATCGCCACAACGAATCCCGGCAGCAGCTCGGTCAGCCTTGCCGGCTGGACGACGATGTAGATGGGACTGGAGAAAAGGGCTGATCATGGGAGAATCGGTATCAATTTGCGATGAGTTTTGGACCAAAATGGTGTTCTATGAGTGGAACGTGATCGGCACCTTTCGCAAGTGGTTTGCGAAAGGTGTGCGGCGTGGTGAGATGAGAGGAAAGCTAATGACGAAGGGGTGGTTGCTGATAAGCCCTGAAGGGATAGCGGGTGAAAACGATTTTGACTATTGGATCGAGTTGCACTCGATTTTAATCAAAAGGGAGGAACACGCATGGCAAAACTTCTTGGACCGGATTTTCTCAGCTTGCAGGTGCGCAATCTCTCCGATTCGCGCACGTTCTACACAGAGCTGTTGGGCTTGACGATCGATGAGCGCTTCAACACTCCCGATTTTGTGCTCTTTGATACCAACTCGATCCCCTTTGCGCTCAGCGAAGCCAAAGTGAACCTGGATGAAGCACCGCAGCCGGGATGGGGGGTGACGCTCTGGATCGACTGCGATCAGGTCAATGCGTTGCATGCCAAATTAGAAGCGAAAGGCGCTACCATCATCCAGCCACCTTATGATGGTCCGTTCGGGCGCACCT
>Ga0207646_10008066_pt1 | contig 10613 bp, 9 predicted proteins | sample KBSK5502metaG_FD_184343 | JGI IMG/M metagenome (GOLD analysis project Ga0207646, IMG submission 184343) | Corn, switchgrass and miscanthus rhizosphere microbial communities from Kellogg Biological Station, Michigan, USA - KBS K5-50-2 metaG... | ecosystem: Host-associated > Plants > Roots >...
AAACTCTTCAGGCCTAAAGATTTCGCCGATCTGACCACCCCGTCTGCGCGAACTAAGGTTGCTTCGCGACATTTTCTTGCTCGCGCATCCTCCCCTCCTTTTCAAGGAGGGGAATAATGCCTGATTCCAATTCATTCACACGTTCTCAGCCCTGGGACAACATCGCACGCGAGGTCCAGCCCCGAAGGGACGGCACAGCTGCTACGCGATGACGCGTTCGTCCTTCAATTTTTGAATTTCCTCCGGCGATAAACCGACGATGTGTTCGAACACATAGTCGTTGTGTTCGCCGAGCAGGGGACTGGAGCGCCGAAGTTCCGACGGCGTCTCCGATAATACGAACGGTGGCGCGAGATGTTCGTAGGTTCCGAATTCGGCATGAGGCAGCTTCACCCATTGATGACGGTGCGCCAGCTGCGGACAAGAGAACAGGTCCGGCACCGACTGAACCACGCCCGCGCGCACGCCTGCGGATTGCAGTCTTTCCATGATGGCGCAGGCCTCGAAATGTGCGCTCCACTCCGCAATCAATGGATCCAGCTCGGGTTCGTGTGCTTTTCGATCGGCGGCGGTCATGAACCGCGGGTCATTCACCCATTCCAGTCTCTCGGCCGCGTGGCAGAACGCGCGCCATTCCTCGTCATTAAAGACAGCGATCGCGCACCACTCATCTTCACCCTTGCATGGATACACGCCGTGCGGCGCCGCGTGCGGATCGCGATTCCCCTCCGGTTCGTGGACTCTTCCGTTGATCTGCGCGTCCATCACTGCGGGCGCGATAAACTGGATTCCGGCTTCGTACTGGGAGAGGTCGATGTGCTGGCCGATTCCAGTCCTGCGCCGATAATCCAGCGCGGCCAGAATGGCAATCAGACCGAAGCCCACTGCGACGAAATCCACATACGGGCCATACAAGAGGACTGGCGGTTTCCCCGGGCCATATCCGGCCAGATGCGTGAATCCGCTCATCGACGTGAGCTGCGAGCCAAAACCGCGCTGCCTCGCGCGACGTCCCGTCTGTCCCTGATTGCATGAGCTGAGCATGATGAGGTCGGGTTTTACACGCCCCAGTTCCGCGTAACTGAGGCCTAAGCGATCCATCACGCCTGCCGCAAAATTCTCAATTACGATATCCGATTTCGAGGCGAGTTCCCTGGCGAGCGACACGGCTTTGGGCTGCTTGAGATCGAGCGTGACGTTAAGGACCTGGTCATTGAACAAGGCATAAGATCCGCCACGCTCCAGACCCGGCTTGTTATCTTTGAACGGCGGGTAATGCACGCGGAAGCCATCCGGCATCGCGTGCGATTCGACGCGAATGACTTCAGCGCCATGCTCGCCCAGGTGCTTCCCGACAAGAGGACCCGCCGCAAACACGGCAAACTCCACGACGCGAATTCCGTCGAGTGCGCTCAAATGACAGCCTCCTCGCGCAGCCGTGCCATCTCGGGCTCCGTCATGCCAAGCTCTGCCCGGTAGATCTGGTTGTTATGCTCTCCGAGCTTCGGCGCCGGGCGGAAGGGCGGAGGAGGTACTTCAGAGAAACGCGCGAACGCTCCGGGGAATTTCAGCCCATCGAAGTATTGCCAGAATTTGCGATCCTCAAGATGCGGATCCTCGAGGATGTCGCGCGCGTTCGATACCGGATAGCCGATCATTTCCCGGCGGAATGCTTCTTCCAGAAATTCGGCCTTTGCGTATAGCCTGAAGAGTTTCTCGGTGGGGCCTTCGATCTCGTCGATTTCGGCTTGAGTGCTGGTTTCGATGCTGAAGTGATCCCAATCCTTTTTCAACAGCGCAGCGGTCGCGAGACCGTGCTCGGCCATCCATTCCACAAGCGCCTGATTCGACCGGCGCCCTGCCTTGCCGCCATAGATGATGAAATTGATGTAACCGTCCTTACATTCGTAGATCGCACGCATGCGCGCGCCGCTGATGCTGCGGCCCGTGATGTAGCTGCCTCCTCGAGTCGGAGTCTCCCGGTTGGTAGCCCAGAATGCCGGTGCGTGCGCCAGCGCCCAGAGCAACGACGACTGCATCGACACATCCACATGCTGTCCGACGCTTGTGACCTGGCGATGGTAATGCGCGATCAGCGCTCCGGCGGCCGCGTACATTCCTGCCCACATCGGTGACTGCGGAAGCGTCACGCGAAGCGGCGTCTTGCCGGGATCACCGATAAGCGACATCAACCCGCTCATCGCCATCACCACCAGATCGCTGCCTTTGTAATTGGAGTAAGGACCCGTCTGGCCAAAGGGCGTAATGGAGACAACAACCAATCGTGGATGGAATTGCGAGCGGTCGAGCGTTCCTGGTGGAAACGTTTCGATGAGAAAGTCGGCTCTCGCGGCGAGTCGATTCAGAAGATCGCGGCCGCGAGCGCTGTGAACATTGAGCGTGATGCCGCGTTTTCGGGTGTTGTAGCTGGTGAAGTAGATGTCGTTGGGATACGGGCCAAGCAATCGCGCCGCATCACCGCCGGGTGGCTCGACTTTGATCACATCGGCGCCAAGATCCGCGAGAATCTTCCCGCACAAGTAACCGGATTCGTCGGTTAAGTCGAGGACGCGATAAGGTGCCAGCACGTTAGTCGCATGAACCACAAAGACACGAAGACACAAAGAAAGGCCGCACTGATGATCCTTTGATTGCGGCCTTTCTTTGTGTCTTCGTGTCTTTGTGGTTCATCTTCCTGTGCGCGCGAGACTTTCCACCCAGCCTTTCATCTCTGCTTTCGCGCGTTCGATATCTTTCGCATCGAACCATTTCGTCAGATCGATTCGTTCGATCGGATAGACGGGCCGCTGAAAGTCCTTTTCATATCCAAACGGAAGCGTTGCGTCGATGCCCATGCCTCCTTCGAATCGAGTGTTCGATGCTGTCCACTCTTTCTCGCCTGCAGTGAGCCGCTCCTGCGGTTGGAACGTCTGGCCGATTCCACCGGGAATCGGATTCAGAATGTCGGTGTGCGGATTCACTCGAGTGGTCAGGCACCACATGATGTCATCCATCGAATAGATATCGACGTCGGTGTCTACCGCAATCGCCAGCCGCATTCCCTGATTGCATGCAAGAATCGCGGCCAGGAAATTCCGCTGCCAGCCTTCTTCGATCTTGTTCCGCTTCTTGACCTGAATAATGCATCCGCCCCAGTCCGTCATGCAGAACGGAATATTCACGTCCTGAATGATGCCGGGCTGCAGCCGCTCGCATAATTCGAAGATCGCGGCTTCACGGACGGTGGTATCGATGTTGTTGCAATCGAGCATGTGAACGCCAAGGGCATAGATGATCGGTTTCGCCGCTTTCCTCATCGTGATGCCGGTTACATGGAACGTCGGGGCCTTGTACGCCTTGCCCATGTAGCCCGCCCATTCAGGATGGAACGGATAGCGGCCCTGCGTGTCGGCCTCTTCGGCTTCGCGCGTCTCGTATCGCTTGTCACGCGGATAAAGATGGCCTTCGAGCACGAGGTCGCAATCCGCAAGAGCCCAGGCATCGACAGTTCGCGCTTTCACGAGGCGTATCGGAAATCCCTGAACGGCTCCCCCTGCGCCCAGCTCGTCGCCGCCGCGGGGCAGGACAACGTAATCGAAGCCGCCACCCGCGATCAGTGTGGCTGCAGGCGGTACGCCAAAGCACATCGTCAGCGGAATCGGCTTCTCGTCTTTGTAATGCTCCGTGATGATTTGCCACATGTGCGCGCCGGGCGCCGATTGAAACGTGCATACGTTGCCCCACCGCGCATTCATGCGGTTGTAACCAATGTGGCTGCCGCCGTGAAAATATTCGCCGACCACAACACTGTTGCCGCTGCCGATGGTCCGCTCGGATTCCAGCGCCGTATGCCGTATCGTGAGGACCCATTTGTTCACGTCAAGGTCATCGATAATGACCGTCTCCTGGCAGGGCGCTTCGGCTGACGGCACTTCGACCGGCGGAATCGGGTGTGTGATCGCGTGAGCGAGCTTACGCGTGCGATCCTGCGGATTGCTCCAGCCAAAGAGTTCTTCGATGATGTCCATCTTCGCGTACAGATTGGTGACGCATTCGAGGTGCGGATAACCCTTCACGTTCCTGAAAAGAATCGGAAAGCTCCCGTCGAAGTGCTTTTGCACTCCGGTGATTTCCAGGTCGGGATCGACAATGCCTTCGGTTTCCAGCAGCTTCCCGCTTGCCCGCAGCCAGTCGATCATTCCTCTCAAGGACCGCACATGTTCCCGGCTCGCTTCCAATTCATGCTTCACGGACGCCGCCATAAAATTGACCTCGATTGTAATTCTGGTAATTCCACGTCAGAGGTGTAAATACCCTAATTAGGCATTTAAGGTTTTTTCTCGTTCGCTAATTAGGGTATTTACACCTCTGACGTAGAATTACGGGCATGAGAATTATCGTCGGCATTACAGGTGCGACCGGCACCGTATTTGGCGTGCGGGCACTGCAGGTACTGAAAGACTCTGGCGTCGAGACTCATCTGGTTGTCAGCAAGTGGGGCGCCCGAACGATGCTGCATGAGACGCCGTATTCGTTGGACTACGTGAAGTCGCTCGCCTCGTGCACGTACGGGGACACGGACCAGGGCGCGGCCATTTCAAGCGGGTCGTTCATCACGGACGGTATGCTGGTTGCGCCGTGCAGCACGCGCACTCTCGCGGCGATCGCGAATGGTCAGGGAGACAATCTGATCCACCGCTCTGCGGACGTGATTCTGAAGGAACGGCGCAAGCTCGTCTTGATGGTCCGCGAGGCGCCGCTCAGTGACATTCATCTGGAAAACATGCTGAAGCTGTCACGGATCGGAGTCATCATGATCCCACCCGTGCCCGCCTTCTACAACCATCCTCAATCCGTTGACGACATCGTCAGCCACATCGTCATGCGCGCCCTGGATCAATTCGGGCTGCACACGGATGTCATGACGAGGTGGGACGGTGTAATGAAGAAATAGGCAACCTGATTCCTCATCTGGTGATCAATCTTGCGAAGGATTTCCGCAATCGTTCTTTTCAGATAGGTGAGCGATGAAAACGTACAAGTTCAAGGCAGAGATTCAGTCCGGGCAGGGCGGCGGGGCGTTCGTGTTCTTTCCCTATGACGTCGAGAAGGAATTTGGAACGAAGGGTCAGGTTCCGGTTCAGGTGAAGTTCGATGGAATCGAGTACAAAGGATCCCTCATCAAGTACGGTATGCCGCAGCACATGATCGGCGTGCTGAAGGCCATACGCGAGAAACTGGGCAAGGAACCAGGCGATACGATCGAAGTTGAGCTCTGGAAGGATAAAGACGAACGAACCGTCGAGGTTCCGGCTGAATTTCAAAAATTGATGAAGAAAGAAGGACTGCTTCCGTTTTTCGACAAGCTGAGTTATACGCACCGTAAGGAATACTGCCGCTGGATCACTGAAGCCAGGAAAGAAGAAACTCGGCTGCGACGACTGGAAAAAGCTGTCGAGATGCTCAAGAAGGGCATCAAGACACCAGGGTAATTGGAGCAACAGATGAGAATTTTTGGAATCATTTTTCTCGTGTGTGTTCTCGTTTCCGGATTGTATGGACAAGGAGACTGGCCCGCGTATGGGCACAACCAGGCCGGTCAACGTTACTCACCGCTGACACAAATCACCGCAAGCAATGTTTCGAATCTGAAACTGGCCTGGCAGTACGGCGTCGACCCCGGCGGCGTTGATTTGAATCCGGCCACCCGCGCATTAAGAGCGACAGAAGCGGTGCCGATCATGGCGGCCGGTCTTTTGTACACGCCAACCGTCCAGCACACCATCGTTGCGCTCGAGCCCGAGACCGGAAAGGAAGTCTGGAAATATGAACTCGGCAGCAAGGTAGGTGCTCCTCTGCGCGGCGTGAGCTACTGGCCGGGCGACAAGGAGAATCCACCGTTGATTCTGGCGGGAACGAGTGACGGAAAGCTGCTTGCTCTCAATGCGCGAACCGGAACACTATTCCTGAAGTTCGGCAAGGATGGTGCAGTTGATCTGCGTGCCGGGGTCACCGAGAAATTTCCCGACGCGCAGTACCACATGAGTTCTCCGGGAGCCATCTATCGCAATCTGATCATCACCGGAGCGCAGGGTAAGGAAGATGATCCCGATGGTCCCGCAATGGATGTGCGAGCATGGGATGTTCGCACGGGGAAACCTATCTGGACTTTCCATACGATTCCGCATCCCGGCGAGCGCGGCTATGAAACCTGGCCGAAGGACAATTGGATTACATCGGGATCACCCGCGAACTGGGGCGCATCCACTGTTGATGAACAACGTGGACTCGTTTTTTTGCCGATCGGTCAACCCGCTTCCCAGTACTACGGAGGTGCGAGGAATGGGCAGAATCTCTATTCATCCTCCATCGTGGCGTTGGATGCCAACACGGGAAAGGTGCGATGGTATTTCCAGCTCACGCATCACGATGTCTGGGACTACGATGCCGAAGCCGCTCCATCGTTGATGGACGTCGTTCGTAACGGCAAAACCATTCCCGTCGTTGTCGCCGTTTCGAAACCCGGCCTGATGTTCTTTCTTAATCGCGATACCGGAAAATCTCTTTATCCTGTTGAAGAGCGCTCCGTGCCGCAAAGTGATGTTCCCGGTGAAGAGACCTGGCCAACGCAGCCATTTCCTGTGAAGCCCGAACCGCTTGCCCGCCTCAGTATGAAGGCTAATGAAGTCTTTACCGGCGAACCGGACCACGAACAGTTTTGCGCCGACCTCGTCTCGAAAATCGGAGGAGTGCACAACGAAGGCCCCTACACTCCCTATAGCAGCAAGGAAATCCGAATCATCTTCCCCGGCCAGCAGGGCGGTCCCAATTACGGTGGCGTCTCCATCGATCCGAAACTCGGCTATGTATTCCTGAATTCGCGCAACGTTGCCGGTCTTGGCCGCCTCGACAAAACAAAAGAAGGCGATCAGGTCGGATACCGCCGCTTCAGTCCACTTGGAACAGGATCGTTCTACTCGCGATTCTGGAATCCTGCGACGCAGATGCCCTGTCAGCAGCCGCCGTGGGCCGAGTTAATAGCGGTCAATGCCGGCACGGGCGACGTTGTCTGGCGTGTTCCTCTCGGCGTCAATGAAGATCTCGAAGCCAGGGGCTTTCATAACACCGGTGCATTCGGACAAGGGGGATCCATCGCCACAGCCGGCGGGCTCGTCTTCATCGCCGGCACGATCGACAAACGCTTTCGTGCATTCGAATCGCGAACCGGGAAATTGTTGTGGGAATCAAAGCTCGATGCCGAAGGCCACACGAACCCGATGACGTATATGGGGCGTGACGGCAAGCAATATGTATTGATCGTGAGCTCAGGCATTAACGCATTCGCGTTGCAATAAAAACTGTAGCGGCGGTCTATCACCGCCGGACAAGAGGAGGATTGCATGAACCGCCGACATTGTTTTGCGCTCTGTCTCATCCTGCTCGTTTCCACGGCCGTAACTTCGCTCGGCGAAAACGGCAACAAGATGAAGAAATTTCTGACCAAGCCGCTGGTGATCGAAGACCAGGGCAGTTTCTTCATCGGCGGCGTGCCGAAGGTTACCGAATACGCGACGGTGCCCGCGCCGAACAGTCCGAACCAGACATTGACGCCGAACCAGATCATGATTGGCCAGATGTACGTGCAGTTCCAGATCCCGGCGCAGAAGGCGCGGGGAGTGCCGCCTCTCATCATGGTCCATGGTTCGACTCACACGGGAGCATGCCTGGAATCCACGCCCGACGGGCGTGAAGGCTGGGAGCCTTATTTCGTGCGCCACGGAATTTCGACGTACGTTGTCGATCAGGCGGGTCGTGGGCGCTCGGGATTCGACGAGTCCGTCATTCATGAAGCAGCCGCGCTCATCAAGAACGGCGACACCCAGAAAGGCCTCGCGACGATTCCCAGCTTCGGCAGAATCTCAGACAACGGCGCGTGGACCGCGTGGTTCGGCCATCTCGTCCCTGCGGGTTCAACGATTCTTAGTGGAAATCTCATCCGGCATGGAGATCCCGGCGATCCACAACCGCCCGATGCGCACGGCGATAAATATTTTCCGGCATATCCACTCGCAGCCGTCGATCAAAGCGTGGTTGCTCGAACCGGAGCGATCGATAAAGCACCATCCGGACCGAACAATTACTATGCCCTCGAGTACTACAAACAACTGGTTCCGAATGCCGAGGTGACGCTGCCGGGTTCGATTTGTGCGAACTGCGATCCGAAAGAGATTTCTCCCGCGAATACCTGGACACCACAGGATATGGCGCTGCTCGTCGAAAAACTCGGCGGTGCGATCGTGGCCACGCATTCGCAATCCGGAATCATGGGGCATCACATGCTGCGCATTCTAAAGGAGCGTGGCCACCTGGATATGGTGAAAGCGTTGGTCACAATCGAAGGTTCCTGCTCGCTTCCTAACAGCGGGCTCACGCCCGAAGACTTCGACAATATCCCTTACCTTGCTCTCAAGGGAGACTACACGGCAACCAGCGAAGTGTGCCAGACCACCGTCGATGCGATTAATGCCCGCCGCGCGTCAGGCAAAGGAAGCGCGAAAGCGGACTACATCAAGCTCGATGAGCTCGGCAATCCGGTTTTCAACGGCACGACGCACATGATGATGCTGGGTACCAACAATCTCGATGTGGCCGACGTCATCCTGAAATGGGTCGACACCAACGTGACGGGAAAGAACAAAAACCGCGTCGCGAAGTACGTTAAAAATTAAGGCGAACTCCAGGCAGACAATCTCACAAGATTGCGCAGATGTGTCAAGATCTACGCCATGGCGGACGTGCTGTCGGTGGAGAACCTCTCAAAGAAATACCGCGAGACAATTGCCGTCGAGGGGATTTCTTTCGACGTGAAAGCGAACGAGATCGTCGGATTGCTCGGTCCGAATGGGGCAGGCAAAACAACGACGATCAATATGATTCTTGGCGTTCTCGAGCCAACAGCCGGTTCGATCCGAATCGAGGGTATCGACGTCGCCCGGCAGCGTTCGAAAGCGCTCAACGCGACAAATTTCGCGGCCGTCTATACACCGCTGCCGGGTAATTTAACCGTGTATCAGAACCTGCGCGTGTTTGGTCTCATTTATGGCGTGAAACGTTTGCCGGAACGCATCGAAGCCTTACTCGCAGAGTTCGAACTGACCCAATTCAGGAATACCAAAGCAGGCGTCCTCTCTTCCGGAGAGCAGACACGATTGTGCCTGGCAAAGGCGATGCTGAACGAGCCGCACCTGTTGCTCCTCGACGAGCCGACGGCCTCTCTTGACCCGGCGTCGGCGCGCGACATCCGCGCAAAAATCCGGGGGTTCACAATGCGTTGTTTGTGCGGAGTACTGTGGACTTCACACAATATGTACGAGGTCGAGGATGTGTGCGACAGGGTGCTGTTCCTTTCACGTGGCAGGATTCTTATGGAAGGCGACCCGAAGACGCTGCCTCGCGACCATGGCAAATCCACGCTCGAAGAACTTTTTATCGCTGTCGCGCGCGAGCCGCTTGCGCTCGAGCGTGTGTGAGGCACATGAAACTGAGCCGCACATTCGCGATCGTGCTGAGGCACTTTTACCTGATGCGTGGGAGCCCGGCACGAGTACTCCCGCTGTTTGCATGGGTCGGCATCGACATGGTGCTGTGGGGCTTCATCACGAAATATCTGAACGCTATAACGTCGGCAGGATTCGATTTTGTGCCGGTCCTCCTCGGAGCAGTGCTGCTCTGGGATTTCTTCATGCGCGTGATGCATGGCGTTACGATGGCCTTTCTCGAGGACGTGTGGTCGCGCAATTTTTTGAATTTCTTTGCGACGCCGCTCGAGATTCCCGAATACGTCAGCGGGCTGGTGCTTTCAAGCATCGGAACCAGCTCCATTGGGCTGGGCGTGATGCTCGTGCTCGCAAGCACCATATTCGGTTTGTCATTCGTGAGTTATGGCGTCGCCATAATACCCTTCCTGCTCGTGCTGTTTTTGTTCGGTGTCGGGTTGGGGATCGTGGGCGCCGCGATTGTGCTCCGATTCGGACCGGCGACAGAGTGGTTCATCTGGCCCATACCGGCGCTCGTGTCGCCGTTTGCCGGAGTGTTTTATCCCATTACAACGCTTCCACGGTGGATGCAGCTTGTGTCCCGGCTCTTGCCGCCGGCATACGTTTTTGAAAACCTTCGTGCGATCGTCTCTGGAGGCGCAGCCTCGGCCACAGCTTTGATATGGGCCACGGCATTGGCTATGGTATACGTCTTTTTGGGATCCTGGATTTTTGTTCGTGTATATCGTCATAGTGTACGCACAGGCTTGATCGCGCGCTACAGCGCGGAAACGGTGAGTTAGATGAGCGGCTGCGAATGCAAGCCCGATAGGGCGCAGCCAGTAATAAAATGAGCGGCTGCGAATGCAAGCCCGATAGGGCGCAGCCAGTAATAAAATGAGCGGCTGCGAATGCAAGCCCGATAGGGCGCAGCCAGTAATAAAATGAGCGGCGGCGAATGCAAGCCCGATAGGGCGCAGCCAGTAATAAAATGAGCGGCTGCGAATGCAAGCCCGATAGGGCGCAGCCAGTAATAAAATGAGCGGCTGCGAATGCAAGCCCGATAGGGCGCAGCCA
>Ga0207646_10008069_pt1 | contig 10612 bp, 10 predicted proteins | sample KBSK5502metaG_FD_184343 | JGI IMG/M metagenome (GOLD analysis project Ga0207646, IMG submission 184343) | Corn, switchgrass and miscanthus rhizosphere microbial communities from Kellogg Biological Station, Michigan, USA - KBS K5-50-2 metaG... | ecosystem: Host-associated > Plants > Roots >...
CCGGCTCGTCGACGTCATGGCCGACTACCTCGCCAACGTCGAGGCCTTCCCGGTGCTACCCGCGATCAAGCCGGGATCGGTCGTCGGTCGGCTCCCGGCGGCGCCACCGGAGGCACCTGACGACCTCGACGCGATCCTGGCCGACTATCGGTCGCTCATCGAGCCGAACGCGACGGCCTGGCAGCATCCCGGATTCTTCGCTTACTTCGCGTCGACCGCCTCGGGGCCCGGGATGCTCGGCGAGATGCTCGTCGCGGCCCTCGGCCAGAATCCGATGCTCTGGCGGACATCGCCGAGCGGGACGGAGCTGGAGCAGGTCGTCGTCGACTGGCTGCGCCGGGCCCTGGGGCTGCCTGTCGCGTTCGACGGCCTGCTGACCGATACCGCCTCGACCTCGTCACTCATCGCCCTCGCCGGTGCCCGGCAGGCGGCCGGCATCGACGCCGCGTCGGCGGGGATCGCCGGGCGACCCGACGTGCCCGCGCTCCGCGTCTACGCCTCGGAGGAGGCCCATTCGTCGATCGACAAGGCCTGCATGACGCTCGGCCTCGGACGGGCGTCGCTGGTCCGGGTCGCGACGAACGAGCGCTTCGAGCTGCGACGCGACGCCCTGGCCGCGGCGATCGAGGAGGACCGCGCGGCCGGTCGAGCACCGATCGCGATCGTGGCGACCGTCGGAACGACGTCGTCGACGTCGGTCGACCCCGTCGCGGCGATCGCCGACATCGCCGCTCGCGAACACCTCTGGCTCCACGTGGACGCCGCCTACGCCGGCGTCGTCGCGATCGACACCGGCCTGCGGGAGCCGTTCGCCGGTTGGGAACGGGCCGACTCGGTCGTCGTCAACCCGCACAAGTGGCTCTGGACGCCCGTCGACGCCTCGCTCCTCCTGAGCCGCCGCCTCGACGTGATCCGCGACGCGTTCAGCCTCGTGCCGGAATACCTCCGGACGGTCGACGGGATCGGCGACGGCACGGAGCGCAACTTCAACGAATACACGCCGCAGCTGGGACGCCGCTTCCGGGCCCTGAAGCTGTGGATCCTGATCCGCTGGTTCGGCCTCGAGGGGCTGCGCCGACGGATCCGCCACCACCTCGCGTTGGCCGAGGAATTCGCTCGCTGGGTCGACGCCGCGCCCGACTGGGAACGCCTTGCGCCGGTGCCATTCTCGACCGTCTGCTTCCGGCACGTCCCGCCGCGGCTGGCGGGCGACGAGGCCGGACTGAACGCCCACAACGCGGCGGTCATGGAGGCGGTCAACCGCTCGGGCGAGGTCTTCCTGAGCCACACGAAGCTCCGCGGGCGCTTCACGATCCGGCTCGCGATCGGCAACCTCCGGACCGAGCGGCGGCACGTCGAAGGGGCGTGGGACCTGCTCCGCGCCGCGGCTGAGGCGCAGGCATGAGCGCCACGCATTTCGTCACCGTCCTGTACTTCTACCGGACGAAGTGGGGCGCCCACGACGAGTTCGTGAAGCTGTTCCGGAAGAACCATTGGCCGATCCTTCGCGACCAGCTCGCGAGTGGCCGGTTCACGGCGGTGACGATGTCGACGCCGCGCTTCCACGGCGATGGGCGGGCCGACTGGGACGTCCTGGTGTCGATCACCTTCCGCGACTGGGCGGCGATGGAGGAGCACAGCGACGCGGAGATCGCCGCGCGGCTGTTCCCGGACCAGGCGACGTTCAAACGCGAGGAGCGGCGCCGGTTCGAGCTGCTCGAGGCGCACTGGGACGTACCCCTCGAGCCGCGACCGCTCGACTGAGGTTCTAGCGGCTCGCCGTCTCCGCCGCAGCCGGCTGGCCCGGCATCGCCCCGAGCTGCTTCATTAGCCCCATCTGGTCGAGCTGATGCCAGTGCTCGACGACCTTGCCATCGCGCAGGCGGAAGATGTGGATCTCGTCGATCGAGTAGCGCTTGCCGCTCGCCGGCATCCCCATGAACTCGCCGACCTGGGTCGCCGCGCTCGTCAGCCGGACGGCGACGCGATCACCTTCGGCGATGAGGTCGTGAACCGTGAACTCCGGATCGGCAAGGGCCCCGGAGGTCCGCCCGATCGCGGCTTTGAGGTCGTCCTTGGGATGACCAGTCGACGGCCAGGTATGGGCGACGAAGTCATCGGCGAGCAGCTCGTCGACCGTCTCATACCGGCCCCCGATGAAGATCTCGTCGATGAAGCGGCGGACGATCGCCTTGTTCTCGTCGGTCGTCATGCTGGGTCCTCCGTGCCGGGCGCAGCCTAGCGCGGGCCGCATCACCCGGACATCACCGGTTCCGGCGATCGGGTGACAGCCGGGCCCGCGTCGCGGGCTCCGGCGCATGGCATCATCGGAAGCGTCGACGACGCAGTGGAGGAGTCGCCCGCCCGTGCCACCGATCGGAGAGCTGACGAGGATCGAGCAGGTCCACCTGGACCGGCTCGAGCACCAGGGGATCTTCACGACCGGCCTGCTCCTCGAGGTGAGCGAGACGCCGACGCGACGCCAGACGCTCGCCGATCAGGTCGGTGCCTCGACGAACGACGTGCTGACCTGGCGTGACGAGGCCCAGATGCTGAACCTCGCGAGCTTCACGGCGGACGACCACCAGCTCCTGATGCAGGGCGGGATCGAGGGCCTCCACGACATCCTCGGCCTCGACCTCGACGCGTTCAGGGCCCGGATCGAGCGCGGCGCGACCGAGCTGAACATGGACGTGCCGCCCGATCTGACGATCTCGGGCTGGTGGGAGCAGGCGAGGACGCTCGAGGACTGATCGCTCGCATCGGCCGGTCCCGGTCTACGATGCCGCGGTGACTCGGAGCATCCCCGAACGGATCGCTGCCGCCGCGACCGGCCTGGCCGCGGCCCTGGTCGTCATCGCCCTGGCGATCCTCCCGTTCCTGAGCCCGGCATGGGTCTCCTTCGAGCAGGGCCGGACCCACGCCGCGGCGCTGACCGGATATCGCGAGACCGAGCTCGCGAGCGCCACGAACGCGATCCTCCACGACCTGGTCCTGGGCCCGCCCGACTTCGCCGTCCAGGTCGCGGGTGTCCCGGTCCTCGAGGAGCGCGAGCGGGCCCACATGCGCGACGTTCGCGGCGTGTTCGGCGGGTTCTATGCGCTGGCCCTCGTCGCGGCCGTTGGCCTCGTCGCGCTCGCCGGGGGCGCTCGACGAGCCGGCCACCCGGAACGGGCGTGGCGGGCGATCGCGACCGGCATGCGCTGGCTCATCGTCGGGATCGTCGTCGCGGGCGTCATTGCGACGTTCTTCTTCGACGCCGCGTTCGAGCTGTTCCATCGACTGTTCTTCCCAGCCGGCTCGTACCTGTTCGATCCGGCCCGCGACCGCCTGGTCCAGCTGTTCCCATTCGACTTCTGGTCGGAGACGACGATCGTCCTCGGTGGGGTGATCCTCGTCATCGCGATCGTCGTCGCCTTCGCCGCAGGCCGCCTGGCCGGAGCGGCGGGCCGCCGGCACCCGGCGGTCATGGCCACCCCGCCCGCCGGCGTGGCGGCGAGCCCTGAACGCGCCAGATGAACGGCGTCCCGGTCGCCCGGATCCTCGGCTTCGAGGTCCGTCTCCACCTGTCGTGGCTGTTCATCGTGGCGATCGTGACGGTGACCGTGGCCGGCCGCCTGTCGGAGTTCCAGCCGAACATCGATCCCGCCGTCAGCTGGGCGATCGGCCTCGTCGGCTCCCTCGGATTCATGCTGACCGTGATCGGTCACGAGCTCGCCCACGCGGTCGCCGCGCGCCGCGACGGCGCCCAGGCCGACTCGGTCGTCGTCCATTTCATCGGGTCGCCCGCCGCCGTCGACATCGTGGCCAACTCGGCGCGGTCCGAGGCCCTCATCGCGATCGCCGGTCCGCTGGCGAGCGCCGCCATCGGCGCGATCCTCTCCGTCGCGGCGTTCCTGTTGCTCGCCTATGGCCAGCCGTTCGGACCCGTCGCCGACGTGCTCGTGATCGTCGGCGCGCTCGATCTCATCCTCGCGGTCGTGAGCCTGGTGCCCGCGTTCCCGCTCGACGGCGGGCGGCTCGTTCGTGCGCTGGCGTGGGCGCGGACCCACGACCAGCGGGCCGGCACCCGGGTGGCGGGCACGGTTGGGCGGTGGACCGGGCGGGTCCTGATGATCGTCGGCCTGGCGATCATCCTGACCGGCGACACCCTCGACGGAATCATGATCGGGCTGGTCGGCTGGTTCCTGATGGCCTCTGCCCGTTCGGTCGAGCGATGGATGATCCTCGACGACCTGGTCCAGGGCATCCGCGTCGGCGACGCGATGGAGCAGCACCTCGAGACCGTGACGCCCCAGCTGACGCTCGACACCTTCGCCCCGTCGATCCTCGACGGGACCGTCGGGCCGGCCCTGCCGGTGGTCTTCGACGACGCGGTCGTCGGCATCGTCGGTCTGGCCCAGGTGCGGTCGGTGCCGCAGCGGAGCTGGCCGTCGACGCGGACCGAGGACGTGATGGTCGGCGGCGACGACCTGCCGGTCGCCGCGCCGGACGACCGACTGACGGACGCGCTCGAACGGCTGCGTCGCTCGCGCCTCGACGGGCTCCCGGTCCTCGACGGCAAGACGCTGCGCGGCGTGCTCACCCGGCGCTCGATCGGGGCGATCCTGCACGCCCGCGCCGAGACTCGCGGGGAGGTGTTGTGACGGCGGTCTCGGACCGCCTTCTGTCGGTCGAAGAGGCTCGCGACGCGATCCTGGCCGCCATTCCGGGCCCGACCGACGACGAGGTCGTCTACCTCTCGGAGGCGCGCGGGCGGATTCTGGCCGAGGACGTCATGAGCCTCACCGCCCTACCGCCGTGGGACAACTCGGCGATGGACGGGTATGCCATCCGGGCGGCCGACGTGGCGGCGGCCGGGGACGCGTCGCCCGTCGTCCTCGATGTGATCGGCGAAGTCCGGGCGGGGGCGGCGCCGGAGCAGGAGGTCGAGCGGGGGACGGCGATCCGGATCGCGACCGGCGCGCCGATCCCGCCACGTGCCGACGCCGTCGTCCAGGTCGAGCTGACCACGCCGGCGGACGCGGACGGGTCATCCGCAGGCGACCGCGGCCGTGATGCGACTGGGCCGCTGCCGCCGCGGGTCCTCGTGCACGCGCCGGTCGCTCGCGGCACGGCGATCCGGCGCGCCGGTGACGACCTGCCGGAGGCAGCCCGGATCCTGACCGCGGGGCAGCGCCTCACGCCGGCCGCGATCGCCCTCGCTGCCGGAGCGGGCAACGAAACGCTCCGGGTCCACCGGCTGCCGAAGATCGCGATCATGGCGACCGGCGACGAGGTCCGCGGCGCCGGACGGGACCTCGGACCGGCTGGCATTCCGGACGCGAACGGACCCGGCCTGACGGCGCTGGCCGAGGAGGCCGGCGGGTCCGCGCTGAACTACGGGATCGCCCGGGATCGGGTCGAGGACGTCCGGGCCCGGCTCCGGGCGGCGAGAGCGGGCGAGGTCGACGCGATGATCGTGTCCGGCGGCGTCTCGGTCGGACCCTACGACGTTGTCCGTGCCGCGTTCGAGGAGATCGGCCGGATCGAGCTGTGGCGGGTCGCCGTTCAGCCCGGCAAGCCGTTCGTCTTCGGTGTCGTCGAACACGGCGACGGCGGACCGCCGACACTGCTGTTCGGCCTGCCAGGCAACCCCGTCTCGACGTTCGTCACCTTCGAGCTGTTCGTTCGGCCCGCGATCCGCCGCCTGGGCGGCTGGCCGTCCGACCGCCTGGTCCGCACCGTCGACCGGGGCGTGCTGCGGGACGACGTCTCGAAGGCGTCCGGCCGTCGGGCGTACCTGAGGGTGGTCGTCGAGCGGGACCCGGGAGGCGCGGCTACGCGGGACGCGGACGGCCGCGTGCCGGTGCGGCTGGCCGGCGGCGGACGAGGGCAGGGGAGCCACGTGCTGTCGGCCCTGGCGATCGCCGACGCCCTGGCCATCGTGCCGGAATCGGTCGATCGCCTTCCGGCGGGCTCGCCCGTCGACCTGTGGTGGCTCGACCGGGACTGAGTCGCGTCAGAGGCCGACCGGCCCGACCACCGCTCCGATCGAGCGCGGCAACCGCGATACTGGAGGCATGGCCAAGGACCTCCCGCCGCGCGCCGAGCGCCGCCGGCTGACCCACGTGGACCGGAGCGGCCGGCCGCGGATGGTCGATGTCTCCGACAAACCGTCGACCGCGCGGCGGGCCGTCGCCGAGGCGACGGTCGCGGTGTCCGACGCGACGATGAGCCTGGTGATCGACGGTGGCGGCCCGAAGGGCGATGTCCTCGGCGTCGCCGAGCTCGCCGGGGTCATGGGCGGGAAGCGGACGAGCGAGCTGATCCCGCTCTGCCACCCGCTCGCCCTGACCGACCTCGTCGTCGCCGTGACGCCGGATCGCGGCGGTGGCGTCCTGCGGATCCGGGCCGAGGCCGCGACGACTGGTCCGACCGGCGTCGAGATGGAAGCGCTGACTGCGGCGAGCGTCGCCGCCCTGACGATCTACGACATGGTCAAGGGGGTCGAGCGCGGAGTCGAGATCCGATCGATCCGGCTCGTGTCGAAGACCGGTGGCAAGAGCGGCGAGTGGCACCGGCCCGTTGAAGCGTCGGCCGCGTCGGCTTCGGTGCCGCGGCATCGGCCGGGAGCGCGGTCTGCCGGTCGGATCGGCGGGAAGCGGCGAGGACCGACGGGGTGAGCGGGGCCGGGTCGACCGTCGCCGACCGGCGGCGGACGGCGCTCGTGCTGACGGCGAGCGATCGGAGCGCCGCGGGAACGCGCGACGACGACAGCGGCGCCGCGCTTGCCTCGCGGCTGGAGGGCCTCGGCTTCGTCGTGGAGCGCGACGTCGTCCCGGACGACCGCGACGCGATCGCCGCCCGGCTGCGCGACGGCGCGACGCGCCACGTCCTGGTGGTCACGACCGGTGGGACGGGCCTCACCCCGCGCGACGTCACCCCGCAGGCGACGCTGTCCGTCGTCGACTACGAGGTCCCGGGGCTGGCCGAGGCAATGCGCGCCGAAGGCCGGCTCAAGACGCCGTTTGCGGCCCTGAGTCGCTCGGTCGTCGGCGTCCGAGGCGGCACGCTCATCGTGAACACGCCCGGCAGCCCGAAGGCCGCGCTGGAGTCCCTCGACGCCATCGTCCCCGTCCTCGACCACGCGCTCGAGACGCTCGCGGGGCCCTTCGACCACGCCGCGTCGGCAGAACGCCGCACGGACGGCGGCTAGTGTTCCCGATCTTCGACCACGTTCCGGTCTATCCCGCGGTCTTCATCGTGTTCTGGGGCGCGGCGGCGGTGTTCGTCCTGGCGATGGCCCGCCACCTCCGGGTGTTCGCCGCGGCGAACCCGGTCCAGCCTCAGCCTCGCCCGCTCGGCGACATCCCGCGGCGGTTCGCCGGGCTGATCGAGTACGCGCTCGTCCAGACCAAGATGTTCAAGGACTGGCGGGCCGGCCTGATGCACGCCGGGATCTTCTGGGGCTTCGTCCTGTTGACGATCGGGACCGCCAACATCGTCACCGGCGGCGTGATCCAGGCGATCCTCTCGATCCCACTCGACGGCCTGATCTGGACCGCGATCTCGGCCATGCAGAACGTCGTCGCCGTGATCGTCCTCCTGTCGATCCTGTGGGCCTTCGAGCGACGCCTGATCTCGAGACCACGGCGGCTGACCTACAACCGCGACGCGCTGACGATCCTGTCGATGATCGGCGGCGTCGTCGCGACCGAGCTCCTCGCGCAGGTCGTCGAGTTCGCCCGGTACGGCGATCAGCCGGGGGCGTTCGTCGCCGCGTCCCTCGCGGCGCCGCTCCGTGGCGCGCTCTCGCCGGCAGCGTTGGAGGTCGTGTTCGCGGCCCTGTGGTGGGCGCACATCGTCCTGGTCGCCGCGTTCCTCGTCTACCTGCCGTTCAGCAAGCACCTCCACATCGCGACGGCGTTCCCGAACATCTGGTACCGCAAGCTCGCGCCGCGGGGCGAGCTGCCGGCGATGGATCTCGAGCGCGAGGACACGACGTTCGGGCTGCGTTCGCTCCAGGACCTCGGCTGGAAGGACCTGCTAGACGGCTTTACCTGCACCGAATGCGGCCGCTGCCAGGCCGCCTGTCCCGCCAATGCGACCGGGAAGCCGCTCAACCCGAAGGCCTTCATCATGGGGATCCGGGATATGTCGGTCGACGCCGAGCACGGCCTCGACCTGATCCCGAACAGCCCGATCGTCCGGGAGACGTACGGCCTGTCGGGCGCCGACCCGGATCCGGCCAAGATGGGGGCCAGGATCGTCGACGACGCGATCCCCTACGACGCGGTCTGGGACTGCGTGACGTGCGGAGCGTGCGTCGAGGCGTGCCCGGTCCTGATCGAGCACGTCGACAAGATCGTCGGGCTGCGGCGGAACCTCGTCCTGGAGGAGTCGAGGTTCCCCTCGGAGCTGGCCGGCGCGTTCCGCGGCATGGAAGGCCAGGGCAACCCGTGGGGACAACCCGCCTCGACCCGGACCGACTGGACCCGCGGCCTCCCGTTCGAGGTGCCGACCGTCGCCTCGCTGGCGGCGTCACCGGACGGGCTGGATTCGCTCGAGGTCCTGTACTGGGTGGGCTGCGCCGCCGCGTTCGACGAACGGAACAAGCGGGTCGCCCGCGCGGTTGCGACGTGCCTGCAGGCGGCCGGCATCCGCTTCGCGATCCTCGGCCAGGAGGAGTCGTGCACAGGTGATCCCGCCCGCCGGATGGGCAACGACTACGTGTTCCAGATCCTGGCGTCCGGCAACGTCGAAACGCTCAATCGCTACGGGATGGCCGAGCGGACGATCGTCACGGCGTGCCCGCATTGCTTCAACACGATCGGCAACGAGTACGGCCAGCTCGGCGGGTCCTTCCGCGTCGTCCATCACTCCGCCTACCTCCAGGGCCTGCTCGCCGACGGCCGGTTGCGGGTCGCCGAGGACGGCGCAGCAGCGGCCGGTTCCGTGACCTATCACGACTCGTGCTACCTGGCCCGCTACAACAACGTGGTCGCCGCGCCGCGAGACGTGCTGGAGGCGGTGCCGGGGCTCGAGCTGCGCGAGATGGACAAGAGCGGCAAGAACACCTTCTGCTGTGGCGCCGGCGGTGGCCGGATGTGGATGGAGGAGACGCGCGGGACGCGGATCAACGCGGAGCGGACGCGTCAGGCGCTGGAGACGGGCGCCTCGACGGTCGCGACCGCCTGCCCGTTCTGCATGACGATGCTCAAGGACGGGCTGAGCGACGCGATGGCGTCTGCGCAGCCGGCGAGCGGCGTCGTGAGCGCCCGCGACATCGCCGAGATCCTCGCCGACGTGATCGACTCGGCGCCGATCGACCCACGCCGCCGGCTGACGGTCATCCAGTAGGGCGTCGAGCGGGCTCGGCGCGCGGCTCGCGGCGCGGCTTCCGAAATTCGCGACTTTCTCTCGTCGGCGAACGGCTCGCGCGGCCCGAGGGGTCCGGGTGCGAACGGATGCGTCCCCGTCGACGTCGCCCAGGCTCGGACGGCGAAGAGCGTTGACCGAATCAGTCGATTGAGGAGGCGTGAAGCCGTGGTTTGACCTCAGGTGAGGTCGATCCTGTTCACTCCCGAGAGAATGTCGTGGTATGCGTCGGCCGATCAGGAGGCACTCCGCCTCGCGGCCCATGTCGGTGTCGTCATCGGCGACGCTCGCCGGACGAAGGGCTGGACGCTTCGGGGCGTCTCAGAACGCTGCGGCCTCGCGGTTTCGTCGATCCACGCGATCGAGCACGGTCGTCCGGCCTCCCTCTCGAGTTACGCGGCGATCGCCGACGCGCTCGGGCTGGACCTTCGACTCGACCTCTTCGACCCACGAGCACGCTCCCATTCGTTGCGAGCCGAGGATCCGGTTCATTCCGCGATGGGCGAGGTGATCGCACGGCCGGTGTCGACCCGGGGCTTCCAGGTGTCGATCGACGAGCCGTTCCAGCACTACCAGTTTGCCGGCCGCGCCGATGTACTTGCCTGGGATCCGGGCCGACGAGCGTTGCTGCACGTCGAGAACCGGACGCGGTTCCCGAATGTCCAGGAGGCGATTGGCTCCTACAACGTCAAGCGCCGGTACCTGCCCGGTGTGCTCGCCGACCGATGGGGCGTGCGAGGCGGATTCCGGAGCGTGACCCACGTCGTGGCCGGCCTATGGTCGACGGAGGTGCTCCACGTCGCGAGAATCCGGTCGGCGACGTTTCGAGCGGTATGCCCGGATGGCATCGACGATTTCGAGGCGTGGTGGTCAGGGTCGATACCGGGCCCTGGCGATCCGACGAGCACGTTCATCCTGCTCGATCCGTTATCAGTCGGAGGCGGCCGTCGACGTCCCTTTGTCGGACTCGATGTCGCCCTGGACCCGTCATTGCGGGCGAGATACCGAGGCTACGCGGATGCAGCGGAAGCGCTCCGTCGGAGCGGTCTCGCCTGAGGCGTTGCTGAAGGATTTCTCTCGAGGCCGAACAGATCGCGAGGTTTCGTCCCATTGCCGGCCGCTCAACCGACTTAGGAGCTGCCGTCACCGGTGCGGCCTGCGGGATCGAGCCTCCCTTGACGTACCTGTTCTGCTCCAGGCAGCTCAGGGCCCATCCCTGTTCCCTGGCGAGAAAAAGTCCTCGTCTGGGTCG
>Ga0207646_10008072_pt1 | contig 10612 bp, 9 predicted proteins | sample KBSK5502metaG_FD_184343 | JGI IMG/M metagenome (GOLD analysis project Ga0207646, IMG submission 184343) | Corn, switchgrass and miscanthus rhizosphere microbial communities from Kellogg Biological Station, Michigan, USA - KBS K5-50-2 metaG... | ecosystem: Host-associated > Plants > Roots >...
TAGACCACGCCCAGCGTCACCGTCGAATCGACCTCGAGCGCGATGGAGACCCCGTAGATCGGGAAGCCGTGCGCGTAGTTGGTCGTCCCGTCGAGCGGATCCACAATCCACCGGTAGGTCCCGGCCCCGTGCCCGGCGCCGCCGGGAAGGGCGCCGCTCTCCTCGGCGAGGATGCGGTGATCGGGAAACCGGGATCGGATGGCCTCGAGGATGATGGCCTCCGCGCCGCGGTCCATCTCGGTCACCAGGTTGGTGGGGCTGCCCTTGTAGCTGACGGGCGGCCGCGAGCCGAAGCGGGAGCGGAGGAAGGCGCCGGCGCGGCGTGCCGCGTCGAGGGCGACTTCGCGGAAGCGGTCGCTCATGGAGAGCGAGACTACCACGGCGCCGCTTGACAACCAGCGGCCGGCTCTCGCAGCATGGCGCGCATGCGCATCGTGATCATGGGATCGGGTGGGACGGGTGGATACTTCGGCGCGAAGCTCGCGCGCGCCGGGGAAGACGTGACCTTCGTGGCCCGCGGGGCGCATCTGGCTGCGCTCTCCGCCAACGGCCTGCGGATCAAGTCGGCGGTGGAAGGGGACTGGACGGTGCGGGCGGCCGCGATGGAGCGCCTCGACGGCGCGCCCCCGGCGGACCTCGTGCTCTTCTGCGTGAAATCGTTCGACACCGAGGAGGCCGCGCGGCTGATCCGACCGGTGGTGGGGCCCGCCACCGGCGTGCTCTCCATCCAGAACGGCGTGGACAACGAGGAGAAGCTGGCGCGGGTGCTGGGCGCCGGCCACGTGCTGGGCGGCGCCGTCCGGGTGTTCGCCACCATCGAGGCTCCGGGAGTCATCGCGCATACCTTCGGCGGCCACCTGGCCTTCGGCGAGATGGACGGCCGGGAGACGGAGCGGGCGCGGGCCTTCCTGGCCGCCTGCCGGAAGGCCTCGATTCCCGCCGAGCTCGTGCCGGACGTCACCCGGGCCCTGTGGGAGAAGTACGTCTTCCTCACGACCCATGCCGGGGTGACGGCCCTCACCCGCTGCCCGGCCGGCGTTCTGCGAGCGGTGCCGGAGATCCGCGAGCTGTACCGGCGCACCGTGACCGAGATCCTGGCCATCGGGCGGGCGGCCGGCGTGCTCGTCGACGACGCCGTCCTCGAGCAGGGGATGAAGTTCCTCGACACGGTGGCCCCGAACGCCTATTCGTCGCTGCACCACGACCTGGTCACCGGCAAGCGGCTCGAGCTGGAAGCGCTCCACGGCCACGCGGTGCGGCTCGCGGAGCGTCACGGGGTCGCTGCCCCTACCGTGTTCGCGATCTACGCCGCGCTCCGCCCGTACCGGGACGGCGCTCCCGTCGCTCCGGCGAGCTGACGGGGTAGGATACTGGACCAGCTCTTGGCCACATGGTGCTCCTTCGTCGAAAGGGTAGAACGAGGATATTCGGATTCGATTTACGAGTACACCAATGATCTCTCAAGCCGTGATCTGCTTGAAGAGTTGCTCGCAAAAGCCCCGGAGTCAGCAAAGGCCAAACTGACCCGATTCATCCACCCTTCTTGGTGGTTCGGGGTTCCTCGAATTGTTGGCGGTGAACTCGAGGCTGACCTGCACTCCCAGGGTATTCACTAGTTCGCCCGGAGGGGGATCCGGTTGCCGTTCCAGCGGATGCGGAAGTAGCGGCCGACCTCGCCGAGATCCGGGCGCATGCAGTTTTGGCTTGACAGGTTTCTGCGGGTGGCCGCGTTGTGGGTTTGGTCCGGCATGGGAATGGGGGTTGAGCGCGTAGCATCCGGCACGTGGTGCGTCATCGCGCACCCGGAGAAGAAAAATCATGACGCGCCCAGCCCTCGCGCGACGAGGAGCCTTCCAGACGCTGCCGAGACCGGGGTGTAGAGTCGTCCCAGCAGAAAAGGGGGACTCGCTATGACAATGCACCGGCCCACCGCGGAGCTGGATCATCTGGGCGACAAGATCGCCGAGCTCTCGGCTCACCTCGAGGCGGCCACCGCGCGCCTCCTCGACCTGATCCGGGAGTTCGATGCCCGCGGCGGCTGGAACACCGGCTTCCGCTCGTGCGCGGCCTGGCTCAGCTGGCGCGTGGGGCTCGACTCGGGGACGGCCCGGGAGCGGGTTCGGGTGGCGCGCGCGCTCGGGACGCTCCCAGCCTTGGCCGAGGCCCTGGCGCGTGGGGAGCTCTCCTACGCCAAGGTCCGCGCTCTGACCCGGGTGGCCACCCCGGAGACCGAGGCCCGGCTGCTCGCGGTGGGGCGCGCTGGCACGGCGGCCCACATCGAGCGCATCGTGCGGGGCTGGCGTCGCGTGGACCGGCAGGCCGAAGCCCGCGAGGCGGCGCGGCAGCACGCGCATCGGGCGCTCCACGTCTATCACGACGAGGATGGCACGGTGGTCCTCCGCGGGCGCCTAGCGCCGGAAGTCGGCGCGCTCCTGCTGCGGGCGCTCGACGCGGCCCGCGAGGCGCTTTACCAGCGGCGGCGCGAGAACGGCCCGGCCGGGCCGGCTACTGACCCAGTCGAGGCGGCCCCGACCCGGGCTCAGCAGCACGCGGACGCGCTCGCCCTGCTCGCCGAGACGGCCCTGCACCAGGGGCTCGATCCCGGCGTCGCGGGCGAGCGGTACCAGGTGGTGGTCCACGTTGACGCCCCGGTCCTCGCGGACCCGGCTCAGCCGGGGCAGTGCGTGCTCGACGACGGGCCGCGCGTTTCCGGGGAAACGTCGCGGCGGCTGGCGTGCGATGCCGGCTGGGTCGTGATGCGGCACGCTCCCGGCGGACGGCTCGTGGAGGTCGGGGCCCGGACACGCACGATCCCGCCGGCGCTGCGGCGGGCGCTCCAGCATCAGGACCGGAGCTGCCGTTTTCCGGGGTGCGGCGTCCGGTTTGGCCAGGGCCACCATGTGCGCCACTGGGCTGAAGGCGGGCCGACCACGCTGTCCAATCTCGCATTGCTGTGTCGCCGCCATCACCGCGCGGTGCACGAGGGCGGATACCAGATCGAGCGACTGCCCGACGGCGCGCTCCAGTTCAGGCGGCCGGACGGCCGGGCGCTGCCCGCCGTGCCGTCTCCAGCGAAGGTGCCCTCGGATCCCGTCGAGACGCTCCGAACACAGCATGCCTCGCAGGGTCTCCGGCTCCATGCACGGACCGGGTGCGCGGGGTGGCTGGGGGAGCGGCTGGACGTGGGCTGGGCGATCGACGTGTTGCATCCGTTGGCCACGCGAGCCGTTCGATGACGGTCGTCCTCCGATGAGAACCCCGCCCGCGGGCTGCCGCGGGCGCGACCCGGGTCTATACTGATTCAATGTCTTCGCTCAGACGCCTTCTGCCGTACCTCGTCCGCTATCGCCTCCGCTACCTCGGGGGCGCGGCCTGCCTCGTTCTCGCGACCGCGCTGTCGCTCTGCATCCCGTGGACGGTCAAGAGCGCGGTGGACACGCTCGAGCGCGACGGCGCGGCCGCCCGGCTCGGGCCCTACCTCCTCCTGATCCTCGGCTTGGCCGCGGCCCACGGGGTGGCGCGGCTCGGCTCGCGGTTCGCCATGCTCGGAGCCGGGCAATGGGTGGAGCACGACATCCGGGCGGATCTCTACGCCCGGCTGATCACCCTGCCGCCCGCGTTCTATCACCGCCACCGCACCGGGGATCTGATGTCGCGCGCCTCCAACGACGTCGGGACCCTGCGCCTGCTCGCGGGCTTCGGCACGGTCATGCTGATCGGGACCGCGTTCGTCTTCGCGGGCACCCTCGGGGCCATGCTGATGATCGATCCGTGGCTCACCCTGTTCGCGATGGCGCCGTTCCCGGCGCTGGTCGTCATCGCCAAGCGCTTCAACCACGACGTCGACGCCCGCTCGACGGCGGTGCAGGAACAGCTGGGCGCGCTCTCCGCGAAGGTGCAGGAGAACCTGACCGGCATGGTGGTCGTGCGCGCATACACCATGGAAGAGCGGGAGATCGCCGAGTTCGACCGGCTCAACGACGAGTACCAGGTGCGCAACCTGGCGCTCGCTCGGACGCAGTCGATCTCGTGGCCGCTCATGGGGCTCGTCTCGGGCCTGGGCGCGCTGATCGTCCTCTGGCTGGGCGGCAAGGCGGTGGTGGACGGCCGCATCACCCTCGGCGCCTTCGTGGCCTTCAACGGCTATCTCGCGCAGCTCGCCTGGCCCACCATCGCGCTCGGCTGGACGCTGGCGAGCATCCAACGCGGCCTCGCCGCAATGCAGCGAGTGGTCGAGGTGCTGGACTCAGGCCCGGCTCAGCCAGCCGGGTTGTCCGCAGATGGGGTCCATGCGCCGGCCGGGTTGTCCGCGGATGGGGGGAGTGCGGGGGCCATTTCGAGGCCCCCGCAGATGAAAACAAGAGGGTCAAATCAATCTCCCAAGCTCCTATCGGGCGGCCCGCTCGAGTTCAGGAACCTCAGGTTTTCCTACGATCCCGAGCGGCAACCCGCGCTGCGCGAGGTCTCGTTCGTGGTCCCGGCGGGCTCGGTGGTGGCGGTGGTGGGGCCGACCGGGAGCGGGAAGTCCACGCTGGGCGCACTCCTGTGCCGGCTCTACGAGCCGCCTCGCGGGACGGTGTGGATCGCGGGCCACGATGCGCTCGACCTGCCCCTCGGCCGGCTGCGGCGCTCGGTGGGTTACGTGCCGCAGGAGTCCTTCCTCTTCTCGCGCCCGCTCCGTGACAACGTGCGCTTGGCCGACGAGACCGCGAGCGCCGAGCGACTCGAAACGGTCGCTCGCGCCGCCGGCCTTGGCGACGATCTCGGCGCGCTGCCCGCGGGCTGGGACACCGTGGTCGGGGAGCGCGGGCTCGCGCTCTCGGGGGGCCAGCGCCAGCGGGTGGCGCTCGCCCGGGCCCTCGTCGCCGATCCACCCTTTCTCGTGCTCGACGACGTGCTGGCCTCGGTCGACGCGGCCAAGGAGTGGGAGATCACGCGGTCGCTCCGCTCCGCGGCGAGCGGCCGGACCACGCTCCTCATGACCCATCGCCTCAAGGCGGCGGCGGAGGCCGACGCGATCGTGGTGCTCGACGAGGGCCGCGTGGTGGAGCGGGGGCGCCACCCCGACCTGATCGCGGCCGGCGGCCTCTACGCCCGCCTCTGGCGCGTTCAGCAGCTGGAAGACGAGCTCGCGAATGCATGACCGCGGACGGTCGCAAGCTGCGCAGCGAGCCGGCAGGCGAGCTGGGGCGCAAGAGTGGGGGAGTGCGGGGGCCATCTCGGGGCCCCCGCAGATGAAGGACGAGCTCGCGAACGCATGACCCGCGCAATGCGTGACTTCGAGCAGGACGACGAGATCCTCGGCAAGGCGTACGACGCGCGCCTCATGCGGCGCCTCTGGGCCTTCACGCGACCTCACATCGGGCTCGTGCTCGCCACCTGCGCGCTGTTTCCGGTGCTGACCCTGCTGGAGCTGACCCAGCCCTACCTGGTCAAGATCGCCATCGACGAGCACATCCTGCGCGGGGATTGGGCGGGGCTCGGCGGCGTGGCCGGGCTCTTCCTGCTCGTGCTCCTCGTTCTTTACGTGCTGCGCGCCGCTCAGGCCTATCTCACCCAGCTGACCGGACAGCGGGTCATCGGGGATCTGCGCGCCGCCCTCTTCGCCCATCTCCAGCGGCAGGACGCGAAGTTCTTCGATCGGAGTCCGGTCGGGCGCCTCATGACCCGGATCCTGAACGACGGCGAGGCCATCCAGGAGCTCTTCACGAGCGGTCTCGTCGCGCTGCTGGGCGACGTGGTCACGCTCGCGGGCGTGGTCGTGATCATGCTCGGCATGAACTGGAAGCTCGCTCTCGTCACCTTCGCGCTGGTGCCCCTGCTCGTGCTCGCGGCCGGCTACTTCCGAGTGCGGGCCCGGGACAGCTACCGGGTGGTGCGCACGCGCCTGGCCCGCATGAACGCGTTCCTGCAGGAGTCGCTGCAGGGCATGAGCGTGATCCAGCTCTTCGCCCGCGAGGAGCGGGAGCGGCAGATGTTCGCGGAGCTCTCCGGGGCGCTGCGGCGGGGCCAGTTCCGCTCCACCTTCTACGACGCTTCCCTCTACGCCACCGTGGAGGCCCTGGGCTCCGCCGCGGTGGCCCTGCTCCTCTGGTACGGGGGCGGCCAGGTGGTGACGGGGGCCCTGACCTTCGGGGGGCTCGTGGCGTTTCTCGAGTACACCGCGCGCTTCTTCCTGCCCATCCGTGACCTCGGGGCCAAGTACACGGTGATGCAGGCGGCCATGGTGTCCGCCGAGCGGGTCTTCGGGCTGCTCGACTCCCGACCCACCATCACGTCCCCCGAGCGGGCCGGGCGCTTCTCGGCGGCGCCACGCGCGCCCGGTACCCCGGCCGTCCAGTTCAAGAACGTCTGGTTCGCGTACGAGGGTGAGCAGTGGGTGCTGCGCGACTGCTCGTTCACGCTCGCTCCCGGCGAGCAAGTCGCCCTGGTGGGCCCCACCGGCGAGGGCAAGACCACCATCGCCCGGCTCATGATCCGCGCCTATGACGTCACCCGCGGCCAGGTGCTGATCGACGGTGTCGACGCGCGGGAGTGGGAGCTCCGGACGCTGCGCCGGCACGCGGGGCTGATCCCGCAGGAGCCGTTTCTCTTCTCGGGCACCGTGGAGGACAACCTCCGCCTCGCCCGCGATGGGGCCGCGGATCCCGCGACCGTCGAGCGGGCGCTGGCCGCCGCCAATGCGGAGCGGTTCGTCGCCGCGCTGCCGCGAGGTCTCGCCGAGGAGCTGCGGGAGCGTGGCGTCAACCTGTCGCAGGGACAGCGCCAGCTGCTGGCCATCGCGCGGGCCATCATCTATAATCCTCGCGTTCTGGCGCTGGACGAGGCCACCTCCAGCATCGACCCCGAGTCGGAGGCGATGGTGCGGGCCGGCCTCGCGCGCCTCCTGGAGGGGCGGACGAGCCTCGTGATCGCGCATCGGCTGTCGACGATTCAGCGGGCCGACCGCATCCTCGTGCTGCACCGAGGGCAGATCCGGGAGTCGGGCGCTCACGCCGAATTGCTGGCGCTGGGAGGGCTCTACTCACGGCTCTACGAGCTTCAGTTCGGTCTGGGGCGGGCGTGAAGCGCTTTCACGCGGCGGTCTACCGGCTGGTGGGCCGGATCCCGAGGGGCCGGGTGGCGACCTACGGCCAGATCGCCGCGCTGCTCGGCTACCCGCGGGCGGCCCGGGCGGTGGGGCAGGCCATGAAGCAGGTGCCGCCGCATCTGCCGTGGCATCGCGTGGTCAACGCCCACGGCGGGATCAGCCTGCGGGCCAACGTGGGCAGCATGCTGACGCAGCGGCTTCTGCTCGAACAGGAAGGGGTGCCGGTCCGGCGGGGTCGGATCCGGCTCCAGCAGCATCGATGGGCGGGGCCGGGGCGGAGCCGGCGGCTCGACATCGCGGCCCTCCAGCGGCTCTGATCGGAGGAACCATGCGGCTCGGACTGAACATCGGCTACTCGCGCTCCCAGCTGGGCGTCGACCTGTCGCTCGTCCAGCAGGCGGACCGGCTCGGCTTCCACTCGGTGTGGACGGCGGAGGCCTACGGCTCCGACGCGGTCTCGCCGCTCTGCTGGATCGCGGCCCAGACCGCGCGGATCAAGGTGGGCACCGCGATCATGCAGATCCCGGCCCGAACACCCACCCTCACCGCGACCACCGCGCTCACGATCGACCAGCTCTCCGGGGGCCGCTTCATTCTCGGGCTCGGGGTGTCGGGGCCTCAAGTGGTGGAGGGCTGGCACGGGGTGGCCTTCGGCAAGCCGCTCGCCAAGACGCGAGAATACGTCGAAGTTGTACGAATGGTCTGGCGGCGCGAGCGGCCCGTGGAGCACAAGGGCGAGTACTACCAGATTCCATACGCGGGGCCGGACGCCACCGGGCTCGGCAAGCCACTCAAGTCCATCCTGCACGGCCGCGCGGACATCCCGATCTACCTGGCCGCCATCGGCCCGCGGAACGTGGCGCTCGCCGCCGAGATCGCGGACGGCCTGCTGCCCGTGTTCTTCTCGCCGGAGCGCATGGGCGTGTTCACGCCGAGCCTCGAGGCTGGATTCAAGGCGGCGGGCGGCGGGAAATCGCTCGCGAGCTTCGACGTCGCGCCCACGGTGCCGATCGTGTTGGGCCCGGACGTGGCGGCGTGCCGCGACATGATCAAGCCGAGGCTCGCGCTCTACGTGGGCGGGATGGGCGCGCGCGGCAAGAACTTCTACAACGAGCTGGTGAGCCGCTACGGCTACGAGGGCGACGCCAAGCGCATCCAGGACCTCTACCTGGGCGGCAAGAAGGACGAGGCGGCCGCGGCGGTGCCCGACGCGCTCGTGGACGAGGTTGCGCTGTGCGGCCCGAAGGAGCGAATCCGCGAGCGGCTGCCCCGCTGGAAGAATTCGGGCATCACCACGCTGATCTGCGGTGCCGTCCAGCCCGAGGCCCTCGACCTGATGGCCGAGCTCGTCCTCTAGCGCCGTGAAGCCGGCCGTCCAGAAGGTGCAGGCGGCCATCAGCGAGCACGGCCTCGACCGGCGCGTGATCGAGCTCGAAGTCCACGCGCGGACCTCGCAGCAGGCCGCCGACGCGCTCGGCGTCACCGTCGGCCAGATCGTGAAGTCGCTCGTCTTCACCGCGGACGGGCGTCCGCTCCTGGTGGCGGCCTCGGGGGCCAACCGGGTGGACGAGCGGCGGCTGGCCGAGCTGGCGGGTGGGCGCATCCGGCGCGCCGATCCGGACACCGTGAAGCAGGCCACCGGCTACACCATCGGGGGAGTGCCGCCGATCGGCCTCGAGAGCTCACTGGTGGTCTACGTGGACCGCGACCTGCTCGGCTACGAGCTGGTCTACGCGGCGGCGGGGCTGGCGGAGTGGGTGTTCCCCATCGCGCCCGACGAGCTGGTGCGGGCGACGGGCGGGCAGGTCGTGGACATCAAGGAAGCGGGGAGCGATTCGAAAGGAGCGCGGCCATGAGGCTCAAGGACAAGGTAGCCCTGATCACGGGAGCGGGCTCGGGTATCGGACAGGCGACGGCGGTGCTCTTCGCGCGCGAGGGCGCGCGAGTGGCGGTCGTGGATCTGCGAGAAGACGCCGCGAAGGCCACCGCCGAGCAGATCGAGCGGAGCGGCGGGCAGGCACTCGCGATTCGCGCCGACGTGTCGAAGTCGGCGGACAACCAGGCGGCCGTGCAGCAGACGCTCGCGCGCTGGGGCCGGCTCGACGTCTTCTACGCCAACGCGGGCGTGCCCCAGTTCCCCACTCCGGTCGAGAGCGTGGACGAGGCGGTCTTCGACCAGATCATGGCCGTGAACGTGAAGGGCGTCTTCCTGGCCGCCAAGCACGTGATGCCGGTGTTCAAGAAGCAGCGTGGCGGCGTCCTCCTCATCACCGGCTCGACCTCCGGGATCCGCCCGCGGCCGGGCGTGCAGTGCTACTCGGCCTCGAAGGGCGCCGTGCACACCATGGCGAGCAGCCTCGCCATCGAGTTCGCCGCCTTCGGCGCGCGAGTGGTGGCGATCGCGCCGGTGGCCACCGAGACCCCGATGCTCGCCACGTTCATGGGCAAGAAGGAGGTGGACGAGGAGGGCATGACCCGCTACCGTGGCACGGTGCCGCTCGGCCGGCTCAACAAGCCCGAGGATCTCGCCCGCGCCGCGCTGTTCCTCGCCTCCGACGAGGCCGCGATGATCACGGGCAGCGTCTTCCCGGTGGACGGGGGCCGGTGCATTTGAACGGAGTGCGCGCATGATTGTCACGCCCCTGGCGGCCGAATCGCTCGGGGTCCGGTCGGTCGCCACGTATGTGGAGTGCGGGGCGACGCGGGTGCTGATCGATCCGGGGGCGATGCTGGCGCCCAACCGGTTCGGGCTGGCTCCCGCCGAGGAAGAGTGGGAGGCGCTCCGGCGGGCCAACGACCGCATCTCGGGCTATGCCGCGCGCGCCTCGGTCGTCTTCGTGAGCCACTACCACGAGGATCACTTCCGCTACGATCCCGGGCTCTATGCCGGGCGCCGGCTCTGGGCCAAGGACCCGAAGCGGCACATCGCGGGCCGCCAGGCCCTGCGCGCGGCGACCTTGTGGAGCAAGCTCGCGGGACATTGCGAGCCGGATGCCGCGGAGGGTCGCCGGCTCGAGACGGTCGACGCCGTCCTCCAGGCCTCCCCACCACTCAGCCACGGACCGGACGGCACCAGCCTCGGCTACGTGGTCGCCCTCACGGTCGAGGACCGGCGCGAAGGCACGCGCTTCGTCCACGCCTCCGACGTGCAGGGCCCGCTGTCGGCGGTGGCCGCGGCCTACCTGGCCCGCCAGCGTCCGACGCTGCTGTACCTCTCCGGTCCGCCCGCGTATCTGGAGGCGCAGATCGGCGCGGACCTGGTCGACCGGGGGATCGAGCACCTGTTGCGAATCATAGACCAGACCGGCTGCCGGGTGATCCTCGACCACCACGCGCTCCGGGACGCGGCCTACCCGGACCGCTTCCGGCGCTTGTGGGAGACCGGGCGCGTCGTTACCGCAGCGGGATTCCTGGGCGAGAGCGATTCGGCGCTCGAGGCGAGACGGCGAGTGCTGTGGAGGGGCCGCCGCAAGCCGCCGGCGCCCGTCCGTCCGTCGCGGGCCCGCGGCGCGCGCGACGAGG
>Ga0207646_10008073_pt1 | contig 10611 bp, 7 predicted proteins | sample KBSK5502metaG_FD_184343 | JGI IMG/M metagenome (GOLD analysis project Ga0207646, IMG submission 184343) | Corn, switchgrass and miscanthus rhizosphere microbial communities from Kellogg Biological Station, Michigan, USA - KBS K5-50-2 metaG... | ecosystem: Host-associated > Plants > Roots >...
TGACCAGCGCCACTACGTAGACCGCCGCCCCGAGGATGATGACGACGGCCAGCGGCCACGTTCGCGCCGAGTAGACGACGATCCCCATGATCGTCGCGCTGGCAAGCACCCGTGCGCCGCCGCCACCGATGGAGAGGCGGAGCCGTTGGCGTCGAAGCAGCCACCATCCGCCCCCGAAGAGCGCGACCTCGGTCACCGTTGAGGCGGCCGCTGCACCGAGATAGCCAAACGGAGGAATCAGCGCCAGGTTGAGGACGACATTGACCGCCAGCGTGAAGAGGGCGAGGCGGGTGAAGTCGAGCTGCCGGTTGATGGCGGTCAGCGTGTAGATGAAGGCATTGTTCACGAAGAGCAGCACGACCGAAGGTGCCAGAATGCGCAACGCCGGGATGGACTGTTCGAATCCCCGGGTGAACTGGACGATCGAATCGGCCATCACGCCGAGGCCGACCGCCAGTGGCAGCCCCAGGAGGGCGAGCATCTTGAAGGACTTCTCGTACGCAAACGCCAACCGGCGGCGATCACTCGCCCCGAGCAGCGACAGCGCGGGAAAGATCACGCCCATCGCGGACTGTGGGATCCAGGCGACGGCGTCGACGTACTTGTTCGCGGCCGAGTACCAACCGACCATCTGGAAGGTCTTGAAGAGCTGCAGCAGCACGATGTCGAGCTGCGCATAGACAGTCGTCACGGTGAAGCCGAGGGCGAGCGGCAGCCCGGCCGTCAACAGGCGCCGGACGAACACCGGCTCGAGCCGGACGGCGACCCGCTCGTGCCACCGCCAGCGCAAAACGGCGAAGGCAAACAGGCAGGTGAAGAGGTAGCTGATCGTGTAGACCCACAGGAAACCGTCCCAGGTCGCGCCCCGATTGATGGCGGCGATGGTCAGCGCGAGCAGCACGATCGACTCGGTGACAATCGCGATTGCCTCGTAACCGAGCCGCCCACGGATGTAGAAGACCGCGCGCAGCAGGCTGGAATAACTCGTCGTTAGAAGCAGCGCGAAGGCGGCCAGGGTATAGGGAAACAACGTTGGGCTCAGCAGGCGCAAAGCTACTGTAAGGATGATGAGCGCCACCAGTGAGAGCAGCAGCCGGGCGCTCAACAGATTTGCGAGGTAACGAGTAAACGCGCTGCGGTCTCGAGACGCGTCTCGGATGAATACGGTTTGCAGTCCGAGATCGGCGACAACCCCGACGAGGGTGACGTAGACGATCATGGCCGCGAACCGGCCATAGTTGTCGGCACCGAGATGGCGCCAGAGCAACACGACGACGATGAAGACCGCCAGCTTTGCCAGGGCACGCGCCCCAACCACCAGCACGCTGTTGCGGAGAGTGCGGGAGGCGAGGCGCTCGCTCACGGCGCGGATTCTAATAGGGTAGGAACAAGATCCACCGATCGATACTGTTCCACCGAGCCACCGGTGGGTGAGCACTGGCAAATTCCGGGTAGCGAGCCCTACAACTAGACAGTGCCCCCATCGGCCGGCGAGGGGATGAGACGGCTAGTGGGATGACGTGCCTCGAGCACTGAACTATTAGGTCGGCGGGAGTCTCCTCCGGCTCGATTACCGATTTGAGGGAGGTGCAGGTTGGAAATCTTTGTCGGCATCGATTGGGCGGAGGCGCACCACGACATTTGCGTGCTGGACGAGATCGGCACGGTCGTGGCGAAGCGGCGGATTGCGGATGGACTCGAAGGCGTGGGGCAGCTGCACGCGCTGCTGGGCGACCACGCGACGGAGCCGAACCAGGTGGTGATCGGAATCGAGACCGACCGGGGGTTGCTGGTGGGAGCGTTGCTGGCCGCGGGCTACCAGGTCTATGCCATCAACCCGTTGGCGGCCAGCCGGTACCGCGATCGTCACGGGACGTCCGGCGCAAAATCGGATCCTGGCGACGCCAAGGTGCTCGCTGACCTGGTGCGGACCGATCGCCACAACCACCGCCCGGTGGCGGGCGACTCGGAGCTGGCCGCCTCGCTGCAGGTGCTGGCGCGCGCCCACCAGAACCTGATCTGGAGCCGGCAACGGCTCGTCAACCAGCTGCGTAACAATCTGCGCGAGTACTACCCGGCGGCGCTCGCCGCGTTCGGCACGGAGCTCGCCCACCCCGTTGCCCTCGGCGTGCTCGACGTGGCCCCCACGCCTGCCAGGGGCCGTACCCTCTCGCGCGCCAAGCTCGTGGCCATTTTGCGCCGGGCTGGCCGCGAACGTGGGGTGGACGAAAAGGCCGCCGCCATCCAGGCCCAGCTTCGTGCGCCGCAGCTGGCCGCGCCCGCGCTGGTCGACGCCGCCTATGGCAAGAGCGTGGCCTCGACGGTCCGTATCCTGCGGGAGGTCAATGCCGAGCTCGCCACCCTGGAGACGGAGTTGGCCCCCAGTTTTGAGAAGCACCCGGACGCCGAGATTTACCGCAGTCTTCCCGGACTTGGCATCGTCCTCGGCGCCCGGGTTTTGTCGGAATTCGGCGACGACCGAACCCGCTTCACCCATCCTAAAGCGCGAAAGAACTACGCGGGCAGCTCACCGATTACGAAGGCGTCCGGCACGCGCCGGGTGGTCCTGGCTCGAATGGCGCGCAATCGGCGGCTCGCCGATGCCTGCCATCAATGGGCCTTTTGTGCCCTGAGGAGCTCTGCCGGTGCGCACGACTACTACCGCGTGCTTCGTCAACGAGGCAAGACGCACCATCAAGCGCTTCGAGCTCTGGCTAATCGACTCGTCGGGATCCTGCATGGTTGCCTGGATCACCGGCAGACTTATCGCGAAGAAATCGCCTGGCCGAGGTCCTTGACAGCTGCCGCTTGACTTCTTACCGACGTGGGATGTCTAGTTGAGTTCCGGCCCCAATTCCCGACCCGCGACTCGGCCGGAACCATTTCACCGCCTCGTCCGTCATATAGGTGGAATGTTTGCTCGCGCGCTGATCGCCGGCCTGCTCGTGACGGTTCTTGCCGGATGTGGGGCCGCCCCGTCGCTGTTCGGGCCAACCACAGGGACGGTCACTGGCCACGTTCAGCTCCGCGCGTGCGGGGGCGCCTACCGGGCTGGGGCGACCAGCTGCCCGACACATCCGTACGCTGGCGTAACCCTGACGTTTGCTCTCACCTCGGCGGCCGACACCGTGTCGGGGCGGGCGGCCACCACTGACTCGAGCGGTTCCTACCGAATCGATCTGGAGACCGGGACCTACACCGTGCGAGCCTCAGGCCCGGGCGACCAGGTGGGCGGGCTTGCCGGCGCGCGCGAGGTTGCTGTCGTCGCCGGGAAGACGGTTACCGCCGATTTCGTCTACACGATTCAGTTGCTCTAACGCGCGTTCCTTAACATCTGTGGATGCAGACGACCGGCAAACCTCGGGTCTTTTCTGGCATCCAGCCGGATGCCAGCCCGCACCTCGGGAATTACCTGGGAGCCATCCGGAACTGGGTGCGCAACCAGGATCGCTACGAGAACATTTTCTGCATCGTCGACCTCCATGCCATCACCCTTCCGCAGGATCCCGCGAAACTCCGAGAGTTCACCCTCGAATTGGCCGGCGTCTTGTTGGCAGCGGGCATCAATGAGAACCAGGCGCTCTTCGTCCAGTCGCACGTGCCGGCACACGCGGAGCTGGCATGGATCTTTGAGTGCTTTACGCCGATCGGTTGGCTGGAGCGAATGACCCAGTTCAAGGATCGAACCGCCCGACATGGGAGCGAGCGAATCGGCGCGGGTGTGCTGACCTATCCATCGTTGATGGCGGCTGACATCATGCTGTACGACACAAAGTACGTGCCGGTGGGCGAGGACCAGCGGCAGCACCTCGAGTACACGCGCGACATCGGGCAGCGCATGAACCAGAGATTCGGGAACATCCTTGTCATTCCCGAGCCGATGATCGAGAAGGCCGGCGCGGAGATCAAGGGGCTCGACGATCCGGAAAAGAAGATGAGTAAGAGCATCGCACGGGACAACCCCGGCCACGCCATCTTCATGCTGGATCCGCCCGACGTCATCCGGAAGAAGCTGGCGCGCGCACAGACAGATGCTGAGCCATCCGTGAAATTCCCGGCGGGCGCGGGGGTGCGCAACCTTCTGGAGATCTATCGGACGATCAAGGAGATGGATTGGCCCGCGGTCGAGCAGGAGTTCGCGGGCAAGTCGTACAGCGTGCTCAAGGCGGCCGTCGCCGATGCCGTCATCGAGGCATTGACACCGATTCAGCGGCGATACCAGCAAATCAGAGCCGACGATGCCGCACTCATCCAGCAGCTACGCCGTTCGGCCGATCGCCTCGCGCCGATCGCGAACACCACGCTCTACCGAGTCCAGCAAGCGGTCGGCCTACGCTAGCGCGGTTCCAGCAGCTCATCGGGCCAGTGGCCCTCGCCGGCGGGTGCCTCAGTGCCCTGGCCGCGCTGGGTCGTGTCGCGTTCAGCTTCGCCACCATTGGGATCTCTGGGCAGCTGAACGATTTCTATGCCTACTGGGCCGCCGGCGTCCTATTGAATCGCGGTCAGGATCCCTATAACGTCGCGGCACTGACGGCGGTGCAGCGGGCCGCGGGCCTCTATATCGAGACGGGCAGCGGTTTCTCCTATCCCCTTTTCTTCGCCCACCTGATGCGGCCGCTCGCCCTCCTCCCGCCGCCCACCGCCGCCGCGATCTTCTCCGTCCTGAGCCTGGTTGCGCTGGCGTTCGCGGTCGCGTTGTTGCTCCGATCGCTGCCACAGCTGGGCTGGCCGGTGGCCCTGGCTGGCGGAGTGGTCGCCGGGCTCTTTCCGCCGGTGATCGGCTCGCTTTATTTCGGCCAGGCGAACCTCTTCGTCTTGCTCCTGCTCGCGCTCGCGTATCGCGCGGTGTTCCCAGGAGTCATGCTCGGCATCGCCGGCGCCGTCAAGCTCTACCCGGTCGGCGGGTTTCTGACCGCCTTGACCGCGCGACCGCCGCGCTGGCGCGTGGTCATCGTCGGCATCAGCGTGCTTGGAACACTGCTGCTCTTGCAGATCGGCACGGGGGGCGGAACCCTCTCCGGACGGAGCCAATATTTCCTCGGCCCGGACACCTATTGGAGCAACGAGTCGATCAACGGCTGGTTGAGCCGGCTGGGCATCGCCTCAACCTGGACGCACGCGCCTTTCCCCGGGTTGCCGGTCGACGCCCTGATGCTGGCCATCGTGGTGTTGTTCACAGTGGCGACCGTGGTGGTGCTGGTTCGAGCGCCGGGTCACCCCTGGGATGGCGCGCTTGCCCTGAGCCTCTGGCTTGGTGTCGTCAGTGCGCCCAAGAACTCCCTTTGGAATTTCACGCCACTCCTACTCGCCATCACCTTTGTCGTCGCGAGGCTGGGCGGACGGTGGTGGCTGGGGGCCCTCGGTGTCGTCGGTTGGCTCCTCATCGAACTGCAGGCGCAACTCGACGGCGCCCGGGAGACGATCTACCAGGCCAGCCCGGCGCTGGCCTGGTTGTCGTCAGTCGGTCTCTACGGCGCTTTCATCCTGGGAGGACTATGCGCCTACGTGCTGCTTCGACCCGGACTAAACGCCGGCGGGCACCGCTTGGGGGGTCGGGGCTAGGCCGAGCTGGCGAAGCATCCCAAGCTGGTCTTGGACACCCCAGTGCTCGGCTAGTTTTCCGTTGACAAGCTTGACGAAGTGGGCCTCCGCCCAGGTCGCGTGCTTACCGGTGGGAGCCATCCCGAAGATTTCGCCCGTGTGCGTGCCGCTGACCGTCACATAGCTGGCAACAAAGTCACCCTCGCCGATCTGGTGATCGATCTTGTACTCGATGTCCGGAAAACCTTTGCGTAGCGCCGACGCGATCGCCTTGATGCCTTCGCGGCCCGCCGGAATACCAGGCGGAGGGGTGCCGTGCTCCATGAAGTCCGGTGCGCAGATCTCGTCGACAACCGCGAGCCGACCCTGGTTGAACACCTCGACGGGAATGCGCCGCGAAATCGCCTTGTTCTGTTCTACCGACATGTCTAATGTCTCCTTAGTCCGGCTCCAGCGCGGAAGTCGTGACTGATTGAGGTACGAGTTTGCAGGACCAGACTCAGGCGCGATCCGGAGGATGGGAGGGACGTCAAGGCGTCCCGACATGCCTTACCCACCTCTATACCCATTCCGGGCGAGGTTCACCCTGCGTTAACTAGCAGGAGGCCGGCGCACTCTCAGGCATCGCGCCGGTTCAGGCGGTGCCTTGCACCGGGCCTTCCGCCACCTTCTCCGTCACCTTGTACTCGAGATACATCCCGAGCATCAGGCGCGTCTGCGCCTCGAGTGCGGGGAGGACGCTGAAGAGCAGACCGACGATCGGATAAAGGCCGAGTTGCAGGTACGCCCACATCTGATGGAAAAAGCCCCAGCTGTGCGGCATCGGCGGATTGATGCGCCGCTCCACCAGGATCAACGCCGCGATGTTGAGGAAGGCGATGTTGATCAGGATGAACGCGTAGAGCGCCAGCCGATCGGCCGCCGTCGCCAGGTTCCAGTCCTCCTGCAGCAGCCGGGGCAGCGCAGCGCCGAATAGCAGCAGCACCGGCAGCGTCGTCCAGGTCAGGTGGTTGAACACCATGTAGCCGTAGCGGCGCGCCCGCAGCCAGAGTGGGATCTCCGAATGACGGAGCAGGCGGACGGTGACGTACGGGATGTCGCTGACGCCCCATGCCCAGCGCTTGATCTGGTTGTACTGGTTGGCGTGGGTCTTGACGCGCTCCCAGGGCAGGCCGCGGTCGGACGCCTCCGGCGCGTCACCATAAATCGGCAGGAAGACCGGGACCATTTTCAGCTTGCCGTTGGTGGCGAAGAATGACTTCCAGTAGAAGCGCGAATCTTCGGGGATAACGTCCGCATCCCAGTAGTCGGCTCTGATCACCAGGTCCAGCGACATCGAGTAGCTGCTAAAGGCGACCAGGCGGTCGGGACGTGAGGAAAGGAACATCTGCCACTGGGTGCAGGCGCTGGCCATGATGCGCACCGCGAAGGGTACGCGCCAGAGGTTGTTATGGAACATCGGGATCGGCTGGAACACGCAATCCAGCCGCTTGGGATCCTGGGCGTAATGATGCGTCACGTACGCGAAGTACTGGCGGTGGACACGGAAATCCGAATCGAGGTCGGTGACGATCACCACCCTGGGGTCAAGACCCATCGCATCGAGCTCGCGCCGCAGCACCGGCCCGCCGTACGCCATGGCGGCCGATTTGCCGACCACGATGCCCGGGAGGAGCGGGTCTTTGATATGAAAGAAGGCGCGGAGCCGACCGCCGAATTCCTCCTGCAGGCGGCGGACATTCTCCCAGCCGGGACGGTCGGTTTCCCGGGTGATGATCGCGACCACCTTGTTTTCCGTCGGGTAGTCAGCGTCGGCGATCGCCCGAACGGTCTCCCGCAGGATCTCGTACGGCTCCGTGTAGGTGGGGATCAGGACGGCATGGACAACGCGTCGCGGATCGAGGCTGCCGGGCCCGACAGCAAGCGCCAGGCAGCGCTGCCACCAGTCCTCCTGCATCTCGCGTTTCATCTGCCGATACGTCCGGCGGATGCCGAACACCACCGTACCGGTTCGGATGAACCAATAGATGTCGATCACGAAGATCGCGGCCGCGATATAGGGCGCGAAGATGAAGGACGCCACCACCGGGGCGATCAAGATCGTCCACGTCAGAGCGCCAGGGGCCACCTCGAGGACGCGCTGGACGCGCCGCTGGCCCCCCGTCAGGGATGCAGTTCGTGCCACCTCTTCCTACCCTAGTGCAACGGCACGAGAGAGCCTTGATTGTAGGCGGCGCCCGGCCGGCCGCCAAACCGGTATTCGTATTGGGGCTAAAGTGGCGAATGGCCCCTGTTGGCGTTATACTTGGGGCCGGGTTAGACGGGCGGTCGGTTCGCCTGTCCGACGCTCCGCCGAAGGGGTGGCAAGCTGTCGGCCCACCTGTGCAAGCCAGGCCCAATCTTATGCGCCACAAGGAGCGCCATTGACCTTACGGTTACCGCCTGTTGCCGCGGGGTCCCCGTTTGCCCATCGGGCCCCGGACGTGACGGCCATTCGGCTCAAGGTTTGCGCCGCGCCGGAGAGCCAGGCCGAGACCCTCCTCTCCCACCTGGGACAGGAGGCGGTCATCGGCTTGCTCACGGAAGCCACCGAAGGTGATGGGTACGTCGACCTCAAGCACGCGCCGGTGCGCTTCACGCTGAACCTGCAGAAGCGAAGCGAGACCGGCATCGAGCGCTTCGGGCTGGTTGGCCAGCTCTTCGGCCTTGCGGGCCGCGACCTCGCCTTCGTCATCGAGCGGGTCCAGCCCGATCCCGATCCGACCAAGGACGCCGGTGATGTGCTGACCATCGAGGTCTCCGAGGTCGTGATGGAGCCCGCCACCTACGTGCCCGAGGAGGACTGGGTGCGGCGGCAGCTGACCGCCCTCGACGAGGCGGCGCAGCTGCCCCTGGTGCTGGCGGGCCAGGCTTTCGCCAACCACGAGCGCCAATGGCTCACCTGGCAGGCGGAGCAGGATGCCCGCCCCTACGAGGTCGAGACCGAGGGTGTTATCTGCAGCAAATGCGAGAATCTCCAGGCCAACGGGGCCAAGTGCACCGTCTGCGGCGCGAGCAACGGCGATCGGAGCGCCGGCGCGCTGATCGTTCTCAGCCGCCGCGGCGGCTTCAAGGAAGGCGATCGCGTCATCATCCGCACCGCGCATGGGGCGGAGCGCGAGGGCACCTTGCTACGCGGCGAGGGTGGAGCCCGGCGCTGGCTGGTCAAGCTCCGCGAGGAAGGGACGTTGGGGCCGGGCACGATCCGGCCGCAGCCCATCACCGCCGTCGTCGAGGTCCAGCAGCGGACCCTCAACGGCTTTCCGGCCGGCGACATCAGCCTGCGGCGGGTGGCCGCCCTCCTGATTGCGCCCGACGAGGTGCTGCCCCCGGGCCTGGGCGACCTGCAGCCCTTTGACGAGCGCCTCAACCCCAGCCAGCAGCAAGCGGTGCGCAGCGCCGTCAACCTTTTCCCGGGCAGCATGCAGCTGGTGCAGGGCCCACCCGGAACCGGCAAGACGACCTCGATCGTCGAGACCGTGCGCCAGCTGGTCGCGCGCGATCCCAACGTCCGGATTTTGATGACCTCGCATGCCAACACCGCGGTGGACAACGCGCAGGAGCGGCTGCAGGGCCTGGACGGGTTGCGAATGGTCCGCATCGCCGAGCCCGAGAAGGTCGACCCGAAGTTCCGCTCCAGCATCGTGGAGGCGGACGACCCGCGGGTCCGCAATGCGCACGTGGTTTTCGGGACCGTCAACCGCATCGCGCTCGCCGCCAAGGAAGCCGAGATGTTCGACTGGCTGATCCTCGACGAAGCGAACAAGGTGCGCTTTACCGAAACGCTCCCGCTGCTCCGACTGGCGCCGCGCTGGCTGCTGGTCGGTGACCACCGTCAGCTTCCGCCCGTCCTCGACGAGAGCGCCGCGGCCTTCCCCGTCGACGACGACGAGGCGAAAGCCCTGGTGCGCGATGCCAGCTTCTTCGAGTTGAGCTGGGCAGTCCTGCCCGAGACCAACGTGGTCATGCTCGACGAGCAGTACCGGATGGCCGCCCCGATCGGGAGTTATGTCTCGGTCGCCTCCTACGACGGCCGGCTGCGCAACTCGCCCGAGATGGCCGCCCTGCGCTCGCCCCTGCCGTGGCCCTTCAACCGCAACCTCACCTGGCTGACGATCCGCGGCCGGGAAAAGAAAGGCGGGTCGGGGAGCATCTCGAACCGCGCCGAGATCGAGGCCGTTGGTCGCGTCGTGCGCCACCTGCAACGGCTCGGGCTCGACCAGCTGCGGGTCGCGGTTATTGCCATGTACCAGGACCAGGTCACCCAGCTGCGCCGTGAGCTGCGCATGGTGGCGCTGCCGGGCCTGGCGGTCGATACCGTCGACGCTTTCGAGGGCGAGGAGGCCGACGTCGTCATCCTGAGTCTGGTGCGCAGCAACGAGGCGGAGCGGATCGGATTCTTGAAGAAGGCCCAGCGGCTCAACGTCGCGATTTCCCGCGCCAAGCAACTGCTGGTCGTGGTCGGCGACATCGAGACCATGACCGGTCGGGAGGGACAGGACCTGTACCGACCGCTGCTGGAGCATGTCGAACGCGAGGGCCGGGTTGCCGGCATCGGCGCCCTGCATGCGATGGATGCGGCGGCAGGGGGCCGCCGGGGCGACCGTCGTCGCCAACGACCGGGGGCGCCAGTCGGGCGACCACGGCGGCGGCGTCGTGGATTCACCCCACGGCCCGTCTCACCGGGAGCGGCCGCGGTGACTAATGGCACACCGTCCCCGGCGCCCGACGCACCGCCCGCCGACGGCGGAACCGCCCCACCGCGCAAGTTCCGTCGCCGCCGTGGACGCCGCCGGAGCTCCTTCTCGCCGGCCAACGGCACGGCTCACAGCGAGGCGTCGCCAGAGGGTGGTTCCTCCCAGCCGCCGGCCGCGAGCCAGGCGGTCGAACGGGAACCCGCGGCGCAGGCTGTCGAGCGCGGTAGCTGACGGCCGGTAAGGCAGGAGCGCCGATGCCTCAGGCGCCGGTCCAGCCCTATCTCGACCTCGCCGACTGGCGCCGGCGCGTGGGCGACCTCTACCGGCTGTCCGG
>Ga0207646_10008075_pt1 | contig 10611 bp, 9 predicted proteins | sample KBSK5502metaG_FD_184343 | JGI IMG/M metagenome (GOLD analysis project Ga0207646, IMG submission 184343) | Corn, switchgrass and miscanthus rhizosphere microbial communities from Kellogg Biological Station, Michigan, USA - KBS K5-50-2 metaG... | ecosystem: Host-associated > Plants > Roots >...
GACGTTCACCGACGCCCAGGCGCGCGACATGACCTACACGGCAGCAGCGGTCAACGACAGCGGCGGCATGGCCTGCCGGGTGACGGCGACGGCCAGGAGCGGCAGGTACTCGATCGTCACGACGTACGTCACCGATCCGGCGCGGAATACGGTCCTGATGCAGGTCGCCTTCGAGCCCAAGCCCAAGGCGACTGGACCGGGCCTCCAGCTGTATGTTCGATTCGATCCGACCGTCAACGGCAACGGCGGGGGCGGGACGGGCAATGGCGGGTCGGACGACGCGACGGTGGATGCGTCGAGCGGCCATCCGGTCATCGTCGCGTCAGACCCGGTCACCGCGACGAACGCGGCCAATCGCGACTACGCCCAGCCGGTCCATGCTGCGCTCGACGGGTCCTTCTCGGACGCGTCGGTCGGCTTCGCCGGCTCGGCGAGCGACGGGCTCACCCAGCTCGACACCTCGCACGCGCTGACACCGACGTTCCCGGACGCGCGGGACGGCAATGTGGTGGGTACCGCCAGGGTCGCGCTCAACGGCAGCGGCAAGACCGTCCTGGCCCTTGGGTTCGGGGCGACCGCCTCGGCGGCGGTCGGAGCCGCCGAAGGCTCGCTCGCCGCCGGGTTCGACGGCGCGCTGACCGCTTACCAGGCCGGCTGGATGGCCTATGACGCCACGCTCAATCGGCCGCGGACCGAGAAGCTGCTCGGCGTCACGGTGACGCAGCGCAAGCAGCTCGACGCCGCGTATTTCCTGAGCGCGAACGTGATCAAGGCGTCCGAGGACAAGACCTTCCCCGGCGCGATCGTGGCGAGCCTCGCGTCGCCGTGGGGGCAGGCCGTGTCCGCCGGAGACCCAGCGAACACGTACTTCGGGTCGTATCGCGAGGTCTTCGCGCGTGACCTGTACGAGGCGTGGACCGGGCTGCTGGCCGACGGCGACCTGGCGACCGCGCGCGACGCCACCCTCTTCCTGTTCGAGCGGCAGCAGCTCGCCGACGGCTCGTTGCCGCGCAACAGCCTCGTGAACGGCAAGACGGCGCCCGATTCGTTCGGGACGCAGCTCGACGAGGTGGCCTACCCGATCCTGATGGCCGACCAGCTCGGGCTGACCGACGCGACCCTCTACGCGAACCACGTCAAGCCTGCGGCGAACTACCTCGCCGCCCACGGCCCGGCGACCGGCGTCGAACGCTGGGAGGAGCAGAGCGGCTACTCGCCGTCGACGATCGCGGCCGAGATCGCCGGCCTCGTCGCGGCGGCCGACCTCGCCCGGTCGAACGGCGATCCGTCCTCGGCGGCGGTCTGGCTCGGCGTGGCCGACGACATGCAGCGCTCGATCAAGACCTGGACCGTGACAACCGCCGGGCCGCTGTCGGCGGACCCGTACTTCATCCGGCTGTCCAAGACCGGCGACCCGAATGCGGCGATCAGCTACAACGTCGGCAACGGCGGTCCGACGCTCGATCAGCGGCGGGTGATCGATGCCGGCTTCCTCGAGCTCGTCCGCCTCGGCGAGCTGGCCCCAGGCGATCCGGACGTGGCCCGCTCGATCGCGATCGTCGACGCGACGATCAAGTCGGTGACGCCAAGCGGACCGGGCTGGCATCGCTACAACGGCGACGGTTACGGCGATCGTGCCAGCGACGGCCGGCCGTGGGCACCGACCGGGCAAGGGACCGGTCACCTCTGGCCGGTGCTGTCCGCGGAGCGCGCCGAACAGTCGCTCGCGACCGGCGATGCAGGCGCGGCGACGTCGCTGCTGCTGGGCATGCGGGACTTCGCGTCGGGCGTCGGGCTCATCCCGGAACAGGACTGGGAATCGGCGGCGGTTCCGGCCTCGCCCTACGGCACGGACCCTACCCTCGCCTCGATCGGCTTCAGCAATGGCCACGCGGCGGGCTCGGCCTCGCCACTGACCTGGTCCGCGGCGTCGTTCGTGCGCCTGGCGGCGGACCTTGCCGCGAAGCGGAATGTCGCCCTGCCGGCGGTCACGCAGTCGCGCTACGTGAGCCACACGCAGGCGACCACGACGCTGACCGTGACGAGCCCGCTCGATAACTCCGCGGTAGCCGCGTCACCGGTCACCGTGACCGGGTCGACCGCCGCCGGCAACACGGTCTACGTGGCCGCGACCAACACGGACGCCAACTCCGCGACGACCATCGTCTCCGCGCCGGCCAGCGCCGACGGATCGTTCAGCATCGATGTGCCGGTGACGGGCGGGACGAGCGTGCTCAACATCGTCGCCGTCAGTCCCGCCGGTGGTACCGCCCACGTCCAGCGGACGATCCTGTTCGACTTCGTGCCGGGAACCCTGCTGCTCGACGTCAGCGACCCCGACCACGACGACAACGGTCCGGGCAACTACGCCTACCCGACGTCCACGGCCTTCCACGACGGCGCCTTCGACATCGAGGCGTTCCAGGTCTACGACGCCGGCACCGACGTCATTTTCCGGCTCAAGACGCGCGATCTGACGAATACGTTCGGCAGCCCGCTCGGGGCACAGCTCGTCGACATCTACGTGCACGATCCGGCTGCCACGACGACGACGACCGCCGCCGCGAACGCCTCCCGACGGTTCCAGATCGCCGCCGGCTTCGCGTGGAGCCGGCTCATCCAGGCGCAGGGGTTCGGCCAACGCTACGAGGACGCGACGGGGGCGACCCTCGGAACGGCCTCCATCAGCGGCAACCCGATCTCGCGATTCATCACGGTCCGCGTATCCAAGGCATCGCTCGGCCAGCCCGGCCCGGGCTGGGGCTTCACGGTCGTGCTGACCGGGCAGGACGGGTTCAGCTCGGACAACGACCAGGCTCGCCAGTTCCAGGCGACGCCGCAGGACTTCCAGTTCGGCGTGTGCGCCACGGCCAGCGTGGATCCGCACTGCACGGTGGACCCGAACACGGTCCCGAAGCTGATGGACGTCATCACCCCGCCCGGCGTCAACCAGTCCGACGAGGTCGACTACACGCTCCACGCGCCAGTGGTGCTGACCGGGGTGTCGATCCCGTAGTCGAGCGGTCCTCAATGGACCGATGATTCTCGACCCGAGCTGCCGTCCATCATTCGACGAGCACGCCCGCAGCTGCGGAATCAAACGATGACACCGCCTGACGACGGATCGAGGCCATCGGTTCTCACGAACCTGCCGGCCGCCATGACTGGCAGGGCAAGCCCCGCAAAGGCTGCGGTCGGCGACAAGCCGGTCTTTGCCTACATCAGCAGCCTGCCCCAGCCGCAACGCTCCATCGCCGAGCGCGTCGACGCCCTGGCCGCCGAGACGCTGCCGGGCCTGCAGCGCAGCGTCAAGTGGGGCATGGCGTGGTATGGCGTCGGCGACGGCTGGTGCTTCTCGTGCGGCGGGTTCGCCGGCCACGTCAAGCTGACGTTCGGGCGCGGTACGTCGCTCACGCCGGTCCCGCCGGTTTCGCCGATCGGGATGGGCAAGGACTCGCGCGGCGTCGACCTCGAGTCAGTCGACGACATCGACGAACGCCAGGTCGCGGCGTGGATGCGGCAGGCCGCGGTCATCCCGGGATTCGGCAAACGATGAAGGCCGCAGCCTCAATCACGATCACGCCCTTGCACGTCGCCGACCTGCTGGCAGAGGGCGAGCGGATGCCGGGCTACGTGCACGTCATCGACCATCCCGATGGCCACGTGCTGGTCGACACCGGCCTGACGGAGCTGCATCCCGCGGTGGCCGACATGGATCCGCGCCTCATGCCGTTGAGCGAGCACGACATTGACTTGGCGACCATCGACATCGTCGTCAACACCCACCTGCATTTCGACCACTGCGGCGGCAACCACCTCTTCGCCGGCAGGCCGATCTACGTCCAGCGCCGGGAGCTCGAGGACGCGCGCAGCGAGGACGACTACACGATTCGCGACTGGGTCGAGGCGCCCGGCGTGCGGTACGTGCCGGTCGACGGCGAACTCGAGCTGCTTCCCGGGCTCCGACTCATCCCGGCGCCGGGCCACACACGCGGCACGCAGGTGGTCGTCGTCGAGACGGGCCGGCGGCCCGTCGTCGTCGCCGGCGACGTGGCGGTTTGGTTCGGCGAGCTCGACGAGCCGCAGACGGAAGGCCAGCTGCAGGTGCGCGCGCTCGACCCCGAGTTGGTCTGGCTCGCTCACGCGCACGAGCCGTGGCGACCCCACGCCGTCTAAGACAGTAGCGGTGACGCCGAATTGGCGATCGACCGTCGTGGCATCCTCCCGCTCACAATGACCCGCTACCGTGTCCTCCTGCGCGGCATCAACGTCGGCGGCCGGAACAAGGTGCCGATGGCGGCCCTGCGCGAACTCCTCGAATCGCACGGCCACACGAAGGTCGCCACCTACATCGCCAGCGGCAACGTGATCCTGAGCTCCGATCAATCGGCCGCCACGATCAAACACGAGCTCGAGGACGCGCTCCCGAAGACCTTCAAGCTCGACAGCGAGCTGGTCGCGGTCCTCGTCCTGACCCGCGCCCAGCTTCGCGCCGTCGTCCGGGATCGGCCGAAGGGCTTCGGCGACAAGCCAGAGACGTACCACAGCGACGCGGTCTTCCTGATGGGGATCGACGCGCCGACGGCGATGAAGGTCTTCGACCCGCGGCCCGGCGTCGACGAGGTGTGGCCGGGCAAGGGCGCGATCTACTCGCAGCGCCTCAGCGCACAACGGACGAAGAGCCGCCTCGGGAGGATCATGGGGACGCCCGCGTACAAGTCGATGACGATCCGCAGCTGGGCGACGACGTTGGCGCTGCTCATGCGCATGGAGGCGCCGGAGGCCGACGCCTGACGAGCTCTGCGAAGGGCGCCTCTCCTCCCCCGCCACCAACGGGCGGATCGTCAGCCGGAGCTCGCTCGAGCAAATATCGGGCGACCTCGTTGATCATGAGCTCGCCCACCGATGAGCCACGGGCCGGTGCATCGTCTGATCACCAGGGCGAGCTGCAAGGAGTGACGACATGAAACTGACCGCATCGATGATGGTGACCCTGGACGGGGTGTACCAGGGTCCCGGAGGCCCCGACGAGGACCGACGCGGCGGGTTCGACCGAGGCGGATGGACGGCGGCGTACGCCGACCCGGAGGGGTGGCCCTTCCTGGTCTCGTGGTTCGAGCGCGCCGATGCGTTCCTGCTCGGGCGCAAGACCTGGGAGATCTGGGAGCCGTACTGGCCGCTCCACGACTCGGGCGACCCGGTCTCGCACGGCATCAACGTCCTGCCCAAGTACGTGCCCTCGACCACGCTCAAGGACCCGGCCTGGCAGCCCACTCACGTCATCTCGAGCGACGTCGAGGCGGCGATCCGCGAGCTCAAGGCGCAGCCCGGGCGCGAGCTCCAGGTCCACGGCAGCGGCGAGCTCCTCCGGTGGCTGCTCGAGCACGACCTCGTCGACGAGCTCAACCTCCGGATCTACCCGGTCATCGTGGGCGACGGGCTGCGGCTGTTCCCGGAGCACGGCCAGACGCATAGCCTGGAGCTGGTCGAGTCGCGATCCACCCAGTCAGGCGTGATGCTCCAGACGTATCGGCCGGCCGGCCGGGCGACGTTCGGGCGGGCTGACGGGGAATAGCGCTTTCCGCGGCGACTGAGGTCCGACGCGTCAACGGGTCGCTCACCGGAGGACGCGATAGTCGACGAGCAGAGAGCCGGTCGGTGAGATCTCGCTTCGGATCGGTTCGAGCCGAATCGACGGCAATCCATCGAGGAGTCGTCGTCCGCCGCCCGTGATCGTCGGCGCGATCACGAGCCTGAGTTCGTCGACGACGTCGGCGGCGAGCAGGGCCTGCGCGACCGAGATACTGGCGTGGACGCCGACATCGCCTCCGCGCCGCTGCTTGAGATCGCGGACGAATTCGACCAGATCGCCGTCGAGCACGGTCGTGTTGGCCCAGTCTTGATCAGGGGGCGTCGATGTCGCGACATACTTCGTGACCCCGTTGATGAATGTCGCGAACGGCTCGATCTGGCTGGTTGGCCAGTACTGCGCCCACTCGGAGTAGCTCCGGCGGCCGAGGATGACCGCGTCCTGCGTCGCGATCACAGCGGCAAGGTTGGCGTCCAGCGCGGCGTCCCAGTCGGTGAAGAACCGATCTGGGTCCTCGGCAACCCCGTCGAGCGACAGCAACTCGTATACGACGATCTTTCGCACGCCTTGGTTGACTGACCAGGCAGCCGAAACTCATCGCCGCGACATGCGGGATGGACGGCCCCGTGGCCCACCGCTGCCGAACCGCGGGGCTGGGCGCCTATTCGGTCGGCTCGTAGACGCCGAGGATGTTGCCCCACGGGTCCGCGAACATGAACCGCCGGCCGCCGGGATACTCGTGTAGCTCCGTCGTGATCCTGCCGCCGGCCGCCTGCACGCTCGCCCGTACGGCTTCGGCGTCGGCTGTCCGAACGAGCGCCAGCACGCCTTCACCTCGGGATGACACGGGCCGAGGATTCAATCCGCCGACCTCCTGGCCGGGGTTGCGCGGATCCTGGATCCCCGCGTACTCGCCGCCATAGTCGTTGAAGGTCCAGCCCAGGGCCTTCGTGTAGAAGGCCGTCGCCTGCCCGAGGTCGTCGACTGCCAGCTCGACGTAGTCCAGCACGTTCGCCATTCGACGTAGGGTACGCGCATCCAGCGCGAGCCATCGCGCGGGGCGGGCCACCGGGAGCCAGTGTTTGTCAGCGAGGAGCACCATCACGATGCGGAAGGTCTACCGAGGCAGCGGGATCGAAGTGAGCTTCGACCTCGACCGATGCATCCACATCGGCGAGTGCCTGCTGACGCTCCCTGAGGTCTTCGACCTGGAGTGTCGCCCGTGGATCGATCCCGACGCGGCCGACCCCGACGACGTGGCCGAGGCGGTCCTGCGGTGCCCGAGCGGCGCGCTCCAGTTCCGACGGCTCGATGGCGGCGCCGAGGAGACGCACGCGACCACGAACGTCGAGCCGATGCGCAACGGGCCGCTGCACGTCACGGGCGAGATCCACGTTCGCCTGGACGACGGCAGTAAGGAGATTCTGCCGAGGGCGACGCTCTGCCGATGCGGCGAGTCGGCTCGCAAGCCGTTCTGCGACAACACCCACCTCCGAAACGGCTTCCAGGCACCGGGTGAACGATTCCGCATCCGGCTGAGCGCAGTTCGGCGCCACATCACGGAGCCGATTGGCAGCGCGGCCGACCCGCGCAGAGCGAGCTGACGCGGCGAACCCCCGGCCAGCGCGGATTACCCGAGGAGTCGCTCGGCGACCGCCGCCGCCGTTCCGAGCGCGCCCTCGACCCATGCGCCGTGGCGGGAGAAGACCTCGCCACAGAGATGAATCGGCAGCGATGGATCGGGCCGCACCGCGAGGTCGATCATCTCGTCGGAGTTGTGGCCGGCGCGCCAGAAGTGCCAGCCGCATTCCCGGGGATCGGCGCCCCAGTGTTGGAACGCCGAGCCGGCCGGCTCGGCTGGGACCGCAGCACTCGGGTGGGCGGCCGCGAGCCAGCCCCGCGACGCCTCCAGGAGGGCCGGTGCGGCAGCTTCTCCCCCGCTCCGCCCGGCGGCCAGGGCGACGATCGGCTCGGTTCGCCGCCCGTCAGTGAAGGAGGCGAGCATCGCGGCCGGTCGGTCCGGAGCCTCGTCAAAGTAGAACGTGATCCGATTCGGCAGGTCGGTCGTCGTTCGGGTGCCGGTCGGCGCACCGGCCCCGACGCGCCACCAGGGTCGGTCGTACCAGCAGTAGAGCTTCGTCGCCGGGAAGCCCTCGATGGATCGGTACAGGCGCCGCCAGGTCGGCCCGTGGATAACCGGCGATGTGCCGGCGAGCGCTTCCAGCGCCGGGATCGGCAGCGTGAGCACGAGCCGTCGAGCGCGGACACCCGTCCCGTCGGAGAAGCCGACCAGTACGCTCCCCTCCCCCGCCTCCACCAGCACGACGTCGCGGCCGAGCTCGACGCTCCCACCGAGCGCCTCGAAGCGTGCCGCGAGCTCGCGCGGGATCCGGTCCATCCCGTCGACCGGCACGCGCGCCTCGCCGGTAGGGTCGCCCGCGCCCATCAGGTACTGGATCGCGTCGCCGGCATTGTGCGGGTGGATGCCCGAGTCGTAGCCGAAGGCATCGGTCGCGAAGCGATGGCCTTCCGGGCTGAGGATCGCCGTCACGGCCTCCTCGATCGACCAATCGGTGAGCGGCCGGCCGTGGAATTTAGTAGTCGCCCGAGTGCGACGCCAGCCATCCTCGTCGAGCGCGCGGGCGTCCGGCACGATCCGCAGGAACGCGCTCCTCAGGAGGTCGGCGGCCGATCGACCTCGCTCACCTGGCGGCAGGTCGTAGCTCGAGCCCGCGTTGGGGTCGTCCGGGCCGTGGCCGATTTGACCGCGCAGAAACGATCGTTCCGACCCGTCTCCGGTGTTGAACGGGCGCGTCTCGATCCCCAGCTCGTTCACGACGGTATGGACGAGCCGTTGGCGAGTCATGAAGCGCATGCCGCCAAGCTCGACCGGGTGCGGCAACCCATCCACGCGGACGGACCATAGCCGGCCGCCGATCCGGCCCGAGCGCTCGAAGATCGCGATCCTCCAGTCCGGACGTACCAGGATGAGCCGGTAGGCGAGGTACGTCCCGGCCGCGCCCGCCCCGACGATCGCGACGTCCAGGTCGCCGTCCGTGGTCGGCGTGGGCCCAGTCATGCCGGAAGTATTCCAACCTGCGTCACGAGCCGCTGGTCACTCGGGCGGCCGTCGAGACGCAAGCGAGACGCCGATCGATCACAGTCGCAGCAGGGAGATCCGAGGAGGCGCAGGGCTGAGGGAGAGGTGTCGTGATGATGAGCGCGCGACGAACGAGGACCATCCGGACTCGTCGCCTGCGGGGGCTCGCATGCCTCGTCGCAGTGGTTTCCGCGCTGACGTGGGGCGCCGGGTCGGCGAGCGCGACGATCGGTGACCGCTTCAAGTCCACCAATCCGTACGAATACGTGAACTGGGATTGCGGATACCCGATGACGGTGGTCGGCGTGGAGTCCCATCTCGTCATTGTTCGCATCGACAAGAGCCTGGACGGCAACGTCTTCTTCACCGACAACTACCAGTTCAAGGAAACGTGGACCGGCTCGGACGGACGGTCGTTCGTACTGTCCGCCAATGGAATCGCCAAGGACATCACGGCCAAATCGCTCGGCGGGACCCTGTACGAATTCACCTTCCACAACTCCGGTCAACCCGCCGTGGTCACCGACTCGTCGGGGAAGATCGTCTCCCGCGATCGCGGGAACCTGTCCTTCCAGTACACGATCGACATCGCCGACGGCACGTTCAACTTCCTTGGGTTCAAGCTCGGCGGACCCCATCCCCTGTTCTTCGTCGACTTGTGCCAGGAGGTCGCGCCACTCGTCGGGACGGATTCGGCGCGTTATCTAACGCCCAGGCCAATTGGCTCGACCGCCTTCCCGATGGGCTTCGATGAGTACCTCCCGCCCAGCTACAGCGCTTCCGGCGCCGCGAGCCCCCTCCTCGTCGCGCTGAACGGCTACGGCGAGAACGGCGACGGGACGCCCGGTGGGATCCAGAACCTGCTGAACACGGGCATCCCCCGGTTCATCAACATCGGTGGCTGGCCAACCGATCGGACGCTCGTTGTCCTCGCCCTCCAGCATGTCGAGGCGGCTCCCGGGTTCGACTTCTCGCCGTGCGACGGTCAGCCGTGGGGCGGGTCGTGCAACATGCAGCTGCAGCACGACCGCAACAACGCGTCTCCCGCGTTCTGCACAACACCAGACGAAGTCCACGATTTCATCGGCTACGCGGTGGCCCACTACAACGTCGACCCGGCACGGATCTACGTCACCGGACTCTCGTGCGGCGCCTACGGGCTCTGGGAGTACCTCGCCAAGTACCACGCGAGCCTCCAGGTCGCGGCGGCCATCCCGATCGCCGGTGACGGACGACCCGCCTGGGCTCCCGACTACTGCGGCCTCAGCGCGGTCCCGCTCTGGGCCTTTGCCGGCGAGCTCGACGACGTCGTCAATCCGCAGGGCAGCATCGAGCCCATGACGAACCTTGCCGCTTGCCCGGGTGTGACGCCGGATCGGGCCAAACTGACCATCTATCCAGGTCTGGGCCACGACGGCTGGGACCAGGCCTACAGCGGGTCGCTCGGCGACGACATCTATTCGTGGATGCTCGGCTTCAGCAAACCCTGACGCTTTGTTTTTAGGGCCTGAGACACGTCTTTAGCATCGTCTCGCTGGGCCTCAACGCGCTAGCCTCTCCGTCATGGCGCTCGGATTCGGACTCCTCAGCGCGCAGCTCCGGCCTGGTGAGACGGATTGGACACGCGCGTACGACGACACGCTCCGCCTCGCCGTCGAGGCGGAGCGGCTCGGCTTCATCTCGGTCTGGACGACGGAGCATCACTTCGTCGACGACGGCTACATGCCCTCGCTCCTCGTCGTCAGCGCGGCCCTCGCCCAGGCGACGTCACGGATCGAGATCGGCACCGGCGTCATCCTCGCGCCGATGCACCACCCGCTGCGCCTAGCGGAGGACGCGGCGACCGTCCAGCTCCTGAGCCACGGCCGGCTGGCGCTCGGGCTCGGGCTCGGCTGGTCGGAGATCGAGTTCGCCGGGCTGG
>Ga0207646_10008077_pt1 | contig 10610 bp, 9 predicted proteins | sample KBSK5502metaG_FD_184343 | JGI IMG/M metagenome (GOLD analysis project Ga0207646, IMG submission 184343) | Corn, switchgrass and miscanthus rhizosphere microbial communities from Kellogg Biological Station, Michigan, USA - KBS K5-50-2 metaG... | ecosystem: Host-associated > Plants > Roots >...
GAGCTCGCGACTGTACGTCGATTCATCGAGCGTGAAGAGCACGAGCGTGAAGCGCGGATCGTTGCCGTAGGCATTGAGTAACGGCCGCAGGTTACGCGTGAACTCGGTCGCCACCGGGATATCACCGCCCCTGTCGGGACCAAAGCGCTCGAAGACCGCGCGGTTGTGGTCGCGCAGCGCGCCGGCATGGAGCTGCATCACGAGACCGTCGCCCAGCGACAAACGCGCCATTTCCATCAGCAAGTGCGCGGTGAAGCGGCGCTCGTCCTCCGGCGTCGCCTCACCCTGCCGCCCTCGCTGAAACAGGCGCTCGGCTTCGTCCTCGGGCAGAAGGGCGGTGTGCGGCTCGAGCACCGCGTGGTCGGTCGCCGTCGCGCCCAACTGCTTGAAGCGCGCACGGCGGTCGGCGATGGCACGTACGAAGCTCGTGTAATCGCGTGCTGCGAGCGCATCGAACTCGGGCGAAGCAATCTTGAACTGCGCGTCCGGCCGGAAGGTCGGGATCACTCGGCCCTTCCAGCCGGATTTGCGGATCGCCTCATGGTGCTCGAGGCTGCTCGTCGCCGCGTCGGTCGTCGCCAACACTTCGATGTTGAAGCGCTCGAACAGCGCCCGCGGCCGAAATTCTGCAGCGCCGAGCTTCTCGACAATCTCGTCGTAAATGCGCGCAGCAGTCTCACCGGACAGCTGATCCTGAATCCCGAATACTTCGTACAGCTCATAGTCGAGCCACGCCCTGCTCGGCGTGCCGCAAAATAGGTGATAGTGCTTAGCGAATAGTTGCCAGATGAGACGAGGATCGCCGTTCAGCAAGTTTTCGAGCGGCACCCCATTGGCGTACAACAAACGTAGGATGTAGTGGTCGGGCTGGACGATGAGCGACGCCGGCTCGGGGAACGGCGCGTTCTCGGCGAGGACGCGCGCATCCACGTGGCCGTGGGGTGAGACGACCGGTAGGCCGCGAGTCTCCTCGTACAATGCACGCGCAACCCGTCGTACGGCGGGGTCGGAATCGAAATAACGATCCGGATTGAGAATGGAGTCCCTAGCCCCCAAGCCCCAGGCCCCAACCCCTCACACAGTAGGCGCCCACCCCGGCGCGTACTCGCGCTGCCAGTAAGCCATCGCCGCGTCGTCGCCCTGGATGCGGCCGGTCGCGGGATCGACCCGGAGCGCGCGACCCGTCCACTGCGCGATGTTGCCGAGGTGGCAGAGCAACACGCTCTTCGCCCCCTCGTCGATCGGCTGGCGCAGTGGCGCGCCGGTGCGAACGGCATCCAAAAAGTTCTCGATATGCAGGCGCGTCATGTCGTCGTCGGCGCTGATGTTGAGACCGTCACCCGCCTGCGTCGCGAGAGACTGCTTGACGACCGTGTTCTTGAGGTCGTAAACGACGTACCCGTCGCGGTCCATCACCACGCTTCCGGTCGTGCCGAGGATTGCGGTGCCGCGCGAGCGGCCGTAGGTGGTGAGACCGTTGCAGCTCTGCCCCTCCCAGATGATCGTCTTGCCGCCGGGGAACTCGAATACGACTTCCTGCGTGTCGGGGAACTCCCAGTCATCGTCGAAGTGATAGCGGCCGCCGGTCGAGGTTACGCGAGTGCAGCGGTCGACGCCCAGCGCCCAGCGGCTCACGTCGATCTCGTGCGTACCGTTGTTGCAGATCTCGCCCGTGCCCCAGCGGCGGAACCAGTGCCAGTTGTAGTGGATCACGTTGTCGTGGTAGGGTGTGTGCGGCGCCGGGCCCTGCCACAGGTCGTAATCGAGGTTCCCGGGGACCGGGGCGGGCTTACCGCGCCCGATCGTGCCACGCGTGTTGGCGTACCAGGCGCGGGCTTGGTAGGGCTTCCCGATGAGTCCCTCGCGAACTGCCTGCAAAACCTCGATCGAGCGCGGTGCCGAGCGCTGCTGGGTGCCCATCTGTACGACTCGGTTGTGCTTGCGCTGCGCGTCGACGAGCAGCTCGCCTTCACGCGCGTTGTGGCCGCACGGCTTCTCGAGGTAGACGTGCTTGCCGGCCGACATGGCGAGGATCGCGGCGGGCGCGTGCCAGTGGTCGGGCGCCGCGATCACGAGCGCGTCGATGGATTTGTCGTCGAGCGCGCGGCGGAAATCACTAAGGGGCTTGGGCCTAGGGGTTTGGGCCTGGGCAACAGCGGCGACAGCTTTGGCCAACACCGTCGAGTCCACATCACATACCGCGGCCACCACGGCGTTGGGCGACTTGGCGAACACGTTCGCCAGCACGGACCCACGGCCGTTCAGGCCCATGACCGCGACGACGACCTTCTCGCTCGGCGAGCCTCTGGTGAAGAGCGGCGCGCGCGGCGCGATGAGTCCGAGCGCGGCGCTGGACACGGTTTTCACGAAGCGGCGCCGTTTCATAGTGGCCTCACTTTGATGCTCCGGAAATAGACTTCGTCTCCGTGGTCCTGCAAGACGATGTGGCCGCGGCGCTTTTCGCCGAATCCGGAGATCGTCTTGTACTTGCTCGCCGCGAGCAGCGCATCCATGTGCGCGGTGCCGAGGTTGAATTCGAGAACCTTCTGACCGTTTAACCAGTGCTCGCCGTGATTGCCGCGGAAGATCACGCGCGACTGGTTCCACTCGCCCACGGGATGCAGCCGCTTTGCGGGACCGGGCGCGATCAGGTCGTACAACGCGCCGGCGCGGTGACTGGGCAGTTTCCCGTCCTCGTGACGATCGTCGTCGAGCACCTGATACTCGAAGCCGAGTGCGGAATGCGTGGGACCGCCTTGCGTGCCCGCGCCGCCCTGGGCCATCGACATCGCTTCGGACACGTTGTATTTGACGCCACTGTTTGCGCCGGGCGTGACCTTCCACTCGAAGCTCAGCTCGAAATCGGCGAACGAATCAACTGTCATGAGGTCGCCGCCGACGAGCGGCCGCCCGTCGGCAACGCGCGGCACGTCGCCCGACGCGATCTTCTTGATCGCGCCGTTCACCACCACCCAGTGCGCGGTCGGGACGGTGTCGTAGCCGAGGCCGCGCCAGCCCGCGAGAGTCCGTCCGTCGAACAGGAGTCGCCATCCGGCGCTGTGTTCCGCCGCGGTCAGCTCATTGGGTTTCGGTGTGGTCGGCAGGGTCGTCTGCAACACGAGCAGCAACAACGGCGCGATCATACGATCTCCTTCAGTCGAGCAGGCTCGAGTCTCGGTGCGAGCAGCTGGATAATACCCCAGGCGGTCACATAGGCGAGACCGCAGACGACAAATATCGGTGTGTAATCGTTGCCATTGGCGTCGAGGATGCGGCCCGTGACGCGCTGAAACAGCACGCCACCCATCGCGCCGGCGAAGCCTCCGATGCCGGAGATCGATGCGACCGCCGAGCGCGGGAACATGTCGCTCGCGAGCGTATAGACGTTCGCCGACCAACCCTGATGCGCCGCCGCGGCAACGCTCACGAGCAGGATCGCGGTCCACATGGTGCTCGCGTGCGGCGCGAGCGCCGTCGGCACAATCACGATCGCCATCAGGAGCATGGCGGTCTTGCGCGCGCGGTTCGCCGTCCATCCCCGCTTGATCAGACTGCCTGACAGCCAGCCGCCTGTGATGGATCCGACGTCGGCTACCAGATATACGACAATCAGCGGCAATGCCACCTGCGCCAGCTTGATGCCGTATTTGGCGTCGAGGAATTTGGGCAGCCAGTACAGATAGAACCACCAGATGGGATCGGCGAGCAGTTTGCCGACGACGATCGCCCACGTCTGCCGAATGCCGAGGAGCCGGATCCAGGGGACGCGGACGGCGGGCTCATCTAACTCCTGCGCCGACACGCTCGCCGGCGGACTGCGGTACAGCGCGAGCCACAGCACCAACCAGAGGAAGCCAATGGAGCCGGTGACGATGAACGCCCAGCGCCAGCCCCACGTCAGCGCGATCCAGGGAACGAGAAGCGGTGTGACGATCGCGCCGGTGTTGGTGCCCGCATTGAAGATCCCGGTGGCGAGGGCGCGCTCTTCCTTGGGAAACCATTCGGCGACGGTCTTGATCGCGCCCGGAAAGTTGGCCGACTCACCCAATCCGAGGAACGCGCGGGCCGCGGAAAACGCCGCCGTCGTGCGCGCGAATGCGTGGCCCATCGCGGCCAGGCTCCACACCACCACCGCTGTCGCGAACCCGCGCCGTACCCCCACGCGGTCGAGCCAACGTCCGGCAATGAGAAAGCCGAAGGCGTACACCAGGCTGAACCACGACACGACGTCCCCGTACTGCGACTCCGACCAGTGCAATTCGTGTTGCAGGGTCGGGGCGAGAATGCCGAGCACCTGCCGGTCCACGTAATTGATCGTCGTGACGACGAACAGCAGGGCGCAGATCGTCCAGCGATAAGAGGGGCGGGGAGGGACCGCGGAGGTCACTGCGTCAGGCCCTCCCAGAGCCCTTGCAGGTACGTGGCACCGAGGGCGCGGTCGTACAGGCCATAGCCGGGGCGACCGCGTTCGCCCCAGATCATCCGGCCATGGTCGGGGCGCATCGGGCCGGTGAAGCCGGTGGTCTGCAGCGCGCGCAGTACCGCGCCCAGATCGACGCCGCCGAGCGCCGACGGATGCGGCGTCTCGTGGAATTGCCGCTCGCCGGTAACGCGCACGTTGCGGCAGTGCGCAAAGTGAATTCGACCGAGCGCGCCCAGCCGTTGCGCCATGGCGGGGAGGTCGTTGTCGGGCAGCGCGCCGAGCGATCCCGTGCAGAAGGTCACGCCGTTCGCGGGGCTGTCGACGAGCCCCACGAGCCGCACGAGGTCGCGCTCGCGGCAGATGATCCGCGGCAGGCCGAAGATCGACCACGGGGGATCGTCAGGATGGATCGCCAACCGCACACCCGCTTCCGCCGCGACCGGGACGACGTGCTCGAGGAAATAGGCGAGGTGGTCCCACAATTTCTCGGCATCAACCTCCCGGTACGCGGCCAGCAGCGCTTGCAGCTCGCCTGCGTCGTAGGCAGCGGCCCAGCCCGGGAGATCACCCGTACCGCGCGACAGATCGACCGCCGTCAAGGCGCGGTCGTCGTACGCGAGCGCGGTCGAACCGTCCGGGAGCGTCATCGCCAGGTCGGTGCGCATCCAGTCGAACACGGGCATGAAGTTGTAGCACAGTACACCGATTCCGAGCGTACCCATCGCGCGCACGCTCTCGCAGTAGTTCGTAATCAGGCGATCGCGGCTCGGCCTGCCGAGCTTGATGTCCTCGTGCACGGGGATACTCTCGACGACGGCGAGCCTGAGGCCTGCCGCGTCGACGTCGGCCGCGAGCCGCTCGAGGCGGTCACGCGGCCAGGCGGCGCCGACCGGAAGGTCATACAAGGCGCTCACCACGCCCTTCACGCCCGGGATCTGGCGGATATGTGTGAGCGGGATCGGATCGCTTGGACCGAACCACCGGAACGTCATGTACATTGGCGCACCAGTCGCTCGACTTCCTCCGGCTTGGCGCGGCCGAAATCTCCGGCGACGCCAAGCTTCAACGCACCGGCCGCGACGGCGAACTCCAGCGCAGCGGCGGCCGTCCGGCCCCGCAGCAGCGCGGCGATCAACCCCGCGGCGAAGCTGTCGCCTCCACCGACGCGATCCACCACCTGCACGACGTGCCGCCGGCTGGGCAGTGTGCCGCGGGTCGCGGTGTCGTAGAGCGTCGCACTCCATGCGTGCTCGCGCGCGCCCAGGATTTCGCGCTGCGTGATCGCGACATAGCGACACCCATATCGCTCGGCCAGCCGTGCCCCGTCCGCCGCGACGCCGAGCAATGCGCGCACCGCATCGCTGTTGCCGATCAGCACGTCGGCTTGCCGTGCGAGCGGCTCAACGAATGCGCGGGGGTCTCGGCCGCGCCACAACGCCTCGCGGTAGTTCAGATCGAGGCTGATGGGAACCTTCGCGGCGCGCGCGCACGCGATCGCGCGGGCGAGCGCCGCCGCCGGCCCGTCGCCGAGCGCCGGCGTGATTCCGGTCGCGTGGAACCACATCGCGCCCGAGAGGACGCGGGGCCAGTCGACCTCCGCGGGATCGATCTGGGCGAATGCCGAGCCCGCGCGATCGTACACCACGCGCATCGTGCGCAGATCGGCCCCGGGCTCGACGAAGTAGAGCCCCAGCCGGCTGCCGCCACGTACGATCCTATCCGTGCCCACGCCTTCGCGGCGCAACGCGTCGAGCCCGGCGTCGCCGAGCGGGCCGTCCGGGAGCCGCGTGACATAGTCGACGCGGAACCCCAGGTGGCTGAGGGCCACGGCCACGTTGGCCTCAGCTCCACCGAAGAACGTCTGCAGCTCCGGCGACTCGAAGAGCCGCTCGTCGCCGGGCGGACTGAGGCGGAGCAGCAGCTCCCCGAACGTGACGACGCGCGGCGTTTCGCTCAGGCGCGCGCCTCCGCGACAGCCTGGACCAGCGCCCGCGCACGCGTCGTCAATTCGGACCACGATTCGTCGCGAACCAGCGCCGGACTGACGAGCGCGCCGCCGACACTCACGGCTGCGGCGCCGGCGCGAATCCATTCGCCGGCGTTCTCGAGCGACACGCCGCCCGACGGGATGACTTGGAGGAAGGGGAGTGGAGCGAGCACCTCGCGCAGATAGCGCGGGCCTACGGTGCTGGCGGGGAAGAGCTTCACAATCGTTGCGCCGGCGCGCCACGCCTCGAGCAGCTCCGTCGGCGTGAACGCCCCTGGCACACACGGGACGTGGTGGTCGCGACAATAGCGCACAACGAAGCGGTCGAACGTGGGGCTCACCACGAACTGCGCCCCGCGAGCGATGACGTCGCGGGCGGCCTTCACGTCGAGCACTGTCCCTGCGCCGATCATGCATCCCTTGAGCCCCTCGTCCGCCGCGAGCTCGGCGATCGCCTCGAGCGCGCCGGGCGTCGTCAGCGTAATCTCCACGGCGCCCACGCCCGCGGCAGCGAGGGCGGCCGTCGCGTCACGCAGGTTCGTCGCCTCCGGCAGCCGCACGACAGCGATCACCCCGCTGGCGAGCAGTCGATCAGTCATGCGCGAGCGCTCCCTCTACGCCCTCACGCTCGATCACCGTTCGCCAACGCGAAACTGCCTCGACGAAACCGGAAGGCCCCGACGCCTCTGCGAGGGTCTCTACCGGGAGTCGCAAGTAAGTGAGGTGGGCGGCGCATGCCAGCGCCAAGCCCTCCGGCACACGTCCTCTGCGGGTCATGAAGACGGGAATGAGGGGCACGACGCGAATCCCCATTTTGGTTTCCTGGTTGGTCGCAATCATCCGCCACTCGTGGTCGAGCCATGGGTTGCGAAACCGCTCCACGACCGAACGCGCGAACTGCACGGCAGCCTCGGCCGGCAAGTCGGTCGCGGGGATGATCTCGTCGAACAGGATTCGATGCAAGAACGTCCCCAGGCGCGGATGCTCGACCGCTTCCCGAACGGTGCGAATCCCCGCGAGCAGCGCGAGCGGGGCGAGCGCTGTGTGCGTCGCGTTGAGGAGTCGGAGCTTGCGCTCGGCGTAGTAGCTAATATCCGGAGCGAATACGATAGAATCGTCGACGTCAATCGGGAACGCCTGCCGGAGAGCTGCCGGGTCGCCCTCGATGGCCCAGAACGCGTACGGTTCCGCGACGGTAACCAGCGCATCCGCGTAGCCGAGCCGCACGTCGAACGCGGCTCGATCTTCGACCGGAGGCGCGCCCGTCGTGATGCGGTCGACGAGCGAGGAGCAGAATCGCACGCGCGTCGCGAGCCAATGCCGGAACGCGTCGGGGCGCGGCATGCGCGCGGCATGGTCAGCGACCATCGCGGCGAGGCGCGGACCATTGTCCGGCACCAGCTCAGTCGGAATCACGAAGACGGGCGGGCCCTCGGGGAGTCGTTCGAACCGGGCGTGCAGCACATCGGTCAGGCGGGCGGGGAAACCGGAGTCGATCCGAAATCCGGCCTCGGTCACGTTGCTCACGATGACCCGGATCTCCGGGTTCGCCGCAGCTTCCCGGACTGCCGGCCATTCCGTGTCGGCCACGAGCGCCCGTGAGATCGCTCCGATCAACCGAGCGCGCTCGATCCGCCGGCCATGCTCCAGGCCGCGTTCGACGAGGGTAAATAGGCCTTCCTGTTCATTGAGCGCTCGCGCGTTTCCCTGGGGCGTGCTCTGCACGACCACGATCCGTCCCGCGCGTCGCCCAGCGCGGTTCGCTGTGTCCACCGACGCCGCGCACAGAGCGCGCAGCAACATCCCGGTGCCGAACTGCAGCACGCGTTCGGGAATGTCGTGCCGGCGGTAAGCGCTATCAGGCCAAGGGATCTGCACGCGCTTAAGCTTATCTTCTTATGCCATGGACCGTGAAGTCGCCCGACTCCGGAAATTCGCGCACTGGCTGGATGACCTGGGTCTCGATCCGCTCCTCGGATTGATTCCCGGCGCCGGCGATGCCGCTGGCGCCGTTCTTGCTGCCTGGATCCTGCTGGCAGCGTTTCGCCTGGGCGCCTCGCGCGCCACATTACTGCGGATCGCCGGCAACGTGGCGCTCGACGCGGGACTCGGCGCGATTCCGGTCATCGGGGACATCTTCGACTTCGCATGGAAGGCCAACATTCGGAACGTCGCCCTTCTCGAGCGGCATCTCGCGGCGCCGGAGCAGGCAAGGCGCGCGGACCGCTCGTTCGTGGTGCTCGTGATCTCTGGCGTGCTTGGTCTGGCGGTCGGACTGCTGGTGCTTGGGATCCTGCTGATGCGCTGGGTCGTCCGCGCACTGGGCGGCGCGTGAGGAGCAAGGCGCGCTGGTTCTGGCCGCTCGCGCTCGCGCTGCTGGTCGCCGATTGCGCGACCAAGCGCGTCGCCGAGCAGCGTCTCACGGTCGGCGAGCCGCACCCGCTGGTCGGCCAGGTCGTGCGTCTCACGCTGTCCTACAACACCAACGCCGCGATGGGATTGCAGCTGGGAGGAGACTCCCGGCGCCTGGTCCTCACGCTGCTCACCATTGCCGCGCTGATCGTCCTCGGACTGCTGTACCACCGCGCGCGCCCGGCCGACCGGTTGCGGGTCATCGGCGTCGCGCTCGTCGCCGGCGGTGCGCTCGGGAACCTGCTCGACCGGATCCGGTCGTCGGCCGGCGTCGTGGACTTTATCGACGTCGGCTTCGCGCGGGTCCGGTTCTGGACGTTCAACGTCGCCGACGTGGGTATTACGGTAGGTGCCGTGGTCTTGATGCTGGCGCTCAGTTGGAAGGGGCAACGCAACGGATTGAGCGCGCCGCAGACCGGCCATTAGGTTTTCGCAGCGTGCGTCCTCCGGAGCCGCTCCAGCCAATTGCCGCCGCACTCGCTGATCGTTACACCGTCGAGAGCGAGCTGGGACGGGGCGGAATGGCGACGGTGTACCTCGCCGTAGAGAGGAAGCACGGCCGCAAAGTCGCTATCAAAGTGTTGCGTCCGGAGATCACCGCCGCGCTCGGCACCGAGCGATTCCTGCGCGAGATCGGGATCGCCGCACAGCTGTCCCATCCCCATATCGTTCCGCTGATCGACTCCGGCGAAGCCGCCGGACTGCTTTACTATGTGCAGCCCCATGTCCCGGGTGGATCGCTGCGTGAGCGTCTGAGCGACCACAGGCCGTTGCCGATGAAAGACGCGCTCCGCATCGCGCAGGAGATCGGAGCGGGCCTCGACTTCGCGCACCGCAAGGGATTCGTACATCGCGACGTAAAGCCGGAAAACATCCTGTTCGCGGATGGTCACGCCGTGCTGGCCGACTTCGGCGTCGCACGCGCCTGCAGCGATGCCGGGAGTGACGCGTCGATTCTTCGCCGCGACGCGGTCACGGAGGTCGGGGTCGCCGTCGGCACACCGGAGTACATGAGTCCGGAGCAGGCGAGCGGCGACACCGAGCTCGGCGCGGCGAGCGATGTCTACAGTCTTGCGTGCGTGGTCTACGAAATGCTCGCGGGCGTTCCGCCGTTTTACGGCGTCGCGCCTCGCGCGATCATGGCGAAGCAGGTGACGGAATCACCCCAGCCGGTGCGGGGCCGGCGGCCGGAAGTGCCGGTGTCGCTCGAGCGCGCGCTGGCGCACGCGCTCGAGAAGGATCCTCATCAGCGACCCAGCAGCGCCGCCGAGTTCGTCTCCGAGCTTCTGGCTCCCGAAAGCGGCGCGCGCCGCGGCCCTGCGGTCACTCGCTCGATCGCTGTCCTGCCGTTCATCAATGCCAGTCCCGATCCCGAGAACGAATACTTGAGTGACGGCATCACCGACGAGCTGATCGATGCGCTTGCCAAGGTTGCGGGACTGCGGGTTTCCTCACGGACATCGGTATTTGCGTTGAAGGGGAAGCCGCTCGACGTCCGAGCGGTTGGAGCGTTGCTCGGGACCTCCGTGGTGCTCGAAGGAACCGTGCGGAAATTGGGCGACCGGCTCCGCATCACCGCCCAGCTCACGTCGACTGAAGATGGCCGGTTGCTCTGGTCGCAGCGCTACGATCGTCAGCTCGTGGACGTATTCGCGATCCAGGACGAGATCGCGTCGACCATCGTCACTACTCTGCGTGCCACGATGTTTACCGATTTGGCCGAGCACGTTCCCAAACGCTATACCGAGAACATCCAGGCCTACGGCCTCTACCTGAAGGGCCGGTTTG
>Ga0207646_10008078_pt1 | contig 10609 bp, 9 predicted proteins | sample KBSK5502metaG_FD_184343 | JGI IMG/M metagenome (GOLD analysis project Ga0207646, IMG submission 184343) | Corn, switchgrass and miscanthus rhizosphere microbial communities from Kellogg Biological Station, Michigan, USA - KBS K5-50-2 metaG... | ecosystem: Host-associated > Plants > Roots >...
CATGTATAATAAGAGAAAGAGGCATGCCACCTCTTCTCCATGCGCATCAATCAGGAAGGAAAGGGGCAGATAAAAAATTACCGCGCAAAATGAGCGCTATCTGCTCCATATCTGGCAGCAAGTATACATGATTGCCAGCTTCACCATCAAGTCAGACCCTGGCAATAAAAGGAGTAGCCATGACCAGACAACGTGCATCCTCAGGTTCACCCTACGAACCTCGTCTAGGTATCTCGCGTGCCGTTCGCTCCAGCAATATTATTGCCGTGGCCGGAACTGCACCGATAGGGGCAGATGGCAAGACCGTGGGCATAGGAGACCCGGCGGCACAGGCACGACGCTGCATAGAGATAGTGCGCAACGCGCTCGAACAGTTGGGGGCAAGCCTGGCGAACGTAACTCGCACCCGTATTCTACTTACACGCATAGAAGATTGGGAAAGCGTAGGCAAGGTACACGGCGAATTCTTCGCAGAGATCCGGCCTGCGAACACCGTCATGCAAGTAACACGCTTCATCGACCCCAACTGGCTCGTAGAGATCGAAGCCGACGCCGTAGTAGAGAGTCAATCCACTTAACTATATGAATTTTATATTGACATCGCCTGGTCATCCTTCTACAATTGAGGCATATCACCTGCATACTATTTTTGACGAAGGAAACACAATGCCGCGCTGCCAAAACCCTCGGTGTCGTACCGATTACCCACCTGGAACATTCAAGTGCATCAATCCATCCTGCCAGTGCTTACTTCCCGAGGCAGTAGTGGCAGGACGCTATCGCATTGAAACGCTTATGGGCCTTGGCGGCATGGGTGCGGTCTATCGTGCAAGCGACACCTTTGAGATGCAGCAGGTAGCGCTCAAAGTCATCTCGACAACAGCCAGCAACATGGACACAGCAATAGCGGTCGAACGCTTTCGCCGCGAGGCCCGCTACGCGCACCAACTTCATCACAAAAACATTGTGCCGGTTCTGAACTTTGGCCAGGACGGCACGCTGCTCTATCTCGTGATGCCGCTGATTACAGGCGGCACGCTTAAAGCCTTGTTGAAGGCCGAACAGCCATTGCCCCCGGCCCTGGCGCGGCGCTACCTGAACGAATTGGCGGATGCCATCGACGCCATCCATGCTCATCCACAGCGCATCGTTCACCGCGACATCAAACCCTCGAATCTACTCATTCACCAGGATGACGGGCGTTTAGTCGTTGCCGATTTTGGTATCGCTCGCGCCATGCAGAAGGAGCGCCCCCTGACCCAGGGAGGCTGGGCCTTAGGTACCGAGCATTATACCGCTCCAGAACAGGGCCAGGGAAATGCAGAACCTGCCAGTGATATTTATTCGATGGGCGTAATAGCCTATCAAATGCTCACCGGCCTGCTGCCTTTCCAGGCGATTGTGCGTAGTCGCTCAGCTTCACTTCCGCCACCTAGCGAGCTAAATCCATCGTTACCTCCAGCAGTGGATGTAGTGGTTTTTCGCGCGACCGAGACCGATCCCCAAAAGCGCTACTCCTCGGCACATGCCTTTGCCGACGCACTTAATGCCGCGCTCAATAATGTAGAACCGGCGACGAGCACGCCAACCAGGCTTCCCGCTGTAGGCAATGCCAACGTGAGCGTGCGCATCATCATTCCTGAAAACCCTTGTAGCGCCTGCGGGCAAGAGAATCGCAGCACTTCGCGCTACTGCCGCCGCTGTGGGCACCGCCTCGATGATACCTCGCCGCTCGTGACCGATGTCTGCCAGGTCGGGTATGTCAGCGATACCGGTCGCCGCTACGTCGCTGAAGACAATGAGGACATGTTATTGATCGTTCAGGGGTTATGTGCTAATCTGGCGCCGCCACCTCGCCCCTTTGGCTTGTTTGCCGTAGCTGACGGGCTGCGTGGGCCGCAAGGCAAATCCGCCGTTGGACATGAAGCCAGCCGCCTGGCGATAGAGACCGTAGCCGATGTCCTGCTGCCTCTCCTGTCTACACCCCTGCCTTCCCATTCATACGCTAGCCCTGGCAATAGCTCTTCGGTCTCTCGTCGAGGCATCCCTGGCGGTCCTTATCAACCCACTTCGCCCGCAGACAGCGTCATTGAGCAATGGATGGGAGAGAGCATACGCAGAGCAAACCAGGTAATCTATCATTGTAATGCCGACTACGAAACAAATATGGCCAGTACTTTGACCGTGGCCCTCGTCTACAAACATCACCTTTACGTAACAAGTATCGGAGATAGCCGTGCATACCACTACAGCGCGGACAAGGGGCTAAAGTGCATCACAACCGACCATACATTGGCTGCAAACCTGGTTGAGGCTAATCTTCTCAAGCCCGAAGAAGTGTACACGAGTCCTAAAGGCAAGCATCTTTATCGCTACCTGGGCCAGGCTAGTCGCTTCCAAATAGATTTTTTCCACTTTCCGGTGGAACTAAACGACCTGGTCTTGCTCTGTACCGACGGTTTATGGCGCATGTTACGCGATGAGCACATCAAAGAAATACTGGCGCAGGGTGGCGATCCGCAAAAACTTGCGCGCACCCTGGTCGACGAGTCAAACCTGGCCGGCGGCGAAGGCAACGTGAGCGCAATTGTAGTAAGGATTCAGTGAAGCCCCCCACAGCTAAAGCCCTGCACTTTATACTTTCTTGACAAATTCCTTACATATCTTTCATCGGTCTCTCACAAAAACCTTGTATAGTAACAAGTGCCTATCATATAAATAGTGATGTAGTAGCTACTGGCAAGGACCAGCTATTTGCATACTGGAGGTCCCTACTGATGTTTTATCCTAATGCTGATGATCCTTATGGGCAGCCCACACTGCCATATCAGCCATATAAAACGCATCCTGATCCATTGTTATCTCAACAACGAGAAGTCGTATCCACGCCTACTATACGACCGGCAAGCCCGTCACGTACTACGCCTGCCCGTCCTTCAAATGCCGCACTGGCCTCGCCACGTCTCTCCAAAGCGCAGGCACTCGAATTAGTACACACATGCAAAAAATGCCTGATAGCAGGCTCCATTGTGGTCTTTGGTATACTCACAGGCCTGGTTGCAGGCCATGTGACTGGAACTACCTCAAACCAGGCAACGCCAGCATCCAATACCCCTTCTACGACCTCGCCCTCTACAGGCGGCGGTTTCTTCCAACAGCAGCAAGGAGGAGGATACGGCTTTGGAAACAACAATTCCTCGCAACCACCTGTCTCCGGCTCTAATGTCTCCTGATTCCATGCAAGTTCCATTCGGCATGGCTCGCTCACAGTTTCGCGCAATGGGAACAACGATCTCTTTACTCCTGCCAGCCGGCTGTAGGCTCCTGGCCCAGGGAAGCCATGCTAGACGAGGAGTAGAAAGGGGATAGATGATGAGTGTATGGCAAACAGTAACCTGGGATGTTGCTCGTGCCGGCGGCTTCACTGCCTTTGGTCTTCTAACTCTATCAGTGGCTATAGGACTGGCTCTCACACTACACTGGCAGTCATCCCGCTGGCCGCGCCTTATTAATAGTGAACTGCATAATTTTGTCACCCTGCTCGCGCTCATCTTCACAGGTGTGCATGTACTGGCGGTCTGGATTGACCCGTTTACCAATTTTGGTTGGAACGAAGTGTTTATCCCGTTCGTGAGCCACTACCGGCCTCTGTGGATGGCATTCGGCATCGTTGCGCTATACCTGGGTATCGCCATCGGCATTAGCACATGGCTGCGACCTCATATCGGCTATAAATGGTGGCGACGCTTGCATGTGCTGACATTGCTCCTGTACGGCCTGGTTGTCGTGCACGGAATCGCGACGGGAAGCGATACTCGTACCTGGTGGGGAGCCGCGATCTATGTTCTCAGCATTCTCCTGGTTGGGATACCGCTCTTGATACGCCTGTATAAACCTGCGCATCCACAGAGCCGTGCTCACCCGGTACTTGCTACGGCTGTTGTGGGAGCTGTGCTCGTTGGAACAGTCTGGGCGCTGCTCGGTCCGTTTCAGCCGGGATGGAATGCTGTTGCCAATAACAGCAATGGTTCGGGGGGCTCATCAAGGGCGCTCGCTGCTACTTCAAAAGCGCCCACTTCAAAACAGCCAGCTTTTCCTTCATCTTTCACGGGTGATCTACAGGGCCAGCTCACGCAATCTGGACCTGACGGTAATGGCAATGTAACGATGCAACTCGATATGAGTATCAGCAATGGGCCACAAGGGAACTTGCAGATTGTCTTGCAGGGCCAATCTGCGGGAGACGGTGGGAATATCACAATCACCTCGTCCCATGTCACCCTTGGAACGAGTACGGGAGAACAACTTTATACAGGTTCTCTAACCAACATATCTGGCCAGAGCCGGTGGCATATGACTGCTTCGTTAACAGGTACAGGCTCAAACAGCGGTAGTCAGCAGTTACAGGTGCGGATGGATGTACAGGTCGATCAAAGCGGGCAGGCTACCGGCACGATAACAGCAGGAAGCGCAAATCCTATTGGAAGCAGTGTCTAACATTAGATACACATTTGTAGGGACGCAATGCATTGCGTCCCTACAAATCACTCGAGCAGGTGGGTCTTCAAAAACTCCACCGTTGCTCGAATAATCTCGCGCGAGCGTGCATTATCATCGAGTATATCGAAGGCGTGATGACCTGTTGGGTGATTCATGAAATCAATGCTAACATTTTTCGCAATTGCCCCCCTCAGGAGCCTTTCGATATACGCATTCAGTAACGGGTGGTCGAGACCCGCCCGGGCAAGCAGCATTGGAGGAATATTGCCTGATGCCTTACTCACATAGGCAGTTGCAGAGAACTCGTTGAACACTTCGTCTGTGAACGTTGGCAGCGCTTGCTCGGGCTCACCCGCTTCCGCCGGTTCGTCCTGCGATTCAGTGGGCTCGTCGTAGTAGGCTTTCAGGTCAGTGATTCCGTAGTAGGAGACCACGCATCGTACATATGGTGGAGCATTGCGCAGTGCCGCCCGGAAGCCAAACGGCGAACCAGCCGAACAGGTCCAGATACCCAGCATATTCCCATCAATGCCCAGCATCCCACTGTTGTCACGAACATAGCTGACGAGAGCATCAACGTCTCTCGCCACCTCGTACAACCGGGTAAGTCCTTCCGTAGACCGGTGGTTAAATGTAACCGCAATCAGTCCTGATGCCGCAGCCAGTTGTCCCCAGGAAATGTAGCATCCCCAATCCTTCGCGTCCTTGAGATAATCAGGCGGTCCATCTCCATGCACAAAGACAACAGCCGGTAGCCTGGCTTCTCCCTCAAAGTCGGACGGATAATACACATCCATCTTCAACTCGTTCTCATCAGCCGTTCTGTACGTGATGTCCTTCCGAACAGTGACCTCTTCCATACTGGGAACGGCATAGACAATACGCCTGGGTCTGAAATCTTCTTGTTCTGCGGGGTTTTCCTGTTCTTCCATGGGCTTCTCCCAGCTTCTTGTCACGCACTTTTATTTCCATCGTTCATAGTAACATACTATCTTCAAGCATGTACAGATCTCTCTTCCATCAAGAAGTGGAGCTGGAGAAACCTGACCGCATAGGGGCGTGGGTGGTGCGGACGAGAGGAGGGGACGCTTGCGTCGCCCTGGCTGGAGGAGCAATTAGCCCCCGCTTCTTGGGAGAACCTGCTACGAAGCCGGGAATAAAATTGAATCCCTCTATGTGATACACTAGTACAGTGTGCATGTCCATCTTGCGTGGTGGCAACCAAAACAATGTACCTCGCGTCGGCATGCATGGCAAAGAGGCTATCTCCTCATGCTCCTGTCCGTCCTTTGTAGGTGCTCGAGTCGTCATCGAACTGACAGTCGCGAAAAAAGGTAGACAAAAGATGAAGACATCTCTTGCCAGGCACATCATCTCCCTTCACCCGATCCCGCTGTACGCCGTCGTGTTAGCCTCGATCACGTCCTTCGTCTTGCTGCTTATCCATATGATGGGAGGGCAATTATGGATTGTGGCGCTGCTCATCCTGCTGGCCTGGTCTCCCATCTTTGTACGCGTAACACTGGCGCTCTATCGCCAGTATCGCTGGTTGGCGTTCTTTTTCGTCTTACTGATCGCCCAGAGCGTGCACTTCACGGAACATATCGCGCAGATGATCCAGATTCACCTGCTAGGCTTCAGTAGCATACAAGCACACGGCATTATCGGCATGCTGGATTTCGAATGGGTACACTTCATCTTTGATGCAGGCTGGGTACCCATCTGTGTATACACACTGTTTTTCATCTACCGCAAAAGCAATCCGTGGTTGTGGATATTGTTGCCAGTAGTCACCTGGCATGCGCTCGAACACGTGGCAATTATGCGGGTCTATCTCACAACCGGCATTGTGGGATCGCCAGGCCTCTTAGCGCATGGGGGAGCCATCGCCGGGGGCTTACCGCTGATCCGTCCCGATCTACACTTCCTGTATAACCTGGTCGAAGAAACGCTCATTCTCATTGCCTACATGCACCAGGTCAAACAGCTTCCAGGCACGTCCGAACGCACTGCTCCTGCTCAATCAAGCCTGGTCGAGGCATCGTAGCATTCTTTAACGAGATGAACGCAAAATTGGCAGTCCTCATCTGTAAGGAGAGAAACAGAAGTGAGTTCTTTGGCAAACCTCCGGCTTCGCTTTGCAGCATTTTTGCTTGATTACCTCATCATCGCCGCCTACATCATCCTGCTGATCGCTGTGAGCGTCTCCCTTGGATTGAGCCCTCTCCGGCAGACGTTCAAGGCACTGTTCTCCAACCCCAATTCCAGTGAGCTCAGTGCGTTTCTCCTATTGGTCTTGCCAGTCATCCTCTACTTCGCCCTGTTCGAATGCTCTGCATGGCAAGCAACGTGGGGCAAGAGGAAGCTCGGACTATGGGTGACGGATATCCATGGCGCTCGATTGGGTCTCGTGCGATCACTCGTTCGCTCCCTCCTTAAGTTCCTGCCATGGGAGTTGACGCACGCGTGCCTCTGGCGTATTCCAGGCTGGCCTTTCGCACCAAAAACCCCTCCACCGATCATTACAGCGGGGTTAGTGCTCGTCTGGATCATTGTTGGAGCATACGTGATCAGCCTGTTGACGAGCAAGACACACCAGACACTCTATGATCGGATTGCGGGATCGTATGTCGTCATGGCACCACATCCCAGTAGCATATTCGTGCACTAGGAAGCAGTGGTCATATCAAATGAGGGCCGAATATAACCTCTTTTCATGATAGACTTAGAAGAGACAGAGCAGTAAGCCCTCTCTCGCTGTTTATGCCGTTAGTTGCCGCTTATTAGCCTACGTAAATAAGCGCGACTAAAACGCCGTCCTACCGCCAGCACTATTCCATCCAACAGCACCAACGCAGGCATCGACAGCAGAACTGGTAACTTCCAAACCAGCAAGAACATTGCTGCAATAAGTGACAGACTCAGGCCAAGAAGCTGCAGCCGTCGTGGGGTGATGGGTAACTCCTCCTGCGATAACACCTGCATCATGCCCTCCGCAGCAAGGTTCAAGTCCTCGTCCCATGCGCTACCCCACGCGATAAACGTTATGTAACCGATCAGGATTAAAGCAACTTTGAGTAAAGCGGACACTGTTTCGAAGGCAGTAAATCCAGCCCACATGGAAAATACCATGCTCAATGCTAGTCCTACAAAGAGCGCTGGTATCAAGAAGACAACCAGCCTGGCCTGCAGGTAGGCTGCTATGTCAAGCGGGGCAACCAGGTAAAGATTCAAGCGAGAGCCTTCGCTACTCATAGCATACGCTGCGTACTCGATAATTGCCAGGATAGCTACGCCTGACGAGTAAACTATAACCAGCAGCATATCCGAAAACCGGTAGGAGGCCAGGAAGGTTCGAACCAGGGGAAAGATGGCTATACATACCAGTACAATCACAAGGCGCCCCCACGTAAACACATTACGGCTCTGATTGAGCGCTCCCTTGAATAGCAAAGCGCCCGTCAAATTTCGATACCGCCCAAACAGCTTGCTGAATGCTCGCATTGCAGGAAGATTGACGACAGCGTGCGACCCGGACCGTCCTTCTATACTGTGAAACGCCTCGAGATAGAGCCTGCCAACACCGCCAGCCAGGGTGCCTACAGTCAGAACCAGCAGTACCACAAACACCAGACTCACCGGCCCAGGTGCAGCGACCGGCAGAAAGAGCATAGGCAGGGTAAGTCTTATAGTATGTATCGCCAACCAGGCAATTACTATACCGGTGCTACCCACCAGGGCAATCCATAGCGCTTTCCGAAGATGCGGCAGAACGTAGCGCATCACCAGCAGGGTAGCAACCATACTCATCCACGTGACAACTGTCACGCCCAGTAATAGCAACACCAGCCAGGTTAGCGCCTGCCAGCCCAGACTAACCACTAATGGTATTCCTATCACGATGCTTTCTAACAGCAGCCAGTTGCCAATCCCCTCGAAGACCATCAATCCATACAAGGCGCGGAAACGCACGGCAGGCGGGATCGGCAATGTCACCAGCAAAAGTGACTGATCGTTGCCAAAACCCAGTGTAATAGTAGAGAGTATGGTGAAAAAGCTAATAGCTCCCCACGCGCCTGAGCAGAGCAGCCATAAGCGAGCCTCCAGCACAGTTGAACCTGCCGCCTGCCATTGAGCTACCTGCTCAAGCAATTGATGGATAGACCAGGAACCTACTACAACATCAAAGGTGAGTGCGATCAACCAGGTTATCTTCACACGAGTATCCTGGCGTAAGGCATTATAAGCAGTCTTGAGATGCGCCTTCCAGATCAGCAGGGCAATTCTCATACGGGCACCCCTGTTTCTTCTGCTGTCAAAGTAAAGAAGACAGCCTCAAGGTCAGGAGCCGAGGCGACCTGGCGAAGCTCGGAAGCGCTTCCCTCTACAAGCAGGCGACCTTTGTGGATAATGCCAACACGATGACAGATAGATTCGGCTGTCGCAAGGTCATGTGTAGACAGAAAGATAGTCTTGCCACCAGCAGCAAGTTCAGCGAACAGATCTTTTAGACGGCGTGCGCTGAGTGGATCAAGCCCGTTTAGCGGCTCATCCAGGATCAATACTGGCGGCTCATGGATCAGCGAACCCGCGATGGTAAGCTTACGCTTCATGCCAAAGGAGTACGTGCCACAAGCTGTATCTGCACGATCCTTTAGTTCAAGCAAATCAAGCAAATGCTCTATGCGCGTATCTGCCTCTAGCTGTTGGATACCGCGCACCTGGGCCAGAAAGGCTAGAAACTCACGCCCGGTCAAGCGGTCATAGAGCATCGACCGGTCTGCAACATAGCCCAGGACTGCTTTAGCCACAAGTGGCTCATTCCACATATCGTGACCGCTAATCCAGCCAGCATCTTCAACGTCGTAGTTTTACCAGCACCATTAGAGCCAAGGAACCCATAGATTTCGCCAGTCTGAACTGCAAGATTCAGTTCATCAACGGCAGTAAAACTCTTGTAGCGACGAGTGAGATTCTCTGTGCGGATTGCCAGCGTCCTCACCCCAGTAAACTCAAAGGGAGGTGAAACCCTTAATAGACCTTGACTTTCACCCGGGTCCGGTTGCGCTTTAGTGGGAAGCGTAGGCTTCTCAGCAGAAGTCGTTGCAAGATTAAGAACTGCCAGAAACTCCTCCCGCTGATCTACATTGATCAGAATCTGATTAGCGAGCGTCCTACTAAAGAACCCCATACGGAATGGGTAGGGCTGATCGAGACGAAGCAGTACCTGCCCTTGTTCTGAGAAAGCAGCAACAAGCCGTTTTTTCTCAGCCTCGTATCTCGCCACCGGCAAAGCAACCCTCTCACGTACCTGCTGAGCAGCAATGATCGTATTACGCGGCACATCTGCCTTGAAGTCAAATCCGTAATGGAGTTCTAGACTCCTGGCGTTGAGCCGGTGCTTCGTCCACAGCGGGGCCAGCAACTTGCTACTAATAAAGAGATATAACGCTGCTAACAAACACAACAAAACTAGCTTGATCAGCTCATTCGGCATCAATCTGGCTATAAGAAGCGCGATTACTCCTCCTTCGACCATCACAATGAAAAGCAATGCACTCACGATACTGATATAAGAACCGCGCAAGGCAGTGTAGGAAAAAGCCCTTGATACATTTTTCATGATAATACTCACATTCTTATGGATAGACTATGCACCCTGTAGTGGCGGGGCCTGCCCCGCCAGGCCCTTCTGCGCCATCCAAACCACTATTTACAGCTCTGTATCATCGTTTTTGGCTGGAGTAGTAGCTTGAGAAGCGCTCAATTTGCGAACCAGCTCCTCGAAGAAACGGCGTTGCGCAGGAGATACCATCGTCGCCGTCAAATCTATCAACGCGCTTTCTAATTGACGGCTTCCCAATGGATTGGTTGCCGAAAACACTCCTTGCAGCAGGCCAAGTTCGCTGCAACGAGCATACTCCTCCGCCAATCGCTCCACCTCCGCAGAATCCTCAGGCTCGTTTGCCAGTGCGGCAATATGCTCTATAGTGTCCTTAATTGTTTTGCGGTAACTTTCGGGCCAATGGAAAGCGCCGAGCATGGCATCGATTTTCTCAGTCCATTCCCAGGATTCTTCACTGATGTTTGAAAGATATGCGCCTAGGCG
>Ga0207646_10008079_pt1 | contig 10607 bp, 11 predicted proteins | sample KBSK5502metaG_FD_184343 | JGI IMG/M metagenome (GOLD analysis project Ga0207646, IMG submission 184343) | Corn, switchgrass and miscanthus rhizosphere microbial communities from Kellogg Biological Station, Michigan, USA - KBS K5-50-2 metaG... | ecosystem: Host-associated > Plants > Roots >...
CTGTTATAGTCGACCCTTCGGGCGTACGTTGACAACGTTGTGAATGGACCCAGTCCAGTAACTTTGTGCTCTGAAACAACCCGGTTGAAAAAAGTCGTCTTCCCACTCTGCGTGTAACCTGCTAACGCAACTATCGGGAATCCAAGCTCTCTACGGTGTTCCCTGAGAGTCTTACTCTTCGCATTTACGTCCTTCAGCTCCTTCTCTACGTGAGAGATTCTTTTCCGAGCGCCTCTCTCGTAATCAGCGTACGGGTACTCTCCCGGACCACTCCAGCCCACCTGTTCGCCGAGAATGCCTTTCAATCGTAGAAACTCTTTGCCCCAGGAGAAAGTGTACTTGAGTTTAGCTAGCTCGATCTGGAGTTTTGCTTCTTTTGTCATTGCGCGCCGGTCGAAGACCTCTAGGATCAGCATGTTCCGGTCTATGACGTTGATGTCAGTTCCGCCTAGAACCTTCTGAATCTTGAAGACCTGGGACCCAGGCAGCCTGTTCGCGAACAAGACTGTCTCGATGTTTTTCTCTGATGTTAGCTGTTTGACCTCGTCGAGCTTTCCGGGTCCGATACAGTATGTGTGGTGTAGGCTCTTTCGGTGTTGGATTACTGTATCGACCACGTCGTAGCCGATGCTTCGGGCCATGGTCTTGACTTCGTCTGCCCTAGATGGAGCGGTGGGCACGACGCACTCGACTACAATGGATCGCACTGCAGAAGACCGACTCTCTCTAGAGGGACCGTGCGTTATTTGAACATCCTGTGTCTCGACATTGTGCTTACTGAACTCTGATTTCCACGCCGACTGTGCGCTTGATCAAATCTGCTAGAAGGTCCACCTGAGCTTTGCCGCCCTTGCGTGTTGGAATCGAGACTACTAGAGGAAGTTCGATCTCTTTCTTGCTCTTTCCCAATCTGTCTTTGATCCATTCGAAGACGGGCTCTGTCGCGATCACTAGGGAGACGAGTTGTTTCGCTTTGATCTCGTCGAAGGTCTTTACGGCCTCTTCTTGGGATTTGACGACCCACGTGTTCTTGACACCGCCGAGTTTGAAGTAGATGCTCGTCTCCTTATCGGCCATGACCCCAATCTTGCCCATGTCCATTTCCCTACTTGAAAATCCAGCCTGTCTCTCTGGACCAGAAGAGAAGATCTAGATCAGCTAAAGGTATGCCTATCTCTGTTGCGAATCTTCGGAGTTTCTCTTCAATTTCCAGATACCGCTTCTTTGTTATGGATACGGGTATCTCTGAAATGACTCCGAACCGGTTCAAGTTTCGTAGAATGTGTCTGTCGAGAATGGCGAATCCTTCTCCCAGTCCAATGTTCCGCAGAAAATGGCTGGCCTCCTTGTAGCCTAGGCCTTTGACATTTTCAACGAGCCATTCACGGAGCTCGAAGGGATTGTAGAAGCTCGAGATCCTGGATTTCAACTGCAACTTGCCATCTCTGGAGAACATGTCTCTGGCTTCAACAATGTACTTCGCTTTGCTGTCAGAGAACCTAACACTTCTCAAGAATGGCTCAAGCTCGGGAAGCTGACCCTTGAGGAGAAGAGTTTGCTTTTTGAGCGCGGTGACCGCTTCCCAGCAGACTTTAGCTGACGATTGAGGCGTTAGCAGGCAGAAGCATAGTTCCGCAAAGACCTCGTCGTCTTTCCATTGCATTACTTGTCTGAATTCTGCCAGGCGTTTCTGAATCGCCTCTTTTCGTTCTTGATAGAGAGCCTGCAATTCTGGAATAGCATTCTGTTCTCTGACGATAGTCATCTGTGTGCTAGAACTGTTTGAGAACATCTTGTTTGTCCATGATCCGTACGCAGTAAAAACATCGGAGCCTCAACGGGTCCTGCCGTTCTACCAAGAACTTCGGCTCAACTGGTTCCCCAGCATTGGAGACGCAGGCAGGATTCGCGCAGCGCACTATTCCTCTTATGGAATCCGGAAGCTTGACACGAGTCTTCTCGACAACCTCGTAATCTCGTATGATGTTGATTGTCGCGCTCGGCGCGATCAAGGCAATCTTGTCTACTTCGCCAGGTTTGAGCTCACGGTTTTCCACTTTGACAATATCCTTCTTGCTATCAGTCTTCGACGACACGTTCATTGCTACGCTGACGATGTGCCCCTCACCACCACCGATTCCCAAGATTTTCAGAACGTCGAGAGCGTGGCCAGCTGAAATGTGATCGATGACTGAACCGTTACGGATCTTCTTGACGTAGAGCTCTTTGGCCCCGCTTCCCTTAGACAATCCTAGAACCTCTAGCGGGTCCTTCACTCTTAATTCCTTGCCTGATGTTCGCGGAAGATCATGACTGTTGAATCAAATATTGTCAGACTTGAGACCAAGAAGGAGGGCGAGATCCTAGACATCACGAGCAGAGTACAAGCCATCGTTGAGCGGGGAAGCATAAAGGATGGTGTTGTATTCCTCTTTGTGGCAGGCTCAACAGCGGCACTTACTACGATTGAGTATGAGCCGGGTCTACTGGCAGACCTACCAAACATGTTGGAAAGAGTTGCGCCGAGAGAAGGCTCCTACGAGCATGAGAGACGATGGCATGATGGAAACGGGCACTCCCATGTCAGAGCTTCGTTGATTGGGCCTGATTTGTTCGTGCCTTTCAGGGAGAAGAAGTTGATGCTGGGAACTTGGCAACAGATCGTGTTCCTCGAGTTTGATGTTCAACCAAGACATCGACAGATCATCGTCCATTCCATGGGAGAATAGACGACCCCCATACCCCTCCCTTTCCTATGGAAACAACTGTATCGTAATTTCGAAGCTAATTCGTGTAATTGTTTTGTAGCGTATCATCTGTGATAGTGTACAAGCTAGCCTAAATCCGTGATAGTCACCCACGACCAACTGGAGTATTAACAATCTCTACAACAACTCACCCATTCCGTTTTGCTTTGTACTCAGTGCACTGGAAACTCAGGGGTGGGTGTGACCGGTTTAGTCGGTCCAGTCGAAATCCATGTACGGGAACCCTTAATTCCACTGGAACAATGACCGTGGAATTATTCAAAGTGTTCTAACGGTTTGTCGCAGCAAGGTCTAGATCTCATTTTTGAACAGGTTCTCTCTGGTGGACAGATTTTCAAAGACAGGAATCTTCTCAGACACGACTACATGCCCGCGAGCCTTCCTCATCGCGAGGAGCAGATCAAACGCCTCGGCTCTGTCTTGGCACCCGCGCTCTCAAAGGAGCGAGTGTCCAACATTTTTGCTTATGGAAAGACCGGGACGGGGAAGACGATTGTCGCAAGATTCGTCTTGGATAGGTTGCAGAAGAAGGCAAGAGACTACGGTCGCGCTGTGGATACTAGCTATGTGAATTGTCGGCTTTCAGGCACGAACTATCGTGTTATCGCTGATCTCTGCCGTGCGCTGGGCCAGGAGGTCCCGTTTACTGGGCTCGCTGTGGGGGAGCTGCTGGATCGGTTGAGGGATGGTCTTCAAGCACGAGGGTCCGCGTTTCTGGTCGTCTTGGACGAGATTGATGCTCTTGTCAAGAGGAGCGAGGATGATAGTCTGCTCTATGAGTTGACGAGGATCAACGAGAGCTTGGAGGGGGGATGGATTGGAGTCATCGGGATCTCAAACGATCTTCACTTCAAGGATTTCCTGGACCCTCGAGTATTGAGCTCTCTAGGGGAGGAGGAGCTGGTTTTCAAACCGTATTCGTCAGATGAACTGTACGATATTTTGAGGGATCGGGCAGAAACGGCTTTTCAGCCCGGCGCCCTGGAAGATGGTGCCTTACGACTCTGCGCTGCTATGGCGGCGGGCGAGCATGGTGATGCTAGGAGGGCGCTTGATCTCCTAAGGGTTGCGGGTGAGATTGGCGAGAGAGGGAGGGAGAAAGGGATCTTCGAGTCGCATGTTCGTCAGGCTCAGCAGAAGGTTGAGCATGATAGGGTGACGGAAGTTCTGTCTTCGTTGCCGCTTCATTCTAGAATCCTACTCATCGCAGTCTTGCACTCGGAGAGTGCGCGGAAGGAGAGTTTGGTTACTGGGGACGTGTATGAGGTATACCGTGAGTTATGTGCCGCAGCAGCCGTTGAATCGTTGACTCAGAGGCGGGTGAGTGGTTTGTTAAACGAGCTGGATCTCATGGGAATCGTTAATGCGCGTGTTGTGAGCTTCGGCCGGTACGGGCGGACGAAGAAGATCCGGCTGGGAGTCGAGCCGCGCGCAGTCACGTCGACGTTTGGCAGCGATGGACTCGTTAGAGGGCTCCTAAATTATGCACCGAAGAGCCTCCCGAAACAGCACAATCACTAGCTGTGTTGGGATCGACGATGGACCGTTTCTGTCTAGAAGATTAGGCGGATCCACAGCCCCACTAGTTGTAGCGCAACTGAACGGGCCACATCTTGTGAAGGCTAGAGCTGCTTGGATAAGCGTGGACGGATTAGACGCTACGTCCGTGGCGTCGAGATTACTCAGCTCGCTCCAACTTCGAGATTCTCCGATTCTGCTGGCCGGTGCAACATTCGCGGGCTTCAACATCATCAACCCTAGAGTGTTACAGAGAAAGTTCAGAACACCAACAATCGTCGTAATTGGGTCTCGACCCAATAACAGAGCTGTGAAACGCGCCCTGATGAGACATTTTCCAGACTGGAAGAGAAGGTGGCGGATCTTATCATCGCTGGGTCCGCTGCATCAGGTGCGAGCCTTTCGGAACGAGGGGCCTATCTTCTACGAAGCGTTCGGATGTGCCGACGATGAGACGAGAAGGATCTTGAAAGAGTGGGCATATGTTTCAAGAATTCCAGAGCCTCTACGAGTCGCCGGGCTGGTGGCTAGAGGACTGTTCCCAGCGCAACCTCTCGACTAGGCTCTAGGTTACAGGAGACTTTAGTCGTCCTCTGGAGGCTAGTGTGGACGCTCATCGCAACTGTTCATTGGAGACTCGGGAGAGAAACCGGATGCTTGGAAAAGAGAACTCGAAAGAGAACAAGCTCAACGAATATTTCCGCCGGAGATGCTCGAACTACGAACGGTTTCTCTGCGATCGCGTCTGGGAATGCGCACTATGCGCGAAACAGGCCGGGAAGGTCGAGACACTGGAACTGGCCACGGTTACAAAGGTCGAGGCATTGAGGCGGAGGTGAGACGAATGGAGGCTTTGAGGGAGGAGGAAGTCCTGCAGCTGGAAGAGGATTTGCTCCGGAGATTGGAAGAGAAGCTTACGCCGTTGGTTGAGCGTGCGGCGGTGGATGCTGCGAAGATAGCAATGCATCAGTTGAGGCTAGATCTGATGAATCACATTAGCAGGCATGAAGATACGATTCGACGGCTGAAACGGACCGAATCCGCGCTGAACCATATTCCAACCACGAGATAGCTGTTCCGAAGCTGGAACTTCCTGAGGGAGTCTCTTGCTGCCCTGGAGCTCAAGACGAACTTGTCTTGTCGCATTGTGACAATTTGGGACCCCCGGCCCCCCAGGAGGGGGGTCATAGGGTCGATTCTTTCGCGATTGGGCTGATTCTTTCAGCCTGTGGCTAATTCAGGCTCGAATGTTGAGTCTGTCGATGGGCGAAAACGAGCAGGAGCCGCAACGAATGCGAGCACTTGGAGCTGCTATTTCTTGCAGCTGTGGCAGAGAGGGCTCTTGTTAATGACGCCCTTAGTGGTGACGCATTCTGTGCAGAGATGTTTTCGACAGGAGCTGCATAGTCGAGTGTGCTCGTGACAGACGATTCCTCCGCATTCTTCGCAGACAGCTTGAGTAGCTTTGTCGCATAGATTGCATTTCCGAGTTTCGTCCCAGATTATTTTGCTGGTCGCTGCTTGTAGAATCTTTCTGTAGGAACGGCCAAGCGCAACAAGTTCGGCTGTGACGATGGGTATGTGTAGAAGCTTGATGTCGGATACGGAAATATCGTCTGGGTGGGCCCCTGATTCTCTTCCAATAATCTCACCCGTGTGCGCTCTGATGAAGTCCTCAGCGACTCCTGCGGGAGCGACGGTGACTGTATTCTTCATTTCGAGCTCCGGGGGAAGATGTGGCATCGAACCGGTCGAGGATTCTATTTCTAGACAGTCGATGAAGAGGCCTGATCCAGGCAGATTCTTCAGCTCTCCCTCGAACAGTCCCGCGTCGCACTCCCTTCCATCGACCCCGTCAAAGACTATCACTCCCTTCGCCTTCCTCTTCTTCCCATGATTCAACGTAAAATCGGCGAAGAAGTATGGGCGAAACTCGAGCTTGGGCATCGAGGTGAGCTTGAGTACGCTACCGTTCTCGATCCCGTAAGCAAGAATCTTCGACGCGATTGTACGAGAGACAGGCAGGGTCCCGGGGACCTTCTGGCGTTCGGGAGGCTTGATCTTCTCGACCCGTTCTTTCAGCTTGGCTAGGTCCCAGAGTTCTACTCCGAGTTTTCGAGCGATGAACTCTGCGTCTCCCGTGAAGCCTTTGGGAGAGACATAGATCCCGCTTGCCAGTCCAGCGCTTTTGAGTCGGTTTACGAAGCCTTCGACCTCGCGTCCGTTGACTTGGCGGTCTCCTTCCCAGCATTCGAAGGCGACTTTCTGAGTCTTCTTCCCCGTCGTCCGGGACGCTATGATGTCTACGAAGTGGTCGCCGGATTCGTCTGCTTGTACGTTTTTCTCCACGTTGAAGCCTTCGACTCGGCAAACGTCGGAGACCATGTCGAGTACGAAATTGTAAGAGTCTTGACTGGTTTGGCTGGCCATAGCGATTCGGACGGCCTCGAATTCGACTGGGTCTAGGATTCCGAATAAGGCTAGTGTAACCGTCTGGCAATTTGCGCGCGAAGAAGTTGAGATTCTAGGTTCGGCTTGCTTAGCGTTGATTTCTCCTGGCCTAGGCTAGGGAAAGACGTAAGCGGTGGATACGAAACTGTATCCGCTCAGGACCTTGAGTAGATCAACAAGCTGGCAAGAGGGGACTAAGGCATCAGTCAAGGGTATCCTTAAAGATCCAATAGTTTCGAAGCTCCTCTTGAGGAGTAATGTGACTCGAGCTCAGTTTGAAACGCTTCTTGTGGACCAGCTAGGGCATGATATGGCTGACAAACGCCTGACACGGAATGAAATGGCGCAATTAATGCGCAATGCCAAGGGAATAAGCCGAGGAGCATTGAACAGGACGCTCAGACAGGCGAGAGAGAACGTTTCAGAGGCAATTCACACAATCCTATTGCTCGGGTATGGTGGACTGATCGATACGCCCGCTCTGGCACCGTTCGTCGAGGCTTCAGAGCTATTGAAGAGTCAGATGACTCAGTCTGCGGAACTTGCGAAAGACGATCCGAGATTATATCGCGAGCGGATAGACACTCTAATCGAGGACTTGGAGGAAGCTTTCCAGGCGCTCTATGGGAAACACGTGATGCGTGACGTCACGTAGCATGACGTACATCACGCCACATCACAGACCGTTGAGACCGCACGGGGAATCACTAGGTCGGTCTCTCAGAGCAGTTGTGTGATACGTCATGTGCCCGCACATCACCGGCTTGACGTCAAGATGCAACGGTTGAGTCACGTGAACATCACTCGTGACGTCGGAGGGTGAGATTGTGAGACCTCGCATGGGTTAATGTTAAATGCGTACCCACCATCACGTGATGTCACGCAACTGGATGCGTGATGTCACACTAATGTTCGCGCTTTTCTCACGTCGAGAGAACGAACAAGACCATGTGGGTAAGGAGAATATCGATGTTGCAAGGCTCTTCTTCGACTCATTCTCCAATCGAGTTGGTAATGTCGAGGACAGTGTGAAGAGAATGTCCAGCGAGATTGAAAAGCTGAAGGTCTCGATTGACCGAAGCCAACTCTCGGATCTCGTGCTCCTTGAGCGACTTCAGAAAGCTGAGGGACTTGTTAGGGAATCTCTTGCCTTAACAAAGGAGGCAGTCGAAGTCTCGCGCGAAGTGAAAGAAACCTCAGTGGTGAATGCGGTGCCACCGGCCATTAAGAGTGAGCCGTCGGTAGGTCGCATACGACTTGAGATGGATGAGGCTGCTCTTTCTCGACGTGTCCTCGCTCCCACAGGGGAACTAGGGTCTCTTCCCTCGATAACTACCCCAACGGAATTACACGTCTTGACAATGCTCGCGAACGAGGGACCCAAGTCTGCTCCCGAGATTGGTAGGATAGTTGGCCGTTCCAGGGAACATACGGCTCGGCTGATGAAGAGGCTGTTCGAGGAGGGCTACATCCGGAGGGACCAGACTAGAATTCCGTTCAGATATTCCTTAGTTGAGAGGCTAAAGCAGAGCTTCGTGAGGCAAGAGGCTAGGGACGCAAAGAAAGAAGCGATTTCGGTTCCTCAGACTTAACCCGGTAACTGACATTCCGGCCTGTCTCCGTTCGGTCTAAGACTCCTCTCTCGACAAGCCTGACTAGGTACGTGGAGACTGTGCTTAGAGGGATGTTCTCTGGAAACGAAGTCTCAAACGCTTTCTTCGCATCGGAGGCCGTAAACTCCCGTTGCTTAAGCTCGGTGATGATTGTGCTTGCAAGTCGGTCAAACTTCCGGGGAGAGATGCCTAGGACAGACGCGGTCGCTCGAGGGGTCCCAGCCATGACCTCAACGAGGTCCAGTAGTTTTCCCACCTTTTCGCGGGTGACTTGGCCGTCGATGGTTATCGAGTGTCTAACGCCTTCGTCATCGTAGAACTCTAGTTTGAACCGGCGGGGTTTCACGTTACGGGCACTCGTCTCCGAGGAGGAGTTTCACTTTTCACCGTTCACATGTAGAAAAGAGCTTCCCCTCACACGTCATAGGTGTTGTGAATTCAATTTACGCGAATGACGTGATGTTTCCAATGGTTCCAGTGGAAACGGAGGGGTGCTTGAGCTTGTTCACAGGTAGTGAAGCCATTCTGTTCTCTTTCTAGGAAGATTATGGATTGCTTGTAGTGGAACCCGTGCCAGAACCAGGAGGAGTTGGAACGCCCTGCTGTGCCGGCGGAGGCGGTGCGGCGTAGAATGATTGCATCGCTTTCTCTTTCTTCCGCTGGTTGCGTCGCCTGAACAATCTGTAAGTCTCGACAACCGGCGTGAGAATCAGAGGTATTAGAAGTAGGAAAGAATACGGCTGGAAATCGGTGAAGGTCCGTGTGAACTGTGTCAGAGGTCCCGCGAGAGACGTTATCTCGGTCGGGTCCGTTGTAACAGTGTAGGCTATTTTTGTATTGTTGGGTGCCGTCCAGAGAAAGTTCACTATGGCGGAAGAGAGGACGTACACGCCACTACTTACTGTAGTGACTGTGTAGCTCAAAGTTAGACTATTGCCCGGAGTGAGTATTGCTGCCTGCATTGCTTGGGGTCCATTGGGAGAAAGCTGCAGAGTCTGTGCATAGTTTGACGAGGTTTGGGGATCGTTGACGTTGAGGCTTGTGACTGTTACGTTGTCAAGGTTCTGGATCGTGACGACCACTATGTGGGTCGTTCCGACAGGTCCCAAGGCTGGAGTGCTGTTCTTCTGGATTACAATGTCAGGCGCGAAGGGATAGGTGAAATTCGCAATGAAATCGGGGCGAGAACTCGATGTTACCGTGAGGAGGTAAATTGATGTGGCGTTATTGTAGAGGGGATTGCAACACAAGGGGCTGTAGAGAATTGTGCCAGGCTGGAAACTCATGCTAACGATGGACGCATTCGCAGCTGGGTCCCCTACAATGTTGTTCTGGAAGCCTAGGAGAGTTTTGAGATCTAACTGGTGAACGCCTCCTTTGAAGTACTGGCGTGGAAATTGAACGTTCATATCGAAACTGAAACCGGTGATTTTGACTCCGTTGACTGTAATGGGCACTATTCCGATTGCGGCGAAATATTTCACGTTCTGAATGTTCGCAGGGTTGACCAGGCCAGAGAGGCTCTGGCTGGGGAGCAGACCCATTAATTTTGTCATTGCGTCAAGATTGGAGAGCTCTGGATTCGGCGCGTAGATCGTCGCGGTTCCCTGCCCACCTATGGGCAATGAGAATATTGTGGTGAATGGAACGCCGAGTGCCTGAGAGAATTGGGCTTCGACGGCAGCGGACTCTGCGGCCGTTGTTTTGGGGTCGCCGGAATAGAATGTAACAAGGGCGGGCTGAGAGATGACTTGGAGCATCTGGCTTTGCTGTCCGTTCCCAAGAGCTTGCGAGTCGTTGTTGTTCACTATGAACGCTGCTACGTTTGCGCCAGCGTAGTTGTTGTCTTGGACGAGTCCCTTGCTTGATAGGTCAAGGTTTGTGAGCTGGAGGCTCATGTTCGGCGCTCCAAGCATCCCAAGGGCAACGTCTAGGCGTTGCTGATATGGGCCCGGAATTGCCGCCTGGACCGCCGGAGATGGCGCCGCAAAATGTGGCATTGCGAAGATCGGCAGAAGCATCAGAAGGAGCACTGCTGTTTTCAAAACCGGACGGTCAACGACGTTCCGATTTTCTTTCAATCCCGGCTTTCCATGTATCAAAACAAAGACGTACTTCGCGAGGTCGATGCTGCCCAGCCAGATCAGTGAAGCCCCGCGCCCAGAGATTGTGACTATCGCAAAGATCAGGCCAGCGTTTCGTGCAAGGGTCAGAGCCACGCTCTGAATGAAGGCCGGATCTGTAGGCGATGAAGCTT
>Ga0207646_10008081_pt1 | contig 10606 bp, 10 predicted proteins | sample KBSK5502metaG_FD_184343 | JGI IMG/M metagenome (GOLD analysis project Ga0207646, IMG submission 184343) | Corn, switchgrass and miscanthus rhizosphere microbial communities from Kellogg Biological Station, Michigan, USA - KBS K5-50-2 metaG... | ecosystem: Host-associated > Plants > Roots >...
CTTGCACAGTGGGAGTCTCGTGGAACAACTATCAGGAAGAGCGATGGGCCAAGTGGGACGAGCCGGCGATCAAGGCCGCGATCTCCGCCGGTGGCGGGAAGTACGTTTCCAACGACGCCAAGTCGTCTGCGGAAACTCAGGCCAGCAACGTTGACAACCTGATCTCGCAGGGCGCGAAGGTCCTGATCATCCTTGCTCAGGACGGCACCGCCATTAAGCCGGCGGTCGCGAAGTCGATCCAGAACGGCGTTCCGGTCATCGCATACGACCGGCTCATCGAGGATCCGAAGGCTCTCTACGTCACCTTCGACAACGTCCTCGTCGGCAAGCTGCAGGCGCAGGCGATCTTCGCCGCGAAGCCGAAGGGCAACTACGCGATCATCAAAGGCAACAAGGCCGACGCGAACGCCGACTTCCTGCGCAGCGGCATGGAGCAGGTCATCGGAGCCGCCGTGAAGTCGGGCGACATCAAGATCGTCGGCGAGACCTACACCGATAACTGGGACCCGTCGAAAGCGCAGACCAACATGGAGCAGATCCTCACGCAGAACCAGAACAAGGTCGACGCGGTTCTCTCTGAGAACGACGGCATGGCCGGCGGCGTCATCGCCGCCCTCACCGCTCAGGGCCTCGCGGGCAAGGTGCCGGTGTCCGGCCAGGACGGTGACTTGCCTGCCCTCAACCGCGTGGCACTTGGTACCCAGACCGTCGACGTGTGGAAGGACGCGCGCCTGCTCGGCAAGGCCGCCGGCGACGCTGCGATCCAGCTTTGCAAGAACTCGGACCCGAGTAAGGTCACGGGCACGGCCAAATTCACGACACCAGGCAACAACAGCCTGAGCTCGATTCTGCTGACGCCGAACCCGATCACTCAGGCCAATCTGGGTGACGTCATTACCGCCGGCTGGATCACGAAGACCGTTCTCTGCCAGGGTGTGCCGGCCGGTAAGGTCGCCGCCTGCAACTGATCCAATCGCGGCACGCGTGACGAAAGCGCCCCGCCCTCGCTAACGCGGGGGCGGGGCGCATATTTATCGGGGGAGTGACGGAGGTCGAGGGCTGATGGGAGTTTCCGTTCCCGGCGAGGCGACCACGGCGGGACAGCCGGCGCCGCCGATCCGTTCATCTGTCGACGCGCTCCGTTCCGTGTTCGCGCCCATCGCCGGCCTGCTGCGTCCGCTCGAGGTCGACACCCGAATGCTCGGGATGGTCGGGGCGCTCGCTGTTATCTGGATCGCCTTCGACATCGTGTCGGGCGGAACGTTCCTTAGCCCGCGCAACCTCTGGAACCTGTCGGTCCAGAGCGCCTCCATCGGGATCATGGCCACCGGAATGGTCCTGATCATCGTGTCCCGCAACATCGACCTCTCGGTCGGATCGATGCTCGGTTTCCTCGGCTACACGATGGCGATGTTCCAATCGGTCTGGATCCCGCAGACCCTCGGTCTGGGTTTCGAGCAGCCGTCCACTTGGGTCATCACTCTCATCCTGGGGATCGTGCTCGGGGCCGCGATCGGGGGGCTGCAGGGATTTGTCGTCGCGTTCGGTGGGGTGCCCTCGTTCATCGTGACCCTCGGCGGTCTGTTGATCTGGCGCGGTCTGATCTTCCGGTATGCCCAGGGCCAGACCATCGCCCCGCTCGACACGACGTTTCAGATGTTTGGCGGAGGAACCGTCGGAACGCGTGTGGGCGCGCTCGGCGACCTGCTGAGCTGGGCGCTCGGCCTCGTCTTGTGCGTCGCCATCGTCTATGCGCAGATAACGTCGCGGCGCCGCAAGCGGCGGTACGCCTTTCCGGTCCGGCCGATATGGGCCGAGATCCTCGTCGGTGCGGTCAGCTGCGGCGTCGTGCTCGGGACCGTCCTGGTCGCCAACAGCTACCCGCTCCCAGTCAATGTGGCGGAGCAGGTCGCGCAGGCGCGGGGAATCCCAGTGCCTCCCGGCGGCATTCCAACGGGGATCGCGTTCCCGGTCGTGATCATGCTGATCGTCACGCTCGTCGTGACGTTCCTCGCGACACGCCGCCGGTTCGGACGGTACGTCTACGCCATCGGTGGCAATCCCGAGGCGGCGGCACTCGCCGGCATCAACGTGCGCCGGACGATCATGCTGACGTTCGCGCTCATGGGAAGCCTTGCCGCGGTCAGCGCCGCGGTGCAAACCGCTCGTCTCAATGCCGCAGTGACGAGCCTCGGGGTCCAGAACGAGCTTGACGTGATCTCGGCCGCGGTCATCGGCGGAACGTCTTTCTCCGGCGGCATAGGAACGGTCCCTGGCGCGATCCTGGGTGCGGTCGTGATGCAGTCGCTACGCTCGGGCATGGTGCTTCTGCTCGTGGACTCGCCGACCCAGGACATCGTCGTCGGGATCGTCCTCGTCGTGGCGGTAGGCCTGGACGCCGTATTCCGCCGACGGGTGAGCTGAGCCGATAATGATCAGCCCGCAACCGTTGACGCCCGTGGCCGCTCCGGCGCGTGTGCCACTCGTCGAGCTGCGAAATATGCAGGTCTCGTTCGGTGGAGTGCGCGCCGTCGCCGGCGTCACAATGGATCTCCACGCTGGCGAGGTCGTCGGTGTCGTTGGTGGAAACGGCGCGGGGAAGACCACGCTTATGCGGACGCTGTCCGGCGCGCGCCCGCCCGATGCCGGACAGATCCTGGTAAACGGTCAGCCGGTGACGATCGGCAACCCGCGCGACGCGAAGGCGCTTGGGATCGAGACGATCTATCAGACGCTCGCGCTCGCCGACAACCTCGATGCGCCGGCCAACGTGTTCCTCGGGCGGGAGCTCTCGGCCGCGGCTTCGCTGGACGACGCGGCGATGGAGTCGGCGACGCGGAAGGTCATCGGGCGCCTGAACCCGAACTTCAAGAATTTCAAGACGCCGGTCCTCCGTCTTTCCGGCGGACAGCGCCAGGCCGTCGCGATCGCTCGCGCGATTCACTTCAACGCACGCGCGCTGATCATGGACGAGCCCACGGCCGCTCTCGGGCCCGCCGAGACGGCGCAGGTGCACGCCCTCATTCGGCAGCTCAAGAGCGAGGGGATCGGGATCTTCCTCGTCAGTCACGACATCCACGACGTGTTCGACCTGTCCGAGCGCATCAGCGTCATGTATCACGGCCGGCTCGTAGACACCGTGAACAAGAACGACGTGACGACCGACGAGGTCCTCGGGATGATCATCCTCGGGAAGCCCCCGACGAAGCTCACGAGCCAGGAGTTGGCCGGGCTGCACGGCTAAGGCTTCCGCGAGCGGTCGGCAGCCCAGATCCGGCGGTTGACCATTCCTTCGAGAAGCTCCTGCTGCCCGGATCGCGGTCGCGGATCTATCTCGCCCGCCGCGACTCGGCGCTCGAGGTCGGCGAGCGTCGCCGAACCGGCGAGGATCGCTTTCCCGAGATCGTTCGACCAACCCGCGTAGCGCTCCTCTCGAGGCGCCGAGAGCGTGGCGTGCTCGATCAGGTCGGCGGCGACGAGAAGCGCCCGTGCGAGTGTGTCGATACCGGCGATGTGCGCGTGGAAGAGGTCGGTACGGCTCACGCTCTGTCGCCGCAGCTTCGCATCGAAGTTGAAGCCGCCGGTCGTGAAGCCTCCCGCCGCGAGGATCTCGTAGAGAGCCAGCGAGAGCTCGTCGACCGAATTCGGGAACTGGTCGGTGTCCCAACCGTTCTGATAATCGCCGCGGTTCACGTCGATGCTGCCGAAGCCACCGAGCGCGATCGCGCTCGCGACCTCGTGATGGAAGCTGTGGCCCGCGAGCGTCGCGTGGTTGGCCTCGAGGTTCAGGCGGTACTCGTCGGCGAGATCATGCCGTCGAAGGAAACCCATGACGGTCGCGGCGTCGTAGTCGTACTGGTGCTTTGTCGGCTCCTGTGGTTTGGGCTCGATGAGGAGCGTGCCCTTGAAGCCGATCCGATGCTTGTGCTCGGCGACCATCGCCAGAAAGCGCGCGAGCTGCGCTTCTTCTCGCGCGAGGTCGGTGTTGAGGAGCGTCTCGTAGCCCTCGCGGCCGCCCCAGAGAACGTAGTTCGCTCCCCCCAGACGGTTGGTGACCTCGAGCATCGTCTTGACCTGCGCGGCGGCGTACGCGAACACGTCGGGATCGGGATTCGTCGCGGCGCCCGCGGCGTAGCGCGGATGACTGAAGAGGTTCGCCGTACCCCAGAGCAGCCGCGCTCCGGTACGTGACATGTGCTTCTCGATCCGGTCAACGCTCGAATCGAGGTTTGCGCGCGTCTCCGCGTAGGTGAGGCCTTCAGGCGCGACGTCTCGATCGTGAAACGCGAAGAACGGCACGCCGAGCTTTTCGATGAACTCGAACGCGGCGTCGATCTTCGCCTGCGATGCGGCCTTGGGTTCCGCGCCGGCGGCGAGCCAGGGGCGATCGAACGTCCCGACACCGAAGACGTCCGACCCAGGCCAGTTAAAGGAGTGCCAAAGGCAGACAGCGATCCGAAGGTGGTCCTCCATTCGCTTCCCCATGACTTGGCGATCGGGCTCGTACGCCGCGTAGGCAAGTGGATCGGACGACTCCGGCCCGCCGTATCCGATTCGCCGCGACACCGCGGTGAAGAAGTCGCTGCTCATCGTGAATCCTCCCGTCGCTGGACGATTCTGCGCTCAAAAGGTGGCAGGATTGCTCGATCAAGCGCCGGAGAATCGCTGAGATCCTCGCCGAAGCACGGGGGCGGCTGCGCCGGTTGACCCCCGCCGAGGCCGCCGCCGCGATGCGCGAAGGCGCGACGCTCGTCGACACCCGTGACGGCGACCTTCGCTCGCGCGACGGTCACATCCCGGGCTCGGTGCACATCCCGCTCAGCGTTCTCGAGTGGCGGGTCGATCCGACCTCAGGGCACCAGAGCCCCGCGATCGCCGGACATGAAGACCGGCTCATCCTCATCTGCAATGAGGGCTATTCGTCGAGTCTCGCCGCTGTGCGGCTACACGACCTTGGCTTCGCGGAAACCACGGACGTCATCGGCGGTTTTGTCGCCTGGGCTGCGGCGGGACTTCCGGTCGAACGCTAGGTCGGTTCACCGGTTGTCGATTTCAGCCAGCCCTCGTTCGACGTGTCAGTAGAGCGGGGTTCGGCCGAGCGAGGATCCGGAACCCTGGCTCAAAAAATTCAGAGGAGAACCACGATGCCGCGATTCCTGATGTACGAGATCGACGCCAAAGCTGTGGCAGCCAACACCCCACCCGGCCCTGAGCTCATGGCTGAGATGGGAAAGCTTGTCGAGGAGACGACGAAAGCCGGCATCCTGCTCGCTACCGGAGGGCTCGGACCGAACAGCACCCACGTCCGCTCTTCTGGGACGAAGGTGTCCGTCACGGACGGTCCCTTCACCGAGACGAAGGAGCTGACCGGCGGATTCGCTCTGATCGAGGTGAAGACGCGCGACGAGGCGATCGAGTGGGCCAAGCGGTTCCGGAAGATCGTCGGGGACGGCGAGAGCGTGATCCAAGAGGTGTTCGGGGGGTAGTGCTTGAATCGGTCTCTGTGACAGTTGCCGATTCGCACCGCGCGATCGACGCGGTGTGGAGGATCGAGTCGCCGAGGCTCATTGCGGGCCTCACGCGGATCGTCCACGACGTCGGTCTCGCGGAAGATCTCGCACAGGACGCCCTCGTTGCCGCGCTCGAACAATGGCCGGAGTCAGGTGTCCCGGATAACCCGGGCGCCTGGCTCATGGCGACGGCGAAGCATCGGGCGATCGATCGCCTGCGTCGCAACGAGCGGCTCGAGCGCAAACAGGAACAGCTCGGACGCGAGCTCGAGCTCCAGCAGGAGATGGCCATGGCGGATCTCGGCACTCAAAGCGACGACGACGTGGGCGACGACCTCCTGCGTCTCATGTTCATTTCCTGCCATCCGATCCTCGCGCCCGAGGCGCGGGTCGCGCTCACTCTGCGCTTGCTCGCGAGCCTCACGACGGAGGAGATCGCACGGGCGTTCCTCGTACCCGTGGCAACAATCGCCCAGCGGATCGTTCGCGCGAAACGCACGCTCACCGAGGCGCGCGTTCCCTTCGAGGTGCCGTCAGGGGCTGAGCTCGACACCCGTTTGTCGTCGGTGCTCCAGGTCATCTACCTCGTTTTCAACGAGGGCTACGCGGCGACGGCCGGTGACGACCTGATGCGCGCGGGCCTGTGCGAGGACGCGCTTCGCCTTGGCCGAATCCTGGCCGGGCTCGCGCCAAAGGAGCCCGAGGTCCACGGCCTCGTAGCGCTGATGGAGATCCAGGCATCGCGATCGCGTGCTCGGGTCGGACCGTCCGGACAGATCGTGCTGCTGCTCGATCAGGACCGTGGCCGGTGGGACCCGCTGCACATCAGTCGTGGCCTCGCCGCGCTGGAGCGCGCGGAAAAGCTCGGCGGCGCTCTGGGGCCGTATACGTTGCAGGCCGAGATCGCCGCGTGTCATGCGCGGGCGCGGACGGCGGCGGACACCGATTGGGCGCGGATCGCCGCGCTCTACGACGCGCTTGCCCAGCTTGTGCCGTCGCCCGTCGTCGAGCTCAATCGCGCGGTGGCGGTCGGTATGGCGTTCGGTCCCGCGGCAGGCCTCGAGCTCGTCGAGGCGCTCGCGTCGGAGCCGCTGCTCAAGACGTACCACCTCCTGCCCAGCGCGCGCGGCGACCTGCTCGAAAAACTTGGGCGCCTCACCGAGGCGCGCGCGGAGTTCGAGCGTGCGGCGTCGCTCACGCAGAACGCCCGCGAGCGCGACCTGCTGCTGGAGCGCGCCGCCGCGTGCGCCCGAGCGGCTTCGTGAGACGTCCGGCCGTTTCCGGCGCGATCGCGCTCTTGCTCTCCGCGTGCGCCGTTTCGAGCGGCCGGCCAGCCGAATCGGTGTCGCCGTCGCCATCGGTCGTCGTTGCGACCGCCACGCCGTCTCCATTGCCGACGGCGACGCCACGGCCGGACCCGCCGGTCGCGGCCTCCGAGCCGGAAGCGCTCGCGTCACAGATGGTGTCGGCCGAGCGCGCCATTCGGGATTCGAGCGTCACCGGTGCCGATCTCGCGTGGTTCGGGCACCTGCAGCAGCTCACGTACCGAAAGCTCGCCGCTGTTCCCGCGTTGCGCGACGCGGTCCTCGCGGCGCTGCCCGCGGATCTGATGGCGGCCGCGACCGCGAATGCGGACGCGACGGCGGATCTGCGCGCGACGGTCGTACCCGGCCCCAATCTGCCTACGACGTGGCGCATCGTCGAACCGGCGCCGCTCGACGATCTCGCTCGCTACTACCGTGAAGCGGAGGCCGAATTCGGCGTTCCGTGGTCGTACCTTGCTGCGATCCACCTCGTGGAGACCCGCATGGGCCGGATCCGCGGGACCTCGACCGCCGGCGCGCAGGGGCCAATGCAGTTCATCCCCGCGACCTGGGCCAGATACGGCGAGGGCGATATCAACTCGAATCTCGATTCGATCCGCGCGGCCGCCCGTTATCTCCGCGCGAACGGCGCGCCCGCCAACATGGCAAACGCGCTGTTCCGGTACAACCAGTCGCAGCGCTACGTGCGAGCCGTCACGGCGTACGCCGAAGTGATGCGCGCCGATCCCGATGCATACCGCGGGTACTACGAGTGGCAGGTTTACTACCTGACCACGCGAGGCGACATCCTTCTGCCGGTCGGGTACGGTCCCTGATCGGTCGATCGCGCGCGACGCCGTTCGGTCTTGCCGCCGTGATCGTGGTCGGTCTCACTTGCTGCCTGGCGGCTGGACGTTGTCCCGCGACGGCCTCGTGCTGCACGCGAATCTTCCGCCTGATGCTCTGCCAGTAGCGAACGCGCTCAGGCGCGGTCGATGACGGCGATGCCCTCGATCTCGACGAGGAAGTCGGGGTCCGCGAGACTCGCGACGACGACGAACGTGCTCGACGGCGGCGGCTGTGCGATGTACCGTGCCCGGACTTCGCCGATCTTCGCGCGGTACTCGAGCTTCGTGGCGAAGACGGTGATCTTCACCAGGTCCGCGAGCGTCGCGCCCGCGGTGGCCAGCGTTTCTTTCAAGCTCTCGAACACCGCCACGATCTGCGCTTCGATATCGCCGTGACCGATCACATTGCCGGCCGCATCGCGGCCCGACACCGCACCCGCGAGATAGATGGTGTTGCCTGCGACGACGGCAGACGAGTACGCGGGCTTTCCGTCGACCCTCGCTTCTTTCCCGGATATGAGATGCCGGCTCTTCACTGGCCCCGAATCATAGAAAGCGGATCGATCAGCTCGCCATCCCGCCACACGCTCCAGTGGAGGTGCGGGCCGGTCGTGACGCCCGTCACTCCGACGTTGCCGATCTGGTCGCCGGCCCGAACCGTGTCCCCGGCCTTCACCGGCACGGTGAACACGTGGTTGTCGAGGTGCGCATACATGGAGACGAGCCCCGAAGCGTGCGCGATGACCACGACCTCGGCACCGTCGCCCATCGTGCCCGCGAAGACGACCGTGCCGGGGGCCGGCGCGAGTATGGGCATCCCCCACGCGGCGGCGATGTCCGTTCCCGTATGAAAGTGCGGGTAGTAGACGCCCGCGTAGGTGAGCGCCGGCTCGAACGCGAAGCGGGTCGGCCCGAAGTCCTGCGTGTCCTCCCCGAGGAGCGGAAGGCGCCAGGACGGCGCGGTCATCACGACCGCTCCGCCCACCACAAGGTCTCGCGCGGTCGCGACGTCGTTCGCGAGCTGCGAGTGGAGCGCCTGAACCGTCACGTCGTCCATGAGGTCGCTTCGAGACCGAAGCAAACCCCCTCGGACGCGCGGATCGAACACGGTGGCGAGCGCGGCCTTCGCCGCATCCTGACGTGCCAGGAGCGCGGCGAGGCGATCGTTCGCCGCTTGCCGCGTCATCGCGATCGAGGTCGCGTACTCGACAAGCTCGTCATACGTCGAGAACGTGCGTGGGTAGGAGCGAGCAAATGGCGCGGCGCGCGAGGGAGTCGCCGTCGTGACCACCGGTGGGGGCGCGGCCGTCGCCGCCGCGGAGCCGTCGCTCGACGCTTTCTGCGTCGTGAGGGTGGAGTCGGCGTACTCGACGAACGCGTCGAGTTGGGGGTAGGTCCGGGGGCCAGAGGGAGCGAGGGGTATGCCGCGCGGCGACGTCGGGCCGTCGTCGGCGGCGGCGGGCGCGCTCAAGCCCATGGCGCAGAGCGCCACGGCAATGGACACCCGGAGAGCGAAGGCTTTCTTCCTCATCGACAACCAGTGGTTGGGACCGCTCGGTCGAAGTACCGACCGCGGCGGGGTAGGGCTACCCCGTGTCTCGGGTAGTCCCGCCCTCATCCCTTCCCATCGGCATGGTCGTGTTGTCCGCTCGGTTAACCGTCGATTGGGTACCGCCCGCGCCAGAGGCCAATGGCTCGGTCGACCTGTGTGCGGTCGAGCGTGCCGAATGGTCCGGCTGGCCGCGCTCGCGAGAAACGGCTAATTGATTCGGATGATGTGCGTTGACCGAACAAGCCTTTTGAAACGACGGCGAAGGAAACACGATTGATCCTGTGGTCCCACCCTTGCTGCGCCTATGCGCGCCCGACGCGCGCGTCAAAAGGAGGCGATTCATGACATTTGATCCGATACGCGGCAAGACGATTCGCTGGACGTACGACGACGGGCCGATGGCAGGCAAGAGCTTCGAGCACACCTTCGGGAACGACGGCCAGGTGACCTGGCGCGAGGCCGGCGGCGACGAGAAGAGCGCGAGACCACCCGCGAACGGGAAGCGCAAGACCGGACAGCCCGCGACCGAGCCGAGGGCGCACTACGAGGTGGCGGCGGTCAACGATGACGTCTGCGCCGTTTCCTACCTGTCCAAATCCGGTTTCACACTCACGAGCGTGCTCGACTTCGCGTCGGGAACCGTCGTGAGCTTCGCGTCGAACGAGAAGGAGCTCATCCCGCAGCACGGAATGTTCGAGGTGGCCGAGCGCGTTTAGGCAGGACATGGAACTCGGGATCTACAGCTTCGGCGAGGCGACACCCGATCCCGAGACCGGTCGAACGATCAGCGCACATGAGCGCACCCGCCGGCTCCTCGACGAGATCGAGCTTGCGGACAAGGTGGGCCTCGACGTGTACGGCGTGGGAGAGCACCACCGTCGCGAGTTCGTCGTCTCGGCTCCCGCGGTCGTGCTCGCCGCAGCGGCCGCGCGCACGAAACGCATACGCCTGACGAGCGCGGTCAGCGTCATCAGCTCCGACGATCCGGTGCGGGTCTTTCAGAACTTCGCGACGCTCGACCTCATCTCGGATGGGCGCGCGGAGATCATGGCGGGTCGCGGATCGTTCACGGAATCATTCCCTTTGTTCGGATACGACCTCGCCGATTACGACGATCTCTTCGAGGAGAAGCTCGGTCTTCTTCTGAAGATCCGCGAAAGCGAGCGCGTCACGTGGCGCGGGAGGCATCGCGCGCCAGTCGAGGATCTGCCGGTGTTTCCGCGCCCGCTTCAGGACCCCCTGCCGGTGTGGATCGCGGTGGGCGGCCATCCGGAATCGGTGGTCCGTGCGGGCAGGCTCGGCCTGCCGCTCGCCCTGGCCATCATCGGCGGCGAGCCGCGGCGCTTCGTGCCGCTCATCGATCTGTACCGACAGGCCGGCCGCCGGTCCGGC
>Ga0207646_10008083_pt1 | contig 10604 bp, 8 predicted proteins | sample KBSK5502metaG_FD_184343 | JGI IMG/M metagenome (GOLD analysis project Ga0207646, IMG submission 184343) | Corn, switchgrass and miscanthus rhizosphere microbial communities from Kellogg Biological Station, Michigan, USA - KBS K5-50-2 metaG... | ecosystem: Host-associated > Plants > Roots >...
CGCTCGGAACTGGGGTGTCGACGCTGACCCGCCTCGCGCTCGACTACGGGGCCGGCAGCTAGCGACACGCGCTGAGCCGGGTCTCGCCCAGTCTTGGGACGCACGCAGTGTGCCAGCGGCTAGGATGCGGCCGTGACGCCCCTGGTCATCGCCACCGCGGCCGTCTTCGCGGTGATCGGCGCGATTGCGGAGCGCGTCGCATCCTTTTGGCCCGCCGACGAAGCTCGGCGGGAGCCGCCCGGAGCACGCACTGTCGCAGTGGCGGTGCTTGCTGGCCTCGGCGCTGGCGCCGTCGCCTGGCGCTCGACACTGCCGCTCTGGGTCACCCTCGCCTACCTGGCCTTCCTGGCTCCGATGGTCTTTCTGGCCGCGACCGACCTCGAGCAGCGTCGCCTCCCACACGTACTGCTCGACCCGGTGATCCTGGCCTCGCTCCTGTTCGTGCCCTTCAACCCGGCGGTCAAACCCTTGGACGCCATCATCGGTGCCGCCGTCGCCCTCGTCTTCCTGGGGATGACGGGGCTGATCATTCGCGGCGGCGTCGCAATGGGCGACCTGTACCTGATCGTGCCCATCGGTCTGGTCCTGGGCTGGCCTGCCATCTTCACGGCGATCTTCCTGGGTGCCCTCCTCTCTGCCGTGGTGGGGATTGCCCTGCTCGTCACGCGACGCGCCGGGATGCGCAGCTACATCCCGTTCGGACCGTTTCTCGTGGCCGGACTGGTCTTGGCCCTCATCTTGGATCCCGCGCTCCTCGGACCGCTGGCTGTGATCGCGACCTGAGCTCAGGCCGCTGCGGTTAGGGGGCTTGAAGAGGGGTTGTATGCTGACGCCTCCGCCGCATGCCCGAGCGGCTCCGTCGAGTCTCCGCTCGCTGCCCACGGTGCCAGGACAGTCGGACAGACAGTCATTGCACACCGGTCGGAAATCCAAGGAGGCGCATGTCGACCGTTCGGCGCCGCGTGGTCCTGGCGCTCGCGCTCCTGCTCGCTGTCGTACTGCTTCCGAGGGGAGCTGGCTCGGTACAGGCCGGCGATCCGAACGTCAACGGCGCGATCGCCCAGCAGCAGCAGATGCAGGCGGAGCTCAGCCGCCAGCGCCAGCAGCTCGCGTCGCTCCTCGCCGACCAGGCCAGCCTGGGCGCCAGCCTGCAACAGCTCCGCGGCGACCTCGACGCGGTGGGCGTGGCGATCACCGACGCGGAGGCTCAACTCCAGTTCCTGAGCGATCAGCTCGCGCAGTCGAAAGCGGAACTGGCGGCAGATAAGGCGCAACTGGTCAACCTGTCGCGCGACCTTGCCACGGTCGCCACCCAGATCGACCAGAACCGCGAGACTCTCGCGTCGCGCGAATCACTCCTGCAGGACCATCTGCGGCTGGCCTACGCCCAGAGCCAGGTCTCGATCCTCGAGGTGATCCTCTCCTCCCAATCGTTCGCGGACGCGGCACGCGAGATGGGCGACCTGCTGGCGCTGAGCGACGCCGACCGCGCCCTCGCCGACGAGATCCGCGTGACTCGGGAACAGCTCGCGGTGCGGCAGGCGACGCTGCGCGACGGTCGCGCGATCTTTACGGCGCTGGCGCAGGAGGCAGACGCCCGGGCGCGGGACCTCGCCGTGCAGCAGGCGCAGCTCGACGCCGCTCGCGCCGCGCTGGCGGAGAAAGAAGCCAAGCTACGGACCCTCCAGGCGGAGCAGCAGGCCCAGCTGGCCGTGGCGGCGCGGGACGCGGAGGCCTATCGGGCCAAGATCGCCGCCCAGGAGGCTGCGCTGGCCGGCCAGGCGGAACTGGTCGCCCGGCTGAAGCAACAGGCCCTTTCACTCGATATCGCGTATCACGGCCGATTCCAGTGGCCGCTGATCGGGGACTTCGTGGTGACTCAGGAGTTCGGGCCGACGATCTATGAGACCTTCCACACTGGCATCGACATCGCCTACTACCACCCCGTATGCGGCGGCAAGATTTACGCCGCTGCGGATGGCGTGGTGCTCGCGGATGGCCGCCCAAAGTTGGAATGGGGCGACACGGCGATCGGCGTCATCATCGGGCACAGCCAGCGCCTGCAGACGTGGTACTGGCACCTTGCCACCGAGGTGGTGTCGGTGGGCCAGCAGGTTCACGCCGGCGACCTGATCGGCTACGAGGGCGCCACCGGATGGGCCAGTGGCTGCCACCTGCACTTCCAGGTCATGTTCGACGACCAGCCGGTGAACCCCCGCCTCTACCTTCCCTGACCAATCCGGCGGCGCGCACGGCGCCGCCCAGCCTCATTCGACCCCTGGCATCGCCCCTGCTACCGTAGCGCGCGATGCATCCAGCCATGCAGCGGCGGCGCCATCGGCTCATGATCCGCCGCACCACCAGTCGGAGTGGTCGGCGCAAGGGCGTCACCACGGTCCTGCTCGCGATCGTCATCTTCGTCGTGGCGCTCATCGGCGGCTCGGTGCTGGGCACCGGCGGCGCAATGTTCGCGGCCTACAACTACTTCGCGTCAGACCTGCCGGCTCCCAACATCCTGGACGACATCCAGCTCCCGCAGTCGACGCTGGTCTACGACCGGACCGGGGAGACCTTGCTCGCGCGCTTCGAATGCCAGAACCGCGAGTCGGTGGCATTCAAGGATGTCCCGACGTGGATCGTGGACGCCACGGTGGCCACCGAGGACAAGACCTTCTGGTCGAACAGCGGGGTCGACGTCAACGCCACCCTTCGCGCCTTCCTCGCCAACGCGGCCGCTGGGCACATCGTCCAGGGCGCATCGACGATCACGCAGCAGGTGATCAAGTACGCGGGATCCATCAAGGAGGCGCAGGCAAAGGCTTCCCCTGCGAGCCCGTTACCGAGTCCTCAGGCGCAGGCGGAGGCGCAAGCCCAGGCGCAGGCGAAGACGGACGCCGACGTCTGCAAGCCACCGGAACTGACCTTCCTCTCCGGTCGCGGATACGTCGACAAGATCAAGGAGAACATCCTTGCCCTGCAGGTCACAGCCGCATACCCGGGCCAGGCGGGGAAGGAGAAGATCCTCGAGACCTATCTGAACCTGATCTTCTACGGAAACGGGTCGTACGGCATCAAGGCGGCGGCGGCCAACTACTTCGGCATCACCGATCTGCAGAAGCTGACACTCGCCCAGGCCGCGTTCCTGGCGGGCATTCCACAGCAGCCGACGACGTACGACCCGTACCAGAACCCAAAGGGAGCGGCACCGGTGATCGTGCGCCGCAACCAGGTACTGGACGCCATGCTGGCCAACGGCTACATCACGAAGGCGGAGCACGACAAGGCAGTCGACACGACCTGGAAGCAGATGCACCCGTCACGGGTGACGAGCATCCTCAAGGAGCCGCAGTTCAGCTTCCGCGTCGAGGGAGAGGCAGAGCAGATCCTGGCGCAGCTCGGCTACAAGAACCCCGCCCAGGAGTTCCGGACAGGTGGGTTCCGGGTGATCACCACCCTCGACTACGGCCTACAGCAGACCGCCAAGGCCGAGGTGGCCAAGTGGGTCAGCGCGCTCCAGAGCAAAAACGTGCACAACGCGGCCATGGTGGCCATCGACTCCGCGACCGGCGAGATCATCGCCTACGTCGGCAGCGTCGACTACTACAACCGCAAGGACCCGCGGGTGCAGGGCCAGTTCGACGTCGCCGGGCTGGGCCGGCGCCAGATCGGATCGGCCTTCAAGCCCGTCACCTACACGTCGGCATTCCAGGCCCGTAAGGCGACGGTGGCCACCATGCTGGTGGATGCGACCACCAACTTCGGCGCAGGCTACATCCCGCAGAACGCAGACCTGAACCAACACGGCCCGCTGCTGGCGATGGACGCGCTGCGCTACTCGCTCAACGTCCCGTCGGTCCAGGTCCAGTACCTGGTCACGCCGGATACCACCGCCCGCTTCGCGCAGACCCTGGGCCTCGCCACGCATGACTACCTGATGGGCCAGGACCCCGGCCTGACACTTGCCCTGGGCTCCGTGCCGGTCAACCTGACGCAGGCCACCCAGGCATACGAGATGTTCGCGGGCCAGGGCACCATCCATCCCGCGACCACCATCCGCGAGATCCGTGACCGTAACGGCCGCCTGATCTACTCGCTCGACGACAACGGGCCAAAGCCGCTCAAGCCCGTCACTCCCGCGGAGGCGTACCTCACTCACTGGATTCTGGAGAGCAACACGGATCCGTCCCGCAACATCTACTGGGGCCCGACCGCCGAGCTCACCGATCAGCTGAACGGGGGTGGGACCCGCCGCCACGCCGGGGTCAAGACAGGGACGACCAACAACTTCAAGGACGTCACCACCTTCGGCTACTTGCCGGGCAGCATCGTGACCGGGGTCTGGATGGGGAACAACAACCAGGAGCCGATGGCGGACAATCTCTTCGCCGCCACCGGCCCGCTCTACCTGTGGCACGAGTTCATGAACCTGGCCATCAACAAGCCGTGGGACTGGAACGGCAAGAAGATCGTGCCGCAGACCGACTTCCCACAGCCGTCGGGCGTGACGATGGGGACGGTGTGCCGCTGGACCGGCTTCGCACCCAGCTCGACGTGCGGACGCACGGTCACCGTCCCGTTCCTGGACGGGACCCAGCCGGGCACGGACACCTCGTGGAACAACGGCTGCCTGGACCTGGTCAGGTTCGTCCAGACCCAAGGACGTCCCGACACCTGGGCCTCGGCGGCCAAGACCTTCGAGGACCGCGTCGTCAACCGCCAGTGGGGCGGCAGTGGCAACTTCACCGGTGCCAACGTGGACCCGTCGAAGGTGAAGTTCCCGATCGCACCGATACCCGGTGAGCGCGGCTTCCCGGCGCTGTGCGGGACCAAAGTCGCGACGCCGACGCCCTCGGCCACGCCGAATCCCAAGGGGTCGCGCACGCCACGACCGTCGGGATCCATCGGCTTCTGCTTCCTTCCGCCCAAGAAAGACAGCTGCACACCGCAGCCCAGCCAGACCGCCGCGGAGCCGGCCGGACCGGGCAGCAGCCTTCCGCTCGTGGTATTTGCGATCCCGGCCATGGCCGGCGCCGTCCCCTATCTGCGCAGGTACCTGGCCCGGCTCCGTCGACGCTGAGGCGGAGGACGCCAGGCGCGGCCGTAGAATCGGCGGGTGCCGTCGGTCCTGACGCTCATCCTCGCAGGGGGTGAGGGCGAGCGCCTCTCTATCCTGTCCCAGGTGCGGGCGAAGCCCGGAGTGCCGTTCGGCGGCAAGTACCGGATCATCGACTTCGCCCTGAGCAACGCGGTGAACTCCGGGCTCAACGACATCGCCGTGCTCACGCAGTACGCGCCGCGCTCGCTGATGGACCACATCGGCCTCGGAAGACCCTGGGACCTGGACCGGTCGCGCGGCGGCGTCAGCCTGTTGCAGCCCTATCTGGGCCGCGGCCGTGCCCGCGAGTGGTACCGGGGCACGGCCGACGCGGTCCTGCAGAACCTCGACTTCGTCACTGACCGCTCGCCGGAGGCGATCCTGATTCTCGCCGGCGACCACGTCTACAAGATGGACTACCGGCCGTTTCTCGACCTCCATCGGTCCAAGGCGGCAGACGTCACCGTCGCGATCCGGACAGTCCCCATCGAGGAGGCGCATCGGTTCGGGATCCTCGACGTCGACGCGGATGGGCGCGTAAATGCCTTCATCGAGAAGCCTCCCAATCCACCATCGAACCTTGTGAGCATGGGCGTGTACGTCTTCTCTCTGCCTGCGCTGGTGCAGGCGCTGACCCCGGAGCGGATCGACTTTGGCCGCGACGTGCTGCCCGCCATGGTCAACGCCGGTCGTCCGGTCTACGCCTATGAGTACGGCGGCTACTGGGAGGATGTCGGCACGGTGGAGAGCTACTGGCGGGCGAACCTCGACCTGCTCTCCGACCAGCCCGGCATCAACCTCTATGACCGCCCCTGGCTCATCTACACCAAGAGCGAGGAGCGCGCACCGGCGCTCATCGGCCCGGACGCCTCTGTCGAGCGCAGCATGATCAGCCACGGATGCGTGATCCATGGCACGGTCGTGCACAGCGTGCTGTCACCGGGCGTCACCGTCGAGCACGGGGCCACCGTGCGCGACTCGATCGTCATGTTCGACACGGTCGTGCGCGAGCGCGCGGTGCTCGACCGCGCGATCGTCGACAAGGACTGCGAGATCGGGCCGGGCGCGACTGTGGGATTCGGCGACGACCTGCGGCCGAATCGTCGCGAGCCGGAGCGCCTGTATTCGGGCCTGACGCTGGTCGGCAAGCGGGCCCAGGTGCCGGCCGGCGTGCAGATCGGCCGCAACTGCCGGATCGATCCGGGCGTTCGTCGCGAGGACTTCCGCCGCAAGCGGCTGGTCCGATCGGGCGAGACCGTCACCCGCGGTCGGGACGTGCCGGCGACGCCGAGCTCGTGAAGGAGGTTGGCCCGCCGCCGATCGACGAGTGGCTCGCCGCGCTCAGGGTCGAGGTGGTCGGAGCCTCGGGCGCACCGGGTCGGGAGGCGATCAGCCGGGATGTCGTGCTCGACGGCGAGCGACGCTTCGACCTGCGGGTGACGATCGCCTGGGTGTCCGGGATCGGGCTCTCGCTGTGGGCCTACTACGGACTCGAGGCGATGGAGGTTCCAAAGCGCGTCCTCCATCGCATGCTGCGGGCGAATTTCGACTACCCGTTCGTGAAGTTCGCCATGACGGAAGACGACAGACCGATGCTGGTTACCGAGCTCCCGGCGCCGGCGGTGACGCGCGACGAGCTGGCGCGCGCCCTGGTGCGGCTGACGGTGGTAGCCGATCGGCTGCTCGAAGAGACCGCCTCGGCGGTCGCGGACCGGGCAGTCCTCCCCGACTGGAGCGAGCGCGCGCCGCGCAATCCGGAGCTGCTGGCGGCGCATCGAGCCGAGATCGAGGGCGAGATGCCGGTCTGGCAGCCGCCGCCTGCGAAGGGCTCTCGGCGCACGCTGCTCGCCTGGCTGCGCGGCGGTGCCCGGTGAGCGTGGAGGGCTCGCCGCGGCGGTCTCGCATGGGCAGGATCGGCGGGGTTGCATGTGCCGTCGCCGTCATGGCGGTGGTGACCGCTACGGCGCCCGCTCGCGCGACATCACCGTACGAACTGCGGACCGATGCGGTCTATCGCCTTGACCCGGCAGCCAACGAGGTGGTCATCACCATCGGCGTTACCTTCACCAACACGAGCCCTGATCTGGCCGGGAGCTTCAGTAGCTTCGGAAACGTTCCGCTCTCCCTTCAGGCGGGCGCGAGCAGCGTCACGGCCGGAGACCGCAAGGGTTCACTCCGGGTCACGCTTGCGCGCCAGCCGTCGCGGACCATTGCTACCGTTGCGCTTCGGACAGCCCTCCGCTATCGGCAGTCCGCCGCCTTTACCGTGACCTACCGCCTTGCGGACGCAGCGAATCCGCAGGTCAGAGTCCGGCCCTCGTCGTTGATGCTCCCTGTCTGGGGCTTTGGCACGATCTCGACCGTCACGGTGCGCCTGCCAGTCGCATACACGGCTCGCGTCTTAGGGGGCGCCCTTACCTCGACCACGCAGCAGGATCAGGTCGTCCTCAGCAGCGGCCCGATCCGGGACCCGCCGCACTGGTCGGTGCTGCTGGTCGCCGCAAGACCCACCGAGTACGCCGCCGTCAATCGCCGGGTGCCGCTCAGCGGCGGAACCGTGGACCTATGGGTCCGCTCCTTCGACGACGACCGAGCCTGGGGTGCGGCGACGCTGGACCTTGCCGCTCGAGCCCTCCCAGCCCTGCAGAGCGCGGTCGGCCTGCCGTACACCGGCGTGGGCCCTCTCTTCATCACCGAGTCGTTGCCGTCGGGGATCGGCCCGCTGGCCGAGCCGGTGAGCGGCGCGCAGGACATCGCGGTCGCCTTCGACGCGACGCCGTTCACGGTCCTGCATCAGCTCGCCCACCTCTGGATCGGTACGGACTTCGCCTCTGAGCGCTGGATCCGTGAGGGGCTCGCGTCGCACCTGGCCGGGATCGCCGCTCGCCAGCTCGAGATTCCCGTCGCGGGACGAGCGACGGCCGTTGCCATCGACTCGGATCCCGCAGCGATTCCACTCGCCACCTGGAGCCCGGCTGGCAATACCGGGGGGAGCTCTCTCGCGACGGACGCTTGGGCCTATGCCGCCTCGTGGGCGTTCATAGATTCCCTGGCTAGGTCCCTTGGTGAGGATCGGCTCAAGCTGCTCGTGCAGCGTGTGGCGCAGGGTGTCTCGGCGTACGACACGGCACCAGGGGGTAGCCCCGCCTCGGCTGCGGCGACCGCACAGCCGATCGACGCACGCCAGCTCCTCGACCAGATCGAGGAAGTCGTCGCGAGACCTGAGGGCGGATCGGACGGTGACCAGGCGACCAGCCGTCTCGTCGAAGCTGCATTCCGCGCCCGAGTGTGGCCCCAAGAGGTACGTCCGCTCATGGACCTGCGCGATCGGGCACGCGCGGCGTACGGCGCGCTCCTCGCGGCCGCGGGCGATTGGGGGTCCCCCGATACGATCCGGCAGGCCATGGAAACGTGGCGTTTCGAGCAGGGGCTGCCCTTGATGGACCAAGCGCGACGCTGGCTCATCGATCGAGACAGCTTCCTGGACGCCGCTCGTCAATCCGGCCTCTCCACGCCGGACCGCCTCGTGATGGTGTGGCGCACGGACGGCGGCGGGGACTTGTCACGCCGCGAGCTCGACGCCGAAGCGGCCTTTCTCCAGGCGTACCGCGCAGCCGGGAATCGGATCGACGGCTTGAATCCCGTCGAGCGTCTCGGCGTGCTGGGCGGTCCGGAGCCGCGCGCGGTGCTGGCGAGCGCAGCCGGGCTGTACGCCGGTGGCGACCTCGATGGGGCGGCGGCCGCCATCGATCGCGCCATAGCCCTCGACGCCGGTGCGCAAGGAGCCGGTGTGGTGCGCCTGGCCGCCGGGGCCGCGGCTCTTGCAGTTGTTGCCGCGGTGTTCCTGCTGGGACTTCGTCGCCTGCGCCGGTCGTTCGCGTCAATCGCCCGCTCATAGACCCGGTCCGCCTGCGGCCCCGCGCAGAAACCCACTGCTACACTGCCGGGCCATGACCTCCGACGCCGTCTCCGCGGAGCGCCGCCCGAGCACGCCGCCATTCGAGCCGGCGGACGACGTCCTGTCGGGTGAGACGGCTGACGTCTACTTCGAGCGCGCGCGTCGGATCCTGGCGACGGAAGGCCTCGATCCGGTCGTGACCATGGAGGTCTTCTGCCGCGCCGACGCGATCCTGTGCGGCGCAGAAGAGGCCATCGCCTACCTTCGGGAGATCCTCGGCAACGCCAAGCGCCTGGAACCGGCCCCGGTCGTCGAATCGCTCCACGACGGCGACTCCATCACCTCGAAGGAGGTGGTGATGCGCATCAACGCGCGCTATTCGGCGTTCGGGCTGTATGAGACGGCCATCCTGGGGATTCTCTCGCAGTCGACCGGCTGGGCGACCGCCGCTCGGCGGATCGTGGATGCCGCCGCGCCGGTTCCCGTGATCGGCTTCGGTGCGCGCCACGTGCACCCGTCCATCGCTGATCAGATGGACTACGCCAGTGTGGTCGGGGGGTGCATCGGCGCCTCGACTCCCGCGGGCGCTCGGCTGGCAGGCCTCGCCCCGACCGGCACCATGCCGCATGCCATGGTCCTCATCTTCGGTGACACGGTCCGCGCGATGGAGGCCTTCGACCGCGACGTCGAGCCGGACGTCCCGCGCATTGCGCTGGTCGACACCTTCAAGGACGAGGCGGAGGAGTCGCTGCTGGTGGCCGACGCGCTCGGCGAGCGCCTGTGGGGCGTCAGGCTGGATACGCCATCGGAGCGCGGGCGCGTCACCGCCGACCTGGTCAAGGAGGTCCGGGCCCGCCTCGACCTCGCCGGCCACGAGCACGTGCGCATCGTCGTCTCGGGCGGCATCGACGTCGATCGCATCGCTTACTTCAAGGAGGCTGGAGCGCCCGTCGACTCGTTTGCCGTGGGATCGGCGATCAGCGACGCGAGCCCCATCGACTTCACCGGCGACCTGAAGGAGATCGAGGGCAGGCCCATCGCGAAACGTGGTCGGATCCCGGGCCGGACTGAGAATCCGCGTCTCGAGCGGATCGAGCTCATCCCGTAGCGTCCATGGCTTCCCATGCAGGCGACCCCGGCGATGTCGGGGAGCGCGACACCGCCTACGAGCTCTTCCGGCGAGGCTCCAGACTCCTGGCGGAGCGCCACCCGGGCGCTGCAGCCGTCGTGCTGGAACGAGCCAGCAGTCTCGAGCCGGGAAAGGCCTCGATTCTCGAGGCGCTTGGTCAGGCCTACTTCAACCAGGGCGCGCACGCCCTCGCGGCAGACCGCTTCAGGGAGATCGTCGATCGCGACCCGCTGGCCGACTACGCGCACTTCGGGCTGGGGCTCTCGGAGGCGCGGCTCGGGCATCGGCGCCTGGCGCGGCGTCACCTGCGCATGGCGGTTCGCCTCAAGCCAGACTGCGAGGACTACCGTCGCGCGCTCGAACGCTTCGAGGCTGAGGCTGCCTGACGGCGTCGGCCTCGTAGGCGCAATCCGCGCGCCATTGCCCGTGCACGCGCTCACGAACTGGGTAGGAGAGGGTCAGATCCTGCGCAGGAGCCGGAA
>Ga0207646_10008084_pt1 | contig 10602 bp, 8 predicted proteins | sample KBSK5502metaG_FD_184343 | JGI IMG/M metagenome (GOLD analysis project Ga0207646, IMG submission 184343) | Corn, switchgrass and miscanthus rhizosphere microbial communities from Kellogg Biological Station, Michigan, USA - KBS K5-50-2 metaG... | ecosystem: Host-associated > Plants > Roots >...
TTTCGCTCACCCCACCCGGACATCGCGATGACGGGATGGTGATGTATTGATGGTATGGCCGCATTGAGCTTCAAGGTCCTGGTCGTCGATGACGAGGCGCACATCCTCGAGCTGGCTCGGCTGTACCTGTCGCGCGAGGGGTACGACGTCGAGGGAGTGGGGGATGGGACGCAGGCGATGGCACGCTTCGGCCAGGTCAAGCCCGACCTCGTGATCCTCGACATCATGCTGCCCGGCACCGACGGGCTCACCCTCTGCAAGGAGATCCGAAAGCAGAGCCAGGTTCCGATCATCATGTTGACCGCCCGCGACGAGGTCACCGACAAGGTCGTCGGGCTGGAGGTCGGCGCGGACGATTACCTGACCAAACCGTTTCATCCCCAGGAGCTGGTGGCCCGGGCCAAGGCGCTGTTGCGGAGGGCTCGCCTGGAGCCGGATCAGCCCAAGCTGATCAGGGCGGGCAAGCTCGAAGTGGACCTCGAGCGCCACGAAGTGCGTCAGGGCGCCGCGCGAGTCCAGCTTCGTCCGAAGGAGTTCGACCTCCTGGCGCTGCTGGCACGCCACCCCGGCCGGGTGTTTCAGCGCAGCGAGCTGCTGGACTTGGTGTGGGGCTACGACTTCCCGGGTTACACGCGGACGGTGGACGTCCACGTGCAGCAGGTCCGCGAGAAGCTCGCGGCCGCGAGGATCTCGGACCCGAGCATCCAGACGGTGTGGGGCGTCGGCTACCGGCTGGAGCTGGCGGCGAGCTGAGCCTCAGACTCCGGCTACTCGCGGCGGCTGCCGGCATCGTGGCCGTCAGCCTGCTCTTGAGCGGGGCTCTTACCTGGGTCCTCGTGCGCAACCTCGAGCTCCAGAGCGCGCAGGACCAGCTCGACCGATCGATCGTCGGTGAACGTGCCCTCGTCATGCACGACCAGTGCCTCGTGCGCACGGGAGGCGCGTCCAATGCAGGGCCCGCGACATGCCGTTTGGACGATGCTCAGGACTACAAAACGCGCCTTTCGCTGGCTGCCTCTCAGCTCGGCACGGACCGGCTTCTGCTGCTCACCAGCCAGTTCCGAGTCGCGTTCGACAGCGCCAACCCAGACCCCATCGGACAGATCTCGATCTCGGCCTCGAGACGTGTCAATGGAGTCGCGGAAGCGCGGATAAATCTCGACGGCCAGACATACCTCGTGTCCGCCATAGCCATCGCGCCCGCGCGCGACCCGTTGGCCGCCGCGTATGTCGTGCTGGCGGCGCCGCAGGGAGCATTCGCCGCAGCGGCCGCCAACGAGCTCGTGCCGCGCTTGCTGCTTGCGGGCGGGGCAGCGTTGGTCCTCGCGATGCTTCTCGTGCTGCTGGTGAGCCGATCTTTGACCCGGCCTCTCGGGCAGCTCGCCGGTGCCGCCGAGGACATCGCGGCCGGCCACTATTCACGGCGCGTTGGAATCCGTGGCTCCGACGAGATCGGCACCCTGGGGACCGCGTTCGATCGCATGGCCGAAGCGGTGGAGCGGGCGCGCAAGGTGCAGCGAGAATTCCTGGCCAACGTCTCGCATGAGCTGAAGACGCCGCTCACGAGCCTCATCGGATTCAGCCAGGCGCTCGTCGACGGAAGCCTCGTCACGGACCTCGAGCGCTCGCGGGCCGCGACTGTGGTGCACGAAGAGTCTGAGCGCGTGCTGCGGATGGCCCAGGAGCTGCTCGACCTGGCTCGAGTCGAGGCGGGATCGATATCCATCCACATCACCACGGTCGATCTGCGCGGTCAGCTTGAACAGGAGATTGGGATCGTGCGACCGCGCGCCGACGCTCGCGAGCTCGTGCTCGAGCTCGATGTGCCCGCCGACATCCCTCCGGTTGCCGCCGACCCCGAGCGACTGCACCAGGTCCTCGACAACCTCATGGACAACGCGGTGAAGTACGCGCCGTCAGGTTCGAAGATCTCGGCGAGCGCACGCTTCGACGGCGGCTCCGTCGAGGCGGTCGTGTCCAACCCGGCCGGGCCGCACAGCCCGGACCCGGAGCGCATCTTCGAGCGCTTCTATCGCGCGGATCCAGCTCGGTCGGCGGCGGCAGGTGGCGTCGGTCTGGGTCTGGCGATCTCGCGTGAGCTGGCGATGGCGATGGGGGGGAGGCTGTGGGCGGACATCGACTCCGGCAACCTTCGCGTGCACCTTACGCTGCCGGCTGCGAAGGGTGTCCAGACGCAACTTCAGCCGGCCTCCGCAGCCCTCACAAACGCCCATTGACAAGTCCTTATGGAGTGATTAATTTCAGCCCAACTTAAGCAGCCAGTTATTGCGTAATGGAGGTGGCCATGCGGCGTAACCTCGCGCGAACCCTGGTGGTGACAGTGACCGTCGCGGTTCTGGGAATCCTCGCCAACGCTCCATCGGCGCTCGCATACGGCAGCAACACCCAGTGGCAGGTTGGATTCTCCGGGACCTGCAGCAGCCAATCATCGTGCCCGTTCGGTCCCGCTCCCCAAATCGGCGCCAGCGGTTTCTGGGGATGGTGCGCGTTCGGTGCCAGCTTGCCGGATGGTATGAGTGGGACGGCCGCGGACTGTCAACTCACGACATACGGTGGGCCAGGCAGCACTCTGCACGTCACTTACGACATCACGCACTGGTTCATCGCCACAGGAAGTTCTTTCCTCCCACCCGGAGTGCCGGGTTTCTTTGTTACACCCGGAGCCGGAACGCTTGAGATCACAGGTCCGGGCCCCGTTCCACCATTCGTGCCTAAAGGCGTCCCCTTCCCGATTCCCAATCCGTGCCCCACGTTCATCTGCGACTTGGGAATCCCAGCCGCTGCAGGTCACTTCTCGTTTCACCCTTCGCCCGGAGTGGAGTTGAACATCCAGGTCACGAAGCTTCCGTAGAGTCTCGTCAACGCGGTCGGGGACGGTGTGAGCCGTCCCCGACGATCTACCGCTCGGGGCAGGTGAAGAGCTGGCCGTTGGCGCCGCTGAAGGCCTCTGCAGCGTAGTAACTAGCGGCTATTAAAGGTTGGTTGACAGATCCCTTATCGAGTGATTGATTTCAGCCTGACTTAAGCAGCGGTTTACGTCTGGGAGGAAAGGCCATGTTGCGAAAGTTCGCACGAACGATGCAGGTCCTCCGGAGGGGGCTAATTGTCACGATCGCAGCAATACTTTTCTTGGTGTCTGGTGCACCGGCCAGTGCGGACGGGGCGTTCACAACCACCACCCACACCAGCAATTTGTTCCTGATCGCAACAGCTCCGCCAGCCTTGCCAGCTGGCTGTCCAATACAGCTGCCCTTCGCTGCCGTCTCAAACTCGGGGAACGGCGTCATGCACTTCAATGCCAACAGCACAGGCGACTGGTTCACGATGACGTTCGAAGGGGACGCCACCATTCACCCAGTCACTTTTGGCTCGAGCGGCCCGGTTCTGGGTGCTCCGACGTTCAGCGGCCATATTCAGGTCTGGGCTGGGGGCGCCGGTAACCTCCAGAACAGTGTCTTTCACGTCACGGCCAACTTTCAGGGCACCAGCCTGGCCAACTCCGCGCTGACGCTCGACCTACACGCGAACTTTGGGGCCACGTCCAACGCCAACGGCTCGATAACGGCCACACCAACGAACGTAACCTGCAGCTAGCGCTCAGTGAAGTGCGTTCCGGTCGGGGACGGTGCGTGAGCCGTCCCCGATGCTTATTGCTCGGGGCGGGAGAAACGTCGGGCGTTGCCCATGTTCGGCCACACGTAGGCCTGGACATTCGCGAGCGCCTGGCGAAGATGGTTGCCGTCGTGGTGGACCCACTCATGCAGCAGGTCGTCGACCGTGAGGCGGCCGACGTCGGGGTGCAGGCCGCCACGCTGTAACTGCTCGGAGCGCAGTGACCGAATCAGCTTCAGGCTCTGACCGCGCACCTCGAGGATTTCCTGAGCCAGCGCTTTCGGGTCACGCGCGCAGTCGTTGCGTTCTTTCTGGATGGCATCGCGATCGTAGGCAGGTAGGTCGGGCTCATCGCCGCCGAGGATGACTCGGATTCTGCCCGCGAATCCGTTCTTCTCGGTCACGACCACGTGCCCGACGACTTCGTTCGCACACCACTCGCCCGGCGCCGGATGCCACGAGGCGACGCCAGGCGGGAGCGCGTTGAGCGTAGATGCGAACGCCTGGCCCGACGACTCCAGCAGGCTCGCGACCTCGCCGGGGCTCATTGCGTGGCGGGGACGACCAGAGTCACGGGGTTCTCGATCAGCCGCTTGACCTCGGCCATGAATTGAGCCGCTGTCGCGCCGTAGAACACGCGGTGGTCGACCGACAGGGTCATACGCATCACCTTGCCTGGGACGATGCGGCCCGCATCGACGACCGCAACGTCTTTGATCGCGCCGACCGCGAGGATCGCTGCCTCGGGCGGATTGATGATGGCGGTGAACTCGTCGACACCGTACATGCCGAGGTTCGAGATCGAGAAGGTCGCGCCCGAGAGGTCGCCCTCCGCCGGGCGGCCAGAACGCGCGCGCTCGATGACCTGGCGCGATTCGATGGAGATCTGGATCAGGTCTTTCAGATCCGCGTCGTGCACGACGGGGACAAGAAGGCCCATGCCCTGCGATGGAGCGACCGCGAGCCCGATGCTGATGCGCCGCTTGCGCTGAAACTTGCCGTCGATCCAGGACGAGTTGACCTCAGGGAACTTCCGCAGAGCCAGGGCGCTGGCGCGGACGAGGAAGTCCGTCATCGTCACCTTCTCGGCACCTGGCACGGAATCCTTCAGCTGCTGCCGCATGCTGACCGCCAGGTCGACGCGGGCCTCGACCGTGACCGTGAACTCGGGGATGGTCGACTTCGCCTCGGCCATCCGGCGTGCGATGGTCGCTTGCATCCGGTTGGGTTCGATGATCTCGACTTCGGGTCCAGAGGCGCGAGCCGGAGTGGGGGAGGGCGCTCGCACTGGGGCCGCCTTGCCCGCAGCCGCAGCTTCCACGTCCTCTTTGACGATCCGGCCCTCCGGTCCCGTTCCCTGGATGTTGGCGAGGTTCACGCCGAGCTCTGCCGCCAGCCGCCGGGCGAGAGGCGACGCCCTCACCTCGACCGTGGCTGCGCCGTCGCTGCCATTGGTCGCACTGGTTGGTTCGGGGGCAGGCTTTGGAGTTGGGGGTGGGGGAGGAGGAGCCGCTTTCTCAGCTTTCGGAGCTTCCTTGGGTTTCGCCTCCCCACCTGGTGGGGAGGTCCCGCCGCTTGCGGCGGGGGTGGGGGCATCCGCGTCTCCAATACGCGCGATCGGAGCCCCGATCTTGGCCGGCACTCCCTGCTCGACCAGGATGTTCAAGACCCCGTCGGCCTCTGACTCGAGGTCGAACGTCGCCTTGTCCGATTCGACCTCGGCGATCACCTCGCCCTTCTTGACGGGGTCGCCGGTCTTCTTCTTCCACTCGACGACCGTGCCCTCCTCCATCGTGTCGGAGAGCTTGGGCATGTTTATGTCAGGCATCGAGCTTTTTCCTACCGACCACCTCGCGCGCCAGCCTCTTGATGTCCTCGCTGGTCGGGATCGACGCCTTCTCGAGCGGCAGGCTGTACGGCATGGGAACCTGCGCACCGCCCAACCGCCGGATCGGAGCGTCCAGGTAGTCGAAGCAGCGCTCCTGCACGCCGGCTGCGATCTCGGCGGTCACGCCATACGTCGCCCAGCCCTCCTCGACGACCATGCACCGGCTCGTGCGCCGGACCGACTCGACGATGGGCGGCCAGTCGATGGGGCGGATCGAGCGCAGGTCGATGACCTCAGCGTCGATGTCCTCCTCCTCGAGCTGCTTCGCGGCCTCGTTCGCGAGCACGGCCATCCGCGACACCCCGACGATCGTGATGTCGGACCCCGTGCGCCGGACCGCCGCCTTGCCGATGGGCGTCGTGTAGTCGCCGTCCGGCACCATGCCGCGGACGTTGTACAGGCTCATCGACTCGAGGAACATCACCGGGTTGTCGGTGCGGATGGCCGCCTTGAGCATCCCTTTCGCGTCCTCGGGCGTCGTAGGTGCGACGACCAGCAGGCCGGGGATAAGCCCGTAGAGCACCTCGAAACTGTGTGAGTGCTGCGCCGACAGCTGGTGGCCGGCGCCCCCCGGCATGCGAATGACGAGAGGCACCTTCGACTCGCCGCCGAACATGTACCGGATCTTCGCCGCGTTGTTGACGATCTGGTCGTACGCGATCAGCGAGAAGTTGATCGTCATCATCTCGACCACCGGGCGCAGGCCCAGCATCGCCGACCCGATGGCGCTCCCGACGATCACCTCTTCGGCGATCGGGGCGTCGACCACGCGCTTCTCACCAAAGCGATCGAGCAGCCCTTCCGTCACGCGATACGCGCCGCCGAACTTGCCGATGTCCTCACCGATGAGATAGACGGAGTCGTCTCGCTCCATCTCCTCGGCTAAAGCCTCGCGCAACGCGACGCGATAGAGCTTCTCCTCGGCCATCTAAGTGCGCCCTGCGCGCGCCCGGCGCATCAGAGCGGGTCCCCTCGCAGCGCCGGGCTCTCTTCCCACTCGGCCGCGTAGACGTACTTGTAGAGGTCCTCGACCTTGGGGTCGGGGCTCTCATCGGCGAACTTGATGATGTCCTGGACCTCGTTCTCTACCTCGGCGCGCACGTTCTTGAAGTACTCCTCGTCGGCGAGGCCCGAAGTCTCGAGCTCGTGCTCGAAGAACACGATCGGGTCGGCCTTGCGAAACTTCTCTTTGTCCTCGGCCGATCGGTACTTGTCCGGGTCGACGACAGAGTGGCCGCGGAAGCGGTAGCACAGCGCCTCGATGAACCGGGGCTGCGAATCCGCGCGGATCTTCTCGAGCATCTCCGACGTCTTGATGAGGACCTCGCGCACGTTCATGCCGTCGACCTGGATCGATTCCATGTCGTAGGCGCAGGCCTTCTTGTAGATGTCCGCGACCGCCGAAGCCTTGTCGACAGGGGTGCCCATCCCGTACCGGTTGTTGACGCACAGCCAAAGCACGGGCAGGCCGAAGACCTTGGAGAAGTTCAGCGACTCGTGGAAGGCGCCGATGTTGGTGGCGCCGTCGCCGAAGAGACACTCGACCACGTCCTTCTGGTCGCGGTACTTGATTGCCGCCGCGCCACCAGCGGCCAGCGGCAGGTGACCGCCGACGATGCCGTATCCGCCCATGAACCGAAGCTTGGCGTCGAACATGTGCATCGAGCCGCCGCGCCCGTGCGAGGTGCCGGTTTCCTTGCCGAAAAGCTCGGCCATGACCGCTTTGGGGTCGACGCCCCGGGCGATCGCGTGCCCATGCTCGCGATAGCTGGTGAAGATGTAGTCGGTCAGCTTGAGGGGCAGGATGGCCCCGACGACCGTCGCCTCCTCGCCGATGTTGAGGTGGCAGTAGCCGCCGATCTTGGCCTTCGTGTACTGCTCCTGGGCGCGCTCCTCGAAGCGCCTGATCAGCTGCATGGTGCGGTGGATGCCGAGCAAGAAGTCCCGGTTCTCCTTCTTGAGCTCGAGCTTCTTCGCGGTAATCGCGGCGGCTTCAGGGGGTGTGGTGGGTTTGACCTTTGCGACCATCTGCTGCTCACGATTGTGCAACGGAACGCTGACTTGAGTGGGTCCCCCCACACCGGAGGCGCCTGGCGGCGCGTCCGGAGCTCCCCACGTGGTGGGGAGCCCAGGACCCGTCCTTCTATTCGCGATGTGGATCGCCCGTCCCTGGGCCGCGAGCGCGGCCTCCATGATCGCTTCTGGCAGCGTCGGGTGCGCGTGCATCGTGAGGTCGAGCTGATCCAGGGTGAGACCGTTCTGCACGGCCAGCGTCGCCTCGGCGATCAGGTCGGTGGCGCGGGGTCCGACGATATGCACGCCGAGGACGCGCCCCGTCGGCGCGTCGGCAACGACCTTGACGAAACCCTCGGTCTGGCCCAGCGTCAGCGCGCGGCCCGCCGCGGCGAACGGAAAGCGGCCGACCTTCACCTCGATGCCGCGCTCCTTCGCCTCCTTCTCGCCCAGGCCGACATGCGCGATCTCGGGGTCCGTGTACACGCAGTTCGGCGCCGCGTGGTAGTCAGGGATGCGTGCGTGTCCTGCGATGTTCTCGACGGCGCATATACCTTCATATGAGGCGACGTGGGCGAGCATGATGCCCCCGATCACGTCGCCGATCGCCCAGACGCCCTGGGCGCTCGTGCGCAGGTGATCGTCGACGACCACGCGGCCGCGCTCGAGCTTCACCCTGGCGGCCTCGGCGCCAAGGCCTTCCGTATACGGGGATCGCCCGACCGCTAGCAGGACCTGGTCAGCGTCGACTGCACCGCCTTCGCCACCGGTTGAGAAGCGAACCTGCAGCGTCTTTCCGGACTTCGCGACCTCGGCCACCTTGCTGCTGGTGTGGATCTCGGCGCCCAGGCCGGTGAGGTGCTTCACGTAGGCGTTGACGACGTCTGCCTCGACCATGGGCAAGATCTGCGGCAGCATCTCGAGCACGGTCACCTTGCTGCCCAGGGCGGCGAACATGGCCGCAAACTCCATGCCGACCACGCCGCCTCCGATGACCGCGAGCCGCGCCGGCACTTCTTTCATCTCGAGGATGGCATCAGAGTCGATCGTCAGCTGGGCGCCCTTCAGCGGGATCCGGGACACGGCTGAACCGGTTGCGATGACGATGTCCTTGGCTTGCACACGCTCGCCGGCAACAGCGATCGCTCCGCCGCCCACCAGCTTGCCGGCGCCGCGGAAGACCGTCACGCCGCCGGCCTTGAGAAGTCCCTCGACCCCTTTGACGAGCTGGTCGACCACCGCGCCCTTGCGCTTCTGCGCGGCCGGCCAGTCGAAAGCGATGTTGTCGGCGACGACGCCGAACGGTGCGCCGCCCTTGGCGAGCGTGTACAGCTCCGACGACTGCAGCAGCGCCTTCGTGGGGATGCAGCCTCGGACCAGGCACGTCCCGCCCATCCGGTCCTTCTCGACGATGGCTGTGCTCGCTCCGAGCTGCGCGGCGCGGAGCGCGGCCACGTATCCGCCCGGACCACCACCCACCACGACGACGTCGAAGGATCCCGTCATATAGCTCTTATCTATAGCCCCTATCAGTCTTGATTATGCCCAGTGGGACGCCTACTTAGCAGGGCCGACGCCGTCGGGGACGTATCGGTTGGTGATCGGCATGCGCCGGTCGCGCCCAAACGCACGGGGCGTGATCTTCACGCCCGGCGGTGACTGGCGCCGCTTGTACTCGCTGCGGTCGACGAGCTGGATCACGCGGGCCACCGTCTCCGGGCGGTTGCCGTTGGCGATGAGCTCCTCAGGCGTCAGGTCTTCTTCGACGTACCCGTGGATGATGGGGTCGAGCTCTTCGTAAGGGGGCAGGCTGTCCGAGTCTTTCTGGCCGGGCTTCAGCTCGGCCGACGGCGCCTTGGTGAGAATCCGTTCGGGGATCGCCGGGCTGAGCGAATTGCGATAGCGGCTCAGTTCGTAGACGGTCGTCTTGGTGATGTCCTTGAGGACCGCGAAGCCGCCGGCGGAATCGCCGTAGAGCGTCGTATAGCCGGTGGCGATCTCCGACTTGTTGCCGGTCGTGAGCACGATGTAGCCGAACTTGTTGGAGAGCGCATGCAAGATGACCATGCGGATTCGCGGCTGCAGGTTCTCTTCGGCGATTCCGGGCTGAGTGCCTTCGAATGCGGTCGCGAGGATCTGCTCGAAGCCGCGGTGCGCGGGCTCGATGGGGAAGTCCAGGAGCTGTATCCCTAGCGCCTCTGCGACGAGCCCGGCATCCTCGAGGCTCTCCGGCGACGAGTATCGCGAGGGCATCCGCACCCCGATCACGTTTTCCGGGCCCAGCGCATCGGCGGCAACGGCGGCCGTGAGTGCTGAGTCGATGCCCCCTGACAGGCCGATGACGACCTTCTTGAACCGCTGCTTGCGGATGTAGTCGCCCGTACCGAGCACCACGGCGGCGTAAATGTCGGCAGCCCCCTCGAGCGGGGTTTCGATGCGAGGAATCAGCTTCGGCTTTGGCCGCTCAACCGCCGGCGCCGGGATGAGGACTTCGCTCGTCACCAGCTCCAGCCGCGCCGCGCCTTCAGCCTCATAGCGGATCTTTTCGTGCGGCCGGTGGTAGGCGGCGGTGGTGAGGTCGACGTCGTACAGGAGCATGTCCTCGCGAAAAGACGCGGCATGAGCAAGGACGTCGCCCTGCGGGCCGAAAATGACGCTGTTGCCGTCGAAGACGAGCTCGTCCTGTCCGCCGATCTCATTGACGTATGCGACGTACGCGCCATAGTCCGCCGCGCGACCGGCGACCATCTCTTCGCGCGGGCCGCGCTTGCCGCAGTGGTACGGCGAGCCGTTGATGTTGATCAGGAGCTCGGCGCCGTGATAGGCCTGCCAGGCCATCGGGCCTGACGGATACCAGCAGTCTTCGCAGATCGTCACGCCGACCCGCACGCCCGACAACTCGAATATGGGTGACCGGTGGCCGGGCGCGAAATAGCGCTGCTCGTCGAAGACCCCATAGTTCGGCAGGAACACCTTGTGGTAGACGGCCTTTATCTCGCCGTCGTGCATGAGCGCGGCGGCGTTGTAGAGGTCGCCATCCTCGTCGACGAGACCGACGACGGCCGAGA
>Ga0207646_10008087_pt1 | contig 10600 bp, 14 predicted proteins | sample KBSK5502metaG_FD_184343 | JGI IMG/M metagenome (GOLD analysis project Ga0207646, IMG submission 184343) | Corn, switchgrass and miscanthus rhizosphere microbial communities from Kellogg Biological Station, Michigan, USA - KBS K5-50-2 metaG... | ecosystem: Host-associated > Plants > Roots >...
GCATGCAAGCCGAAGCCCTCCGCCTGCTCGATGCGAGTCGACCGGCGATCAACGACATCATCGAGGACCTCTGGCCCAAGTTGGATGAGTTTGCAGGAGAGCGAAAAGGCGTTGCTTGGAAGCAGGTGGAACAGCATCTGGTCGCCCGATCTGGGCACGGCAGCCGTCAAGAGCGCTGTGAGTTCGAGCAGGCCGGGCGCATCCTGCGGGCGCAGGCCACGCGCAAGCAGGTGTTCGAGACGATTCTGCCGCTGCTCACCGATGAGCTGATCAAGCCGGCCGAGGGAAGCAGGAAAGCTCAGAAAGACTATCGGCTGATCAAGGAGCAAGTGACCGCGCTGCGTGAGGCGATGGAAGACGCTGACTCCTCCATGGCGATGACCAATGTGGTCGAGCAGGCTTGCAACTACTTCCTCGAAACGGAGAGCTGGCCGGCGACCTATGAGGATCTCCAGCCGGTTCCGGTTCTCTCGGTTGGGCAACTCACCTTTGCTGGTGACGATGGGATGGAAAAGGGCCAAACCTATCGGGCCAGGATCGACTTTCGCCAGATGTGTGACCTCGCCACGCACCAAGAGCGCGCCACCGCCCGCCTCTTCCTGCATCTGCGTGCCCCCAACGAGACCGGGACCTGGATGTGGGGAACGTGTTGTGCCAGAATCGAGCTGCCCGATCCCGTTGTCGAAAGGCTCTCCCAGGGAGCGGTGCCCCAGGCCCCGACCCTGCGCGAAATGCGGGGTGACGACGGCTCTCGTTTCGCCGTGCTGGACCTGATTTTGGAAGTACCGGCCGAGTATCTTCGCGCCTTGGATCAAGAACACCGTGTACTCGGTTTCGACTGGGGAGTGCGCAGCCTCATCACTGTCAGCATCCTGGAGAAACCGGAAGCAGAAGGGGAGGAGAAGTATCGACAGATCGGCCGCCCTGTCTTTCTGGACAGTGGCGGGCTGGATGGACGCCAGGCCAGACTCAGGCGCGAGATTGACCGACTCAAGGCGTGCCGCGAACGCTATGTGAAGCTGGTCAAGGCCGCGGTGATTGCCCGCGTCGAGCACAAGAAACCTTTGCCTGCGCATTTTGTGCAGTGGCAAGAACACATCGATGCCTATGAAGCTCGGATCAAGCTCTGCTGGAAAAAGTATGAAAAGCGCAACCGGGAACTGGCGCACCTGGCTTCCAACCTGCTCATCCTGCTGGCCCTGCTGTATGACTGTCGGCTGATCTGTGGCGAAAATCTGACGACGCTCAAAACGATCGGACGTGGGCGGGGAGTACGCGGAAGGTTCCGCAATTGGCGCAATAACTCTCAGGTCCGAGGCGAGCTCTCTCAAGTACAAGTGTTATCTGTTGGGGATTCGTTGCCGAGATGTCGAGGCTCGTGGCACGACCCATACGTGTCCGCGCTGTCATGAGCCAGCGAAAACCTATCGCTCGCCCGATCCAGCGCATCGCAAGAAGGCTGACGACTGGGCGCCCTGGCTCTACTGTAGCAATCCCGACTGCCTCTGGAATGGGGCACGGGATTACGCTGCTTCCCTCAATATTGCCAGGTTGGGTATGGCGTTTCTGCTCAGCTATCACGCGACCTCGCGGTACCAGGCGTACCGCATGAGCGAGTCTAAGGACTCTCTCAAGCCTACCTCATATACTGGGGTAGGCGCGGCTCTACTGTTGCAGCCGCAGGGGATCACACCCCGCCTGAATGCAGGCAAACGTGCCTTTTATGCCGGATGGTCTCATTCCATCGCGTTACGCACCTCTCAGCCTACGAATATCCTCGCCATTCTTTCTACGTCTCAACTGAGAAAGCGTTTGCTCTTGCGTGCGTAATGGTCCGGATAATTACACCTTTTTGCAACGGTATGTCAGTAACCTTTGCCCCCGTTTTTGGCACTTCTCTAGTAGAAGGTCCGTTTTTTGAAGAGACTGAGGCTATGAGAGCATTAACTGAACTTGTCGAGGCTGCGCAGGCGGGCAATAGCGAGGCCTATGATGCCCTGATAGAGCGTTTCCAGCCGATGGCTTACACTATCGCTCACCGCTCTCTGGGAGATCATCACCTGGCTCAGGATGTTGTCCAGGAGGCTGTGATTGAGGCGTTTGTGCATCTATCCCAGTTGAAGGAACCGGAGGCGTTTCCCGGATGGTTTCGCCAGATTGTCTTCCGCCAGTGTACGCGTGTGCTCAGACGGGCAACCGAGCCGTGGATATCGCTCGAAGCGGTCAGCGAGCGCTTGCTTACAGAGAACAATCCTGAAGAGGTAGCCGTGCAGGAAGAGGTCCAGGCAACTGTGCGCAGGGCTGTGGCATCGCTGCCAAAGCCAGAGCGGCTCGTGACAGTGCTGTTTTATGGCTGTCACTACTCTTACACCGAAGTGAGCGCTTACCTCAAGATCCCGCTTTCGACCGTCAAAAAGCGCCTGTACTCGGCTCGCCAGAAACTCAGAGTGCAGTTGCAGGCTACCTTGCATGAGGCGGGCGAGCGCGCGCGTCGTGCGACCGATGCGGTGGAGGGTGCGGGGATCGTTTTGGCAAACTGGTGGAGTTGGATGATCCGGTGGGTGGAAGCAAGCAGGACGCCTGGCAAAATCAGGAGCAGTTTTGGCGAAAACAGCAGGCTAAGCCGAAACCAATCGTAGCTCGGCACCTCTCCATCTTGCGAACGCCAGCTTTCGCGCCTGGCGCGCAAAGGCGAAGACGAAAGGATAAGGAGACGATACTATGAGCGATGAACATGACGCTGTTCCGACTCGTGAATTGCAGGCACAGGCCGACCAGTTAGGTGATCACGACTGGCGCACGGTCATGGAAGCCGCAATCGCTTTAGCACGCGCAGGACAGGCAGGCCTCGATGCCGTGCTCTGGGGTCTCTCCCACCCGAACGCACGTGTGCGGCGGGGATGTGCCGGCTTTCTGGACCATCACGCGACGGATGCGTGTATTCCCCAGTTGCGGTGGGTGGCGCTGCATGACCCGGCTTCCAAAGTCCGCCGGGTAGCGGTGCATTCGGTGACCTGCCAACAGTGCAAGCCCTCGCCGCTTTCAGGCGATCTCGTTGGTTTGCTCGTCCAGGTGGCACTCGAAGATCCCAATCGACGGGTGCGAGAGAAAGCCATCGATGGGCTGCGTTCCCAACCACGGGACGCCCGCGCTGTCGCGGCGCTGGAGCAGATCCTGCGCACAGAGAACGACCGGCGCCTGTGGAGCCAGGCACATCACGCACTCAAACACCAGGACCCGAACTACAAAGCGAGAGTCGATGCAAAGGCCAGAGAGCAGGGAATTGCGGCGGCCAGAGCCAGAAAAGAGCAACCACTGCTTCGGTAGTCTACTGAGGAGCCGTGAGCGGCGCGATCTCCTTGGTCATCCATTGCCAGGCCGAGGCACGGTGAAACCCGAGGGCAGTGAACAGGCGGAGCGCTGGCGTCTCAGCCTGTTCCGTTTCGAGAAAAACAGTCCTTGCGCCACGCTCCTTCGAAAGAAGTTCGCCATGTCTTCCTCAACTCATCTAGAAGCGTACCGCAACATCGTGCGGCGGCAGATACTACCCGCGTATGAACCTCTCGGCCAACTCACCCTGGTCTACCTGTTGGGCTCGCTCGTCTCTGGCTACACAGCAGACGCGGACCTGGACATCGTGATGGTTTGGGATGACGCGTGCGTTCCGGCAGCTTCCCTGCGCGAAGCTCTGGTGACCCGCCTGGATGAGCGGCAAGGTGTCTCGCCGTTTGTGGTGGACTACCGCGACATCCATCTTGAGCGGTACGTGATCGACAGCCAGGAATACAATGTCGCGCATCTGACGCTGACCTCGTTTGAGGCCCTGCTCCAGTCGATCCTGGATGGGAGACGCGACAACACCCAACGGGTGCTGGACCCGCTGGTCGTGACAGCTGGCTTTACCTACGGAGAACTGGTATTGGACCCGAAGAGTCTTGGCCAGCAGTGGAAAAGTCGGCTCAGCACGTTTCCGGCAGTGGTGAAACAGGAATGCCGGCGTGCTGTGCTGGCGCACCGGCAAGCACACATGACCGACCTGAGGACGCTGATGCGGCGGGCGGATTGGTTTAAGTTCCACTGTGTCCTGGTGGAGGCGGTGCGCACCACGCTCCGAGCGCTGTTTGCCCTGCACGAGGTGTACTACCCCGGCGATAAATGGCTGCGGCAGTCGATCATGCGCTTCGGACTGGGCGAAGAGGTCCTCACCTGCTTTGATCGCCTCTTCGAGGCAAAGGGCTCTGCTCTTGAGCGGGCGATCGAACAGCACGCAGCGCTCTCGCACATGATGGACCTGGTGGAGGGATACGAGGCAAGCCGGCGCTCACTATTGCAGGAGGTGCAGGTTCGCTCCGTCCGTTCGCTGGAGGACCTGCGGGCAGCGATTGCTTTTGCAGAGCGCACGTTTGGCTTGTCGGACCGCCATCGCGGAGGTTTTTTCGACTACTACGCCTCCCGGTTCGCTCAGCAGTCGGACCTGATGGTCATTACAGAGGCCGAGGGCAAAATGGTTGGCATCGCGCTCGGCAGCATCCAGGGCAATCATATCTTGCTGGGGGAAGTTGCGGTCGCTGCGGCGTACCAGGGACGGGGGATCGGCTCACGCATGCTGGCGCTGGTCGAGCAGCATGCCAGGGTACTTGGCTACCAACGCTTGCTGCTTGGGACGGCAGACGCGCAGGACTTTTACCCGAAAAACAGCTACGCGCCTTTGCTGTGGCTCCATGTCGAGAACAGCGGCGTGAGCCAGTTGGAGCAGATGCTCCAGACAGAGTTACGCAACTATCCCCTGATCTGGAAACCGGCGATCTGGAAGCAGGGGGACCGGCAAGGCTTCCACTTGGCGCTGCAAACGCCAGTGCCTGATGAAGCGCTCCGCAAGCGGATCGAACAAGCGGTGCCGACCTGTCAGGGCGAGTACCTGTTCGCAAAGGGATATGAGGCGGAGGCTTCCAGCTTCGTCTCCTCGAAGGAAGCTGCTGAGCTACCTTGATCGAGCATGCCGCGATTCTCAAAAGGGGGGAAGCAACCAGCTCACGCAGAGCGAACGGGAGCCTTCCCTGGTCATCACCCTCCTGTTTCGGAACCAGCATCCGCCTCTGAGATGCGTTCAGCAAAAAGGAGGAGATTCCCAAATGGGTCTCGGACGCTAAATTCCTTGAGACCATAGGGTTTGGCCTCCAGAGGAGAACGAACGGCATTCGTCGGCAAATACTGCTGGTATAAGGCATCGCTGTTGGTGACACCGATCCAACAGACAGAGTGCCTCTTTGGGCCGTCTGGAGAGTAATTCAGATGCAGATCTATCCCGTCCCGCTCGACAATGGCAAATGCTTCGTCGTGATAGGTGGTCTGAAACCCCAGGTGTCCATAGAAAGCCAGCGCTTGCTCCAAATCCGAGACGACAAAACGGGGGGCAATCGAGGTAAACGTAGGTTGGCTGCTTGGTGCTGATGACATCTGAGGACGACTCCTTTCCTGGTGCGTCTGTGCCCGCTCGGTCTCTTCCTGGACGTTCAACTGTTGGGCCCACTGCTCAGCCCACGCCTGCAAGGGGGCGAGGGCCTGGAGCAGAGCCCTTCCCACATCCGTCAAATAGTACAAGCCCTCCTCGCTGTGGTGGATCAGCCCGGTGGTCTGCAGCACACTCAGCCGCTGGCTGAGCAAACTGGGGGACATCTGATCGCAGAGGGCCTGTAACGCCCGAAAGCCCATTGGCCCCGTGCGCAGTTCCCACAGGATGCGTAAGATCCAGCGCCGACCCAGCAGATCCAGGGCAGCGACAATGGGATAGCTGGTCTGGAAGCCAGGCACAGGACGTTGTGGGATGGGTAGAGACATACTTACCCTTGTGCTTCATTTTCAGAAGCGATAGCAATTGTTTGCTACAAAATCTGTAGCTTTCTGGAAGTATAACATATTTCCAGCATGAGCACCAGGTGCAAAATGCCTCTACTGTCTCTTTAGAATACTTCTTTTTTCCTGATACATGAGGAAGCGGAAGTTCCATCAAGGGGATGGCTGGCTCGCAGCCCAGACGTGGGCCATGGTGGCAAGGGTCGCTCCGCTTTCAGATGAGACAAGCCCTGTAGACATCTCTTGGAGAGGTTGAGCCATCATGCTGATCAAGAAATCTCTTGATCGGCATGATGCTGGAAGGTGAGGCACCTGCCAATGCTTTTCGCCCACTTGTACGAGATAGCCGATTGTCCTGATAGCAAGGATCAGGAGAGGGCAGGCGCGATGGTCTGCCAGATGCCTTTGACGGCGTCACGCCAGCCTTCCAGGTAGGCAGTTTCATCGACCTCGATGCGCGCTGCTTCGCCCTCCGGTGCCGCCCGCTCATTTCACGATCCTGGTCCAACGCTTGTGGGAGCGTGGGGTGAAGTTGGAAACGGGGCTCCAGGCCATTGTGCGGGATGGGACGGAGGGATTGGAGCAAGCCTTGGACTACGTCTATGGCTCCGCTTTGGTACAACACCGCTGTATCTTCCACAAGTTGCGCAATGTTAGTGACAAGTGCAGCGGCCTGGACCGCGAAGGGAAAAAGCCCTTCATGGAGCAAGCGGCTGCGGTCTCTCAAGCCACGAATGCACAAGAGGCGTGAGCCCGACTCGCCGCATTTGCCGAGCACTGGCGGCTGACGCAGCCACAGGCCGTCGCCACCTTTGAGCGTGAGTTTGAGCAGACGATCCGCTACTATGCGTTGGAGGGGATAGTGCGCGAAGTGGTGCGCACCACCTCGCTGTTGGAACGCACCAATCGCGAATTGCGGCAAGTGGGCTGTTTCAGCAGTCCTCGCGGAACTGAGGTGGTGGTTTACATCCAAGTGACCCGTCTGAATGCTCAGTGGGCTAAGGCGAGTTGGTGGGAGGCTTCTCACTCTCTCGCACTTGATCTGCTCAACAGCAACCCTTAGAGAAAGATACGCTACCCATTTCAGCGTAAAAGCTACTCACTTTTCACGTCATTTACCAGGAGCGGGAAGAAGCAGGCTAGAGTACACTCTTTAACCACTTATCGAGAGCAGCTTCGAGTCGCTTGTTTCTCCACTGATACCATGCTTGCAGCCATTGATCATCGACACGATGTAACGTATCTTTAAAGCGGTGAAACGCCCCTTTGCCGTTTAATGCCAAGGATAATTTTTCGGCGGCATGTTCGTCGGTTGGAGCGACCATTTCGTCCACGAAATCGACCATCCACTGGTAGGCTACATAGGAGGGGATGCGCTCAATGGCAACATAGTCGTTACTCCCATCGATTTCTTCCGACAAGCGTTCTTCCTCGTCGGACAGGCCGAGATAGTCTGAAAAGAAGACCACTTCGCCTGAGACCAGATTCAAGAAATACCTATTTGCCAGGTCTGAGTCCTCCATCGCGGTTTCAAGCATATCCAGGTCGATGGGTTTCCCGTTGGGCAGTGTGATCATATGATACTTCTCCTGATGAGCGAGGTTTCATCCCGCAGCAGTGTCTTGTATGGTCAGGCTCCGTACAAGCTGATTTCTTTCTGCCGAGCAAAGCGCTGGATTTCCTGTACGTCCGTCATGCCTTTGGCGATGGCTTCCTGAATCCATTCGTACACCACCTGGTAAGATGTACCGATCCAATACCTGCTGAGCTTGTTTATGCGTCCGGATCTTTGTTTTCGGAAGTAGTATAGCACAATCATCAAGGTCTTTTTGGCGTCCAGCAGTGATTTTGAGCGCAAGGATATACTCGCTAGCCGGGGCATAAACATGGAGCGGCCCGAACCGTTTCCACAGCTTGCCATCGGGCACAATCACTTCATCGAACAGAAGCATCTGGGCAAGATAGTTCAACCAGTCAGCATCGAGATCGTGTTTTTGTTTAATAACCTGGGCGCTCTCGCGTAGCGGAGCATAAGCTCGTTGCAACCCATCTTCGTCGAGCCAGAAGATGCCTATGTCTTTGGTGGAACGGGGTGCATTGGCAAGCAGGAGCATGTACGCACCCCCTATCAGGAGGATGCGAACTGGCTTCTTGAGTCCTCGAATTTTTAGTTCTACCCCCAGTTCAGCAAGGTAACGTTCAATGTCTCCTGCTTCCATCTTTGCCTCATTCTCTGTTACAGAAAAGATTGGCTTTACTATACCACAGCTTGGCATTTCTTACCCTCCATTTAGCTTCGCGAAGGTTGATTCATCATTTTTTATTCAGGATGCTGTAGCTTCTCCATCCCAGCAAGTTGCTGTTGACCATACGCCGCCAGTCGTCGGGATTTGCCCGTTCAACTGGGCCCAGCAGCATGATACCTGCGTTGTTGACGAGGATATCCAAGCGCTGACAACGGGTATGCACCTCCCCCACCATCTCACGCAGCCTCAGTACTCACCGGTTCGCGCGATTGCCGTGGGAGCCCAGTTGCCGCGCACATGCGCTCAAAAATGCCGGCAGCGTCCTGATTGCGCACTTTAAACTGCTGTGGGTCGTTGCCAGCGCTGCGCCTTGTTTCGTCAGAGAAACCACATGCGTGCGACCATCCTCGCGCGTGGGGATGGATGTCGATGAGCGGGAAGTTGCGAAAGACAAAGCGCAACTGGTCTCCGAGTTGCTGCTGAATCGCTCGCACAACACTCGTCGCTTGGCGCGTATAGGGGCATTCGTAGTCGCCATACTGCACCAGGGTAACCATGGCGCTTGCCAGCCCTTGACCGTGGTCCCGTTCACTAACGGGTACCGCCAGAGGGATGCGTGGTGTCATGTGTGTGCTCTCCTTCTTTGTCTCGGTCGTGGCTCAAGCGACCGTCAAGACCAGCTTGCCACGCACATGCCCATGTTGCAGCAGCTCCTGTGCGCGTGCCGCCTCCTCCAGGGGCAGCGTCTCATGGACGGGCACCCACAGCGCTCTCGCCTCGACCATGCGGCTGAGTCGGTCCAACACCTCGGCCCCCTGCGGTCGGACGATGTTGACCGCGCTAATGCCGCGCTCGGCGAACTGCGCGGGATCGGTGGCATAGACCGTGGAGAGCAGGCGGCCTCCCGGTCGCAGCGCCTGGGCGATGTGCCCGAGGGCGGCAGCGCCGCTCACCACATCCAGCACGGCGTCGACCCCACCGGGATGGGAAGCCCGCGCGGCCTCCACCACATCGTCCTGGGTGTAGTCGACGGTCTCGGCCGCCCCCAGGCGGCGGAGGTACGCCTGGTCCTCGGTTCTGGCCGTGGCGATGACGTGCGCGCCGAGATTTGCCGCCATCTGGATCGCGAAACTGCCGATGCCGCCGGCGCCTCCCACGAGCAAGAGCACCTCTCCTGGTGTGAGCGCGGCGGTGTCCAGGGCCCCCAGGGCGGTCATGCCCGCCATCGACAAGGCCGCCGCGTGTGCCACATCGAGCGAGGCCGGCCGCGCGGCAAACTCGCCTGCCGCCGGGACACGCAGGTACTCGGCATAGGACCCCCCACCCCAGGCCAGGCCGTACACCTGGGTCTGTGGTCTGACCACCAACATTTGAATACTGAGAGCATTTCCTCACTGCAAAAAGAAGGGATGCTGAGCTGATTGGCGAGAAGAGGCCGACTTTCTTCTGCTGAAGAGCCGCTTAGGATGCCCCCACGACTGATCGCGTTCCCCTGCTGCTCTGTCGGAGCTCGGGCTCGTGGGTGTGCTTGCTTGCAAGCGCGCTCTGGCCTGTTCTCGTCTGGGGAGCAAGGCGGAGCGAGAGAAACCTCAAAGACGCTGCCACCAGAGATTCGCCAACTCATCGTTGACGCTTGCAAGCGCGCTCTGGCCTGTTCTCGTCTGGGGAGCAAGGCGGAGCGAGAGAAACCTCAAAGACGCTGCCACCAGAGATTCGCCAACTCATCGTTGACCTGCACGTTGAGCTGCCAACCATGTCCTGGCGAGAAATCGCTGAGATTTGCTACATCCGTTACGGCAGGAAGCCCTCCCATCACAGTATCAAACACATCGCCACCTCCGGTCCCCGGCCCTCTCTGTCGGCCCGGCGATATCAGCACTGGCACCAGATTCCTGACCCGGCAGAGCGCAAACTGGCAGCAATACGATTACACTCGGAAGGATGGTCAATTACTTCTATCGCCGAGTACCTTGCGACCTCACGGCACACCATGTATGATACCCTCCAGCGCTGGACTGAGGAGGAGGTTGCAGGCTTAGATGCGAAGCCAAAGACCAAAAAGGGGGCACGCAAAGCGACGCTCTCGGTAAGGAACGAGATCCGCAAACTTCAAGAGAATCCCTTGCTGGGAGAGTATCGCGTCCATACTGCGCTCTTACGGATGGGGATCGAGGTGAGTCCCGCGACCTGTGGCCGTATCATGGCAGCGAACCGGCAGCTCTACGGACTTGAGAAACCGAAGCGTCAGCCGCGCGCCAAGCTTGAGATGCCGTTCCGCGCGAGTCGTCGCCATGAGTTCTGGAGCGCCGATGTCAGATACATCGAAGAACATCTGCTTCCTGACCCGAAGCCCGTCTACGTGATCACCATCTTTGAGAATTTCTCGCGCAGTGTCCTCTCTTCCGCTATTTCTGCCACACAGAACCAATAGGACTATCTCTCCGTCCTGGCTGATGCTATTCGGCGCTACGGGGCACCAGAAGCCATTGTGACCGATGGCG
>Ga0207646_10008088_pt1 | contig 10600 bp, 6 predicted proteins | sample KBSK5502metaG_FD_184343 | JGI IMG/M metagenome (GOLD analysis project Ga0207646, IMG submission 184343) | Corn, switchgrass and miscanthus rhizosphere microbial communities from Kellogg Biological Station, Michigan, USA - KBS K5-50-2 metaG... | ecosystem: Host-associated > Plants > Roots >...
CAGGCAACCCAGTTGCACATGCCGATCACGCCCAGCGCCGCGACCCGGGCGTCCACTGGCCGGAACCGGCCGGCGCGTATCCCGTCCTCGATGACGCCGGTGACTGCCTTCAGCACGGCCCGGCGGCTGGTGTCATAGGCGCGCGACAATTCTGGGGGCAGGTCGGCCTCGGAGCGGATGAGCAGGCGGAACCGCTCGGGCTGGGTTGCGACCCGGACGACGTTGAGCCGGGCTATCTCGCGGATCTTGCCGACAGGATCGAGGTCGGGGCGCGCGGCGACCTCGGTGATCTGGGCCGCGGATCCGCCGGCGACGTCCGCGGCCAGCTTGGCCAGCAGCTCGTCCTTGCTCTTGACGTAGTAGTAGAGCGCGGGGCGGGTGATGCCGAGCGTGTCGGCGATATCCTGCAGGCTCGTCCCGGCGAAGCCACGTTCGGCGAACAGCCGGATCGCCTGCTCGTATATCTCGTTCTCGACCAGTTCCCGGCGCGCAGTGGTGGCACCGGCCGGCTTTTCGCCGGTCCGGCCGGACGGGTGCGCTGCCGCGCCGGCCTTCCGGCGCGAGCCCGGTGACGAGCTGGTCATGACCGAGATTGTATGGTGGCGGCCTGCGGCTGGCTGGCGGCAAGTTGGGTGGCGATCTTCGCCGCGATGTCGGCCTGCAGGAGTTTCTTGTCCATCTTCCCGACCAGGGTGCGGGGGATCTCGGTGAGATGCTCGATGCGTTCGGGCCATTTGAACTTGGCCACCTGCAGCTGCGTGAAGTGCTCCCGGATGTCGGCCATGGTAAGCGGCTCGCCTTGCACCACGATGTAGGCGCAGGTGCGTTCACCGAGCCGGGGGTCGGGCATGGCGACGGCGGCGGCGCCGGTGATCCGCGGGTGGCGCAGCAGCAGCAGTTCCACCTCTGCGGCATTGACCTTCTCGCCCCCCCGGTTGATGACGTCCTTGATCCTGCCCTCGATGCTGACGTACCGCCGACCGTCGATCTCGCGCACCGAGGCCAGGTCACCGGTGCGGTAGAAGCCGTCCGGAGTGAACGCCCGGGCGTTGTGCGCGGCCGCGTCGAAGTATCCGCGCACCGTGTACGGGCCGCGGCAGCACAGCTCGCCGACCTGGCCGTCGGGAAGTTCGGTGGCGGACCCCGGCTCGAGGATCCTGATCTCGTCCATCGGGGACAGCGGGGTGCCGACCGTGGTCGCGCGGGCTTCGCGGGGAGCGCCGGGACGGGTGGTGAGGAACAGCCCTTCGCCCATGCCGAACAGCTGCCCGGACCACAGCCCGCGTTGTTCCAGCTCGTCGAACAGGGCCGGGGGCACCTTCGTGCCGGACAGCACCACCTGGGTCACCGATGCGGTGGCGGCAGCGAATCCGGCCTCGGCGACGGCCTTGAAGTGACCGTGCCCGAGCAGGACGTGGGTGGCGCCCTCCCTGGCCATCAGCGGCAGCGAGACGGCGAGGTCGGGAGTACCCAGCACCAGGCAGCCGCCGGCGCTGTGCGGGCCGTGGACCGCGCACACGATGCCGGCGTTGTGGATGACCGGGATCAGGTGGACGACGCGGGTGTCCGGTGACCAGCCCCATGAGCGCGCGTAGGCCGCGGCGTTGTACCAGTACTCGGCGTGCAGCCGCGGGATCACCTTCGGAACGCCGGTGGTGCCGCCGGACAGCTGGAACACCGCTACGTCATCGGGGTCGATGCCACGCTGGATATCCTCGACGATCGTGCGCGCGGCCCGCGGATTGGCGCCAGCGCCCAGCGACTCGATCGCGACCCCTCCAGTGTCCCCGGCCATGTCCCCGGCGGCCCCGAGGACCAACATGTGGCGCAGGGTCGGGTGATCTCGCCGCTGCCCGGCGGCGAAGCCGACCAGGTCGAAGCCGCGCGTCCCCGCCTCTACCAGGTGAGCGACCGCGCCGACCCGGCGGCTGATCTCGCCGATCTCGTGGCCGCGGTGCGCGGCAAGCGTGCAGACCGGCACCAGTCCCGCCTTGAGGACCCCATACCAGGCCAGGATCGCGCCGAGCCGGTTGGTGACCTGGAACAGCACCGGATCACCTGGCACCAGTCCGAGCCCGGCCAGCCCGGCGGCCAGGACGTCGGTGCTCTCATCGAGCTCGCGGTAGGTCATCCGGCCGTCAAGCGCCACGACGGCCTCATGCTGCGGGTGCGCGGTCGCCACGGCGTGCAGCTCGTCGGCGATGGTGCGAGTGCCCCACAAGCCTGACCGCCGGTAGCGGCGCGCCAGGTCGGGAGGATAGCGCACCAGGCGGTCACCCCATCTGCTCGTGCTCATGCCGCCTCCTCGGTGAAGGAAACCAGGTCAGCGCGGCCGCTGACCAGCCCGGCGGCCAGGTCATCGCGCAATCCGGCTGGTCCGTCCATGACGATGAGACCGCCGGCCTCAGCCCGGACCCGTTCGGCCAGGTCCATCCTCGTCAGCAGCGTGGGGCGGTCGGCCGGTCCGGTGAAGCGGAACCCGGCCGCCCCGGCCTGGCGGGCGCGGCGGGCGCGGGTGACGACGGCGTCCCCCGCCGGTCCCCACGGATCGCTGACCACGTCGGTGATGGCGGGCACATTGGTACCGAACGAGCCGGGCGCGAGCACCCGGCACGGCAACTGCCTGCCCTGGTGGCGCAGCGGCCGGTCCAGGACCCAGCTGGTTATGTCGGCGGGCAGCTGCGAGGTTTCCAGGTCGAGGCCGGCGTACCGGCCCAGGGCGGTCGCGAGGACGTCCGGGTTGGTGGCGGCGAAGCGGCCAAGCGGCACGTTCCCGGCCCGGGTCATGTAGGCGACCATCAACTGCTCGACCGGAAGGTGCAGGCGAGACGGGAATGACTCCCACCACAGCTGGCTGCGCCAGGCCAGTTCCTGCAGCCGCCCCACGGCCGGGCGGCGGACGGCCTCGTACCGCGCGAACGCGCCGGCCGCGTCCGGCTCCGCGTCCATGGCCTCGACCAGTGCGATCGCGTCTTCCATGGCCAGCTTGGTGCCTGATCCGATGGAGTAGTGAGCTGTGTGCGCGGCGTCGCCGAGCAGCACGTTCCGGCCGCTGGACCAGCGCTGGCAGCGCACCGTGCGGAAGCGCGTCCACCGGGTGCGGTTGCCGATCAGGGCGCGGCCCCGTAGCTGCCCGGCAAATGCCTGCTGCAGGTAGCGCAGGGAGATGAGGTCGGACGCGTCGGACGGCGTCTGCTCGGTGGTGGCCTCGAACCCGGCGCGGCGCCAGGTCTGCTCGCCGGTCTCGATGAGAAACGTGCTCTGCCCGTCCGAATACGGGTAGGCGTGCGTGACGAAGGTGCCGTGCTCGGTCTCGGCCGGCGCGAACACGGCGTCGGCGAGGGGGAAGTCGGTCCCGCACCACAGGTACAGACCGCGCCCGGCCTCGATGGTCCCGCCGAAGTCCCCGTCCTCTCTGGTGGCGCTGCTGATCCCGTCCGCGGCGATCACGGTGTCCGCGTCCACGTCGCCGGCTCCCCGGCGCGCGCCGAACTCCAGCCGGACCCCGGCCTTTTCCGCGTGCCGCTGCAGCACGGCGAGCAGCTCGGTACGCGCGATGCCGATCAGCCGGTCGTTGTGCACCCGGACCACCCGGTCCCCGACCTGCATCGTCATGTCGTGCCGGCATCCCGCGGCCATGATGTCCCGCAGCGTGTCCGGGTCCGCGGCCGCCAGGTTCCGCTGGGTCCCGGCGGCCAGGCCCACTCCGAAGCCGAAGGTGGTCCCCGGTTCACCCTGCTCATAGACGATCACGTCGCACGACGGGCGTGCGAGCTTGAGCAGGCGCGCGGCGTACAGCCCGCCCGGGCCGCCGCCGAGCACCCCGACTCGCCGTAGTTGCATCCCGACCTCCCGGCCCTGGCGGCACTCACCGCGATGTTCTACTCAATCGTAGATTATTTAACAGATAAGACAACGCCCGTCAAGTGGGCGACCGGCCTCTTGACGCCTTGTCGTAGTCGTAGAATACTCTACCCAATCGTAAATAGTTGCGGCGCTGGCATGACTAGGTCGTCTGGACGCTGCGGCCTGTATTCCGTGAAGGAGCGTGCGCCATGGCGTATGTCATCGGAGTGGACGTGGGCGGCACATTCACCGATGCCGTCCTGGATGACGACGCCGGGACCGTGCTCGCCGCGAAGTCCCCCTCCACCCCGCCGGACTACTCACGCGGGGTCCTCGACGTGCTCGAGCTACTGGCCGAGCAGCTGGGCATCTGTATGCAGGACATGCTCGCCAGCACCCACCACATCGCCCATGGCACCACGTCGTCGCTGAACGCGCTGGTCATGGGCAGCGTGCCGCCGGTCGGGTTCCTGACCACCAAGGGTCACCGCGACTCGATCTTCATCATGAATGTCGAGGGCCGGTACCTGGGCCGCTCCCCGCACGAGCTGCAGAACGTCCTCGGCCAGACCAAGGACCACGCATTGCTGCCCAAACGGCACGCCCTGGAGGTTACCGAGCGCGTCGACCGGGACGGCACCGTCGTCGTCCGGCTAGACGAGGACCAGGCCCGCGCGGCGATCCGGTCGCTGCTCGACGAAGGGATCCGCGCGATCGCGGTGTCCCTGCTGTGGTCCTTCCGCAACCCCGTGCACGAGCGGCGGCTGCGCGAACTGGTCGCCGAGCAGGACCCGGGCGTGTTCGTCGCGCTGTCCAGCGAGATCAGCCCGCGCATCCGGGAGTTCTCCCGCAATGCCACCACCATCATGAGCACCCAGATCGGGCCCGGGCTGCGGGACTACCTGACCATGCTGGAGGACACCCTGCGGGCCTTCAGGCTCGCAGGCCCGCTGCTGGTCATGCAGAGCAACGGCGGCGCCGTCACCGCCCGGGAAGCCCCGGCCACCGCGATCAGCACCATCGGTTCCGTGCTCACCGGCGGCGTCGTCGGCTCGGTCGCTCTGGGCCGCCAGCTCGGTCACCGCAACATCATCTCCACCGACGTGGGCGGCACCACGTTCCTCGCCGGCCTGATCGTCGACGGCGAGCCCGTCCGCGACACCACCACGGTCATCAACCACCACCCCATCAACGTCCCCACCCTGCGGGTCGACGCGATCGGCTCAGGCGGCGGCGCGATCGCCTGGCTGGACGCGGGCGGCAACCTGCGGATCGGCCCGCGCAGCGCGCAGGCCGTCCCCGGCCCCGCCTGCTACGGCAACGGCGGCAGCGAGCCGACCAATACCGACGCCAACCTCGTGCTCGGCATCCTGCCCGAGCGGGGCCTGCTCGGCGGCCGCAAGCCGCTGTCCCTGGAACTAGCCCGGCAGGCGATCGACACCCACATGGCCAAGCCGCTCGAGCTGTCCGTCGAGGAAGCCGCGGCCGCGATCTACACGGTGCAGAACGCGCAGACCGGCGACCTGCTGCGCAAGACCATCGTCGAGGCCGGCCACGACCCGCGCGACTTCGTGCTGTACGCCTTCGGCGGGGCCGGCCCGGCGCACTGCGCCCGCTACGCCGCCGAAGTCGGGGTCAGCGAGGTCGTTGTCCCACTCGGCCCGGTGGCCTCGGCGTTTTCCGCCTTCGGCCTGGCGTCCTCGGACATCGTGCTGACCGCCGAGCTCTCCGATCCGGTCATCGTGCCGTTCGACCCGGCGCGTGCCGAGCAGAATTTCGCCGATCTGGAAAAACAGGTCCGCGAAGGGCTCGACCGGCAGGGGGTGCGTTTCGACGGCGTCTGGATGCACCGGGAGATCGACATGCGGTACACCCTGCAGCTTGCCGAGGTCACCACCCCGGTCGCCGACGGCCCGCTCGACGCCACTGCGATCGAGGCTGCCGCCGCGGCCTTCGAACGGCGTTACGCCGCCTTGTACGGCGCGGACACCGGCTTCCGGGAGGCCGGCATCCAGGCCATCACGTTCCGGGTCCGCGGGACCGGCGTCCTGCCGTTCTCCCCGGTACTGCCCGAGATCGCGGCCGCCTCCTCGCCGGATCCGGCGGCCGCGAGAACCGGGACCCGCCCGGTCTGCCTCGACGCCGCGGCGGGCTTCGACGACACGCCGGTCTACGACTACCGGCAGCTGCGGGCCGGGCACGTGCTTACCGGCCCCGCGATCGTCGAAGTCCCCACTACGACCGTGGTCATACCCGGCGGCACCACCGCGACCGTGGACGCGCTCGGCAACCTGACCATCCGCCCCGTCACCGTCAGGAGCACGTCATGACCATGCTCATCCCCGGATCTGAGATCTTCTCCAGCCGGCCGGCCGACCCGGAGGAATTGCGTCGATCGCTTCCGACGGGGCTGGTGACCCACTCCGTTCGGCCCGAAGAGGTCGATGAGCTCGACCCGCTCACCTATGAAGTGGTCCGGCACCGGCTGTGGTCGGTCACCGACGAGATGGGCGAGGCGCTCAAGCGGATGTCCGGCTCGCCGATCGTCACCGACGCCAACGACTTCGACTTCGCCATCTGCGACGAGCTCGGCCAGGAAGTGCAGGTCGGCCTCTACAACACCATGCTCGTCGGCGCGGTCGACCTGGCGATCTACTGGACCCTGCGGCACCGGGCCGCCAATCCCGGCATCGCCGAGGGCGACATGTTCCTGTGCAACGACCCGTGGGTCGGCGGCGGCCTGCACCAGAACGACGTGATCGTCTACCAGCCGGTCTTCCACGACGGCACGCTGTTCGCCTGGACCAGTGCGATCGCCCACCAGCCCGACCTGGGCGGGGTCGGGCTCGGGTCGTTCTCGCCCGCCGCCCAGGATGTGTTCTCCGAGTCGCTGCCCACCCCGCCGGTTAAGGTCGTCCGCGACGGGCAGCTCCAGCGCGACGTAGCCGACCTGTGGGTGCGCCGCTCGCGCGTCCCGCTGCTCATCGGGCTTGACCTGCGGGCGAAGATCGGGGCCAACAACGTCGGCCGCGAGCGGCTGCACGCCCTGATCGACCAGTACGGCGCGGACACCGTCAAGGCCGTGATGAAGCGGATGATGAACGACGCCGAGGCCCGGCTGCGCGACAAGCTCGCCGCCCTGCCCGACGGCAGCTGGTCGGCGACCGGATACCAGGACCAGTCGCACGAGGGCGACCGCGGCCTGCACAAGATCACGGTCACCACCACCAAGGCCGGCGACCACCTCACGTTCGACTTCACCGGTACCGATCCCCAGGCCGGCGTCATCAACTGCACCTACGCCGGCCTGCGCGGCGGCGTGATGCTCGCCCTGCTGCCCATCCTGGCGGGCGACATCCCCTGGTCAGCAGGCGGCCTGATGCGCTGCTTCGACCTGATCACCGAGGAAGGCACCCTCAACAACGCCACCTTCCCGGCCGCGGTCAGCCGCGGCCCGATCGGCCCGGCGTGGCTCACCGGCAGCCTGGTCGCCGAGTGCCTGTCCGGCATGCTCGACCGGTCGCTGGAGCTGGGCAAGAATGTCCAGGCCACCTGCTGCGGCACCTGGGACACCGCGATCATCGCCGGTCTCGACGAACGCGGCGAGCAACCCGCGCCGTTCCTCAACATCATCATGGAGCCGATGGCCGGCGGGTACGGCGCCCGCCCGCACGCCGACGGATTGGACACCGGCGGCCTGTTCTGCATCCCGATGGGCCGCATCCCCGACGTCGAGATGACCGAGTTCCTCTACCCCGTCCTGACCCTGTGGCGGCGCGAAGTCCCGGACTCCGGCGGACCCGGCCGCCACCGCGGTGGCGTCGCCGCGTCGGTGGCGATCACCCCGCACGGCACAAGCGTGCCGATGGGCCTCATCCTCGCCTCCGCGGGCAAGGCCGTCGCGCAGAACGCCGGGCTGTGCGGCGGCCACCCCGGCAACACCGGCCTGGATGTCATCGCCCGGAACAGCCGCATCAAGGAGATACTCGCCGCCGGCCAGATGCCCAGCACCCTGCCGGAGATCAGCGACACGCTCGAACCCGGGCAGAACTACGCCACCAGCTACCTGGCCCCGGGAGAGGTTTTCACGATGACCTGGCAGGGCGGCGGCGGTTACGGCGACCCGCTGACCCGCGAGCCAGACGCCGTCGCCCGGGACGTGCGGGAGCAGAAAGTGACCGCCGAGGCGGCCCGTGCCGTCTACGGAGTGATCGTCGAGGACGGTGTGATTAACCCCGCGGCCACTACGGCCGAACGGGACCAGCACCGCGCACGCCGCCGGGAAAGGTCGCAGGTCCCGGGTGAACTCCGCGGCAAGGCCAGCCTGGCCGCGGCCCGCCGACTCGACGACAACCTCGTCCAGGCTCCCGCTCCCGGCGGCGGCGGCGAGACGATCGTGGCCTGCCGGCACTGCGCCCAGATCCTCGGCGGCCCTGACCCCGGCGACACGCTTGCCCTTGCCCTCTACGAGGGGCCGTCCGCCGAGGCCGGGCCTCAGATCATCGCCGACCCGGCCGACTACGTGGACGCGCCCATCGTGTTCCGCCAGTACTGCTGCCCCTCTTGCTGGACCGCGCTGTACTCGGCCGTCGTCCCGGCGGGCCACATCGACACGGTCACCAGCATCGGCCGGCTCACCGCTACACCGGCCCGCTGACACACACGGTGCTCCGCCAGCAACCTGCGGACGGCCGCGGGGTCGACCTGCGGCGTACGCCAGCCCGGTGGACGGGTACGGTGCGCACGGCAGGCAAGGCTGCGGCGTGCCCGCGATCTTGCACGCTGAAGATCCCTTTCCCGGACTGCGGCTGGCCGAGGACGGGACACGCCGGGTGCTGCTGCTCAAGCTGGGCCCGACCACCGGGCGCGCCGCATCGCCGTGCCCCTGGCGGGGCCTGGGGCCGGGACTCCGGCTGACACGGGGCACGGTGGACGAGGTCGATGTCACCAGCGGGAGGGTCGTGCTTGCCGATCCCGTCAACGCCGACCTGCTGGCCTTCCTCCAGAGCTAGCTACAATCAGCATCTGCGGCGCTCGCCTCTCCGTCCGGCAAGCAGCGGCCAGCGCCCGGCCGACCCAGGGATGTGGCTTGCCAGCAGCCATCTCCGCGGGATGAGGGACAATACCCATGGAGGACGCCGTGACTGCATCCACCGCCGGGAGGGACGGCCGGATCGTGGTCGCCGGCGCGGGCTACGCCGGGCTGCACGTTGCCTTGCGCCTGACGGCCAGGCTGCGCAGCCACCCCGAGGTGGAGCTGACCCTGGTCGACCGGCACGACTACCACCAGGCAATCACCGAGCTGCCCCGGGTCGCCGGCGGCACCCGCGCCGCCGACGCGGTGCGCATCCCGCTCCAGGACATGCTGGCCACGCGGGTCCGCTTCGTCCAGACCGAGATCAGCGGTTTCGAGCTGCCCGGCCGGCGGATGCTCACCGAGGCCGGGCCGATCGGCTGGAGCCGGCTGGTGCTGGCGCTGGGCAGCAGGCCCAATGACTTCGCCATCCCCGGCCTGGCCCAGCGCGCCCTGTCGCTGTACTCGGCCAGCGACGCCGAGCGGGTGTGGCAGGCGGTCAGCAAGGCGCTCGATGACGCCGCGGCCGCCGCCGACCCCGGGCAGCAGCGCCGCCTGGCGACCGTGGTGGTCGGCGGCGGCGGCGCCACCGGGGTCGAGCTGGCCGGCGAGCTGGCCGAGATACTGCCCGAGGTGGCCAGCGGCCACGGCCTGGCGCCCGACCGGCCCGCCGTGCAGCTCATCGAGGCGGGCCCCGCCATCTTGGCCGGCTCCTCACCGCAGCTGATCGACAAGGCCACCAGGATCCTTTCTGACCTGGGCGTGCAGGTCCGCACCAACGCGACGATCGCCGCCGCGACCGATGAGGGCTTCCGGCTCACCGACGGCCAGCTGGTCGAAGGCGGCGTGTTCGTCTGGGCGGGCGGGGTGAAAGCACCCGAGCTGGTGGCCGAATCCGGGTTGCCGGCCGGCCACAACGGCCGCGTCAAGGTCGACCGGTACCTGCGCGTGCTGGACCACCCGGAGATCTACGTCGCCGGCGACCTCGCCTCGGTGACCGATCCGCGCACCGGGCACGTGCTGCCCCCGCTGGCGCAGGTGGCACTGGAGGAGGGCGAGACCGTGGCCCGCAACCTGGACGCGGAGCTGGAGGGCAGGCCGCTGGAGGCGTTCACCTTCCATGACAAGGGGTTCGTCGTCTCGGTCGGGACCCGCCGCGGGGTCGCCGACATCGCCGGCATCACCAGCGGCGGGCGGCTGGCCCACCTGCTCAAAGACGCCATCGAGTGGGAGTACCGCCAGTCCGTCAGGCACCTGCGCGGCTGGGACCCGGTAGCCCGCTAACCGCAGCTTGACCGCTCCGGCCCGAGCATCGGTCGCCGCACGATAACCCCCGACGAGCCCCTCCAGCAGCCGGCTCTCAGCCAGCCGCCGGCACGCAGATCACCCCTTTCGCGCCTGGCCCTGGACGGACTGAGCCGACGACCGGGCCGCCGTGCAGATCGGGGTTACTTGAGCGTGTGCGTCACTGTGCTCAAAACGGAAGGAAGCCCGGACCTGCCTGCGCGGCCAGGCCCAGACGCCGGCTTCCTGCCGAATCTGCCCGGCGCAGAAGTCGTGGCTGACGAGGCCGACACCGCTCACAGAACGCGCAGTCTGGCTCGCGCTGTATGGCGTATCATGCTCTCAACGCATGCAATCGAGGATGTTCACCCACAGTGCGGCCGGGAATTATGAGCC
>Ga0207646_10008089_pt1 | contig 10599 bp, 11 predicted proteins | sample KBSK5502metaG_FD_184343 | JGI IMG/M metagenome (GOLD analysis project Ga0207646, IMG submission 184343) | Corn, switchgrass and miscanthus rhizosphere microbial communities from Kellogg Biological Station, Michigan, USA - KBS K5-50-2 metaG... | ecosystem: Host-associated > Plants > Roots >...
TCCGCGTCATAAAAAGAAGTCTGCCACTGCGAAAGAGAGTCAGAACACACCCTGGGAGAAGGAGAACTCATCTCGATCCGGCGATGCTGATGGCAAGATTGCGGACGAGACGTCCGCGCGCCCAGGACAAGCCGGCGCGCACGACCGGGGGAGTAGCCCGACCGTCAGGGAGGGTTCAGAGCAAACGCAAGCTGACACCTTGCGCTACAACGAAGGCGAAGGCGAGCCGCTGCGTTTGAATCTTGAAAGCGAGAAATGGGGACTGACTGGAAAAGTCGATTGCCTGAGGCGGCGCGACGGGATGCTCATTCCCTACGAGCACAAAAGAGGCCGGTCGGCGCGCTCTGTCGATAACAAACCGGAGGCCTGGGCCAGCGATCGTCTGCAAGTGATCGCTTATGCGGCTCTGGTTGCTGAACACAGCGGGCAGGAAATCAGCGAGGCGCGCGTACGCTATCACGCGGATAATGCAATGGTGCGAGTGCCAATCGACGATACCGCTTTCGACGACCTCAAAAAAGCAATTGCCCGTGCGCGTGTCCTGCAGGGCAGCATTGAGCGTCCGCCGGTGACTGAGAACGAGCGTCTGTGCGTGAAGTGTTCGCTTGCGCCCGTGTGTTTGCCGGAAGAAGCGCGACTGGCGTTGCTGCTTTCTGAGTTGCCGCCTGCGATGCCAGAGATCAGGCAGCTTAAGCTGTTCCCTGCCGATGACGATCGCCGTACACTGCATGTGCTCACTCACGGGGCGCGTATCGGTCGCAAGGGCGATCGGCTCGAAGTTTCAGTGACAGGCGAAGCGCCTCAGTTACACCCGGCTCAGGAAATTGGACAGATTGTTTTGCACGGCTATGCGCAAATTAGCACGCAGGCGTTGCGTTTTTGCGGCCAGCAGGAAATCGGTGTCCATTGGGTGACGACTGGCGGTCAATATATGGGCGCGTGGGTTTCAGGGACGGGATCGGTGCAGCGCCGCATTCGGCAGTATCGCGCTCTGACCGATAAGGAACTGTGTTTGCAACTCGCTGTGCGATTGGCTGAGGCGCGGGCGCGAGGTCAATTGAGCTTCTTACTGCGATCGAGTCGGGAAAGCGAACGTGTTACATCCGAAGTCCAGAGTTCTATCAAGGCTATTCGCAAGCTCCTTTCGCCGCTGTTGCGCGCGACGAGCATCGATGCTTTGCGCGGTTACGAAGGGAGTATCGGAGCTTATTACTTTCGCGCGCTTCCCGATCTAATTGTTCCAGAGGCCGGCGAAGAGATGAAGCCTGACGGTCGCAATCGCCGTCCGCCAAAGGATCGTTGCAACGCGCTGCTGTCGTTTGCTTATGCGCTGCTGTTGAAGGATGTGACAAACGCGATCATGGTAGTCGGCCTTGATCCATCGCTGGGGTTTTTTCACCGGCCCCGCTCGCAAGCGCCTCCGCTTGCATTGGACCTGATGGAATTGTTTCGCGTGCCGCTTGTTGATCTGCCCGTCATCGCGTCCATCAATCGAAAGCAGTGGGACATCGAGGCTGATTTTGACGTGGCGGGTCAGCAAGTTTGGTTGTCGGATGAAGGACGAAAGAAATTGATTCGTATTTACGAGCATCGCAAGAATGATAAATGGCGACACCCGGTACTGCGCCGATCACTTTCGTACTCAAGAATCATTGAACTTGAAGTGCGGCTGTTGGAAAAAGAATGGATGGACGAAGGCGGTCTGTTCGCACGCATGAGATTGCGTTGAGGCCGTATGTCAGAACCGGGAGCGGTAGGGACCGGGTTTATTTCCCGAAGGCTTAAAGAGATGGAAGCAAAGCAGTGGTACGTGATCTGTTACGACATCACCGAGCCCAAGCGCTGGCGAAAGGTCTACAAGAAGCTCAATGGGTACGGTCGCCGATTGCAGTATTCCATCTTTCGGTGCAGGTTAACTCGGCGGCAGGCAGAAAAGCTGCGTTGGGAACTCGAAGAGATGCTCGATGCTACTGAGGATCGTTTACTGATTTTGAGTCTTTGTGAAATCTGTGAGCGCCATGTCGGATTGCACAATCGACCGGAGTCGTGGTTTGACGAGGGCAGGCCATTTGATTTCGCGTGAGACGCAAGCATGTCCGACTGTTGACTGGCGGAAGCATGAAGTCCATGCGGAAATCAAATAGAGGCGGGAGTTAGGCCCGGTAACTTAGTTGTTTAGATACTTGTGTCGATCTTAAGTGTCTGATTCTTAGGTGATTGATACACGAGAACACACTCACTCAGCGTTGAGGGAACGGAATATTAAAGCAAAACGAATAGATGCGCGAAAACAGACTTGCAAGATGCAGCAAACAAGTGGGTTGTAACCAGCGCAGTGAGAATTCCCATGATGCCGAAAGGCGTTGAGCACGCACAAACACTTTCGCTAGATTTGCAACGCCGCCTGTGAGAATTCCCATGATGCCGAAAGGCGTTGAGCACAACTGCTTGCGGGGTTGACGCACCGTTGCTTCATTGGTGAGAATTCCCATGATGCCGAAAGGCGTTGAGCACGTACAATCAGCCTTCGGTTGACCCAATTAATACCGAGTGAGAATTCCCATGATGCCGAAAGGCGTTGAGCACATTATCAGTACAACAACACCCGCACCAATAAGCACGTGAGAATTCCCATGATGCCGAAAGGCGTTGAGCACCCATAAGTTCTGTCCTTTCGCTTTACCGAAAAGTAGTGAGAATTCCCATGATGCCGAAAGGCGTTGAGCACATATTGAATTCGTTGCACGCTAGTAATGTCCCGGACGTAGTGAGAATTCCCATGATGCCGAAAGGCGTTGAGCACCCATTACCAAGAGTACGAACAAATTTTGGTGCAGTAGAGTGAGAATTCCCATGATGCCGAAAGGCGTTGAGCACCACTACCTTTTGCGCCAATATGTAGAGCTTGTTCCACCGTGAGAATTCCCATGATGCCGAAAGGCGTTGAGCACCACTTTCACAATCAACACAGCGGCCTCGGTTCCCTTGTGAGAATTCCCATGATGCCGAAAGGCGTTGAGCACTTTACTCGCATTTGTTAACCTCCTTTCATTGTAAGAGTGAGAATTCCCATGATGCCGAAAGGCGTTGAGCACACAAATCACTGGAAAATCAACTTCGTGCGGTTGGGAGTGAGAATTCCCATGATGCCGAAAGGCGTTGAGCACTGAATGGGCTTGGAAAATCGGCGCGCGTTTCGAATGTGAGAATTCCCATGATGCCGAAAGGCGTTGAGCACACTTACTACAATCAGCTTGAAGCATACGCGAACGACGTGAGAATTCCCATGATGCCGAAAGGCGTTGAGCACGTCAACCATTCTTGATAATCTTGTTCGTGTTGGTGTGAGAATTCCCATGATGCCGAAAGGCGTTGAGCACCTTATGCACTTATAAAAGAGTGTCCCTGTTGGCATGTGAGAATTCCCATGATGCCGAAAGGCGTTGAGCACCGATTAAGGATAGTGAATATTTCAAAGGCATCTTTGGTGAGAATTCCCATGATGCCGAAAGGCGTTGAGCACCCCCAAGATGTGAAGAAAGTTCGGGAAATGACAGGAGTGAGAATTCCCATGATGCCGAAAGGCGTTGAGCACGATAAAAAATATCTCGTTGTCGGAGGTCTTGTTATTGTGAGAATTCCCATGATGCCGAAAGGCGTTGAGCACCTTCGCAGCTAATTCTACTTCGGGAGACCAATACCAGTGAGAATTCCCATGATGCCGAAAGGCGTTGAGCACTAGTAGCAAATTTGCAAGCTCCCGATATTCTTTATGGTGAGAATTCCCATGATGCCGAAAGGCGTTGAGCACGATGGGATTTGTACAACATTTCCCATCTTTTCCAGCGGTGAGAATTCCCATGATGCCGAAAGGCGTTGAGCACCAAAAGATGAACTCAACTGGAAGGGTTACGAGAGGGTGAGAATTCCCATGATGCCGAAAGGCGTTGAGCACGCCGCAATGACCATCACAATTACTTGCGAAAATGCGGGTGAGAATTCCCATGATGCCGAAAGGCGTTGAGCACTTGATAAACTGGCGTCATGATAACGGCATAATCCGGTGTGAGAATTCCCATGATGCCGAAAGGCGTTGAGCACAGTAAGGAAGTAAATCGATTTCAGCCATCGCCAGAGTGAGAATTCCCATGATGCCGAAAGGCGTTGAGCACAATTGTATGCACGTCCGTTTATTTATCGCCAAGACTGTGAGAATTCCCATGATGCCGAAAGGCGTTGAGCACTCAACTCAGTGGAGCAAGCATTCAACTTGATTTCAGTGAGAATTCCCATGATGCCGAAAGGCGTTGAGCACATAAATACGGGTGGAAAAAGGGGAGGTTTGCGAGGTGAGAATTCCCATGATGCCGAAAGGCGTTGAGCACCGTTGAATCTCGCATTTCCGCCCGAGGGAACAAGCGTGAGAATTCCCATGATGCCGAAAGGCGTTGAGCACAAATGGTAGCTGTTCTTTGTCGGTAACAGCATAAACCGTGAGAATTCCCATGATGCCGAAAGGCGTTGAGCACTCTGAACGGACGTGGTCATCGGCAAAGGCGATAAGTGAGAATTCCCATGATGCCGAAAGGCGTTGAGCACACAGTGATAGAGTCCGATGTGCTCAGTTGGTTGTGTGAGAATTCCCATGATGCCGAAAGGCGTTGAGCACGGCTAGCGGCTTGCGTACTCGCGTAGGCGGTTTCCGTGAGAATTCCCATGATGCCGAAAGGCGTTGAGCACTTTTAATGGGCGACCTGGGCGCTATTGGATAGCCCGTGAGAATTCCCATGATGCCGAAAGGCGTTGAGCACTAAGTTACCCTGTCGCGTTCGCAAGGGCTAAGGCGTGAGAATTCCCATGATGCCGAAAGGCGTTGAGCACCATTTCACGCGCAACCTGACCTAACACGAAACCAAGTGAGAATTCCCATGATGCCGAAAGGCGTTGAGCACCGGATCGAACTGGTACACGATCCGCATGATGTGCCTGTGAGAATTCCCATGATGCCGAAAGGCGTTGAGCACCTGGAAAGTACCACACGAATTTGAGCCTCTCTCTGTGTGAGAATTCCCATGATGCCGAAAGGCGTTGAGCACCGCCAACATTCTCTGCGATGAACGTGCAAGTAGGTGTGAGAATTCCCATGATGCCGAAAGGCGTTGAGCACCCAAAACGAATGCAACGTTTACGCGCTCGCGGATGGCGGTGAGAATTCCCATGATGCCGAAAGGCGTTGAGCACCCTATCGCGGCCGGAAGGTCTAGGGGGCTTGAATGAGTGAGAATTCCCATGATGCCGAAAGGCGTTGAGCACCTGAGACAGAGAAGAAGCTTGATGACCTGCCTGCTCGTGAGAATTCCCATGATGCCGAAAGGCGTTGAGCACTCTCAGATTCGCGAGTCTTTATCGCCCAGCAAAAGCGTGAGAATTCCCATGATGCCGAAAGGCGTTGAGCACCGCTCACTGCGAAAGAACGACATGCCCTAGTCCAGCGTGAGAATTCCCATGATGCCGAAAGGCGTTGAGCACTTGCTGCTCAGTCTGACCATGATGCTGTGCGTTCAGTGAGAATTCCCATGATGCCGAAAGGCGTTGAGCACTTTTCTCCGCGAAGTTGAAAGAGAGTGACACGCTCGTGAGAATTCCCATGATGCCGAAAGGCGTTGAGCACCTTACGAAGGGCAGCCCGAACTTGGAAAGTGCGCTGGTGAGAATTCCCATGATGCCGAAAGGCGTTGAGCACTCTAAAGCAGAACCGATCTTCTTTGGGCCCTCGCCTGTGAGAATTCCCATGATGCCGAAAGGCGTTGAGCACAATCGATTTTCGAAGAGCCGGTGTCGGTGAGCGGCGGTGAGAATTCCCATGATGCCGAAAGGCGTTGAGCACTTGAAGTTCTCGCAACTGCCGGCAGCCAGCGCAGTGTGAGAATTCCCATGATGCCGAAAGGCGTTGAGCACTCCATTTTTCAGAAGATGAAGGCAAAACCGTCGACGTGAGAATTCCCATGATGCCGAAAGGCGTTGAGCACATGATTGGACACATGACGAGGTTGCCAGACGACTCGCGTGAGAATTCCCATGATGCCGAAAGGCGTTGAGCACCCGTCCACGAACTTGCTCACATTAGGTGAGGCGGTGTGAGAATTCCCATGATGCCGAAAGGCGTTGAGCACGTGATGATGCTGAAGATCCGCAGGATGTCATTTACGTGAGAATTCCCATGATGCCGAAAGGCGTTGAGCACTCCTGGTAAAGGTCCGGCTTATCGAGCCCGAGTTCAGTGAGAATTCCCATGATGCCGAAAGGCGTTGAGCACAAATACCTGCGCTGGCCATTGACCTCTGTGCGAATGTGAGAATTCCCATGATGCCGAAAGGCGTTGAGCACGACTAGCCAGTTATGACGTGCGCAACCCTGTATGGCGTGAGAATTCCCATGATGCCGAAAGGCGTTGAGCACATTCGTTTCCGTCGCAGTCACGAGCCGATGCGCATGTGAGAATTCCCATGATGCCGAAAGGCGTTGAGCACATCTGGCAAAGACTAAAGCCGATATTGCTGCTCAGTGTGAGAATTCCCATGATGCCGAAAGGCGTTGAGCACATCAATATTCGTCAGTTCATTTTGCTTTAAGAGGAGTGAGAATTCCCATGATGCCGAAAGGCGTTGAGCACAATCCAGTAACTTTGCAGCTCGTCAACACGATCGTCGTGAGAATTCCCATGATGCCGAAAGGCGTTGAGCACAGCTGTTCTCGTGCCAGGGCCTCCAGATTCTCCGAAGGTGAGAATTCCCATGATGCCGAAAGGCGTTGAGCACATCAACATGGCCAGCATCTTGGCGATGATTGCCTCGTGAGAATTCCCATGATGCCGAAAGGCGTTGAGCACCGGTAGTACGCCGGCATGGTCTGTGGAGCGAAGCGTGTGAGAATTCCCATGATGCCGAAAGGCGTTGAGCACCAACTGTTTGAGTTCGCCTTCGTCCGCCGCTTCATGTGAGAATTCCCATGATGCCGAAAGGCGTTGAGCACCAGAAACTATGGTACGTGCTCGATGTCGTTGGCTGGTGAGAATTCCCATGATGCCGAAAGGCGTTGAGCACCAATATTGGGGCGCGCGTCATCTGTACTTCAAGGTATGTGAGAATTCCCATGATGCCGAAAGGCGTTGAGCACTTTGGGCTACCGGCAAGCGGCTGCGCAGTCAGTTGTGAGAATTCCCATGATGCCGAAAGGCGTTGAGCACATTCTACGTTGGTGTCGCCGATTGATTTTTCTGCTGTGAGAATTCCCATGATGCCGAAAGGCGTTGAGCACACGAAATAGACTTTCGTCTCGACAAGGCTTCCAGGCGTGAGAATTCCCATGATGCCGAAAGGCGTTGAGCACGGTAGATCTCGAACCTCCAAGTAACGCGACACAGACGTGAGAATTCCCATGATGCCGAAAGGCGTTGAGCACATGTAGGCCCGGACATCATTTCGGAGGATTCTGCGGTGAGAATTCCCATGATGCCGAAAGGCGTTGAGCACATATGGCCGCACAGTGGTTGTCGTTCGACCATCACGGTGAGAATTCCCATGATGCCGAAAGGCGTTGAGCACACTGAACAGAAAAAGAACCCCCGCATTGAGCGATGTGAGAATTCCCATGATGCCGAAAGGCGTTGAGCACTTTTCAGGTCTGGACTGTTCAGGCATCGCATCGATGGTGAGAATTCCCATGATGCCGAAAGGCGTTGAGCACTTAGTGCTCGTGATCGTTTGGGTGTCGGCCGCGGCGGTGAGAATTCCCATGATGCCGAAAGGCGTTGAGCACCCTATCGCGGCCGGAAGGTCTAGGGGGCTTGAATGGTGAGAATTCCCATGATGCCGAAAGGCGTTGAGCACATCGAATCGCCGTTCTTCCAGTCTTCGGGCAGTTGTGAGAATTCCCATGATGCCGAAAGGCGTTGAGCACGCGCGCTAACGCCGCATCAGGTTTCTCTGGCCGCGAGTGAGAATTCCCATGATGCCGAAAGGCGTTGAGCACTTGACGCCGCGCGAACTCTTCCGCGCGCAAGGCTTCGTGAGAATTCCCATGATGCCGAAAGGCGTTGAGCACCGCTAATCGACGCTCTTTGCAATCTGGGTTATGGCGTGAGAATTCCCATGATGCCGAAAGGCGTTGAGCACTGTTTGAGTTGTGGTGTCCGTCCCTTGTCCGGACGAGTGAGAATTCCCATGATGCCGAAAGGCGTTGAGCACTCGTCAAACTCGGGATTGAGAAACGCCAGGCCGTTGTGAGAATTCCCATGATGCCGAAAGGCGTTGAGCACTTAAGAGAGTTCGAAGAAAAAGGTTCCCACGATCGAGTGAGAATTCCCATGATGCCGAAAGGCGTTGAGCACACGGCCGACTCGTTGGTTCAAAGCGCCATCACGGCAGTGAGAATTCCCATGATGCCGAAAGGCGTTGAGCACAAAATTCGGACGAAGAGGCCGCCGAATCTGACGAGGTGAGAATTCCCATGATGCCGAAAGGCGTTGAGCACAAAGGGCAAATACTTGCGCGGCAAAAAGCCGCGGCGCTCAACGCCTTTCGGCATCAGCGGGTAGTCAAGGCCCCTCACATTGATGCGGTGTCAACACGTCTCACGAACGTGCCGGTGAGTCGCTTCGCAATCGCCATTGACTTTCGTCACAAACTGGCATAGAAAATCTCCCGCAAACTAAAGCCTTCCAGACATTTTTGAGATGAAAGAGGTAGCTCATGAAGCAGGCTATCAGTATCAATGTGAATGGCGTCGACCATCACGATGAGGTCGAACCGCGGCTTTTGCTCGTCCATTATTTGCGCGAGGTGTTGACGCTAACCGGTACGCACGTCGGGTGCGAGACTTCGATTTGCGGAGCCTGCACCGTGCTAATCGACGGCCAGGCCGTGAAGTCCTGCACGATGTTTGCGCTCCAGGCGGATGGCGCGAATATCACCACCATCGAAGGGCTGGCAGCCAACGGCAACTTGCATCCGATGCAGGAAGGTTTCTGGGAAAAGCACGGTTTGCAATGCGGCTATTGCACGCCGGGGATGATCATGACCGGCACCCAGATCGTCGATCGCAATCCGAATCCGTCGCGCGATGAAATTCGTCACGGCCTGGAAGGAAATCTCTGCCGCTGCACCGGCTATCAGCATATTGTCGAAGCGGTCGAGTATGCGGCTAAGAAGAAAGCTGTTCTTTGATCTTTGGTCTTTGAACTTCGATCTTTGATTTGCTTTAGTTCAGGGAATCCCAGTTCCAGGCCCAGAAGCCAAAGATCAAAGACCAAAGATCGAAGTTCGAATCTCTTTTTGCGGAGACATCATGGCTGATAAATACGTCGGAAAAAGAATCAAGCGAACAGAAGACCCGCGGCTGATTAAGGGGCTGGCGCATTACGTCGATGACATCCGCTTACCCGACACGCTACATGTCGCCTTCGTGCGTTCGATGTACGCACATGCACGTATCAACGGCATCGACGCCAGCGAGGCGTTGAAGGCTCCCGGGGTGGTTGCTGTCTACACCGGAAAAGATGTCGCCACGGCGGTTGGCCCCGTGCCTTGCGCGGGTGCTCTGCCCGATTTGAAGGTTCCCGATTACCGCGTGCTCGCGACCAGTAAAGCACTATTTGTCGGGCACCCCATCGTCGCCATCGTGGCGAAGGATCGCTACGCCGCCGCGGATGCTGCCGATCTTATTTCCGTGGACTACGAAGAACTGCCGGCGGTTGTCGATGTCGAACAAGCGGCGGCAGGTGGAACAGTTATTCATGAAAGCTTTGGCGACAACATCGCTTACAAACTGACGTCCGGCGAAGGCGATATTGAGGCGGCGATGAAATCGGCAGATCGGATCGTCACTCAGAAGATGGTTCATCAAAGGCTGGCGCCAATCGCCATGGAACCGCGTGGCGTGCTAGCTCGGTATTTTCCCGGTGAAGAAGAACTAACTGTCTGGTCATCGACACAGATTCCTCACTTGTTGCGAACTCAACTCGCTCTGATGATCGGCATTCCGGAAAACAAGCTGCGCGTGATCACGCCGGAAGTCGGCGGCGGCTTCGGCTCGAAACTAAATGTCTATGCGGAAGAAGCTTTGCTTGGCTGGATTTCAATGCAGCTTGGCAAGCCCGTTAAATGGATCGAGACAAGGCGCGAAAATGTGCAGGCTACGATTCATGGACGCGCACAAGTCGGCACGGTCGAGGTCGGTTGTAAAAATGACGGCACGCTAACCGGGCTGCGTTACAACGTCTTCGCCGATCTCGGCGCTTATCATCAGTTGCTGACGCCGGCGATTCCGACGCTGACGGGCCTGATGCTGTCCGGAGCGTACAAGATTCCGGCGATTCAAATGAATGTCACCGGCGTCTTTACCAATAAGATGTCCACCGATGCCTATCGTGGCGCCGGCAGGCCGGAAGCAACTTACGTGGTCGAACGAGCGATGGACATAGTCGCGGCTGAACTGAAAATGGATCCAGTCGACGTGCGCCGCAGGAACTTTCCCGCAGCCAATGAGTTTCCATTTCACACCGCAACAGGCTTGGATTACGACAGCGGAGATTATGAAGGC
>Ga0207646_10008090_pt1 | contig 10598 bp, 14 predicted proteins | sample KBSK5502metaG_FD_184343 | JGI IMG/M metagenome (GOLD analysis project Ga0207646, IMG submission 184343) | Corn, switchgrass and miscanthus rhizosphere microbial communities from Kellogg Biological Station, Michigan, USA - KBS K5-50-2 metaG... | ecosystem: Host-associated > Plants > Roots >...
GAGAGCCCGTCGACGCCACGGCCGAGGTACTCGAAGATCCGCCCCCGGCCGCCGCGCACGGTCAGTCGCCGGAGGAGGTCGAGGATGATGTCCTTGGCCGAGACCATCGGAGCCAGCGCACCGTGCAGGCGTACGCCCACGACGATCGGCATCTCGAGCACGAACGGCTCTCCCGCCATGGCCATCGCGATATCAAGGCCACCGGCACCGATGGCGAGCGTGCCCATCCCGCCGCTGGTCGGGGTGTGCGAGTCGCTGCCGAGCAGGGTCTTGCCCGGCGCGGCGAAGCGCTCGAGGTGGACCTGGTGGCAGATCCCGTTCCCGGGCCGCGAGAAGTACGCGCCGAACTTGGCCGCTGCCGTCTGGAGGAACCGGTGGTCGTCCGCGTTCTCGAAGCCGGTCTGGAGCATGTTGTGGTCGATGTAAGAGACCGCGAGCTCGTTGCGCACCCGCTCCAGCCCGAGAGCCTCGAACTGCAGGAACGCCAGGGTCCCGGTCGCGTCCTGGGTCAGGGTGTGATCGATGCGGAGTCCGATCTCATGCCCAGGAATCAGCTCGCCCTCGACCTGGTGCTCGCGCAGGATCGTTGCCGTGATCGAGCCCTGCATGACTAGAACACGAGCTCGGCGGTGCGCGAACTGTCACGCCAAGCCGTGCACACGATGTACGGCGGGTCGTCCTCGACCACCCGCAGCAGCTTCCCGCAGGCCATGCACTCCTCGATGTCCACATCAGTTCCCCGCAGCGGGCACCCGACACGGGCCCCGTCCACGACCGAGCGCAGCTCGTGCTTCTTCCAGAACATCGCCCTACCTTTTGGAGACGCCGAGCTCGATGAGCTCGTCGCGCGAGCGCTCGAGCTCGCGCACACCGAGGATCAGCCCGACGAGCAGCGCCAGCGTGACGAGGGGCAGGCCGATCGCGACAAGGAACGCGAGTGCTTCAGTGGTCATCTGGATCACCACCCCCGGGAGATTTGGTTTGCGCCGCGTGCGTGAGCACGCGCGCCGCGACGAAGCCTGCAACGATGGCGAGCACGAGCGCGAAGAGGATGAGCGTCGTAAGCACGACTCCAAACTCCATGCCTCGCATGCTCGACCCCGAGGGCTTCGGTCACTAGGGCCGAAAGTCATCTCATCGCGGGCGAAACGGTCCCTAGGCGGCCGTCCAACCCCCGTCGGCGACGATGGCGGCGCCGTTGACGAAGCTCGCGTCGTCTGAGACGAGGAAGAGCACGAGCCTGGCGATCTCCAGCGGCGTGGCAGTGCGCGGGTTGGCCGGCAGCGTGGACTTCAATGCGTCGAAGCCCCGAGGGCTCGGCTCTCCGCCCAAGCTGATCCCGGTGTCGACCGCGCCTGGACACACGGCAACGGCGCGGATCCCGTCGCAGCCGTACGTCGCCGCGACATTCTTGGTCAGGCCGATCAGGCCGTGCTTGCTCGCGGCGTAGGCCGCGCCGCCGCGCGCGCCGAACAAGCCACCGACGGATGAGATGTTGACGATGACCCCGCCGCCGGAGCGGAGCATCACGGGGATCGCCGCGCGCATCGCGAGCATCGGACCGGTCAGGTTCACGGCCAGGACGCGCTCCCAGATCTCGTCGGTGAGCTCGCCGACCGGAAGGAACCGGTCCATGATGCCAGCGACGTTGCACAGCGCGTCGAGCCGTCCAAAGCGCTCGAGCGCTGTTGCCACGATACGCTCGTCGTCGGCGCGCTTAGACACATCGGCGACCACGCTCTGCATGTGCTTATCCGCCGGCAGTTGATTGAGTCCGCCAGGGGCGACATCGACCGCCACGACGAGCGCGCCTTCGCGGTGGAAGAGTTCCGCGGTCGCGCGACCGATGCCGGATCCAGCGCCGGTCACGATCGTCACCTTGTTGAGCAGGCGAGCAGGCCACCGCACGCCTTCGTCGATCGAGCGCGTCATGGTCTGGGCCATTTCACACATCCTTCCGCGAATTGGGATCGGTTAGCGCACACCCCGACGGCTGCCGAACACGCTGGCGCGGCCCGCGATGAGCGCGCGGCGACCGGGTGTGCGCGGTTGGGCGTGCTGGCGGCGCTTCGGCGCCGGACCGTAGCGATGGGCGACCTCGAGCAGCGCCCCCTCGATGCGCTCGAAGTCACGCGCGGCGATCAAGTGCAGCGCCCCGAGCAGTTCGGGCCGTCGCGCCGGGGTCCAGCCGCGCGTCGCGGCGACGCCGGTGTCGAGGGCGCTGACGGCGATTTCGTGTCCCTCGATCGCGTTGACTCGCCGACGGAGCCGGAGCCGGCGCGCGGCGGGATCGAGCGCGGTAACGCTCGCCGTCGCGGCGAGGACGGGCCAACGGATCGGCCCCCGCACTGTCCAGGCCACCATCGCGACGCGATCGTGGGCGATCAGCTCCTCGGGGATGGGCGCGAGCTCGTCATACCAATCGGTGTGCGGGACATCGCCGCCCAGAGCTTCGCGGACGAGCAGCCAGTGCCGAACGCTCATTTGAAGACCGGCGCGAGCTCGTGGTGTGCGGCTGATGTGCTCCGCCCGAGCAGGAGCCGCCCGCCACAGTGCGGGCAGCGCGGCACATGCCGGGCGTCCCAGCGCGGCCGTGGCTCCGCGGTGCTTGCGAACGCTTCCTGGACCAGATCGGACCGAAGCCTCGCCGGCTCTAGCCGAACGCTATCGGTCTCGAGCCCGCACAGGAGGCAGCTGAAGTACAGATAGACCTTGCGCACGCGCCGAGGGTAGGTCAGAGCAGAAGGTGGCCCTAGGGCCGGACGGCCTGTCCGAGGCGGGCCGAACGATCGATTTGAGGACGACCGCGCTGCTCCTGCGCGGTCGCTTGCGCGAGTCATGCGATAACGATGCAGTTGGTGAGCGCGTAGACGCCGTGGGTGGCCCAGGCGACGCGCTCCGCCTCGCGACGCATCGGCTGGCTCGGGAGGGTCCCCATTAGCGTGATGGCCCCGGCGTCGACGCTGGCGTCGACGTTCTCGAAGGGGAAGCGGCGCTGCAGAGCGGCTTTGATCTCGTCGTAGATGTCGGCATCCGAGCGGACCGGGGGAAGGATGCGGACGTGATTGTTGACCAAGACGACGCCGCTGAGGTTGGCGACCGCATCCCCCGCCATCGTCCGCTGGAACCCGTCGTCGACCGTGCCGGTCAGGGTCACGACGCCGTGATGGACCGCGCTGTCGATGCGCTCTTCGGGCACCAGCGCGTCCCACTCGAGGGCATCGCGGACCGCCCGCGCGATCGCGGGGTCATCGCGAAGCGTCCCGGTCGGCGCCACGGTGAGCTGGCTCGCGACATCGCGTACGCCTGGCACGCTGGTGGCGAGCTCGGCGGCCTCATCGATCTTGCGGAAGGTCGCCACCGTGCCGGTGAGGGTGACGACCCCGCCATCAACCTCAACCCCGAGCTCGGCTGGCTTGAAGCGCAGGTCGCGGGCGATCTCGGCGCGCACGTCGCGCTGGATCTGCTGGTCGGTCTTGAAGCACCTGCGGGTCAGCGTCATCTGTTTATCCTTTCGGCTCCCGCGCGGGCGGAAGCTGGCGAGTCCGGCCGGTCTTCTTTTGCGAGCACTAGATCTGGTTGGGGTGGAGCGAGTTGGCGACGCGCCAGAACTCCATGTCGGTCAGTCCGGTCGCGCTCAAGAAATACGGAACGCCCCACGAGCCGGGCAGCGACCAGGCCCCGGTCTCGGTCCACAGGAGCCACCGCTGGCTGCGGGGATTGGCCGCGACTGCCACCTGATACAGGGACAGTCGATCAGCGTGGAAGCTCGGCGCCGCCTGGCTTGACTCCGCGCCTGGTAAGGGAGGGTTAGCGAGGGCGATCGCGAGGGTCACGGTCTTGGCACCGCTCGCGTCGGTATAAGTCACCGAGAACGTGCTGGAGTCCGCGCGGACTGCGGCGGTCCAGTCATCGGAGATCCCATTCGGGATCAGCAGCGGACGAGCCCCAGTGACGCTCATCCGGATCACCCGTGCTGCCTGGCTGGGCGTGAGCCCTTCGTAACCAAGACCAGCCCGGCTCTGCGGACCTGAGATGACCAGCCCCTCCCCGCCAATGACGGCTTGGCTTCCACCGTTCTGGGTGATGAGGACCCGAGCGATGCCCGGTTCCTCGGATGCCGTGAAGATCACCTGTTGGATCAGCGCCCGCAGTGTCGAGCTGCCGCCCAGACCCCACTCGTCCCCCGACGCGAGGTAGTCGAGCGTCGCCAGATCGCCGACGACGATGACGCTCGCGAGTCTGGCCGTCATCGCCGGGAGCACGTTGAACGCGCCGCCCTCCCCGCTGCGCGGCGCCACCGCCAGCAGCTCCATCCGCTGGCGCACCCGCAGCTCGATGCGGGCAGCTGGCGCGGGACCGTCGAGGGTCACCGCGATCGGACTGGCGAGGTCGCGCGCGAAGTACACGACCCACCGCGCCGGCGCTGGGGTCGGGGCGGGCGATCCGACGGTGGTCGCGCTGGGAGTCGGTGCGGCGCTCGGCGTCGCGACCGACGCGACGCACGAAGCCATGGCAAGTGCGAGCACAGCGCAGACGAGGACGAACTTCATCACACCCTCGAGGCGGAATGCACACAGCGTCAGCCCGTGCGCTACCGGCGACGAGGGCCAACTGGCTCGCTTTGATTGGGCCGAGTGGCCCTACTCCGCGAGCATCCTCGCGGTGATGCAGGTCTCGAAAATTGGAGGCGCTCGATGGCGATCACGCAAGAAGCCGCCCGCCAGACGTTCCACCCCGACGACGAGGGCGCCTTGACCGGATGATCGTCGCACGATCGGCAAATGGACGATCGGCGTCCGCCTGGCAGCGCAGTCCAGGGAGATTTGCTGAGTCGGCCGCGCCAGGAGCGAAATGACTCGCATGCACTAGCTGGCGGCTCGCGTCACCCCGCGCAGAAATGTCCCGCCCTCCTCGCCGCGCCAGCGCTCGCTGCCGACAAGGAGGAGCGCGGCGGTGAGGACTGCGGGAACGTTCACGATGGTGAGCTCCGTCAAACCGGTGGCCCCTTCCGGGTAGTAGTTCACACCGCCGAAGTGGTAGAGGCCGTCGGCGATGCTGTACACCGCCAGGAGCAGGAACAGAAGGCCACCTATCCGTGCCCAGCGCAGCGCGACGAGCGCGGGCAGGACTGTGAGCGGCATCACTCGGAACTCGTGCCAGATCGCTGCCTCGATGTCGTAGGGCTGAGCCTTCCCCCGCTGGACGAGTTGCACGATCTCCCCGTAGAGGATGGCCGGGAACATGATCGCCACTGCGGCGCCAGCCAGCGCGAGCGCTCGACCGGCCCAGAGGAGCCCGGCGCGCTGTCCGCGCGCATCGATCGCGCGCCCGAAGCAATACGCGGCGGCAGCCCCGATGAGGAGGCCAAGCACGTCGAGGATCGCCGGTGCGAGATCCCCCTCGTAATACCCGAGCCCGAACGCCGCAAGGACCAGCCATCCGATGATGGCCACGACGAGCGCAGCCTTACTCAGCTTCTCCATGCAGCCAATCCTCATCGGACCGCGCCGCCCTGCTAGGGACCTTCGGACGCATTTCATGATGCCGTGCGTCGCAACAACGTCGGGCCCCGCTCAGCCCAGAGCCTCTGCCCTTCTCAGCTTGCCCTGGGAGAAGTGCAACAGCGTCGCTCGTCCGGAACATTGGCAGACCCCTCGTCCAAGCGAGAGCCATCGGACCTGTCGCTCCTGGGTGGTCCCGTTCGCTTCTATGCGGCCCGATCGACGGTTCGTGCGGCCCGAGCTCGGGGCATCGCACTCGCTCGGCGCGGCGCTCGTCCTAGTGGCTGCGGTGGCGATGTGGGCGATCGCGATCTGCCTCCGCTGACAGTGGCAGTGCGTGACGGCTGGTTCCGCTCGGCCTACAGCGCGTCGCTCTTCGCGATCGGCCTCGCGGTCCTCGCCTGGGCCAAGTCGACCAAACAGCCGCCTTCATTTCGCTCGCGGGCGGGGCCCTCGTCGAGGCAGTGGCCCTCACCCCACCCTGGGAGCGCCTCCTCGTCGGTGCGGTCCTCGTGAGCTACCGGGCGCTCAGGGCCAACCGGCTCGCTTTGCGGGGCCGAGTGGCCCTACTCCGCGAGCATCCTCGCGGTGATGCTGGTCTCGAAAATTGGAGGCGCTCGATGGCGATCATGCAAGAAGCCGCTCGCCAGACGTTCCACCCCGACGATGAGGGCGTTGATCGGGTGATCGAGCAGCTCAAAGCGCTGATCCATGAAGGCAACCTGCGCCGTCTGGTCGTGAAGGACCGGGATGGCCGCACGATCATCGAAGCCCACTCACCCTCGGCGTTGTCGGCGCGATGTTGGTGCCGCTGTGGGCAGCCATCGCCGCTGTCGTCGCCGTCGCGGCCGACGCCACCGTCGTCGTGGAGCGACGCGACCGCGGGACGACGGCGTAACGGTGCTGCTTCTGACCATCGGCCTGATCGCCGGAGCCGCTGTCGGTGCGATCGCGATGGCGTTCCTCGCCGTCGCGGCCTACGACCGCGGCTACGCCGACGCTTTCCGCCAGCGCAATCAGTGGCGGCTCGAACTCGCGGCGCGTCACCACCCCACGCACAGCACGGCCCGGAGCGCCGCGTAGCTCCGAATGGAGAACGCTGATGAAGATCCTGCTCGCGACTGATGGCTCGCCCTCGGCGAAGCATGCCGAGGAGCTCACTGCCCTGACTCAGTGGCCGGAGGGCACCGAGATCGAGGTCCTCTGCGTCGATCAACTCGTCGATGACGAGATCGATCTCCCGCCGCAGCGCTTCGCGGCCGCTCACGCCCTGCTCCGTCGGGCCATCGACGATCGCTTGGCCGCCCTCGTCACGCAGCTGGGTGGTCGCGGTCGCACCGTTCGCGCACGGGTCATCTTCGGCCGGCCTGCTTCGACAATCGTCGACGAGGCGGGCCAACTCGGCTCCGAGCTCGTGATCATCGGCAGCCACAACCACGGCGCGCTGGCATCGCTCACCCTGGGGTCAGTCGCGGCGGAGGTCGTCGACCACTCGCCCTGCCCGGTACTCGTCGCCCGGCGCTCGAGCCTCGGGCCGATCGTGCTCGGACACGATGGCTCGGAGGGCGCCCGGCAGGCCGAAGCCGTGGTGGCGGCCTGGCCGTTCCTCGCGCGTGAGACCGTGCGCGTCGTGACCGTGAGCTCGCTGATCCCACCCTGGTATATGGCCGACGCCGGGATGAGCCCGGGTCTCAATGGCGAGCTGCTGCAGCAGCTCCTCGACGAGGGGCATGCCGAGCGCGCTCGCATCGCTGACGCGACCCTGGCCCGGCTCCGGGTGGCGGGGGTGTCCGCGAGCGCAGAGGTTCGGGACGGAACCGCCGCGGACGGCCTGCTCGACGCGATCGCCGCGACGAAAGCTCAGCTGATCGTCGTGGGCTCCCGTGGCAACACCGGGCTCACGCGTCTGCTGCTGGGCAGCGTTGCGCGCACCGTGCTCTATCACGCTGCGTGCTCCGTGCTGATCGTCCGCGAGCGCAAGCCGATCGCACCACCGACCCCCGCGCGGGAACACGCGATCACCCTCGTTTGAGCAACTGACGTTCGTGCCCCGGTCGCGCGTTGCTGGTGCCCGTGCACGTCGGGCGCCTCCGATGCGCAGATCAGCCAGGGCATCCCACCTGGATGGAGGATGCGATGAACGCGCATGACGTACTCGTGACCAAGGACGACACATTGGTGAGCGAACGTCCTGCCGGTTTGCCCGAGAGTCCCACGAGGGGCGTCAGCAGCTGTTGGGGGAATCCGACCTTCCCCGTCGTCTTCCACGGGGAGCGCGCCCTCGGTCGAGGGTTCCCGGGGATGCTCGAGGACCCGCTGATCACAGTGCAGCACGCCGCGTCGGGACCCGCGGCTCCCGCGGCGACGGAAACAATGCCAGCTGCGCTTCTGGGTGCCGAGCCGATCAAGACCCCGACTGACGGCTGGGCGTCCGCCGCCTGGCCGGGGACCGACTACTTCGCCATCGTCGCTCACGAGCTGCGCCAGCCGCTCGCCGTGATTCGGGGACAGCTCCAGCTTGGACTGCGGCGGATCGGCAACGATCCAGCCCGCGCGCGCGACGCGATCAACCTCGCGATCGCCCAGGTCGACCGAATGACCAAGCTGCTGAACTTGGTCGACGCCGCGGCGGTCGACGCCGACGGACTGGGCCTCAAATCAGTGGCCTTCGACCTGGTGCTCGCGATCGCGGACGCGATCGTGAGACACGAAGACGGCGAGACCCCGCGCATTACCTTCGCGAGCCCGCCAGTCCCGGTCCCCGTCCACGGCGATCTCGATCACACCGGGGAGATCCTCGACAACTGTTGAGCAACGCGCGCAAGTACTCTCCGGCCGCGGCACCGATCGAGGTCACGCTCACCGTGCGCGGCGCTGCGGCCCAGGTCCAGATCAGGGATCAGGGTCGCGGCGTTCCCGCAGACGAGCGCTCCCGACTGTTCACGCCGTTCTACCGCACGTCGAGCAGCCGCGGCGTGCCCGGTACCAGGCTTGGTCTGCACATCAGCCGGCAGCTTGCCGAGCGTCAGGGTGGACGCCTGTGGCTCGAAGCCAGCTCCAACGCCGGCAGTGTGTTCGCGTTCGAGTTTCCCGTCGCAGTGTCTGTCGGATGCATTGGCGCGCTCACAACCTCCCCCAGTCGCTCGTGAACTGGTGACCTACGACCCATGCGCGGATGACGAACGGCCCTTCTCCATCCGAGCGGGTCGCGTGAACATGAGCGAGCCTCAAGGGACCTGCCAAAAGAGGTCAACGCCAGAGATCCCATCAATGGCCAAGCCTCGGGAGCGGCATCGAAGACGGTCGGCGATGGCATCAAGGACCGGCTCCGCCGCGATGGGAGGTGTGTCATGAACGCCTCGTCGATGGCCGGCAGGCCGCTTGGGGCCACCTTCGTGTCCAAATGGCGATCGGCGCCGCGCACGGGGGCGTGCTCCGCGCAAGGGGCCGGGAATGGGAGAACGCAGATGCTTGCCACTAAGCCGAACGAGAAGGCCGAGCACGGCGAACACGAGCGCAAGAACAAGAACGTCGAGGGAGTGCTGGAGACGGCGCCGGTCGTGAAGGTGATCGAAGTGATTGGTACGTCGACCGAGAGCTTCGACGACGCGATCGCCAAGGGCATCACCACCGCGGCGCGCAGTCTCCGCCACATCACCGGTGCTGACATCAAGCACATGACGGTCGCCGTGCAAGACGGCAAGGTCCGCCAGTACAAGGTCGACCTCAAGATCGCCTTCGCTCTCGAGGCCGAAGGAGAGGACGACTAAAGCGGAGCCGCAGCCAAACGGACGCCGTACGACGCGACACAAATACCACGAAGGGACAACGCCATGACACTCACACAACCGCGTATCAAGACCGACAAGCAGATCCAGCTCGACGTGCTGGCCGAGATCGACCGCGACTTCCGCTTCAAGCCGGCGGAGATCGGTGTCGAGGTCGACGGCGGAATCGTCACCCTCACCGGGACCGTCTCGAGTTATCTCAAGGTCGGTGAGGCCGCGGACCTCGCCTGCCTGGTCCCTGGGGTCAGGGACGTGGCGAACAAGCTCACGGTGGCGCTCCTCGGCATGCCCCGAGACGACACCGCGATCGCCCGGGCGCTCCGTAACGCCCTCGAATGGGACGTGACCGTCCCCGAGGAGAAGATCGAGTCAATCGTGCGCAACGGCGTGGTGACGCTCAAGGGCACGGTCGACTACTGGTACCAGCGCAAGGCCGCGGCCGATGCCGTCGCCCACCTCCTCGGCGTCCTGAGCGTGAACAACCACATCGTCGTCGCGCCGCCGACGCGAAACGATCGCGAGATCCACGATGAGTTGAAGGCGGCGCTGGTGCGGCGTTTCCCGTTCGACGAGATCGATGCCGCGGTCGACCAGGGCGCCGCCATCCTCCAGGGCAACGTTCCGACCTACCGGATGCGCCGCGAGGTCGAGTCCCTCACCTGGGCGACGCGTGGGGTCAAGGACGTGACCAACAAGCTCAGCGTGACTTACTGACGGCTACGCACCATCGGTTTGACCGCGCCGGCGATCTGCCGGCGCGGCTTTTCTGCGCTGAAGCGCGTGCCATGGCAGACCAGTGCCATCTCGCGTGGCCGGATTGTCGATGCTTGGAGGGGTGCGTGTAGGGCTCACGCTCGCCACCGGTAGGACAACGCGTACGCACGCCGCAAGGGTGTCGAGCTCGTGCCGGACCGCGGTGGCGAAGACATCGGTGTCGGGGTACGCGTCGCGGTCGGCGATCACGCTGATGTTGAACGTTCCCGCGTAGGAGAGCGCACCGATGCCGAGGGACACCTTGCCGAAAGCGGCAACACCGGGAACACCTCGAGCACCCGCGCTCCGGCAAGATAGAGCGACCGCCCGGGACCGGGGATGTTTGCCGTGGTGACGTTCCCGCGTTGACGGTCGATGGCCTTCAGCATCGGGTACCTGCCGCCGCTAAGTGACGTTCGTCCCGCAAACGCGTGACCAGTGGCCCTGTCGGGGCGGTGATGGATGCTCGAACATGAGCGAGCCTCAAGGGACCTGCCAAAAGAGGTTAACGCCAGAGATCCCATCAATGGCCAAGCCTCGGGAGCGGCATCGA
>Ga0207646_10008093_pt1 | contig 10596 bp, 10 predicted proteins | sample KBSK5502metaG_FD_184343 | JGI IMG/M metagenome (GOLD analysis project Ga0207646, IMG submission 184343) | Corn, switchgrass and miscanthus rhizosphere microbial communities from Kellogg Biological Station, Michigan, USA - KBS K5-50-2 metaG... | ecosystem: Host-associated > Plants > Roots >...
CGTCGCCGCGAAGGGCGCCATCCTGATCGCCCTTTTCGCCATCCTGCCGCTCGTCGCGGTCATGCTCTTTCGCAATCATCCCCTGTCGGCTGTCGAAGTCCTGGCGCTGACCCTCATCTACGGAGTGACGGCTTTCACCGTTTCCTTCCTCCTGCTGGTGATCATCGCCCTGGCGCTGCGGTTGCGCCCGCAGCTCGCCCTCGACACGCCCCGCGCCCTCCTCGGGATTTCCTTTTCTGCATCTGCTGTGCTCACCGCGGCGATTGCGGTGTGGTGGGTCCGTTTCGGCACGACTCCGTCATGGCCGGAGCTGCTCACCGGCCTGGTGCTGATCGTCGTTTTTTTCCTGATCGCGACGGTGGCGGTGTCGGCCGCGCTCCTTTCGTTCTCGATCTACGAGTTGAAGCGCGTTCCGGCCTTGCATCGACGATCGCGCGTCGTTCCGATGACGACGGCCGCGGCGATCCTGATCGCGTCACTTTTCCTGCCCACGTACGCTGTGCAGGATAAACGCACATTCGAGCCTCCACAGCAGATCGTCACAGCGCCGACGCAGGCGCGCGTCGTTCTGGTCGCCGTCGACGGGCTGACGTTCGACATCTTCCGCGCGAACCCCACACTCGCGCTCGCGAGCAGCGTCGAGGCACGGCCGGTGGCGGGCGGGTCGGCGACGGAGCGCTGGGCGTCGGTCGGCACCGGCGTCCCGCCCGCGGTGCACGGGGTGCGGGCGGTGGAAGGGGTGCGCTTTCGCGGCGGAAAGCATCTGATGCAGTCGGTCTCCTCGGTCGATTTCGTCCTGCGCGATCTCGCCGAGGCGATCCATGCGGCGACGCGCGAGCCGCTCCCGCCGACCGTTCGCCGTCGCGATTACGTGTGGGAGATCTTCGCGGGGCGCGGCATGGCGGCGGCGGCAGTGAATTGGTGGACGACGGACGACGTCCGCGCGGGCGCGCTGGAGTCGGTGAATCAGGAGACGGTCTTCGGCGCCGCATCGCGCAACGGCTCTCCGTCGGAGACCGCGCTGCGCGTCGACGCCACCGCCTCGCGCCTGCTGCTGCAGGCGCTCGATCGCTCGCACCCTCAGTTCGCGACGGTCTATCTCCCGGCGCTCGACATCATCCTCAACCGCCTGCCGCTCGACGCCTCGGCGAAACTGGCGCTGTCGGTCCGCACCGTCGGCGCGCTCGAGGCGCTGACCAAAGAGCTCCGCGGCCGCGGTTACGACATCGTCCTGATCGGCCTCCCCGGCGATCGCCAGTCCGGCGCCGCCGTGATCGCTTCGACGAATCCACAGCTCGCCGCGCGCCACGCCTCGGCCTACGACGTCGCCCCGACCCTCTGCCAGCTCCTCGGTTTCCCCGCATCGACCGAAATGCCCGGCCGCAGCCTCACCGGCCACGAAGCCGCACGCGTAACGACCTTCGGCCCCCGCGCGACCCGCGCAACGGCAACAAAAGTGAATGACGAGTACTACCAGTCGTTGAGATCGCTGGGGTACATACGGTGAGTTGCACAGCCGCACAGCCGCACAGCATCACAGCTACACAGCTACACAGGAGAACGAGGATCCTGCGCGGCTGTGCAGCTGTGCGGCTGTGCGGCTGTGCTTCTGTGCAACCAAGGGAGTCCAAATGAAGAAACTCGCCCTCCTCATCGCCATCGCGATCGCCACCACCGCACACGCCCAGCACCCCATTACCTTTGACGACCTCGCGTCGATCCGTCGCATCGGGGCGCCGCGGGTCTCGCCGGACGGGAAGTGGATCGCGTACGACGCCTCCACGCCTGATCTCGCGAAGAACGCGCGGCGGAGCGCGATCTATCTCGTGCCGGCGAGCGGCGGCACGTCGAAGCAGATCAGCGACGGCACCAAGCAGGACGAAGGTCCGGCGTGGTCACCCGATGGGAAGACGATCGCCTACGTCTCGAACAAAGACGGCGGGGCGAAGCAGATCTACCTCTACGACGTCGCCACCGGCGCGTCGAAGAAGCTGAGCGACCTCGCGGGCGGAGCGGGGAGCGTGAAGTGGCTGCCGGACGGCTCCGGCCTCATCGCCGTCTCCGACATCTATCCCGACTGCGGGGTCGATCCCGAGTGCATCAAACAGAAGGACGCCGCCGCGGCGAGCAAGCCGTCGAAGGCGCGCCTCATCACCGGCCTTCTTTATCGCCACTGGACCGCGTGGCAGGACCCGACGCGGAGCCACATCGTCGTCGTCCCGCTCAATGGCGGCGCGCCACGCGACCTGACGCCGGGCGCGTTCGATGCGCCCCCCTTCTCCCTCGGCGGCGGCGACGAGTTCGACGTCTCGCCGCACGGCGACGAGCTCGTCTACGCGCGCGACACCGATCCGCATCCAGAGCTGTCGACCAACGCCGACCTCTTCGTCATCCCGATGCGCGGCGGCGAAGCGAAGCGGATCACTACCCGCACCGGCGCCGACACGTCGCCGAAGTATTCGCCCGACGGCAACTGGATCGCGTGGCGGTCGCAGTCGCGCGCGGGGTACGAGTCCGACCTGTGGGAGCTGTGGGTCCTCAATCGCACGAATGGCCAGACGCGCCGTCTCGCGCCGGGCTTCGACAACTGGATCGACTCGATGGCCTGGTCGCCCGACTCGAAGTCGATCTACATCACCGCGCCGGAAAAAGGCACCGAGGCGATTTACGAAGTCGGCGTCGCCGGCGGCGAGCCGCATCGGCTCTACGCCCTCGGCGCCGCCGACTCGCTCGAAGTCAGTCCCGACGGAAAGACGATCTACTTCCGCCAGTCGACGTTCACCCATCCCGCCGACATCTGCGCGCTGCAAAAAGTCGCCGGCGGCGCGCGTGCCGTGACGCTCACCAACGACAACGACGCGCTCCTCGGCATGCTCGCGCTGGGCGGCACACAGGACTATTGGTACACCGGCGCCGAGGGAGCGAAGGTGCAGGCGCTGATCGTCAAGCCGCCGAATTTCGATCCGTCGAAGAAGTATCCCGCCATCGTGCTGATCCACGGCGGGCCGCAAGGGGCGTGGGAGAGCTCGTGGTCGTACCGGTGGAATCCGCAGATGTTCGCGTCGCGCGGCTACGTCGTCTTCATGCCGAACCCGCGCGGCTCGACCGGCTACGGGCAGAAGTTCGTCGAGGAGATCTCCGGCGACTGGGGCGGGAAGGCGTACATCGACATCATGAACGGCGTCGACCAGCTCGCGGCGATGCCGTTCGTCGACGGCACCCGCATCGGTGCCGCGGGCGCCTCGTACGGCGGCTACATGATCGACTGGATCCTCGGACACACGAATCGATTCAAAGCGCTCGTCTCGCACGCCGGCGTCTACGACCTGATCTCCATGTACGGCGTCACCGAGGAGCTTTGGTTCAACGAGTGGGAGTTCCGTGGAAACCCGTGGGACAACCCGGAGCTGTATCAGAAGTGGTCGCCGAACAACTACGTGAAGAACTTCGCCACGCCGACGCTGGTCGTGCACGGCGAGATCGACTTCCGCGTGCCGGTGAATCAGGGCCTGGAGCTATTCACCGCCCTGCAGCGCCGCGGCATCCCGTCGAAGCTTCTCTACTTCCCCGACGAAGGACATTGGGTCCTCAAGCCGCAGAACTCGAAGGTCTGGCACCAGACGGTGCTCGATTGGTTCGATCAGTGGCTGAAGTAGGACTGAGGACTGAGGACTCGATTGGCGTCGCGCCCGAGAAGTTCAACACCGTGCACCACGCCGGAGGCGTGTCAGAGGGTAGCCGGTGGTGGAGCGCGAAGCGCGAAACCACCGGATGGGACCGCGCCCCATCGCACCCCGCGAGGGGTGCCAGAAACGCCGCGAATGTGGCACCCCTGCCGGGGTGCGTCGGTGTTGCCGCGCAACCGGTGGTTATCGCGCTCCGCGCTCTACCACCGGCTACCCTCTGCAACGCCTCTGGCGTTGACTCTCGGCCCTCTCGGCCTCAGAGGCGATTTCTTCACATCTTCTCGGGATGACAACGATGCGCTCAGGAATGACAAGAGCGCCGTGCAGCGGAGCACTCAGTCCTCAGTCCTCGGCCCTCAGTCCTAGGTCGCCGACCGGGTCGCGCCGCTCGGAGCGGCAACTCCCGTCGTGCCGCCCTCCCCCGGCCCGAGGGCGGGGCGGGCTACGGTCGACGTGATGCCGACAGCCTCGGCGTACTTGAGGTAAGTGTCGATCGAAGCGATGACGACGCGCGCTTCAACCGTGATCAGGTCGATGCCCACGAGAGAGATCCTCACCCACGCATCGACGACGATGCCTTTGTCGAGGATTCGGTCGAGTACGTCGATGAGACTGGTGCCGCCTGGTGCGCGTTCGACTGCCATGACTTACCTGCCTTTCCTCTCCTGCGGGAGTGCTTGTGCATTGAGTTGCTTCTCGAGCTGCGCGACGCGCGCCTTGAGGGCATCGTGCTCCGCGGACTGAAGCGCGGCCGGGCCGCTCGAGTAGAAGCGGTCGGATCGCCACCAGTTGATGCCGATCGCTTCCGCTTTGTCGATCGAGCAGATGACCAGCCGGAGCTGGATCGTCAACAGCTCCACATTCGCCAGCGACACTTTGATGTCACCGGCAACGACCAGACCCTTGTCGAGGATCTTGTCAAGGATGTCGACTAGCCCCTGCGGCTGTCGCTGCTCAATTGGCATTGTCGTCGTGCACGTTATTGAGGTTCCATCGGGGCGTCAAGAGAGTGTTTTGATCGGGCCGAGGGAAAGGTTCAAATCTTCGTCGCTCAAGCCGAACACATGCTTGAGCTCTGCCATCTTTTCCTCGAGCTTCATCAGCGCGCTCCCCAGCCTCTCGATCTCCTCCTCGGTGAGGTTCCCCGAGTCCATCCGCCGCAAGGCCTGTTTCTCGAGGAGACGGCGCACCAGCTCGATGATCGAGAGGACCAGTTTCGCCAGCCCGTTCTCGACCACCTCCGGGTCGGCGGAGATCCGGTCCGGGATGGTCGACTCGGTGAAGGTGAGGGAGTCGCGGAGGCGCTCTTCGTCGTTGGTGATCATCATTATTGTCTTAGTGGCACAGCTGCACCGCGGCACAGTGGGCACAGCCGCACAGCGGCACAGCTGCACAGCCGGCCGTTTGCGCACCCTGTGCAGCTGTGCATCTGTGTAGCTGTGCCTCCTGTGCAGCTGTGCAGCTGTGCCGCTGTGCCACTGTCACTTCACTTCCTCCGCGAACACCTCCAACGGCCACGGTCCCGACAACAAAAACGCCACGTGAGGATAGTCGCGCTTGAGCTGCTCGCCGCTCTCGCGCACGCGCGCGACCGCGTCGCGTGCGACGAGCAGCGCGCACTCGAGCGAGCGGTCGTCGCGATGGATCCAGCGGTGCGGCGCCAGCGCGGAGACGGCGTCGCGAAATCGTGGATCGGCCTCGGTGGCCTGCGTGGCCTCGTGCAGCGCGCGGAGGTAATCCGCGCCGGAGGTGAACTCGTGCCGGTCGGGCCGCGGAGTCGATGATGCAGCGACGACCTTCACCGTCATCTCCACATTCTCGCGATTCGCTTCGAGAACGCTCCGCCAGCGGACGAGATGCGGCGCGCACTTCGACGCAGCTTCCTGCTCGTCGCGCGGCGCGAAGCCGTAGCGGATGGCGATGAATGTGGCGCGGTCGAGGAGCTGCGCGCGCGTCTGCGCGACGCGGAGAAGGAGGTCGCGATCGCCGAGCGGCTGGTCGTCGGCGACGGCGAGGCCGCTGAGGAACAGATCGCCGCACGCCATCGCCTGCGCCACCGGTTCGACGTCGTCGCGCCGCAGATGCGCGCCGATGGCCACCATCTTCATTTGCGGCCCGTGCGCACGATCGCGTCGACGTTGGCGAGGACGACGTTCAGCCCGAGGTAGAGGAGATCGACGTCGCCGATCGAGATCACCGCCTCGCCGGCGATCACCACGCCGCGGTCGAGGAGGTGGTCGAGGGTCTCCAGTAGGCTGAGATCCTGCTCTTCGTTAACCATAGTGATTCAACGATGAACGATGAACGATGAACGATGAACAAGAGGCGGCGTTCGTTCATCGTTCATCGTTCATCCCTCATCGTTCCCACGAACGTGTACGGCGGCCACGGTCCTGTCAGCGCCACGGTCACCCCTTCGTTCTGGTAGCGGCGTGAGACTTCGTCGTGCAGCTCCTGCAAGCGCGCTTCCTCATCGCGATCGAGCAGGACGTTGATCTGTGGAAAGGCGCCGTCGCGGCGCTCGCGCGACTCCGCGATCGTGTCGCACGACAGCTTGTCGAGCACGGCGCGCTCGACCTCGGCGACGACCTGTTGCTCCGCTTCGCGCGAGGCGCGCTTTTTCTCTTCGTCGAGCTTCTTGCGCAGGAGAAACGCCTTGCCGGGCGTGGCCGCGGCCGCCTGCACCGTGATCTCGCGCAGCGACGCGACGCGGTTCACTAGCGCTTCGCTCCAGCGCTCGGGATCGAACTCGATGCGCAGCGTCCATTCCTGCTTGCCGTCGATCCGCGCCAGCACGTTCTTCAACGCGTCGCATTGCGAATCGACGTGTTGGCGCAAGCTGTCCGGCGTGGCGAAGAGCGTGAACGCTCGCAGCGGGATGATCGTCCCGCCGCGCATCAGCGCCGCCATGACGCTCTGGTGCCGGTAGCCGATCGAGCCGAGCCACTCCACGTCCTTCGCCCGCGCGTCGATCACCGGCTGCGAGAAGTCGACCGGATCGACCGGGGTGCAGAACGCGACGAGGTCGCCGCACGGTACCGCTTCGAGGTAATCCGACCCGTCGATCGCCTCGACCCCCTCCGGCATCGGATGCCCGACCCGACCGATGGCGTACAGGTAAAGTATCGGTGACGATGTCACGCGGAGGAGTCTAACGGAACGAGCGCCGCCAGTTCATCGAGCGCCACCACCGGATGATCGCGGCGCTCGATGACGGTCGGATTCTCGAGCGCGGCCAGCGTCTCCAGCTCGAACGAGCGCATGGAGCGATCGCACGCACAGTCGCTCTCAGGAGTCACATAGTTGGCGATGACGCCGCCGACGTGCATGCCGCGTTTCCCGACCTCGGCGATGAGGCGCAGCGTTTCGGCGACGACGATGCGCTCCGGCCTCGTGACGACGATGACCGCGCAATCGTCGGAGCGCATCGTTTCCTCGACCAGGTGCAGCGCCCGCGAGGCGCGGATCAGCTCCTCGGCGAGGGAGCCGGCCGGGATCAGCTCTCGATAGCGGAGGAGGATGCGCATGAACTCGTGCACCCACTCGCCGGCGCTCTTCGGGAGGTCGATGAGGCGGAGGAAGTGTCCGGTCGGCGCGGTGTCGACGATGACTTGCTCGCCGCCGGCGATGAGATCGGCGAGCCGCGTGATGGCGAACAGTTCGTCGGCGCCCGGCGGCGCGATCTCGATGAGCTTCCGCATCGCCTCGGTGTCGTAGGCGATGGAGACGCCGCTCGGCGTAAGAGCGCCGATGGCACGCTCGATCTCCTCGCCGACGGAGTCGCGGAAGCGCCGCCACTTCTCGCGCGTGTCGATGATCTCGACGGTGAGGTTCTCCGGCGGCCTCTCGTGGGTGAAGACGTCTTTGAGGGAGTGCGCCGGGTCGACGGAGAGAATGGTGACTCGTTGTGTTCTTGCGAGCTGCAACGCCACCGAGGCGGAGCAGGTGGTTTTGCCGACGCCCCCTTTTCCCGCGAAAAAAGTGATTTTTCGTAGCGCCGGCGTCCCGCCGGCCGGAACGGCGGCGTCTCGCCGCCGGGACGGCGGCGGTCCAGCCGGCGAGACGCCGGCGCTCCAAGAGGCGATTCGGTCCGCGCTGTCCAACGGCACACACGACCGCGGCGCATCGACGACCTTCGCAAACCGCTTCCGCGCCTCTTCATCGCGCGCCATCAACGAGCGATCGCGATCGCAATCGGGAGAAACGACGGTCCGATTCAGCACTACGAACGGCACCGGCAGGTCGACCTCGCCGATCAACCGCAACGTCTGCTCTACCACCCACGGCTCCGAGAGCGTCACCGCCACGAACGCGCCGTGCTCCTTCAGCAGTTCGCGACGCCGGCGTGCCGTCGATTCGAAGTCGTCGAGGAACGCATCGATCGCATCGCGGACGTCGCGGCGCATGAACTGGCGCACCATCCCGCGATGCTTCTCCTGCATCGACTCGAGCGCGGCGGCGAACTGCCGGAAGTGCTCCCCGGCGCCGAGCATGCGCAGCGTGTGGCCGGTCGGCGCGGTGTCGACGACGACGATCGCGTCGGGGTTCTCCTCGGCCAACTCGCCGATGCGCATCCACGCCATCAGCTCATCGGCGCCGGGAAGGGAGAGCTCGAAGAAACGCCGCAGCTCCTCCTTGTCGAGATACGTGCCGCGGTCGCCGAGCTCGAGGAAGTTGGGAAGGTTCTTTTCGAGGAAGCGCGCGTAGAGCTCCTCGGCGTGCAGCGCCTCGATGGTGAGGTTGCTGGTTACCTGGGTTGCTGGGTTGCTGAGCAGGTCGTCGAGATTGGATGCGGGGTCGCTGGTGAAGAGAATCGTTTTCTTTTTCTCGGCGAGCTGCAGCGCCGCGGCGATGGAGATCGTCGTCTTCCCGACGCCACCCTTGCCGCCAATCAGAACGACGCGGCGATCGAGGAGAGAATCGAACGATGAACGATGAACGATGAACGATGAACGATCGGCGGACCCCGGTTCATCGTTCATCGTTCATCGTTCATCGTTCATCCTTTGCCATATCCCGTGTAGATGCCGATGCCCTCTTCTTCCTCGCCGCCGCGAGCCTGCCTCGCCATCTCTTCCTTCCGCGCCCGGATCTCGCGCAGCGCCTGGAAGACGCGCGACTCCTCGACCGTGTACTCCTCTTCGGTCAGCTCGCCGAGCTCCAGCCGCATCTGCAGCTCGATGAGCCGCTCCTTCCATGGCTGATCGTTGAGCAGCTCCTCGTCCGCCATCGTCTGAATCTGCTTCATGATCCATCCGAAGGCGGCGACCGGCGCCGTGATGGGGAGGAGGAGGATGTCGTCGAGTAGAAACATGATTTTCGAGTGGCACAGCTGCACAGCCTCACAGCTGCACAGGAGACCCTGTGCAGCTGTGCAGCTGTGCCGCTAACGTTCTGCTCGTTCGAGCTTCAACCGGATATTCACGAAGTTGTACGGCGGCCACGGTCCCGTGTAGAGGAACGACAGCTTGCTCTCGTACTTCTTGGCGATCTCGGAGATCTGGTCGTCGAACGCTTTCGTCTTCTCGCGCTCGACGAGAAACGCCGCGTTGAGGATCATCTTGTCGCCGATCGGTTTGTTCGATCGCGAGGCGATGGCGGCGTCGCGCAGCGCCTCGTAAATCTCGCTCACGTACGCGTCGGCCTTCGCCTGCAGAGCCGACTCCACCACGCGGCCGAGCTGCATCCGCGAGAAGTAGGTCGACGTCGACGTGCTCGACTGAATCTCTTCCTTCAGCCGCCGGATCTCTTCATTCTCCGACTCGATCTCGCGCACGACCTGGTCCTTGTCCCAGTTCACCTTCAGGCCGAACTCGATCTTCCCTTCCATCTTCTGCAAAACGTCGCTGAGCGCGTCGTAGGTCCCTTTGAGGAACTCCTTGATGTCGTTCTCAGTGCGGAAGACGGTGCCGAAGCTCATCGGCAGGACGGTGAAGTCCTTCATCACGAGCTCGTTCACGTGCTCGTGCGCGAGAGCGTTCTCGCGCGTCGGATCGAAGACGATCAGCGGGCAGTTGGAGACGACCGCGCCGAATTCTTTGAACTGGACGGTGAAGACGCGGTCACCGCGCCCGCCGATGCCGACGTTGCCGAAGTCGCGGGTCGCATCCGTCTTGATGATGCAGTAGACGTACTTCCCCTGCTCGGCGTCGTTTTGCGGCGACTGCACCTGTTCGTCCATTGCCATAGCCGGTGAACCTCGAAACTATACGACAATCCAAACCGCTTGCCAGCCGACCCCATCGTTCGCGACACCGAGTCGTGGTTTCGGAAAAATCAGCGCGCGCTGCCGTGGCGAAAGCGCTACGTGCCGTACCACGTGTGGGTCTCCGAGGTGATGGCGCAGCAGACGCGGCTCGAGGTCGTGGTCGGCTACTTCGAGCGATTCGTGAAGCGATTCCCGTCGATCGCGTCGCTCGCGCGCGCGACCGACGACGAGGTGACGGCGGCGTGGTCGGGACTCGGCTATTACCGCCGCGCGCGGATGTTGCGCGACGGCGCGGCGGCGGTGCGGGAGCGGTTCCGCGGGAGGGTGCCGCAGTCGGTCGGCGAGCTGCTGACCATCCCCGGCATCGGCCGCTACACCGCGGGGGCGATCACCTCGATCGCCTACGACGTCGCGTCGCCGATCGTCGACGGCAACATCGCCCGGATCGTGGCGCGTCTCTTCGCGATCGAACATCCCCTCGGCACGCCGGCGCTGATGCGCGCGGCGTGGTTGCATGCGGAAGCGCTGGTGGCGAAGGCGCGCTCGCCGCGCGACTTCAACCAGGGGCTGATGGAGATCGGCGCGCTGCTTTGCAGGCCGCGCAAACCGCTCTGCCTCGTCTGCCCGCTGCGGAAACATTGCGCGACCCGTTCCGACGCCTTGCCGCTGCCAAAGAAAAAGTCTGCGACACGCGAGCTGCGC
>Ga0207646_10008094_pt1 | contig 10594 bp, 7 predicted proteins | sample KBSK5502metaG_FD_184343 | JGI IMG/M metagenome (GOLD analysis project Ga0207646, IMG submission 184343) | Corn, switchgrass and miscanthus rhizosphere microbial communities from Kellogg Biological Station, Michigan, USA - KBS K5-50-2 metaG... | ecosystem: Host-associated > Plants > Roots >...
GGGCGCAGCTGACGATGATCCGCTCGACGCCGGCGCGGACGAGTTGCGAGACCTGGTACTCGGCCAGCGGATGGCCGGCGATCGGAACCAGTGATTTCGGCACCCCGCGCGCAACGTCGCCGAGACGCGTCGCCTTCCCGCCCGCAAGGATGATCGCTTCCACTAGCGCTGGACGCGGGTCTCCGGTTCAGGGGTCTCGGGCAGGGCCGCGAACGGCGACGTCGGCCGCCCGATCCCCTCGTACGCAAAACCCGCTGCGCGAGTCTCCTCCGGGTCGAGCAGGTTTCTGCCGTCGACGATCAGCGGCCGCGCCATCGCCTCGCGGACCTCCCTGGACGGGAGGTCGCGCAGCTCTTCCCATTCGGTGACGATCACCGCCGCGTGCGCGCCGGTCACCGCATCCAGAACCGTCTCGCATTGGAGCGCACCTTTGAGCCGGTCGCGGGCATTCGCGACCGGGTCCCACGTCCGAACCGACGAGCCCTCGGCCAACAAGCGCGATGCGATGACGAGGCTCGGGGCGTCGCGTAGATCGTCGGTATTCGGCTTGAAGGCAAGCCCCAGTACTGCGATCGTCTTGCCGCGCAATTTGCCGAGATGCTTCTCGAGCTTCGCGATCACCTTCCGCTTCTGAAGCTCGTTCACCTCGATCACGGCCGCAAGCAGCTGGAAGTGGTAACCCGAGTTCCCAGCCAGCTGCTTCAGCGCCGAGACGTCCTTCCCGAAGCAGCTTCCACCCCAGCCGACCCCAGCGCGGAAGAAATGCGGCCCGAGCCGGTGATCGAGGCCGACGCCTCTTGCGACATCCTCGACGTCCGCGCCGACGAGCTCGCATACGTTCGCGATCTCGTTGATGAAGCTGATCCGAGTCGTGAGAAACGCGTTCGCGGCGAGCTTGATCATCTCGGCAGACGCGACATCGGTCCGCACGATCGGAGCTTCGATACCCGAGTAGAGCGCTTCCACGCGTGCGCTGTCTTCGCCCGCAAACGCCCCGATGACGATCCGGTCGGGATTCATGAAATCCCGGACCGCCGTGCCTTCCGCGAGGAACTCGGGGTTGGAGACGTACCCGACGTTCGCGAGGCCACGGGCGTCGAGCGTCGCGCGCACTTTCTCGCCGGTCCCGACGGGAACGGTCGATTTCATGACGAGGATCTGGCGACGCTGGTTGGACGGTAGCTCGTCGAGTGCGTTCCACACATAGGAGAGATCGGCGTCGCCGGAGTATGTCGGCGGCGTCTGGACGCAGACGAACAGGATGTCCGCCTCGGCCAGCTCCGCGGCATCGAGCGTATAGCGGATCCGCTCGCTGTTTCGAGCGAGCACGTCGGATAGATCGGGCTCGTGGAACGGGAGCCGGCCGACACGCAGGGCGTCGATCCGCTCCCCCACGATGTCGCGGACGATCACGTCGTGCCCGAGCTCCGCGAAGCAGCCGCCGGTGACGAGCCCGACCCAGCCCGCGCCGACGATGCCCACGGTCCGCGAATCCGTCATCGCGCGGAGGTTACCGGCGGATCGGGGCGAGCCCCTTGGCGATCGCCAGCATGGTCTCGTTCGAGAGCGAGTCGAGGATTGTGTTCGTGACCCAGTAGGTCGCGCCGTTCTCCTTCAGCACGATCATGTGCAAGTGCGCCCCGGAGTAGTAGAAGTAGAACGTGCGGCCTCGGATCCGCCGCTCGAAGCTCGGGCTGGTGATGAGGGGCGCGTCCGCCCAGTCCGTCTCCTCGATTCCCCAGTACTCGGCGCCTCCGGTCTGGAACGTCAGCCGCACGGCCTTGTGGTCCTTGTTCAGCCTGTACACGCGGATCGGCGCCAGGGGTTCGGGGCGGGAGGTCCGCTCGAGCAGCCGGGGCACCTCGAGCCGGAACGGCACGCGGCGGCGCACCGAGCGCAGGTACCCGAGCGTGGCGGCGACATTCGGCACGACCGCAGCCGGCTGCGGCTTCGGCGTGCGGTCGACCGGAGCCGACGCGAGCGTGTTGTGGAAATTCTGGCCCACGACGACTGTGGTGATCGCGCCGTTCGCGAGAGCCGCGAGCGCCGGCGACGCGGACGAGAGGCTCTTCACCACGGCGTCGCCGAAGAGGTTCGCCAGCTGCTGCGCCGCCGGCCGCGCGCGCCTCTGCGAGGGATCGAACAGGACGGTGGTCCTGAAGTAATCGGATGTAGGCGCGTTGACGGGGCGCCCTTGCGGCGGCAGCACGATCTTGTACCCGCGTTGGCCGAGCGCGTAGGCGGCGTTGGCGGCCGAGCCCTGGATGCCGTTGCCGTTGAGGACGCTGACCGTGACGCTCGCAGGCCGCAGAACGGTCGTGCGACGCTTGATCCCGAGCGCGACATCGTGCGCCTTCTCCGGGGAGCTGATGTCGGGCTGGACGAAGTCGTGGACCGCCGCGGAGATGTTCGCCGGATCCGTGGTGAGCTCCGCGTAGCCCGTCAGACCCTCGATCCGTGCCTGGAAGATGTGTCCGGACGGCAGCGACTGGGCGAACCTGATGTAGCCGCGCAGCGTGTTGAAGTCAAGCGGCTTGTTGCCGCCCCGGCCGATGACAACGTTCTTCTCGACCGCGTCGACGATGTCGAGCAGCGTGCCGAGCGAGAGCGAGCTCGTGATCTGGCTCTTGATCGCCTTCAGGAACAGCTGCTGGCGTGCGACACGGTAGAGATCGGAGTCGAAGTGGCGGTATCGCACGTAGGCGAGCGCCTGGAATCCCCCCAGCCGCTGATAGCCCGGCCAGAGGTTGATCGCCGAGTAGCCGCCGGGCCCCGTGGTGTTGTTGAAGTACCGATGGTCGACGTCGACCCACACGCCTCCGAGATGGTCGACGAGCTGCAGGAACCCGTGGAAGTTGACGGTGACGAAGTAGTTGATCGGTATGCCGGTGAGCGCACGCACGGTGTCGACGCTCCCACGGGTGCCGCAGTCGGCGAACGCCGCGTTGATCCGGGTGCGGACGTCGGGTCGGCCCGGACACTTGACCGCAACGATCATGTCGCGCGGAAACGACAGCAAGGACATCGAGTCGGTGTTCGGGTCGGCGCGGACGAGCATCAGCGTGTCAGAGCGTCCGGTTAGGTCGGCTTCCGGCCCCCGTCGCTTGTCCGTACCGATCACGAGCGCCGTCGTCGGCTGACCCGGGATCGCGACGTCCAGGTCCTTCTGGGCGGCCTTGTCGGACTTCGTCTTCGGCGCCACCGCGGTGAAGAACTCGTGCTGCTTCAGGTACGCGGCCCCCGCAGCGCCGCCCGCGACGATCAGCGCAGCGAGCACCGTCCAGAGGCCGACGATACGGACGATCGCCCAGGGGCCGCGCGGCTCCGGCTCGGGCTGCCGGTACCGGTTCATCGGCGTGCGGGTGTCGGGCGGGAACACGGCGCGGCCGCTCCCGTTGACCGCGGCACCGCGGCCCATTCCTCTCTTCAGCGTGGTCTTCATGCAGGCCCGGAAACGGCGCGGCGCCCGGGGGACAGGGCGCCAGCCGGGCCGCAGGATACCTCACCAGTCGGCGGCTACCGCTCAAGCAGGATCATGTGGTAGACACCGGCTGCCCGGATGAGCGTCCTCCGCCGTCCCCGAGCATTCACACGCCGACGTGCCCGGCCGGACGACGACGATCCCCTCGTCTTCGCCGGCACGGCCAGCCCTCGTCTGACGGAGGCGATCTGCCGCGAGCTCGGCGTGGAGCGCGGGAATGGTGAGGTGCTGCGGTTCTCGGAGGGCACGCTGTTCGTGCGCGTGCTCGAGAACGTGCGGGGTCGCAGCGTCTATCTAGTGCAGTCCACGGTCTTCCCGACGAATGCGAACTTCATGGAGCTGCTCTTCTGGGTCGACGCGTTCACCCGCGCCAGCGCGGAGTCCGTCACCGTCGTCGTTCCCTATTTCAGCTATGCGAAGGGGGACAAGAAGGACGAGCCGCGTGTGTCGATTCGTGCACGGGTCTGTGCCGACGCAATCGAGGCGGCCGGAGCCGACCGCGTCGTCACGCTCGACCTCCACGCGCCGCAGATCCAGGGCTTCTTTCGCATTCCCGTCGACGACCTCTACGCGCTCCCGTACCTCTGCGCCGCGATTGAGCGGGCAGAGCTGCGAGATCCGGTCGTCGTCTCTCCCGACGCCGGGTTTGCGAAGCGGGCGCGCCGCTTCGCGCATCGGCTCGATGCCCCGCTCGCGATCGCAGACAAGGTCCGCAAAGACCACGGCGAGGCCGCCGAGCTCGTCGAAATCATCGGTGACGTGGCAGGCCGCGATGCGGTCGTCGTGGACGACTTCACGATCAGCGCCGGAACGCTCGTCGAGGCGGCCGACCAGCTCGTGGCCCGCGGTGCACGCACGGTCACTGCCGTCGTCACGCACGGCGTTTTCGCCGAGGGATCGATGCAACGGCTCGACCGCAGTCCGATCGAGCGCCTGATCGTGACGGATTCGATCGAGACCCAGCCGGTCGAGCTTTCACCCAAGGTGACAGTCGTCTCGGTCGCGCCGCTGTTCGCGGAAGCAATCGGCCGCATCCACCGCCGGGAGAGCATCAGCGTGCTCTTCCAGGACTGACGGCGTCGGAGACGCTAGCCGCGAAGGCGCTGCGCCAGGCGCGAGGCGAGCGTCCGCTCGAGCCCGGCCGGAAGCGGCGTCAGCGGTCGTCCCGGCGACATCGTCACCAGCGCGAGGTTGGCGCGGCCGCGGCCGAGGCAGATGAAGTGCAGGTCGGCCCCGAACTTGAGGCCCTGCACGTCGAAGGCAAGACGGACGCGGAACGCGGCAGTTCGAGGCGCGAGCTTGGGGAAGCCGAGTCGCCCGCTCGAGACGATCTTGACCGTCGCCCCGCTCGTCGAGACGTCGTTCAGCCCTTCCGCCAAACATTCGAGCACCTGCGGTTTGACCTCTCGGTTCCACGACCTCTGCGCGTCCGCGGAACTGATGAAGACCGCCGCCGTGGACGCGACGAAGCTGCCGCCCCGCATGAAGTCGAGCGACTCGCGCTCACCCGTCTCGACGAGGTCCGATTCGTCAGGGTTGAACGACCGGCACGTGGAGTTGTCCGTGGACTTCTGCCCCGTCCAGCCGTGGCCGGGCAGATCGGCTCCGGTGATCACGAGCCTGCGCGCCCATGCCTGGTCGGCCGCGTTGAACCGCTTCTGCGGATCGTGCGGGTTCGCCGCAGACGCGGCACCGGCCGCGACCGCGCCGAGAACGATCGCTAGGCCGAGACGAGCCTTGCCGGATGCGCGTCGCTCGAACATGTCGCATCCCGGACATCGGCACGCGCGCGCGGAGACTGAACCTTGAACGAAGAGTCGGCACGCCAACCTGACGTCCCGTGTGGCTCTAGCCACAAGGGACGAATTGCCGCGAATCCTGCCCGGAGGCCAGCCGAAGGCGATCAGCTAGCGAGTTGGTACGCCGGTCGGGGGAACCTCCCGGTCCCCCCGAACCCCTTCCACCGGTCCGCCATCGCGGACCGGCGACTGCGCCGCCGGCTCGTAGCCCAGATTGGGCTGGAGCCACCGCTCCGCCTCCTCCAGACTCATACCCTTGCGCGCCGCATAGTCCTGTACCTGGTCACGCCCGAGCCGGCCGACCGAGAAGTAGCGCGCCTTCGGATGTGCGAGATAGATGCCGCTCACCGCCGCGGCCGGGGTCATGGCGAAGGACTCCGTCAGCTCGAGCCCCACGCGTTCGGCGCCGAGGAGTTCGAACAGCTTCCGCTTCTCCGTGTGGTCCGGGCAGGCGGGGTAGCCGAACGCCGGGCGAATCCCGCGAAACCGCTCTGCGATCAGCTCCTCGCTCGCGAGCCGCTCCTCCGGCTCGTACCACTCGCGCCGCGCCCGCTCGTGGAGGTACTCCGCAAACGCCTCGGCGAGCCGGTCGGCAAGCGCCTTGACCATGATCGACGTGTAGTCGTCGTGCTCGGCCTCGTAGCGAGCGGCGAGCTCGCCGGCGCCGTGCACGCTCACGGCGAACGCGCCGATGTGGTCGCCCTCCGGCGACACGTAGTCCGCGAGGCAGCGGTTCGACCGTGAGTCGCCATACGCCGACTGCTGGCGGAGGAAGCAGAACGGGGTCCCGTCGTCGAGGAGGATGTCGTCGACCTCGGCATGCGCCGACCAGAAGCCGTAGACACCCCGGGGCCGCAGGTCGATCCCGTCGAGCAGCGCGAGCGCGTCGTCGTACAGCTCCCGCGCGGCCGGTCGCTCGAGGATAGCCGGGAACTTCCCTTTCAACTCCCACGCGTGGAAGAAGAACTGCCAGTCGACGTACGGCCGTAGCGTCTCGACGTCGACCTCGACCTCGCGCGGGCCCGTGAAGGGCGGGACCGGCAGGTCGTCGAACGGGACGCGCTCTTTGTTCGCGCGCGCCGCCTCGAGCGCCAGCAGCGGCTTGCGCTCCTTCTCCGCGTGCTGCGTGCGCAGTCGATCCTGCAGCTCGACGTTCTCTCGGTGGAGATCAATCCGTCGTTGCGGATCGAGCAGCGACGAGACGACCCCGACGACCCGTGACGCGTCGAGGACGTGCAGCGTCGGCTGCGAGTACTCCGGCGCGATCTTCACGGCCGTGTGCTGCTTCGACGTCGTTGCGCCGCCGATCAGCAACGGCAGGTCGATCCCCCGCCGCTCCATCTCCTTGGCGACGTTCACCATCTCCTCGAGGGACGGCGTGATCAGCCCGGAGAGCCCGACGACGTCGCAGCTCTCGTCGAGAGCCGTGTCGAGGATGGTCTCGGCCGGCACCATCACGCCCAGGTCGATCACCTCGTAGTTGTTGCAGCCGAGCACGACGCCGACGATGTTCTTCCCGATGTCGTGCACGTCGCCCTTGACGGTGGCCAGCACGACCTTTCCCTGCGCGCGTCCGACGGAGCCGGTGCGCAGCTTCTCCTCCTCCATGTACGGCTCGAGGTACGCGACGGCGCGCTTCATCGCGCGCGCGCTCTTGACGACCTGCGGGAGGAACATCTTCCCCGAGCCGAAGAGGTCGCCGACGATCTGCATGCCGTCCATCAGCGGGCCCTCGATCACCTCGAGGGGGCGTGAATACTTCTGCCGCGCCTCCTCGGTGTCGTCCTCGATGAAGTCGACGATGCCGTGGACGAGCGCATGCGAGAGCCGCTCCTCGACTGGCGCCTCACGCCAGGCAAGATCGCGCTCGCGCGTCGTTGCCTCCCCCTGCACGGTGGACGCGTACTCGACGAGCCGTTCCGTCGCGTCGGCGCGGCGGTTGAAGATCACGTCCTCGACGCGTTCGAGCAGCGCGGGCTCGATGTCCTCGTAGACGGCCAGCTGTCCGGCGTTGACGATGCCCATGTCGAGACCTGCGTCGATCGCGTGGTACAGGAAGGCGGCGTGCATCGCCTCGCGCACCGCGTCGTTGCCCCGGAACGAGAACGAGAGGTTCGAGATGCCGCCGCTGATCTTGACTCCGGGGCAGCGGCGCTTGATCTCGGGGATCGCGGCCATGAACGCGCGCGCGAACTCCGCGTGCTCCTCGATGCCCGTCGCCACCGCGAGGACGTTCGGGTCGAAGATGATGTCGTCCGGCGACCAGCCGTCCTCGGTCAGCAGTCGATAGGCACGCTCGCAGATCGCGACCTTCCGGTCGACCGTGTCGGCCTGACCCTGCTCGTCGAACGCCATCACGATCACACCCGCGCCGTAGCGCTTGATCTGCCGCGCCTGCTCCAGGAACGGTCCCTCGCCTTCCTTCAGCGAGATCGAGTTGACGACGCCCTTCCCCTGGAGGCACTTGAGGCCGGCCTCCAGCACGAACCAGCGCGAGCTGTCGACCATGATCGGGAGCCGCGTGACTTCGGGCTCGGTTGCGATCAGGTTGAGGAACGTCGTCATCGCCTGCTCGCTCTCCAGCAGGTCGGCATCCATGTTCACGTCGAGGATGTTCGCCCCGCCGCGGACCTGTTCGAGCGCGACCTCGACGGCTGCCTGGAAGTCGCCGCCCTCGATCAACCGGCGGAAGCGCGCGGAGCCCGTGACGTTCGTCCGCTCGCCGATCAGGACGAAGTTCGCATCGGGGAAGATCGTGAACGGCTCCAGCCCGCTGAATGCCGTCAGGGACCGTCGCTCCGGTAGACGCCTCGGTGACTCTCCCGCGATTGCGGCCTTGATGGCGCTGACGTGCTCGGGCGTCGTCCCGCAACAGCCCCCGACGATGTTCACGAGGCCGTCGCGCGCAAAATCGCCGAGGAAGCGGCTCGTGTCCGCCGGCTGCTCGTCGTGCGTTCCGAACTCGTTCGGGAGCCCCGCGTTCGGGTGGCACGAGACGTAGGTCGGGGCGATGCGCGCGAGGTCCTCCACGAACGGGCGCATCTGGGTCGCGCCGAGTGAGCAGTTGACGCCGACGACCAACGGTTGCGCGTGCTCGACCGAGAGCCAGAACGCCTCGACCGTCTGGCCCGAGAGGTTGCGGCCGCTGCGGTCGATCGCCGTGAACGAGATCCACAGTGGCAGCTCCGGCGCCTCGTCGATCGCCGCCGCGATCGCCGCCTTGGCGTTCAGCGTGTCGAAGATGGTCTCGACCAGGAGGAAGTCGACGCCGCCCTCTGCCAGCGCGCGGATCTGCTCGGCGTAGGCGTCGCGCACCTGGTCGAACGTGTGCGTGCGAAAGGCGGGATCGTCCACACGCGGCGAGAGCGAGAGCGTCACGTTCAGCGGTCCCACGGATCCCGCCACGAAGCCCCCCACCTCGTCGGCCGCCTGCCTGGCCAGGCGCGCGCCTGCAACGTTCAACTCGTATACGACGTCCTCGAGCCCGTAGTCTCCCTGCCCGATCGAGGTGGCGGTGAACGTGTTCGTCGTCGCGATGTCCGCGCCGGCGGCGAAGTACTGGCGGTGGATCCCGAGCACGATCTCGGGACGTGTGATGTTCAGGAGATCGGGATCGCCCGCGACGTCCCGGGGATGATCCTCGAAGCGCTCGCCGCGGTAGGCCTCCTCTCCCTTCACCTCGCGCTGGATGAGGACGCCCCACGAGCCGTCGAGCACGGCGATTCGCTCCGTGAGAATGGCTTCGAGTCGTGTGCGCGCGTCCTGCATCTGCTCCCTTTGTTCCGCTAGACAGGACGCACGCCTGCCGGGGCGCACGGGCTCTTTAGGCGTTTGGTAACCCGGTCGCCAAGCTGCCTGTCAAAGCTTTCCGGGCCCACGCAGCCTAGCAGGCGAAGGTTCGGATTCCGCACAGCGGGGGTAGGTTCCGCCTGCAGCTTCGGGGTTCGAAAACGATGGCGTCGCCTAGTCCAAGCCCGCCCGTCCGCGTCCTCGTCGTCGACGACCACGAGCTGTTCGCCGCCACGCTGAGGATGTTCCTCACCCGTGACAAACGAATCGAGGTCGTCGGCGTCGCCTCGAGCGGGCAGGAGGCAATCGACCTCGCGCTCGAGCATGCAGCCGACGTCGTCCTGATGGACATCTTCATGCGCGGCATGGACGGTCTCGAGGCGACGAAGCGGCTGCTCGCGGTCCGCCCCGAGACGCACGTGATCGTCCTGACCGGTCTCACCGGCGACGAGGTCGGATACGAGGCGCGCGAGGCCGGCGCCGACGGCCATCTCCAGAAGGGCGCCGTGCATGACCAAGTCGTCGACGCCGTCCTACGCGTCGCGCAGGGACAGCCGCTCGCTGAGGGCGCCGGCTAGCTCCGACCCGAGACAGTGAGCTGGTTCTCGGCGTGCTTGATGCGCTGCTCGAGCTGCCAGCGGTCCGCGTTTGACTCGCCGCGCTCGACCCGCTCGAGCTCCGCCTGCGCCTCCTCGAGCTGCCGCCTGGCGCGCTCGTCGTCGATCTCGCTCGCGAGCACGGCGTCGTCCACGAGCGCGATCGCCCGGTCGAACTCCACCTGGAAGAAACCGGGACCCGTCGCGAACTCCCGCACGTCGTCGGCGTCCCAGTCGAGGTAGACCCGCGTCGATCCCGCCTGCAGCGTCGCAATCAGGGGCGCGTGGCGCGCGAGCACGCCGATCTCCCCCGCAGCCCCGGGCACGACGATCATCTCCGCCTCGCCCTCGTACGCGGGACCGTGCGGTGTCACGAGCGAGACGTCGAACCGCTTCCGATCAGCCACTTAGACGGCGGCCGGTTCCGGCTCGCGGGCGTCCTCGCCGACCTCCTCGCCCTCTCCGGGCGCCTTCGGCTTCTCATCGGACTCGCCTCCAAGGCGGCGGCCCTTCTCGACCGCGTTCTCGATCGTGCCGACCATGTAGAAGGCCTGTTCCGGCAGGTCGTCGTGCTTCCCGTCGATGATCTCCTGAAAGCCCTTGATCGTGTCCTCGGTCTTCACGTACTCCCCCGGAGTGCCCGTGAACTGCTCGGCGACGAAGTTCGGCTGCGAGAGGAACCGCTGCACCTTGCGCGCGCGCGCGACGACGAGCTTGTCCTCGTCGGAGAGCTCGTCGATGCCGAGGATCGCGATGATGTCCTGCAAGTCCTTGTAGCGCTGCAGGATCTCCTGCACTCGCGTCGCCGTCTGGTAGTGCTCGTCCGAGATGATGCCCGGCTGGAGCGCGCGGGAGAACGAGTCGAGTGGATCGACCGCGGGGTAGATCCCCTGCTCGACGAGCGTGCGGGTGAGCACGACCGAGGAGTC
>Ga0207646_10008095_pt1 | contig 10594 bp, 9 predicted proteins | sample KBSK5502metaG_FD_184343 | JGI IMG/M metagenome (GOLD analysis project Ga0207646, IMG submission 184343) | Corn, switchgrass and miscanthus rhizosphere microbial communities from Kellogg Biological Station, Michigan, USA - KBS K5-50-2 metaG... | ecosystem: Host-associated > Plants > Roots >...
GACGCCGGACATGAAAATCCCGACATCGAGGCCGATCATCGCGATGACCGGCAGGATGGCATTGCGCAGGGCGTGGACAAACATCACGCGTTTCTCGCTCATGCCCTTGGCTCTCGCCGTCCTGATATAGTCCTGGCGCAGGATCTCGATCATCGAGGAGCGCATCATGCGCGAATACCAGCCGCCGCCGGCGAGACCGAGCGTGACGGCGGGCAGGATCAGATGGCTGAGCGTACCATAGCCGCTCAATGGGAACCAGCCGAGCCGATAGGCGAAGAAATAGAGGAGGCTAAGGCCCAGCACGAATTGCGGCGTCGACACTGTGAGGAACGAGAGTGTCATCGCCACCTTGTCGCCGGTCTCACCGCGCCTTGCCGCTGCATAGAGACCGGCCGGGATGCCGATGAGGAGTTCGGCGATGATGGCGCCCAGCATCAGAAGCAGCGTCGCCGGCAGCCGCGAGGCGATGAGATCGCCGACAGCGCTCTTGCGCGCATAGGAAATGCCGAAGTCGCCTTGGGCGAGCCTGCTCACATAGTTCATATATTGCTCGGGCAACGGCCGATTGAAGCCAAGCTGCTCGCGGATCTGCTCGCGCATCTCAGGCGTCGAATTGCGTCCGGCGATCATCGCCACGGGATCGGCCGGAATGATGAAGGTGAGGCAGAAAGTGACGAGCGTGACGCCGACCAGGATGAGCGCTGAGGCGGAAAGCCGCTTGGCCAGATAGAACACCATCAGCGCCGCCCTCTCTGGGTTGGATCGAGCGCATCGCGAAGCCCGTCGCCGGCGAGATTGAAGGCGAGTGCCACGATCAGGATCGCCGCTCCCGGAATGAAGACGAGCCAGGGCGCATTGAGGAAATAGGACTGGCTTTCGAAGATCATCATGCCCCAGGCGGGTGTCGGCGGCTGTACGCCGCGGCCGAGGAAGGACAGCATCGCTTCCAGAAGCACCGTCGTGGCGATGCCAAGAGTTGCATAGACGATGATGGTCGGCACCAGATGCGGGACGAGATGGCGGAACAGGATACGCGGCGTCGAGGCGCCGAGCGCCCGTGCCGCTTCGATATATTCGCGCTCCGCCAGTGACGTCGTCTCGGTATAGATGACACGCGCAATCTGCACCCAGTTGACCAGTGCGATGACGACGATGATGATCGACAGCCCGGGCTTCAATATGGCGGCAAGTGCGATGGCGAGCAGCAGAGGGGGAAAGGCCATCATGAGATCGGTGAAGCGCATGATCGCCGACCCCAGGAACCCGCGGGCATAGCCGGCAACCACGCCCAGAAGCGTGCCGATTGCCACCGCGATGCCATTGGCGACGATACCGATCAGCAACGAGGTGCGCGCGCCGTAGAGGAGGCGGGAAAGCTGGTCGCGGCCATTGGTGTCGGTGCCGAACCAGAAGCGTTCACTGGGCGGTAGAGGCGAGCCTTCCAGCGTCAGGCCGTCAAAGAACTGTTCGCTTGGATCATATGGGGCCATGACCGGCGCCAGCACTGCGGCCAGCACGACGATGACGATGACGACGAGCCCGAAAAGCGCGACGCGGTCTTTGCTGAATCTCTTCCAGAAGGAATGCATGCGGGGCGAGTGAGGCCGGAAGGGTCGCGGACTGTCAACAAAATCTTTCGGCTTCAAGCGCTACGCATCGAAGCCATGGCTAATTCCACATCTGATACGCTTTTACCCTCTCGGGGAGGGGTGAAGGCTGCTAATGCAAATTCCGCAGATGCGTCACGAGGCCCTGCGTCGAGCTATCCCGTTCCGTTGCCTCGCTTTTCCCCTCGACGATCGGCAGCAGGCCGGTCGCCAGTTCCTTGCCCAGTTCGACGCCCCATTGGTCGAAAGCGTTGATATTCCAGATCGCCGCCTCGACGAAGACGCGATGCTCATAGAGCGCGATAAGCCGGCCGAGCGTCGCGGGATCGAGTTTCCGGTAGGCGATGGTGACCGACGGGCGGTTGCCGGTAAAGACGCGATGCGGCGCCAGTCTTTCGGCTTCCGCTTCGTCCTTGCCCTGGGTGAGCAGCTGCTTTTTCGCTTCTTCATGGCGGCGTCCGCGCATCAGCGCTTCCGATTGCGCCAGGCAATTGGCCATCAACAGATCGTGATGCAAGGGGAGCGCCGGCTCATGCGATTGCGCGGCGATCAGGAATTCGACCGGGATCGTGCTGGTGCCCTGATGAATGAGCTGGAAGAAGGCGTGCTGGCCGTTGGTGCCGGGCTCGCCCCAGACAACCGGACCGGTATCGGTTTCAGCCCTGGTGCCGTCCCGTTGCACGCCCTTGCCGTTCGATTCCATGTCGAGCTGCTGCAGATAGGCCGGCAGCCTTGCAAGACGCTGGTCATAAGGGATGATCGCGCGGGTGGCGTAGGAACAGATATTGCGATGCCACACGCCAACGAGCCCGAGGGTGACGGGCAGGTTCTGGTCGAGGGGCGCAGTGCGGAAATGCTCGTCCATGGCATGAGCGCCGTCGAGGAAATGGCCGAAATTCTCAGGCCCGATGGCGATCATCAGCGGCAGGCCGATGGCCGACCATATGGAATAGCGGCCCCCCACCCAGTCCCAGAAGCCGAAGGCGCGCTCTTCGCCGATGCCGAAGGCTCTGACCTTGTCGAGGGCGGTCGAGATCGCGGCGAAATGTTTCGATACCGCGGTCTCGCCGAGATGCTTGACGATCCATTCGCGCGCCGAATGCGCATTGGTCATGGTCTCGATGGTGGTGAAGGTCTTGGATGCGATGAGGAACAGGGTCTTCGCCGGATCGAGACCTTTCAGCGTATCGGCAAGAGCCGCGCCGTCAATATTGGAGACGAAATGCACGCGCGGCCCGTCATGATAGGGAGCGAGCGCCAGCACTGTCATGGCGGGGCCGAGATCGGAACCGCCGATGCCAATATTCACCACATCGCTGATGCGCTTGCCGCTCGCGGTCGCAATCGCGCCTGATCTGACGCCGGTCGAGAAATCGCGCATCGCCGAAAGGACGCGGTTGACCTCCGGCATCACGTCCTTGCCGTCGACACGGGTCGGCCGGTTGGAACGGTTGCGCAAAGCGACATGAAGCACGGCGCGCTGCTCGCTGGTATTGATGAGCTCGCCTGCGAACATCTGATCGCGTTTGCCGGCAACATCGCTCGCTTCCGCCAGATCATGCAGGAGCTTCATGGTCTCGGCCGTCACTGCGCATTTCGACCAGTCGAGCAGCAGATCATCGAGGCTGAGCGAAAAGCGTTTGAACCGCAGGGGATCGTCGCTGAAAGCCTGCCGCATATCGCGCAGGCCTTTTTTCGTCCGATGCTGGACCAGGGCATCGAGAGCGCGTTTGGAAACGGTCATGTTTTATCCTTCGAGTTCGTGAGCCAGTTCGTGAGCCCAAGGCGGATCGGCGCCCGGCCGCGAAACGGTGACTGCGGCCGCCTTTACAGCGAACTTCAATGCCGCGAGCACGCTGTCCTGGTCAAGTGCCGCTATGGCAGGCTTGCTGAGGCGGCCCGAAGCATGGAGAGCCGCGAGAAGCCCCGCCGTGAAGGTGTCGCCGGCACCAATCGTGTCGGCCACGGTCACCCGGGCGCCGGGAACCTCGCATTTGAATCTGTTGGTAAAAGCAAGCGCGCCGTCCTTGCCGCGGGTGATGACGACAAGCCTGGCGCCGCGCTGCAGCCAATCTTGAGCAAAAGCGTCCGGGCTGCTTCCGGGCGCCATCCAGGCGAGATCCTCATCGCTCATCTTGATGATGTCCGCCAACGCCACGATGCGCTCGACCCGCTGGCGATGGCTGACGCGGTCCTTGATGAGATTGGCGCGGATATTGGGATCGAAATGGATGACCCGTGCCTGATGCTCGCGCCGGCAGAGCGCCTCGAAGGCCGAGCCGCAGGGTTCAAGCGCCAGGGGAAAGGATCCGAGATGGAGGGCGACGATGGCGTCCGGCAGGTCCGGCAGGTCTTCGGGAGCCAGCATCCGGCAGGCCGATCCCTCATCGATGAAGGAGTAGCGTGCCTGGCCATCCTCGAGCTTGACGAAGGCCGCGATCGTATAGCGCTCGGAAACGGGAGCGAGCGAAATATCGACGCCGCTCGCCAGCAGCGCCTTGCGCAATTCATCGCCGAAGAAATCCGTGGACAGGCCGCCGAAGAAGCCGGAGGGCAGGCCGAGCCGGCCCAAGGCCACGGCCGTGTTGAATACCGAGCCGCCGACCTTGGGTTCGAAAGCCTGCGCGCCTTCTCGAGTGAGGCGCGGTATGAAATCGGTCAGCGCTTCACCACAACAGAGAATCATGCCCGGCTTCATAACATCTCCTTGAACAGAACATCACGGTCGGCGGCGTAATTGGCGAGAAGCGGCAGGCACGCTGCTCCCATGGCGCGCGCATCGCTGCCGATGGTGCCGCCAATGATCTCGAAGGGCGCCAATCCCCGGGTATCGACGCCGGTGATCCCGGCCCGGACGGCATTGACCAGTCTTTCTCGCACCGAAGCCGGAAAAGCGCCATCGATGATGATGGTGGGAAAATCGATGATCGAAGCCGACGCCGCAATCGCAAAGCTGAGGCTCTCAGCACTCTTGTCGATCCAGTCGTCGAGCAGGCCACCGATGTCGCCCCAGTCGTCAGGTGATTGCCACAGGATGGCGGGATCGCGGCCGGCCTCGGCGAGCGAGCGTTCAAGCACATAGAGAGATGCCGCGCGAATGAGCTGCTGCATTCGTCCCTTGCCGTCGGGCACCGGCAAAGGTCCGACGGCGCCAGCATAGCCGCTGCGGCCGGGAAACAGGCTGCCATTGAGGACGACACCGCCGCCGATGAAATAGCTGACGAAGAAATAGATGTAATCCCGACGATGGGCGCCGATACCGAAGACCAACTCGCCGGCGCAAGCCGCTGTCGCGTCGTTGCAGAAATAAACCGGCCAGTGGCACAGCGCCTCGATCTCCTTCTGCAGGTCGAAACCGCGCCAGGCCTCGAGAATGCTGTGAGCGGCGCCGACTTCTTCACCCCAGTTCCACAATTCGAAGGGCGCCGCTATGCCGAGGCCGGCGATGCGTTGCCGGCCTTGCGCGTCGAGATGAGACGTGAGCGTATCGAGGCTTTGTCTCACAAAGTACAAAAGCTCGCCGGGCATGGGATAGGCGTAGGTCTGGTGGATCTTCGCCCGAACATTGCCGGCGAGATCGAGCAGAATGAGATCGCCGCTGCGCCGGCCGATCTTCAGGCCGATGAAATAGGCACCGTCCGGATTGAGCGAGAAGGGCACCAGAGGCTGGCCCACCTTGCCGCGCTGCGGCTTCTCTTTGGTCAGAAGGCCGTCGGCCTCGAGCTGGCGGATGATCACCGAAACGGTCTGCGCGGAGAGTCCGGTGCGTCTCGCGATCTCGGCCTTAGGCAGACTGCCATGGCGGCGGATGAGCGACAGGAGCAGACGCGCATGATAGGCGCGCAATCCCGGCTGATGAGTGCCGCGGGAAAGATCGGCGTGTCCAGTGGGTGCGGCTTCGTTCAGATCCATGATCATGAGGAAATACCCATGGTCGGCTTCTACGATGATGCGGGAATTAGTTCGAGTCAATAAATAAATCAGACAGATTTATTTATTGACTCTGAGTGTCCTTTCGTGTGAACTCAACCTCGAGGTAGAGCCCTTGGCCAACCTCACTGCATTAAAATCCGCTCCGGCAAGGAGCGCACAAATCTGGGAGGTACCTGTGAAGTCGACATTGAAATCAATGCTACTTGGCGCGGCTCTGTTAGGTCTCGCGGCAACTGCACCGGCTCTCGGCGCCGAGGTCGGCGCCTGCCTTATCACCAAGACGGATACCAATCCCTTCTTCGTCAAGATGAAGGAAGGCGCCGCGGCCAAAGCCGCCGAACTGGGCGTCACTCTCAAAGCCTATGCGGGCAAGGTCGACGGCGACAATGAAGGCCAGGTGGCGGCAATGGAATCCTGCATTGCCGATGGCGCCAAGGGCATCCTGCTCGTGCCTTCGGACTCGAAGGCCATCGTCGATTCGGTCAAGAAGGCGCGCGATGCTGGAATCCTGGTGATCGCGCTCGATACGCCGCTCGATCCGATTGACGCCGCCGACTCGACTTTCGCAACCGATAATTTCAAGGCCGGCGAATTGATTGGCGCCTGGGCAAAGGCTCAGCTTGGCGACGCCGCCAAGGATGCCAAGATTGCCTATCTTGACCTTAATCCCGGCCAACCCACCGTCGATGTTCTGCGCGACCAGGGGTTCATGACCGGCTTCGGCATCGATGTGAAGGATGCCAACAAGATCGGTGATGAGGATGATGCGCGCAATGTTTGCCACGATGTGACCAATGGCAACGAGGAAGGCGGCCGCAACGCGATGGAGAACTGCCTGACCAAGGAGCCTGGCATCAACGTCGTCTATACGATCAATGAACCGGCCGCCGCCGGCGCCTATGAGGCGCTCAAGGCGGCGGGCCGCGAGAAGGACGTGCTTGTCGTTTCGGTCGATGGCGGCTGCCCGGGAGTTAAGAACGTTGTAGCGGGTGTCATCGGAGCCACCTCGCAGCAATATCCCTTGCTGATGGCCGCCATGGGCATCGAAGCGATCAAGAAGTTTGCCGACTCGGGCGAGAAGCCGAAGCTGACCGAGGGCAAGAACTTCTTCGATACCGGTGCGACCCTTGTCACCGACAAGCCCGCCGCCGGCGTCGATTCGATCGATACGAAGGCGGGCGCCGACAAGTGCTGGGGCTGATTGCCCTCGAATTTTCGTACTGACAATCAGGAGAGCAGCCGATAGGCTGCTCTCCATTGAAGAGGCGCGCCAAGCGCCCGGCTGAATGGGAGGCCGCCATGGCGACAGCGCAGGAATTTGAAAAAGCTCTTGATCAGAGCGACGCGAACGTCGCTTCCTTTGCCCACCAACGCAGCCCGCTCGAACGGGCGCAGCATTTTCTGCACGGTAATCCGGCGGCGGTTCCTCTCATCGTCCTGGTGCTGTCGGTCGCCATATTCGGCGCCGTTCTCGGCTCCAAATTTTTCGTGGCCTTGCCGCTCATTCTGCAGCAGGTGGCGATTGCGGGCATCATCGGAGCCGCGCAGACGCTGGTGATTCTCACCGCCGGCATTGATCTTTCGGTTGGCGCAATCATGGTCTTGTCATCGGTCGTCATGGGCCAGTTCACATTCCGCTATGGAATTCCGGCGCCGATTTCCATCATCTGCGGCTTCGCCTGTGGCGCTTTGTGCGGCTGGCTCAATGGCACACTGATCGCTCATATGAAACTGCCGCCATTCATCGTGACACTAGGCACCTGGCAGGTCATTCTGGCCACCAACTTCCTTTATTCGGCGAACGAGACGATCCGCAGCCAGGACATTGCCGAACGCGCACCGCTTCTCCAGTTCATCCATGGCAATGCGATTATCGCAGTCATGTTTCTTCTGGTTTTCCTGCTCTGGTATGTGCTGAACCATACGGCCTGGGGGCGATATCTCTATGCCATTGGCGATGACCCGGAAGCGGCCGAGCTCTCGGGCGTCCGCACCAAGCGCTTGCTGATTCAGGTCTATGTGCTGTCCGGATTGATATGCGCTCTGGCCGGCTGGGTTCTGATCGGGCGCCTTGGCTCCGTCTCGCCGACTTCCGGCCAGTTCGCCAATATCGAATCGATTACCGCGGTGGTGATTGGCGGCATCTCGCTCTTCGGCGGCCGCGGCTCGATCCTCGGCATGATATTCGGCGCCCTCATCGTCGGGGTGTTCCAGCTTGGCCTGCGCATGATCGGCACTGATCCGCAGTGGACCTATTTGCTGATCGGCGTACTAATCATTGCCGCCGTCGCCGTCGATCAGTGGATAAGAAAGGTGTCAGGCTGATGGAACCCCTTCTCACGGCACGCGGGCTTGTCAAGCGCTATGGTCGCGTCACTGCCCTCGACAATGCCGACTTCGACCTCTACCCGGGTGAAATCCTGGCCGTGATCGGCGACAATGGTGCCGGTAAATCCTCCCTCATCAAGGCTATTTGTGGAGCGATCACCCCCGATGAAGGCGAGATCAAGCTCGAAGGCAAGATATTGAAGTTCCGCTCACCCATGGAGGCGCGTGAAGTCGGAATAGAGACCGTGTATCAGAATCTGGCGTTGTCGCCGGCGCTCTCGATTACCGACAACATGTTCCTCGGCCGCGAGATCCGCAAGCCCGGCCCGCTCGGCCGGTGGCTGCGCATGCTTGATCGCCCGGCAATGGCAAAGATCGCGCGCGACAAACTGAGCGAACTGGGCCTGATGACTATCCAGAATATCAGCCAGGCTGTCGAGACGCTCTCCGGCGGCCAGCGGCAGGGCGTCGCGGTGGCGCGCGCCGCCGCCTTCGGTTCCAAAGTGGTGATCATGGATGAGCCGACAGCAGCACTTGGGGTGAAAGAATCCCGTCGCGTGCTGGAGCTCATTCTCGATGTCAAGCGGCGCGGCCTGCCAATCGTTCTGATTTCTCACAATATGCCGCATGTATTCGAGGTTGCGGATCGCATTCACATCCACCGACTTGGCCGGCGTCTGGTCGTCATTGATCCCAAGAAGTTCACAATGTCCGACGCGGTCGCGATGATGACGGGCGCGATGAAGCCGCCACAGGAGTCGCTCGCCCATTGAGCATCTTCATTGGCGTCGATATCGGCACATCGTCGGTCAAGGCGATCATGGTGGACGAAACCGAGGCGCTGCTGGCGAGCGCATCGGAGCCGCTGGCCACACAAAATCCGCAAGAATTGTGGTCTGAGCAGGATCCGCTGGCCTGGTGGCAGGCCGTTGAGCGCGTGCTGGCGCGATTGCGCGAGGAGGCCCCCAATGCCTGGCATGGTGTGAGGGCGCTCGGTCTTTCCGGGCAGATGCATGGCGCCGTCCTCCTCGATGCGCAAGGCCGGCTGATCCGTCCCGCCATCTTGTGGAACGACGGTCGCGCCGGGGTCGAGACCCAAATCCTCAATAGGGCGGTGCCGGGTCTGGGTGAGATTGCCGGCGTTCCGGCCATGGTCGGCTTCACCGCGCCGAAGCTCATCTGGCTCGCCCGCCACGAACCTGAGAACTTCCGGCGTATTGCCAGAATTCTCTTGCCGAAGGACTATATCCGCCTGCGTATGACCGGCAGCCACGCCACCGACATGACGGATGCGTCGGGTACGCTCTGGCTCGACGTTGCCCGCCGCCGCTGGTCCGATGCGATCATCGCCGCCTCGGGGATCAGCATCGATCAATTGCCGCCGCTCGCCGAGGGCGCCGATCTCGCCGGCATCCTCCAATCCGATATCGCCAGATCCTGGGGGCTTGCGGGTGATGTTGCCGTCGCCATCGGCACCGGCGATACGGCAGCTGCCGCCATCGGCCTGGGCGCCATCGCCGATGGCGACGGCTTCATCTCTTTGGGAACATCGGCGCAATATTTTGTCGCCGCCGACCGGCATCGCCCGCATCCCGAAACCTATGTGCATGCTTTCGCCCACGCGCTGCCTGATCGCTGGTTCCAGACGGCCGCCATCCTCAATGGCGCCGGTCTTCTCGGCTGGGTGTCGCGTTTGCTGGGCGCGCCGATCGAGACGCTTCTGGCGGAGGCCGAGGCGGCCTATGCCGGGCCGTCATCCCTCACCGCTCTTCCCTATCTTGCAGGCGAGCGCACCCCGCATAATGATCCCGAGGCCAAGGGTGTCATCTATGGGCTGACGCCGGGCGCTACGCGGGCGGACATCGTTCAGGCGGCGCTCGAAGCGGTGGCCTTCGCTTTGGCCGATGGCCAGGACGCGCTGGCCAAGGCCGAAACCTTCGCCACCCATCTGGCGGTCACGGGTGGCGGCGCCAGAAGCCTGTTCTGGATGCGCATTCTTGCCAATGTGCTCGATCGCCCGCTCATCGTGCATGGCGGCAGCGCCTTTGGCCCGGCGCTGGGAGCCGCACGCCTCGCGCGTCTGGCCTTGACGAAGGAACCGCCGGAAAGTGTTTGCCGCAGGCCGTCCGGGGGCATTGCGGTCGAACCGGAAGAGCATCTGGTATCAGCCTATCGCGAGAAGCGGAAAAGCTTCCGCCTTCTCTATGCCGCGCTGCGCGATGTGTTTCACAGCTAGAGAGCGCCACGACTCCTCGACACCAGTATGGAATCTGTAGCGCGCGGTAGCGATTCCTGGACTGGAATGTTCCCTCGTTCTGCTGTCAGGCTGCGTGAAGGTCACAGGACAATCCTGTGCGGAACGACTGATTGCAGGAGATCGAAGACAATGACGGTTTACATGATCGCGGACATCAAGGTGACCGACGCCGGATGGGTTCCGGCATACGCAACATCGGTGCATGATCTGGTGCACAAGCACGGCGGCAAATATCTGTCGCGCAGCGGAAATGTGAAGACGCTCGAAGGCAAGCCATTGGATACCAGCCTTATCGCGCTCATCGAGTTTCCCTCGGCAGAGGCAGTCAAGGGTTTCCTCGCGGATCCCAAATATACGCCTCATCTTGCTGCCCGCCAGGGTGGCAGTGAAAGCCGCTTTCAGCTGATCGACGATACCGATCTGGCCGGAACGATTCCTTATTTGCGCAAGGGATGAAGAAGCAGCGAGA
>Ga0207646_10008096_pt1 | contig 10593 bp, 7 predicted proteins | sample KBSK5502metaG_FD_184343 | JGI IMG/M metagenome (GOLD analysis project Ga0207646, IMG submission 184343) | Corn, switchgrass and miscanthus rhizosphere microbial communities from Kellogg Biological Station, Michigan, USA - KBS K5-50-2 metaG... | ecosystem: Host-associated > Plants > Roots >...
GCCGGCCACCGCTCTCGATGAACGCCTGTCCGTTCTGGAAGCTGTCGTGACCGGGAACGGTGGGTCCGGCGATCTCGCCGGCGTCGATGGGGGCGCCGTCGAGCGTGGTCACGATGCCGACGCGATCCGCTTCGATGCGATGCACGCGCAGCGAGTCCGCGGTCATGCCGTGCGCGGCCGCCGCCTGCCGGGTGATGACGTCGAACAGCGCCGTGTTGATGCGATAGGTGCCCGCGGTCAGGATCGCGAGCTGCCGGCCCTTCTCGCCGCCCCCGGTGAGGAAGGCGCGCGCGTCCTGGAAGGCGTTGCAGCGCACGGAACGGCCGAGGATCCGCTCCCCGCCCATGGCCTTGCCGTCGGCGGCCACGACGAGGCCGATCTCGCCCTGCGGGATCACCGTCACCGGCGCCTTGGCGATGGAGTACTGCCACCGCCAGTACCCGAAGTGCACGCCGGGCGGCAGCGTCTCCGCCTGGTAGCCGGCCTCGCCGTCGAGCGCGACCAGCCGCCCGACGGGCAGCGCGCGGCGCGCGAACTTCTTGACGACCACGCCCACCTGCCGCTCGCCGATCACCACCACGCCCAGCCACATGGGCGCGGTCAGCACAAGGACCACGACCAACGCGGAGACGAGCGGGTGCGCCAGCACGAACGACGTGAAGAGGGTTGTCATGTGGGAGAGCCCTGACCGTGGCCGCGTCCTGCGACTCGAGCGCTACGCCCCTGGCAGGGCGGGAGGTGGCTCTGTCGATCAGGCCACCTGGGCTTGGCTCTTACAGGGACATACGACAACGGAGAGTAAGCGGTTGCAGCTATAGAGGCTTGTCACCCAGTCAGTTGCGAGACTCCTTTTAAACATCTGAACGGACGTTCGTTACGGCGATCCGCCAGGTTACGGTCGCAATATCAACGTGTTGCGCGCTTCGCGCGCCACCGCTTGCGCGGTGAACGCGAGCCTCCTTGTTTCCACTGCGCGCCAGGCCTCGAACTGATCCGCGTAATGCGCGCTGGCCGCGTGACCCGACTGGCCCATGAAGTTCACGAGCCGCGTGTCGTCCGGATCCGCGAGGTTCGCGATGAAGCGCATGGAGGGTCCCTCGACCGCGCCCGTGGGCGTGATGCCGAGGACGTTCGGCGTCGTGTTCGCGCCGCCCATCCTGGCCGCAGGCGGGCTGAGCAGCGGACCGAGCACGGACGCGGCGCGGGCCAGGGGATGCTGGACGGCCATGACGTTCAGCGCGCCCCAGTTCCAATGCGAGCGATCGGTCCCCAGCGTCTCCGCGATCTCCGCTTCCGCGGCGCGCCACGCGCCCGCGAGCACGCCGTCCCAATCCCTGTCCGCGGGCGGCACCCAGGAGGCCGGCCGCTCGAGGATCAGCTTGTGGATGGCGGCCACGCGGCGCGAGAGCGGGCGGCCCATCGGCAGGCGCGCGACGCGCGGCAGGATCACACGCGCACCGACGGCGCGGAAGGTGAGGACGGCCAGGGCGGCCGCGCGGCTCTCGGGCTCGAGGCGCCCGTCCCAACCCGCCATCTCTCGCGCGACCTCGTCCCAGGCCGCATCGCCCTTGTGCCGCGCCGCCGCTGCGAGCAGGGCGTGGGCAAGATCGCGATGGGGGAGGGAGAGGCGCTCGCCCTGCAACCGCGCGAAGTCGTCCGTCGTCCAGCCCTCGCGCGCCTCCAGGTCCTCGAACAGCGCGGCCGCGCGCCAGGGGCCGATGCCCCCGCGCGTCACCTTGTACTTGTAGTCGGTGCCGACGAGGCGGTTGTTCGCGGTCACGATGCGGCCGGACGGCGGATCGAAGACGTGCGGCATCTCGTCGAACGGCACGAAGCCCAGCCAATCGCCGTCGGCGCTCGCGCCCGGGTAGGGCCGCGCGCCATCGCCGCCACGGCGGATGGGCATCCGCCCGGCCGCATACCACCCGATGTGCCCGTCCACGTCCGCGTAGACGAAGTTCTGCGCCGGCCCCGGGAACGTGCGCACGGCGTCCCGGAACTCGTCCCAGTTGCCGGCCCGTTGCAGGCGCGCGAAGGCGGTCAGCTCCACCGCGTCGTCCTGCAGGGCCGTCCAGCGCAGCGCGTACTGGCGCGCGCCGATGGTGACGAGTGGTCCGTGGCGGGTCACGCGCACGACGTGATCCACGGTGCGCCACGACGACGAGAGGGATCCCTCGCGCACGCGGATGGGCTCGTGGCGGACCTGCACGCGCTCCCATCCGTCCGCGGTGCGATAGAGGTCCGGGTCGCGCGGATCGAACTCCTCGACGTAGAGGTCCGCGCTGTCGTCGTGCACGTTCGTGCAGCCCCAGGCGATGCGGCGGTTGCGCCCGAGGGTCACGCCCGGAGTGCCCGGGAGGACCACGCCCGCGACGTCGATCTCCGGAGATGTCAGGTGGACGGCGGACCAGATGGAGGGCACGCCGAGGCCCAGGTGCGGGTCGTTGGCGAGCAAGGGACGGCCGCTCGCGGTGTGCGCTCCGGAGAGGACCCAGTTGTTGCTGCCGCGCGCGGTCTCCGTCACCCCTTCCCCCGCGCCGGACGGCACCGTCACGTCGTGGCCGACCAGGATCCGGTCCTGGGCGAACAGCTTCGGGAAGAGCATCGCCTGCACGTCCGCGGGCAGTCGATCGTACGCGGTGGCGCGGAGGGCCTCGTCCTCCCATCCCTGCGCGAGGTCGAGGGCGAGCAGCTTGCCGACGGCGAGGCTGTCCGCGGCCTCCCAGGGGCGCGGCGCGTAGTGCAGGAGGCGGAACTCGAGAGCAAGCGCGTCCCCGTGCGTGGAGAGCCAGGCGTTGATGCCGTCGGTGTAGGCCTCGACGAGGGCGCGGAGGTCCGGCGCGACGTGGGGCCAGGCGCGCCGGGCGGCGTCGCCGAGCCCGAGGGTGCGGACGTCGCGGTCGGCCACCAGCGCCGCCGGCCCGAAGGCCTCCGCGAGCTGACCCTCCGCCCGCCGGCGCAGCAGGTCCATCTGCCACATTCGGTCCTGCGCGGTGACGTAGCCCTGGGCGCGCATGAGGTCGGGCAGCGACGAGGCCTGGAGGTGGGGCACGCCCAGCGCGTCGCGGCGCACCGTCACGGGAGCGGTCAGGCCGGGGAGCCGCACCTCGCCATCGACCTGCGGCAGCGCGCGGCGCGACCAGCGCCAGTACACCGCGACGCCGAGGAGGACGAGGAGGGCGGTGGCCAGCAGGACCCATCCGGCCGCGCGCAGGACGCGGAGAGCGACGGGGCGGCGGGCGGGCGCGGGAGGCGGCGCGGAGAGGGCGGCGGCGCTCGTCGTCATCATCGAGGGGTGGAGCTTAACCCGCCTTGCGCCGGAGCGCGGACGACAGGATGTCCAGCGAGCCGGAGAGGGCGCGGGCGAGGCGGGAGCCGTAGGGGCTCACCTCGGGCACCTGCGGCAACCGGCCGGGATCCCTGAGGCCGATGCCATGACGCCGCAGCAGGCGCCGGTACTCGTCCTCGCGCGCGGTGAAGGACTGCAGGGTGGAGCGGTAGGCGTGCGCGGCCACGATCTTGCGCGCGCTGTACCGCATGATGTTGTAGGAGAACATCCGGAGGTCGTCCCGGCTCGGCTCGATGAGCAGGATGTCCACCTCCGGGTGCTCCGCCTTGTAGCGCTCGAGGCCGTATTGCATCCGGCCGTGGAGCGCGATGCGCAGTACCTGGTCCAGGACGTAGGTGATGCCCTTGCTGCTGAGGTGCGAGCTCAGTGCCCCCGAGCGATTGTCGATGGGCACGATCGGATTCACGCAGATGACGAGATCGGCCCCGCTCTGGATGGCGAGGTTGATGTGCGCCGTCTTCTTCACGCCGCCGTCCACGTAGTCCCGGCCGCCGATGCGCACGGGCCTGTAGAGGCCGGGGAGCGCGGTCGAGGCCTGCACGGCCCTGGACACCGTCGCCTCGTGGCCGCCGCCGGGGCCGAAGTCCACTGCCTCGCCGCTGTCGAGGTCCACCGCGATCACGTGCAGCGGCTTCGAGAGCCCTTCGAATTCGTTTCCGCGCCCGCGCGACGCGAACAGCGCGGACAGGTACTCCTCGATCCCCGAGTTGTCGAGCAGGCCCGCGGGCAGCAGCTCGAAGAGGGCCCAGGCCACGTCGCTCCAGTTGCGCCCTTCGCCGGCGAAGCGGGCGAGGAGGGCGTCGGTGACGACGCGCGGCGCGCGGAGCGAGCGCCGCCAGAACTCGCCCAGGCCCACGCGGAAGAGGGCGCCGGTGGGATCGTTCAGGGCGCCGCGGCGGGGGACGGCGATGGCGTCGTACATCTCGCGCGGCGAGACGTCATTCGCGAGCAGCGACGTCACGAAGGCGCCGCCGCTCACCCCGACGTAGAGGTCGAGGTCGGCCACGCTGCGGTCGAGCAGGTCCTCGAGCGCGCGCAGGCACCCGATCTCGTAGACGGCGCCGGTGATGCCGCCGCCCGCGCAGACGAGGGCCACCTTCGAGCGGGCACGGCGGGTACGCCGGGGCACGCGCCGACTCGTCTTGACCACCGAGCCTCCGAGGATGACGTACGTCGGATGTTACGCGGACGCCCCTGCGCTCCGGCGACGCGCCCCGGACGAACGGCGATAGCCGTCGATCTTGCGCGAGAGCTCTTCCACCTTGCGCGTCAGCTCCGAGACCTCGCGCCGGCTGGGGATGTTGAGCGCGACGAGCGTGCCGCGCACGGTCTCGTCCACCACGTGGCCGAGGTCCTTGCGCTCGCGCTGGAGCCGCTCCTGGAGCGCGGAGAGTCTCGACTCGATCTCGCGCGCGGCCTTGCGCTGCTCTTTCTGCACGCGGGCCCGGAAGGCGGCCAGGGCGGTGCGCAGGTCCGCGGGCTTGATCCGCTTGCGCGCGAGGAGCTGACGCAGCCGCCGCTCCGCGCCCGCTTCCGCGGAGGTCAGGACCTGCACGGTCGCGTTCCAGGTCTCCCGGATCCGCTGCCGGGCCGCCTGCGTGCGGTCGGACTTCACGTGGGCGCGCCCTCGCGCCCGGGAGGAGGTCTTCTTCTTCGTCGACATTGCTCTCTCCTTCGTCACTTCTTCTTGCGCGATCCGGCCGGCTGCCGCCGCGCGGGAGCGCGGGGCGGCGCCAGCAGGGTTTCGAACGCGGACAGGCGCTCTTTCAGCGCCTGCAGGGCCGGGGTCACGCCCGGGCCCTTCTCCGTCTCCAGCAGCCGCCGTAGACGTGTCTGTACGCCGGCCTGGGCCTCGGCGACCAGGCGCTGGGCGGAAGCGGCGATGTCCTGGCGCAGGGCGAGCGCCTCGTCCAGGGTCAGGCGGCCGCGCGCCACCAGGCCGGACACGATGCGCTCGGCTTCGTGACGCGCGCGGGTGGACGCTTCGTGCGGATCGAGCCATTCGGTGAACGCGCTCGCCGGGCCCGAGCCCAGGCGGATCAAACGGCTCAGCACCTGGTGGGGGATGGTCGCCGTGCGCTGCTTGATCCCCTCCAGGACGACCTGGGCCAGGACGACGGTGGTGATGTCCTCGCCCGTACGCTGCTCGACCACGCGGACTTCCGTACCCCCGCCGATCAGGCGCGAGAGCTCGTCCAGGGTGACGTAGCGGCGCGCTTCCGCGTCGTAGAGCTTGCGGTTGTCGTAGCGCCGTATGGTGCGCTCGCCCCGTAGGGTCGCCCCTGCCTTCATGTGCCCAATCTAACGCACTGCGTCATGAGTGTCAAGCGATTTGTGACGCAAGGCGTCAAGAGGAGACGAGGCGCGTCCGCGGTGGGAAGGGACGCCTCTGGGCTACTGCGGCGGGGCTTCGAGCAGATGCAGGGAGAGGCGCTCGGCGAGGCTCTGGGGAGCGCGCCGCCCGCGGACGATGAACCCGACGCCCAGGACCGTTCCCAGGCTCAAGGCGACGCCGGCGCAGATGCCGGCCAGGCCCAGCGAGCTCAGGACCACGCCCACGAGGTCGAACGTGGGCCGGGGGACCTTGATCCAGGTGATGGCCTGCTCGGCGAGCAGGGGCAGCATCGTCAACGGCGGTTCCCTCCTGAAGCCACTGTAGATCTCGAGGAAGGGCCGGTCAACTGCCGCGTCCGGGGGCGGCCGAGGGAGTCGAGGTAGGCGCGCACGCCCTCGAGCAGACTCCGCGCGATGCGATCCCGGTGCTCGGGCGTGCGGAGCAGGCGCTCCTCCTGGGGGTTCGACACGAAGGCGATCTCGGCCAGGATGCTCGGCATGTTGGCGCCGATGAGGACGTAGAAGGGCGCCGTGCGCACGCCGCGATCGGAAACGTCGGGGGCGACCCCTCGGATGGTCTGGACCAGCGCCTCCTGCACGCTGGACGCGAAGTCCCGGCTCTCGTCGATCTTGCTGTTGAGGGCGATGGCCTTGACGAGGTTCTGGAGGTCCTTGAGGGTGGCGGGGGAGATCGCGTTCTCGCGCGCCGCCACCGCCTCCGCGTGCGGGTCCTGCGCGAAGTTGAGGAAGTAGGTCTCGATGCCGCGCACGCCGGGATTGCGGCTGCTGTTGGCGTGGATGGACAGGAACAGGTCCGCGCCCTGGGCATTGGCGACGGCGGTGCGCTCTTCGAGGGGGACGAAGACGTCCGTGGACCGCGTCATCACGACTTCGGCCCCCAGCTCCTCGCGCACGAGGCGCTGCAGCCGCAAGGCCACGTCGAGCACGAGATCCTTCTCCTGGAGCCCTCCGCGGCCGAGCGTCCCCGGATCGTGCCCGCCGTGGCCGGCGTCGATCACGATCTTGCGCGCGCCGAGACCGAGCTGGCGGGCCAGGCTGTAGGAGCCGGCGCGGTTGACCTGGGGCGCCACGGGCGGCGTGTCCGGATCGGTGTGCGCCACGACCCGCGCCTCGCGCGGCGCGGGGGTCGCGGCCGGCCAGGGAGAAGGCGAAGCGGCCGCGGCCGTGCGTCGCGGTGGCCCCTCGAAGGGAGCCGCCGAGGGACGAATGACGGGATCGGGGATCGGCGGCGGAAGGAGTCGCGGGACCTCCAGCCCCTCGACCTGGCGCACGGGCAGCGGCGACGCGAACTTCGCCGAGCGGGACCCGGCCGCGGCCCTCGGCGTCGGCGCCGGCGAGGCGGGACGACCGGGCGGAAGATCGAACGGCTCCGGGGACGCGTTCGTCGCCACCACCGTGGCCGGGGCCCGGCCCGCGATGACGGTCGCGGGCGGCGCCGCCGTGCCGCGCACGTCCACCACCAGCCGCGTCGGGTTCTCGAGATAGAAGATCGTGTGGTCCTTCACGTCCTTGAAGTCGAGGACCACGCGCACCGTCGTGTCCTTGTTCTGGCCGATGCGGATCTTCTCGAGCAGGCCGTCGCCGACGGGGAACATCTTGCCCAGGAGGTTGGGATGGAGGCGTGTGCCTTCGAGGTCGACCCACAGGCGATCAGGATTGCTGATGCGGTCGTACTTGTAGTGGACCGCCTTCTCCACGTCGAGCACGACGCGGGTCGAGCTCGCGCCGCTCCAGAAGCGCAGGTTGAAGACCTGGGCCAGCCCGCGTGGTGGGGGAGTCGGCAGCGCCGCCTCCTGCGCCCGCCCTCCCTTCTTCACCGCGGCCTTGACCTCCGCCGCCCGCGGCGAGTCGGGGAACGCGTCGAGGTACTCGCGGGCCGCGGCCGCGATCTCCTTCCGGTCGCCTCCCGCGCGCGCGATCTCGACCACGTTGAACAGCGCCTTCTCGCCCAGGCTGCTGCTCGGGTATTCCGCGATGAGGCGGCGGTAGGCCTGCACGGCGTCGCCCGCGTAGCCGGCGTTGAAGCGCCGCCCCATCTCCCGATAGAGGTCGCCGATGGCGAGGAGCGCGTTGTCGCAGTACCCGCTCTGCGGGTAGCGGGCGACTACGCGCCGGAAGCGCATCACGACCTTCTCCCATTCCGGCTTGCGCGCCGTCCGTGCGGAGGCCTTGAGCGAGGCCAGCGCCTGTTGCGCCTCCTGGTAGAGGACGGCGTCCGGCCGCGGGTCCGGCGTGCTCACCGTCCGCGGCCGCTTGGCCCCGCTCGCGCCCGCGCGCGCGTCGGCCGCGAGCGGCGCCGGCGCCGCCAATGCGGCGGCCATCAGCACGGCCAGGATCCGCGCTCCGAGACCTCGCGCTACTTTTGCCAGTTGTCCACCGTCTCGTAATAGTCCGCGGCCACCAGGATCTCGCGCGGCTTCGACCCGTCCGCGGCCCCGACGATGCCGTCGCGCTCCATCATGTCCACCAGCCGCCCCGCCCGGCTGAACCCGATGCGGAAACGGCGCTGCAGCATGCTCGTCGAGGCCTGCCCGCTCTGCACCACGAAGCGCACCGCCTCGTCGAAGAGCTCGTCGCGCTCGTCGACCTCCACCGCCTCCGTCGTGCGCTCCGTCTTGCCCACCGTCTCGTCGAAGGTCGGCTTGCCCGCCTTGCGCAGGTAGGAGGTCAGGCGCGCGATCTCCTTCTCGCTCACGAAGCATCCGTGGATGCGCAGGAGGCGCGCGGAGCCGGGAGGCAGGAAGAGCATGTCGCCCTTGCCCAGCAGGTGCTCGGCGCCGATGGAGTCCAGGATCGTGCGGCTGTCCACCCGCGCGGCCACGCGGAAGGAGATGCGCGAGGGAAAGTTGGCCTTGATGAGGCCGGTCAGCACGTCTACGGACGGGCGCTGCGTGGCCAGGATGAGGTGGATGCCGACGGCGCGCGCCATCTGGGCCAGGCGCGTGATCGATTCCTCCACCTCGTGCGAAGAGACCATCATGAGGTCGGCCAGCTCGTCGATGATGATCACGATGTAGTGGAGGGGCTTGAGGTCCTCCGCCGCCTGCTCCGCCGTGCGCTCCCCGCGGATGATGTTGTTGTACTGGTCGATGTTCCGCACCCCTTCGGAGGCGAGCTTGCGGATGCGCCGCTCCATCTCCGCCACCGCCCACTTGAGGACGTTGGCCGCGATCTTGGGGTCGGTCACCACCGGGGTGAGCAGGTGCGGGATGTCCTCGTAGACGCCCAGCTCCAGACGCTTGGGGTCGATGAGGATCATCCGCACCTCGTCCGGCGTGGACTTGTACAGGATGCTCGCGATCATGCAGTTGAGGCCGACGCTCTTGCCCGTGCCCGTCGACCCCGCGATGAGCAGGTGGGGCATGGTGGCGAGGTCGGTGACGAAGGTCTCGCCGTTGACGGTCTTGCCCAGGCAGAGGGTGAGGCGCGAGCTGGCCTTGTGGAAGGCTTCGCCCTCGAGGATCTCGCGTAGGTAGATCGTCTCCCGGACCTCGTTCGGGATCTCGATGCCCACGGTGCCGCGGCCGCTGATGCGATCGACGCGGATCGACTCCGCTTCCAGGGCCAGCGCGAGGTCGTCGGCGAGGCCGACGATCTTGGAATACTTGATGCCCGCGTCGGGCTTGAACTCGTAGGTCGTGACCACGGGACCGGGATGGATCTCCACCACCGTGCCCAGGACCCCGAACTCCCCGGACTTGCCCTGCAACGTCTTGGCCTTCTCGAACAGGCGCGTCTTGTCCATGGACGTGGTGATCTTGATCTCGTCCATGATCGAGGTCGGCGGCAGCGGGAAGTCCCCGCGTACGACCAGGGAGCCGCTGCCGCGCTTGGCGCGCGTCATCGCGGACACGGGCAGCTCGGGAGCGGACTCTTCCGTCTCCTCCGCGTGCTCGTCGGCCTCGGTTTCCATCTCCGCGTCCGCTTCGGGAATGGGAGCGAAGGGCAGCGGCTTCTGCGCGGCGCGCGCCCCCTCCGTCTCCGCGGAGGTCCCCGGCGCCTTCACCTTGCGCACGCGCGGGACGCTCTCGCCCCGGGCGAGAGCGGCCTCGTCGACCGCCTCCTTCTCCTTGCTGTGCTTCTTGAGGACGTCGCGCCGCATCCGCTCCTTGCGCCGGGTCTCCAGGAAATGCGCCCAGGCCGTGCGCGCGGCCTGCACGCGCGCGGCCAGGAAGCGGCCGAGCGCGGAGAGGAAGGCCGCGAACGAGAACTGCGTGGAAAGGATCAGCGACACGAACAGCGACGTCGCCACCACGATGTAGGCGCCGGTGCGGCTCAGGCTCGCGGTGAGCATGGCGGCCGCGAGCTGGCCGGCGGCGCCCCCTGCGCGCACCGGCTCGCCTTCGATCGTCACCGCGCCGAAGGTGAGGGTCAGGAACGCGGTGAGGGAGACGAGCAGCAGTGACAGCCCCGCCACCTTCGTGTACGGCGCGTCGATGGGGCGGCACCAGAACAGCTTCCAGCCCGTGACCCCGAGCACGAGCGGCACCAGCAGCGCGGCCACCCCGAAGAGCTGCGGGATCAGCAGCTCGGCCAGGAAGGCCCCGATGGGCCCGATGAAGTTGCGCACGGGGCCGCTGGCCCCCGCCTTGAAGAAGGGCACGGGGTCGCCCGGGTTGTAGGTGGCCACGCTGATCAGGACCATCAGCGAGAGGGCGAAGGACACGACGCCCAGGAACTCTGCCGTCTTGGTGTTTTTCGCCGCGGCTGACGCCATCAGACCTCCATGACGACGGGGATGACCATCGGACGACGCTGCGTGCGCTTCCGGAACAGGCGCCGGAGCTCCTGCCGCAAGCGTTCGCGCGTGACCGTGGGGTCGTAATGCTCCTCCGGCGGGCGCGTCTCCACGATCTCCGCCAGGACGCGCGTGGCCTCGTCCATGAGGC
>Ga0207646_10008097_pt1 | contig 10592 bp, 6 predicted proteins | sample KBSK5502metaG_FD_184343 | JGI IMG/M metagenome (GOLD analysis project Ga0207646, IMG submission 184343) | Corn, switchgrass and miscanthus rhizosphere microbial communities from Kellogg Biological Station, Michigan, USA - KBS K5-50-2 metaG... | ecosystem: Host-associated > Plants > Roots >...
CTGTAGCCGCCGCGGCGGGGATTCCTGATCGTAGAGCAGCCCGTCGATGCGGTAGCGCACGCGCAGGCTGTCCTCGAACGGCTCGATGTGGATGTCGGAGGCCTCGGCGGCGAGTGCCCCCTCGATCAGCAGGTTGACCAGGCGCACCACCGGGGCCTCGAAGGCCATGTCGCGGAGGAGGCTGATGTCCTCCTCAGGCTCGCCCTCATGGTTGGCTCGGGCGGACCCCATGCCCTCGACGATCTTCTGAAGCGCGGTGTTGGCCCCATAGGCGCGTTCGATGGCCTCCAGGATCGCCGGGGCTGGGGCCACGCAGAGCTTGATGGTCAGGCCGGGGCTCTGCTGGAGGTCGTCGAGGAGCAGGGGGTTGGTCGGGTCCGCCGTTGCCACGGTCACCACGGCGCCGTCCACAGCCACCGGGCAGGCCACGTACTGGCGCAGGTACTTAAGGGAGAGGTTCCTGAGTGCCGGCGGGGTCGAGGGCAGTTCCTCGGCCGAGAGGAATGGCAGCTCCTGCTGCAGCGCCAGCGCCTGCAGCACATCGGTGGCCGTGGCGGCGCCCATGGCGATCAGGGCGTCACCGAGCCGCTGGTGCTCCGCCGTCGCCCGCACGAGCGCCTCCTCGAGGATCTCCGCGGTGATGATGCGCGCCCGCACGAGGATCTGGCCCAGGCGACTCGGGATGTCCCGCGCCTTGCCCAAGGTGACCGGACTCTCTGCCGCGCGGTGCTGTATCGTCAACCTCGCATCCTGCGCTTAGGGTGTCGGGATTGTTTCACGCCGCAGTGTGTCGGCCTCAAGCGGCGGAGACGTCGGCGTGACCTATGGCCCGGCGCCTCGTCCAGGAGGGCCAGGCGGGAGATTGCTATACGTCATGGCGTCGCCGGGCCCCGAGTACCGGTAGAGCATCTGAGACGGCTGGACGGACGCCCAGGTCAGGCCGGACAGGCGGAGCACACGCTGTACGTACTGCTCGGTCTCGCGGTACGGCGGGATCCCGCCATGGATGTCGACGGCGCGCTCGCCGGCATTGTAGGCGGCGAGGGCGGTCGCGATTTGCCCCGGATAGCGATCGAGCAGGTAGCGAAGGTGCCGAACACCGCCCCGGATGTTCTCCCGGGGGGAGAAACGGTCGAGCACGCCCAGGGCCGAGGCCGTCCCGGGCATCAGCTGCATCAGGCCTGCGGCACCCTTGCGGGACGTAGCGGTGGGATCGAACGCCGATTCGGCGCGGACCACGGCCTCAACCAGCACGGGGTCCACATTGTACTGGCTGGCGATCTCCCGAATCTCGCGAGCGTACCGTCCCGGCGCACGAGCGGACGGCCGGAGCCATCCCGCCGTCGTCCCGCTCACGAGACCACGGTAGCGCGGGTCCCCCGGCACATTGGTGAGGTGAACGACGCCGTCCTCATCGACGAGCCGAAGTGCCTGCGCCGACGCTGCGGACAGCAGTGACGGGCCCACTACCAACATGCCGCTGAGCACTAGGGCCGGCGCCACGAGGTGGATGAGTCGTCGTGAGGACATACTGCGAGGATGATCCCGTTGCCGCGCGAGCCGGGCAGGTCGAACGTGTGATGCACTTCGGCTATGCACTCCCCACATGTGCCGCGCAGTCATGTCACGCGATAGGGCAAACCGGCTAACGCAGCCAGCGGCGCCACAGTGGCCTGCGTGAACTGGCGCAGCCAGTACCACTCCGTACAGTGCCGCCCTGACCAACGAGCGACAACTGTCGTCATGCGCGGCTGATAAAGCAGAAGCAGTATTCATCGGCGCTGCCGTCAGCCAGCAGATGCAGGTGATCCACCATGTGGTTGTGACCACCGACAAAAGATCGATAAATTCCGGTCCCTTCCTCTATCGTTAGTTCGAAGGTTCCATCCAAGAAATTCCCGCCCAGCCCGTCGGGGTTCAACGTGACATCGCTACCTGTGAAGCGCATCGCAAATGAGCCGCCGGGGATATGGTAGGCACACAGATCCCCGTTGAACTGCACGTAGAAGCCGCCGACAGTCTTGTTCGGGTTGCTGTTACCCGGGATTCCGCTAACGGGGTAGATCAACGTTTTCGAGTACGAACCATCATTCAGGTTCATGGACAGGCCGAGGTCGGGAGCGTGAACCACTGGTTCATAGACTCCCTTCAACAGGAGGACGAAAGAATCCTGTACAGCCGCTCCTTGGGCCATGATCCGCCCGGGGGATGAAAGCAGAGCGACCAGCGCCCCGCCGATCAACGTTCTTCTCTGGATGTTGGTTGGTTCATTTCCGCCGCCGGGCTTGCTTTGGTTGATCAAGGCTTGGTTGGTGATCATAGAGCGCTTCATCATTCTTCCTCCGTGCTGTGTCCTTGCATGTCAACCTGGATGCGCGAGTTGAAACCGCACGCCGATCCGATGCCGGAGCCTCCTGTACTCTCGGCGTTCCGACACTACTGCGTGAGTTCGGCACCCTCGGGCAACGACTCGCACACACGACACCTCGAACATCGAGCCGACCCGACGCCCGGAGGTCCGTTAGCGCTGGCGTAGAACCCGTTCACCGTCACCGTGCCCTCCCGAAACACGCACATTCCGGCATTGCTTGCTGAGACGACGCAAGAGCTGCTCGCCCGCAAGAGCGTTGATGCGGATTCCCTGAGTGCATGCCCTCTCCCGTAGGGCACCGGTTGGTTCTGGACGAATCGAGGTCGTGTGGCGAGGATGCGAGAGACATGCCACCCGACGGGGTCGCCGTCGCGAGTGGTGGTTTCGAGGTATGACGCGGGCTTGCGCCCCGTCGCGCGCGGGGCGCTCGGAGACCCTGCCCTTGCTTCTGTTCAGAGTGTTAGAAAATTTGAGCAGTGATCTGAGCAACCGCGTAGGCTAGCCGCGGCTATGGAAGAGTTGGCCGACCTACTCGGAGAGAGCCCGGCCATCAAGGCCGTCCGGGAGAAGCTACGCCAGCTGCTGGAGCGCCAGCCGGCGGGCCGGCGCCTCCCCGCGATCCTCATCCAGGGCGAGACCGGCACCGGCAAGGGGCTCGTCGCCCGGCTCATGCATCGCCTCGGGCCGCGGAAGAGCGGCCCGTTCGTGGACATCAATTGCCCAGCCATCCCGGAGACTTTGCTCGAGGCCGAGCTGTTCGGGTATGAGCGGGGCGCCTTCACCGACGCTCGCCACGCCAAGGCCGGGCTGTTTCAGACCGCTCACCGCGGCACCCTCTTCCTTGACGAGGTGGGCCTGCTGTCCGCGTCGGTGCAGGCTAAGCTCCTCACCGTTCTGGAGGATCGTGCCGTCCGCCGGCTCGGCGGCACCAAGCCCGAGACGGTCGATGCCTGTATCATCAGCGCCACGAACCTCGACCTCTCGGCGGCCCTCCGCACAGGGCGCTTCCGGGAGGACCTCTACCACCGGCTTTCGGTGATCCGGCTCGATCTGCCCCCGCTACGCGACCGGGGCGAAGACGTCCTCGTGCTTGCGGGGCGATTTCTGACTCGTGCCTGTCTCGAATACGAGCGACCTATGCAACGGCTTAGCGAAGAGGCGCGCGCTCGGCTGCTAGCCTACCGTTGGCCTGGAAATATCCGGGAGCTGGCCAACGTGATCGAGCGCGCGGTCCTGTTCAATGACTCTCCGGTGGTCACGAGCGCCATGCTGGAACCTCTGTCATCGGAGCCCGTCCCCCCGGCGGCTGTGACGCCTCCCAGAAATGCCGAGTCCGTCGCGCCGGAGGAGGCAATGCGCCAGCATCTGCGCCGAGTGGTGGAGATGAACGGTGGGAATATCTCTCGCGCGGCCGACCAACTGTGCATCGCGCGAAACACCCTGTATGCACGCCTGGAGAAGTATGGGGTGGGCGGATATCGTCCTCGAGGGTCTCCTTCTCGGCGCCCGGGCCCGCCCGGGTCGGCGGCCGCGGCACCCGTGCTGACGAGGGAAGGTCTTCAATGGGAACGCCACGGACTCACGCTGCTTGGGGCGGCCCTCGTAGGGGCCGACGGCCGAGACGACGAATCGACTGCGAGGGGGTCGCTCGACTCCGTGCTCGACAAGCTGCAGGCGTTCGGCGGGCGGGTGGAAGAGTTGACTCCGACCAGCGTCGTGGCGTCGTTCGGGGCGGATCGGGTCGACGATCCGCCTCGTCGTGCTGCCCATGCCGCGATGGCGATTCAGAGGGACGTCGAGCGCACTCGTGCCGACACCGGCCGGATGCGAGGGGTGAAGATCGGGATCCACGTAGCCCAGGTGCTCGTCGGGCTCTCGGCGAGCCGGATCGACATCGATGCGGGTGCGAGACGCGCGGAGTGGCCGGTCCTCGATCAGCTTCTGGAGAGCGGCGGGCCAGACCAAACGGTGGTAAGTGCGGCCGCGGTCGCCTTCTTGGAGCGGCGGTTCGAGCTTGTTCCGCTCGACGGCCGCGCTGGGGGCGCTAACCGGGCCTATCGCCTTACCGGGCAGGAGCGCCGGGGGTTGGGGCTCTGGGGTGTGATGACGCAATTCGTTGGCCGACGGGACGAGCTCGCGACACTGCGGGGGTGCGCCGCCGCGGTGCGGCTCGGGGATGGGCATCTACTCGACGTGGTCGGGGAGCCTGGAGTCGGGAAATCTCGTCTCTTGTGGGAGTTTGGTCACTCCACCCATGTTGCCGGCTGGCTCGTGCTTGAGGCAGGTGCTGTACCCTACGGCAAGCACACGCCTTATCTGCCGGTGATCGACCTCCTCAAGACGCACTGCGGAGTGTCCGAGCGTGATGAGCAACGCACCATCCGTGAGAAGGTGGCCGGCAAGGTTCTTGCGCTTGACCGGACTTTCGAGGCCGCCCTACCCGCGTTACTGGCGCTGCTTGATCTACCCGTGGAGGATGAAGCGTGGCAAGCGCTTGACCCGGCCGGCCGGCGGTCGCGGACACTGGATGCTCTGAAGCGGCTGCTCCTGCGGGAGAGCCAGGCGCAGCCGCTGGCACTCGTATTCGAGGACCTGCAGTGGATCGATGGTGAGACGCAGGCTCTGCTGGACAGCCTGGTCGAGGCTCTTCCCGGATCCCAGCTTTTTCTACTTGTCAGTCATCGCCCTGAGTACGTGCATCGCTGGGATCGCCAGGGTTCATTCACGCAGCTTCGGCTCGAACCGCTGTCGCGAGGCGCGGGAGAGATGCTCCTGGAGGTGCTTCTCGGAACCGATCCCGGGTTGGGTACGCTGAAAGAGCTTTTGATCGAGCGCACTGAGGGCAATCCGCTATTCGTTGAGGAGAGCATCCGAGCTCTAGCGGAGACGGGAACCTTAACGGGCACGAGGGGCGCCTACCGACTCACCCGCGACCTGCCCGCCATCGACGTACCCGAAACGGTGCAGGCGATCTTGAGGGCGCGCATTGACCGTCTGCCGGCGGACGAGAAGCATCTCCTCCAGATCGCAGCAGTCATTGGCAAAGACTGTCCCTTCGCCCTGCTCAAGTTGATCGCTAGCCAGCGAGAGGACGTGCTCAGGCGTACGCTGAGTCGTTTGGAGACCGCAGAGTTCGTCCATGAGACGCGTCTGTCACCTGATGTCGAGTACACCTTCAAACACGCGCTCACGCATGAAGTTGCCTATGGGAGTCTTCGCCACGACCAGCGCCGTGACATCCATGCAAGGATCGTTGGGGCGATGGAGCAGCTCTACGGCGAGCGGCTGGGCGAGCATATCGAGCGGCTTGCCCGGCACGCGTTCCGAGGTGAGGTGGGCGAGAAGGCAGTACGCTATCTCAGGCAGGCCGGACTCCGGGCGGCCGGACGCTCGGCTCTCAAGGAAGCCCGGATCTGGTTAGAGCAGGGACTCGACGTGCTCGCGGCCCTGCCGGAGAGTCCCGCCACAATGCAGCAGGCCTTCGAGATTTGCCTCGACCTGAGATCGGTGCTGAACCTTCTCGGCGAAGTCCGTCGGGCATTGGAACACCTATCCAGGGCGGAGGTCCTCGCCGAGGAATTAGACGATGACAGCAGGCGCGCGAGGGTCTGCGTGTTCATGACGAACGTGCACGCGCTGCTCGGTGAGATTGACGAGGCGCTTGCCTGGGGCGCGCGATCAATGGCGTTCGCCCGGCGGCTCGACGACGTGAAACTGCGTATTCAAACCACGTCCTACCTGGAGCAGGTGCACTACTATGAGGGAGACTATGTACGCGCGGTCGAGCTAGCTACCGACAATCTCGCGACGCTGCCCGCAGACTGGATCGCGGCGGATTTCAGAAGTAGCATGCCAACCGTTCTCTGGGACCGCCTTTGGCTCGTCTACAGCCTCGCCGAGCTTGGCAGATTCGACGAGGCGGTCTCGTACGGGACCGAGTTGCTCGCACTCGCCGAGCCAACGGAACGCACCTTTTCTGTGAGTGAAGCCTATATCTCGCCGAGCCGGATTCATCTTCTCAAGGGTGAGTGGCTGAAGGCGCTCGCGTTGGTCGAGCAGGGGATTGCGGTGCTCCGCGGAGGGAACACCGTCCTCAACCTTCCCACCGCACTCGCATGGTCGGCCTGGATTCTCGCGCAAGTCGGTGAGGTCAACGATGCGCTGGCCCGGGTTCGCGAAGGGGAGCGACTTATCGACCGGATCGCGACGGGGAATGTCGCCCTGAATGGTCTGTCCTACCAGTCCCTAGGTCGTGCCTATTTGTTGCTTGACCTCCCCGGCGAAGCGTCGCGCTTGGGCGCGCGTGCGGTCGAATGCGCTCCGTCTCGCCGTGGTGTCGTTGCGCATGCATTGCACTTGCTTGGTGACATCGCGGCCCATCCGAAGCAGTTCGATGCCGAAGCCGCCGAGGTCCACTACCGGAGGGCGCTGGCGCTGGCCGAACCACGACGAATGCAGCCCCTTGTCGCACACTGCCATCTGGGACTGGGTAAGCTCTACGGACGCGCTGGGAAGTTGTCGGATGCTGAGGAGCATGTGACCATCGCGACCGGGCTGTACCGAGGGATGGGTATGCAGTTTTGGCTCGAGCAAGCGGAAGAAGCGAAGTGGTCGGCGGGCGGTTCGATGAGCTGACGCGCGAGTTGAATCGCAGCCTCGCGGCTGCGGACGAGCGCATCGCGTCATGTCGGGCAGAGGTGAAGGAGCGATTCCAAAGTATCCCGTCACTTCGACGAAATCTGGCGGTATCTGGAGTGGCTGGAGCAGGAACACTACGCCTTCTCGCAGCGGCTACGGCGAATGGAGCCGCTTTGAGGGACGACGGCGAGCGGCGAGACGTCGATTGCGATCTGCGGCCCTCAAGTAGCGCGTCAACGTGCTGCAGGCCCGACTCGCTGACATCGAGCAGCGCCCAGGCGCCTACCGCGTCTGCCGCTTGCTCTTCGCCGTCTCCACCATCGCCACCACCCGGTCGTGGTCCTCGCCCTTCGGCACGAGCGTGAGGAAGCTCTCCCACGCCTTCACCGCCCCCGCGTAGTCCTGCTTCTGCTCGAAGAGCACCTGGCCCCGGTAGAGGTAGGCGGGCGGGTACTTGGGGTCGATGGCGAGCGCCTTGTCGATGGTCTCGAGCGCGGTGTCGGCGTGGCCGCCGATGGCGACGATGAGGCCCATGTGGGTCAGCGCGTCCACGTTCCGGGCGTCGCGCTTGAGCACCGCCTGGTAGGCGGCGATGGCCTGCGAGTAGTTGCCGTCGAAGAGGCTCTGGCGCGCGGCGTTGAGCATGCCGGCCAGCATCTCGGGCGGAATGGGCTTGCCCGGCTCGAGGCGCACGTTGGGCGGGCCCACCGGCGACTCGCCCTGAAGCGGCAGGCGCGAGCCGGGGGGCGTCATGGTCTGGTCCGGCTCCGTGAAGCGGCTCGCGTTGATGCCGATGACGACGCCGAAGATCACCAGCACGACCGCGCCGGCCGCCAGCGCGACCGGCTGCCGCGTCCAGGAGACGCGCGCCGGCCCCACCTCGGCCGCCGCCGCGGCGGGCTTCGCGCACGGCACGGGCGCCGGCCCGAGCGCGTCGAGATCCGTGATCAGCGCGGCGGCGCGCGTCTCGTAGCGCTCGCGCAGGCCGTCGTAGTCGGGGTCGGAGAGATGGCCCGCGTCGTGATCGAACTCCAGCTCGCGCAGGGCGCGGTAGAGGGCGACCTTCTCCTCCTCCAGCTCGAGCCGCCGGTCGTCCCGCGGGCGCTCCTCCGTCGCGGTGGCGTCGCCGCGGTGGTCACGCACGAGCGGCCAGAGCACGAGCGCGAGCGCGGGCAGGACGACGGCGACGATCAGGGTGATCTGCAGGCTGCTCATGGCTCGCGCTCCGCCATCTCGCGCCGGATGCGCGCGCGCATGGCCGGGTCCAGCGGGGGCGCCGCGGGGGCGGCGGGCCGGCGGCTCCAGCGGCGGACTACGATCAGTACCAGGACGAGCCCCAGCCCGAGGCCCACGAAGGGCACGATCCACACCAGCAGGTTGAAGCCCTGGCGGGGCGGCGAGAGCAGGATCCAGGTGCCGTACTTCTCGACGAAGTAGGCACGGACCTGCTCGGGGCTCTCACCGGCGGTCAGACGCTCGCGAATGATGTCCTTCATCTGATGCGCGGTCTCCGAGGGCGAGTCGGCCACCGAGAGGCTCTGGCAGACCACGCAGCGGAGCTGCGAGGCGACCTCGTGCACGGTGTCCTCGCTCACCGGACTCTTCGTGCCCGCCGGCCCGGCCGCGAGCGCCGGTGGGGCCGCGCCGAGCAGCACCGCGAGCACGGCCAGCGCGATGAGCCCCCTCACGCCGCCTCCGCCAGCAGGCGCTCGATCTGGCTCTTCAGCATCTCGTCGCTCACCGGCCCCACCTGCTTGAAGCGCACGCGGCCCTTCTTGTCGATGAAGTAGGTCTCGGGCACGCCGTAGACGCCGAAGTCCACCGAGACGCGGCTGCCCGGGTCGGGCGCGTTGGGGAACGTGTGGCCGAACTGGGTCAGGAAGCGCCTGGCCGGCTCGTCCTTGTCCTGGTAGTTGACGCCCACCATCACGAGGCCTCGGTCCTTGTAGGCCTTCCAGGCGCGCTCGAGGGTGGGGGCCTCCTCGTAGCAGGCGGGATAGCACCACGAGGCCCAGAAGTTCACGACCACCACTTGGCCGCGGAGCGACTCGAGGGCGACCGGCTTGCCGTCGAACGCGGTCAGCTTGAACGGAGACGCGGGCCGGCCGAGGAGCGGCGAGGGGATGTCCCGCGGGTCGGTGCGGAAGCCGTAGGCCAGCAGCACCAGCACCGGGACCACCGCCAGCGGGATCGCCCAGCGCAGGATGCGGGAGCGGCCGCTCATGCCGCCGCGGTTTGGCCCGCGCGCGCCACGGCCGGGGTGCGCCGCGGCTCCGGCACGATGGCCAGGGCCGCACCCAGCGTCAGCAGGAAGCCGCCGATCCAGAGCCACGAGACCATGCGGTTGACCTGGATCTTGATGGTGGCGTGGGAGCCGTCGCGGGCGAACTCGCCCAGGACCAGGTAGAGGTCCTCCATGAAGCCCAGGCGATAGTCCACCGCCGCGATCGGGGTCTGCTCCTGCGGGTAGAACTTCTTGGCCGGGGTGAGGACGGTGTACGGACCCTTGCGGTCGGACACCGTGAAGGTGCCGACCACCTTGGCGTGGTTCGACTCCTCGACGCCCTGCAGGCCGTCGAAGCGAATGGTGTAGCCGGCCAGCTCCATGGACTCGCCGCGGTTCAGCGTGGCCTCGGTCTGGGTGGACCAGGCCTGCGAGCCCGCCACGCCGAGCGCGACGACCAGGATGCCCAGGTGCACCACGAAGCCGCCGTAGCGCCGGTTTTGCTTCAGCGCCAGGCCCCAGGTGGCGTCGAGCCAGCCGTCGCCGGTGCGGCGGCGCGCGCGGGCGGCGCGGGCGAAGTCCAGCGCGATGGTGGCGGCGACGAAGACCACCAGCGCCAGGCAGAGCAGCACCAGCGCGTTGGCGACGCCGAGCAAACGGCAGATCAGGGCGGCTGCGACGCCGATCGCCACCGGCTTGAGGAAGTTGCGCCGCAGGTTCTCGCCCGAGGCGCGGCGCCAGGCGATCAGCGGGCCCACGCCCATCAGGAAGATCAGGGCGAGGAAGATCGGGATGTTGACCAGGTTGAAGAACGGGGCGCCCACGCTCACCTTCTGGCCCTTCACCGCCTCCGACAGCAGCGGGAACACGGTGCCGAAGAACACCGTGAAGGCGGCGGCCACCAGGAAGAGGTTGTTCAGCAGGAAGGCCGACTCGCGCGAGACGATCGAGTCGAGCTCGCCCTGCGCGTGCAGGCGCTCGAGCCGCCAGGCCAGCAGCGAGAAGGCGCCCAGGACGATCAGGGCCAGGAAGCCCAAGAAGAACTGGCCGACCGAGCCCTGGCTGAAGGCGTGCACCGAGCCGATGATGCCGGAGCGGGTGAGGAAGGTCCCGAACAGGGTGAGGCTGAAGGTCAGGATGATCAGGGTCAGGTTCCAGAGCTTCAGCATGCGCCGGCGCTCCTGGATCATCACCGAGTGCAGGAACGCGGTGCCGGTGAGCCACGGCATGAAGGCCGCGTTCTCCACCGGATCCCACGCCCAGTAGCCGCCCCAGCCCAGCACGTGATAGCTCCACCAGCCGCCGATCAGCAGGCCGAGGGAGAGGAAGTACCAGGCCACGATGGTCCAGCGCCGGGTG
>Ga0207646_10008099_pt1 | contig 10591 bp, 10 predicted proteins | sample KBSK5502metaG_FD_184343 | JGI IMG/M metagenome (GOLD analysis project Ga0207646, IMG submission 184343) | Corn, switchgrass and miscanthus rhizosphere microbial communities from Kellogg Biological Station, Michigan, USA - KBS K5-50-2 metaG... | ecosystem: Host-associated > Plants > Roots >...
CATGATCCTTTCATAGCTGGCCTGATCATCTCAAACCTGGCTGGCCTGGGGATGCTCGTGGTCCTTTACCGCCTCGTGCAAGAAGACTTCGACGCACAACGGGCATTTCGCACTGTACTCTATTTTTCGGTGTTTCCGACAGCCTTTTTCTTCGCGGCAGCCTACAACGAGTCCCTCTTTCTTGTGCTGACCTTGCTCAGTTTCTATCATATGCGCCGGGGAAACTGGTGGCTGGCGGGTCTTTTTGGGTTGCTGGCAAGTCTGACACGTTCAGCGGGGCTTGTATTGTTCCTGCCATTTTGTTACGAATATCTGCGGTTCGTTTCGACAGTATGAGCAGTCTTGGCATTCCTGCCGGTCTCGCAATATTCGCGCTGTATTGCTACTACAAATTTCATGATCCGCTCTCCTTCTCTCACGCGCAGGTGACCTGGAGCCGCCATCTTCATGCTCCATGGCGCGGGTTGATCAACTCGTTTACGGTCATTCTCCACCGTGGTATGCTGAGCTTCGACTCGATCCACAATGTGATAGATCTCAGCGCGTGCCTGTTTATTTTAGCGTTGGTAGTTCTGTGCTTCGTTGGGCCGTGGAAGTTCCCAAGGGCATACTGGGTCTATGGTTTGTATGCGGCATTGATCTATATCTTCATCCTGCTCTTCCCCGCGGATGGAAGCGCGCCGCTTCAGTCTTACTCGCGTTTTATGTTAGAAGTCTTCCCTGTTTTTATCGTGCTGGCTGCGCTTGGCAAAAAGCAGTGGTTCAATCTATACTATCTCGTGCTGTCGGTGTCGATACTCTCGTTTATGCTGCTGCAATTTTTGACAGGGCGCTGGATAGTTTAGTCTACAGGCAAAACGCTTTCAGCTCCTCAACCGCTGTTGTAATGGGCAGTGGGAACAGGATTCGCTTTGGCATCGACTTTATCAGTTAACTCTTCATCTACAGTGGCAGGACGTTCTGATGGACCAGTAAAAGTAACTCCATGATCGGTAGCCTGGATTGGTATTTCGGGCAAATATAAATCTACGATCAAATCCCAGACCACAACAACGATTACCAACAATGGCGCGAAAGCGACATATGGCAATTCGATTGTCGGATTCCCAAAAAGGAAAGGCATATAACTCAAGAAGGAAGTTAGCGATGTAATAATAGCCAGGTAGAAGCGCTTGGGCACGTGGAAGGAATATGCAATGGAAAGCACATCTGCTAGATAAAAATACCGCTCATGCATGAATGGTAAAAAGAAGGGCAGCAGCAGGCTAAATAAAAACGATAGGCGTATAATACGAACAGAAGTCAATTTTTTGCGACTATGTAGCACAACCAGGCTTAATATTAAAGTTAGTGCCAGCGTTAAGATGATCCCGCCTTGTTTTAATTGCTCATTGAAATAACATCCTGACCTGAGCCATTGGTACACATTAGGAGCACTCATAGTCAGGCAATGGTAGGTGTCAGACTGTGAGACATAAATTGAAAGTAGATCAATAAAACCGCGCCCTGCGATGACTGCAGGGATGAGCAAGGTCAAATAAACGGCAGGTATAATGAAGAAGTACAGAAAAGGTACTTCTCCCGATAGAAATACTATCAGTAACACAGGGAAAACAAAGATTGCTTGGAGCTTGACAGAGATCGCCAAGCCCCAGAACACAAATGACCAGAAATAACGTCTGCTTGATAAGAAATAGATAGCGCCAAGAGACAGAGCAGCATAACTACTGTCGCATTCACCCCATAAAGAACTATTGATGAATATCGATGGAAGAAAAAGAATGATACATGCAGCCAGGAAAGGAACAAACGTCTGTCCGTATTTTTCTCTGACAATGAGGTAGGTAAAACCCGCTAACACTACATCGAATGCGATTGAAATAAGTTTTATGTTTGTTATTGCAGGGAAAGGGAAATGGGTGGCGATGACAAGGAGATAGAGATAAGGGACATTTAAATCTGCAAAATTGAACTTAAGTGCATGATAGCCTCCATGAGATAAGATAAAGTTGTACCACGGCAGGTAAAAAGTTACCATATCATAAGTTTTGAAGGGTAAAAGGGATGTGCGCAGCCATAAAGCTAGAAATAGAATGCAAAAGATAAGGCTGTACTCATAAAACTTATACAGCCGTTCTCCATGAATCTTTTTTCCGGTAAAGAACATATCTTTCCTCCTAACCCACATTCTGCATCCTAATTATACAAGAAAGTCTCTAAATAAAACGGCGAAACAAAAGCGGGAAATAATCACAAACTGCGTGCTCAAAAGCGCCCGAATAATCCGCAGGAATTACGCTGCTCTCTTTAGTATCCCTAAGAACTAGACAGGAGGAGGACAAAATAGCTATATCGAGAAGAATCGGTATGGACCTTATATACGGGTTATTAGATTACCGTGAAGTACCCCATCCTATAGCAACTTAATTGTTAGCCTAGCGGAAAGCTACATCCCGGTTACGCTCGCGTGGCAACCGGTACCAGATATCATCACACACTGCAAGCATTTGCTCGTCCAGGACCAGGTTAGCTGCGGGAAGCGACTGATCGAGTTGTTCTGGCTTGCTGGCGCCGACAATCGCCGAGGTAATAGCCGGTTGGGCCAGTACCCAGGCTATGGCGAGTTGAGCCACTGCGATATGATGCTCATGACAAAACGCTTTCAGCTCCTCAACCGCTTGCATCTGTGGCTCTTGCCAGTAGCGTGCTTGATAGAGCTTCCCGGCATTCTGCACAGTAAAACGTGTACCCTCCTGAGGAGTCTGCCCGGGCTCATAGCGCTCCGTGAGCAAACCGCCGGCAAGTGGATTATAGTTGATGACTCCTATGCCTTGATCAATCGCCAGCGGGAGCAACTCAGCCTCAATATGGCGGAATAGTATGTTATAGCGTGGTTGCACGCAATCAAAGCGCGCAAGCCCGAGTTTGTCGCTTGTCCACAGCGCTTTGCACAATTGCCAGGCGGGAAAGTTCGAGCATCCAATATAGAGCACTTTGCCGCTCCGGACAAGGTCATTTAGGGCTTGCAGTGACTCGTCAATGGGCGTCTCGGGATCGGGAAAATGCATCTGGTAGAGGTCGATATAGTCTGTCTGTAGACGACGAAGACTGCCCTCGATAGCCTGGAAAATGTGCTTACGTGATGCGCCTTTGTCATTGGGGCCGCTGCCCACCGGTCCAGAGAATTTTGTCGCCAGGACAATCTGGTCACGACGGTCTTTGAGCCAGCGCCCGATGTACTCCTCGGTTCGGCCAACCGTCTCTGACGTAGCTCCCAGCGGATAGGCGTCAGCAGTATCGAAGAAGGTAACACCTGCATCAAATGCCTTGCTCATAATGGCGTGGGAGGTTGGTTCATCACATTGATTCCCAAAGGTCATTGTGCCCAGGCATATTTCGGATACTTTCAGCCCGGTACGACCCAGACGCTTTATTTTCATGCTCCGTTTTCTCCTGTGGTGAGATTGTGGCCCCAGAAGGGATGCCATGTATCAATGGTGCTATTTGCAAAGGGTCAACAGAAATGCACAGGTAACTGTGTGTGCCCTCGTAGTGTATCTCTCCTGTATTATAGTATAAGATGGTGGTGCTATTCAGGTTGTACGGCACAATTAAATCGCCCTGGCTTTGTCATCAATTTGCCGTCTCGGTCCTGGTGGTGCTATTCAGGTTGTACGGCACAATTAAATCGCCCCGGCTTTGTCATCAATTTGCCCTTCCCGGTCCGTCTATGATATACTTTAGCTGAAGTTCAAACCCCCTGGGAGGGGGTAGAAAGAGAGAATGCTCATGCGGGCCGACAGGCAGGAAGTGTTCAAACGCTTAAATTACATTGAGGGGCACTTAAAAGGTATCCGCAAAATGGTCGAGGAGGACCAGTACTGCGTCGATATTCTGCGCCAGACCTATGCAGTACGTAAGGCCATCGAGAAGCTCGAGGCGATCATCCTGGAGGATCACTTGCATACCTGCGTCCCCGAAGGAATCACCGGTGGCAGGGAAGAAGCTGTGATTGAGGAATTGGTACAGCTCTACAACCTGGCAGGGAACCGCTGAAGCTCATCCTCGTAGAGTCGCTATCAATCGTTTGGGCTGCAGCAGCAGTTCAATGGCTTCAAGCGGTCCAGATACCAGCACATCGGCGGCCTGCAATGCGCCGCTTGCCACACCCTCTCCAGCCAGGACTGCAACACCGATAGCAGCGAGACGCAGCATGCCTATGTCGTTCACGCCATTTCCAAAGGCAATCACGCTTGCTGGGCCAAGCTGCTCCACGTAGTGTGTCTTTTCTTCTCCGGTACTAATGATCCGCAGGGGGAAACCAAACGTTTTTTCGAGCATAGGGATGTTGCCATGCGTACCCGCGGTCAGCGCGTGTATAGTAAAATGACCGCTTAATTCTTTCAAAAGATCCGCCACCCCAGGAAGTGGCACGCCGTCTACCGCAAGCGTCCCGTTAACATCGAAGACCGCGTGTTGAAGCCTGATTAAACCTCTATGGGGAATGTCAATTTGTATCATCGGCGTTCCTGCACTTTCACATCGTTCCTAATTACCGTTTGCTTCATCGAACACCAGGATTACCCGCGCACACCTGGGCGGCACGCCGCCAGGAGAGCATCTCGTCGCCTCGTGGCTCATCGCTGAAACGATAATCGTGTTTGCGCACGAGTTCGCGCACTTCCTCCAACACGCGCCGGGTACACGTGCGCTGGCATGCTAACAGGTGACGCAATACCATGGGATCATCCATCTCTGCCCGGTGCGTGGCCTGCGTGAAATGCACCAGGCATAATCCAGTAGACTGGGAAAGCAGCGTCCGTATTTCTTCTGAACTCAGTTGTTGCACGAGCGTTGATATGAGACGCTCTTCGGCGTTTGTACGACTCTGGCAGAGAGGACACTCTTCAAATCTGGGACTCACATCTGTTTGATGACGCTTTCTTCTCCACCATGCCTTCCAGGCCGGCTTGCGCTTCGGAGCGCTTTCACCAGGAGAAGGAAGCTCGCTGTAACCGCGATCGAGTTCATGCAATACATCTGTGAGCACTTCGTTATAGATCAAACCGAGCCTGAAAGCGTTGGGGCGCTGCGCTAATTGCCAGGTATGTAACGGACAGAAACCCCGCGACCGGATGAGTTGATAGCGGTGTGCAACATCGGTGAATCCTTCATATTCCCAGTTGTCTATCGAGTGCTCCAGGTACTCGAGAACAACGGTGCAGATAGGGCAGCCCTCGCGTCCAAAGGCGGCGCGCAAGGAATCACTATCTCGTGATCGCTGTCCCTCAGTAGTTGGCTCCGGCATGTACTCACCTGCTTCCCTTATTTTCCTTGTGGATGCTGCTAACGTTTCAGTACGAAAAAAATGCTCCTACCGCTGACCCCAGCACTTGTGCTGTGCTGAACAGCGCGTAGAAGCTATTAGCCCTCTGGGGACGTTGTGCGAGCCTCATCGCAAGACCAAATTTTCCCTCAACGTTTACCCATTTCTAAGAAACGAGCGGAGGAGGTGGGATTCGAACCCACGAGGGCGGTTAACCCTACACGATTTCCAGTCGTGCTCACTAGGCCACTATGAGACTCCTCCAGCGCAGCGGAGAGAGTGGGATTCGAACCCACGAGGGCTATTCACCCTACCGCTTTTCGAGAGCGGCACATTCGACCACTCTGACATCTCTCCGCTGCGCAGTATAGCATATCTCCCAAACCAGGGCAAGTGTGGTGGTGGGGCTTGCAGGGTCTGTGAATAATCCTGCTCCCTTAATCCACCTCTGACTCCATCTTGTAGCCATTGGTGGGCTCCAGCACCTCAGGCGCCTGCGGGGCTTTGTAACTCTCCTCGCGAATGAATGCCTCGGTCATTTCACGCGCGATATCGTCGTGGTACTGCACAGGCGGGGACTTCATCAAGTAGGCGCTTGGACCTGCCAGCGTGCCGCTGATGCCGCGATCCAGCGCCAGCTTTACCATGCGCACCGCGTCTATAACAACGCCGGCAGAGTTTGGCGAATCCCAAACCTCGAGCTTCAGTTCCATATTCAGTGGCACGTCACCGAACGTGCGACCCTCCAGGCGGATGTAAGCCCATTTACGGTCTGTGAGCCATGCCACGTAGTCAGATGGCCCAATGTGTACATTATCTTCACCAAGCGCATAGTCCAGTTGACTCGTCACCGCATTGGTCTTACTGATCTTCTTCGACTCCAGGCGTTCGCGCTCGAGCATATTATAGAAGTCGGTGTTGCCGCCAACATTCAACTGCATCGTCCGTTCCAACTTAACCCCGCGCTCGCGAAAGAGTCGTGCCAGCATGCGATGCACAATCGTTGCCCCGACTTGACTTTTGATATCGTCACCGATCATCGGCAGGTTCGCTTCCTTGAATCGCTTCTGCCAGTATTCTTCACGAGCAATAAACACGGGAATGCAGTTGACGAAACCCACACCCGCCTGGATAATCTGCTCAACATACCACTTGGTGGCAGTCTCAGAGCCAACTGGCAGGTAGTTTATCACTACATCGGTGCCGGTATCTTTGAGAATTTTTACAATATCGTCAGTCTTCGATTGTGATTTCGTGATCACTCGCGAGAGGTATTTGCCTAGCCCATCATGGGTCATGCCCCGGTAGACCTTTGCTCCCAGTTTTGGCACATCGGCAAAGCGATAGGTATTATTTGGAGCCGTATAGATCGCTTCACCGAGATCTTTGCCCACCTTATTCTTGTCGATATCAAAGGCCGCGCAGAACTCGATATCGCTAATATGATATCCCCCCAGGTTCACATGCATCAAACCTGGGACGAAATCATCCGGCTTCGCTTCACGATAGTAATGCACACCCTGAACCAGCGAACTGGCGCAATTGCCAACGCCTACAACTGCAACACGCACTTTCTTCTTACTTGTACTTGTCATACGAGATGATCTGTTCCTTTCCTGAAATTAGGTACTGGTGTACCTATCCCAAAACATTGATTGCTTACGCTATACCTAACTATACCGCCCTTTTTGCCTGATTGCTATCACCTTTCTTACTTAATCCCTGTGACCAATCTAACAGGTAGACTCCTTAGATGGGCTTACTATTTTAACGAACAAGTGATGGACTTGCTATTTTAACGACCAAACGCCATAAAATTAGTACTGCTCCTTGCCTTATAGATAGTCCTCTTTGTGACTACGGTTGCATAATCAAAATAGAAATAGCCCATTTTGCTGTTTCCCTCGCAAAAATTTGCAACAGCTGTTACAATATGCGAGAATAAGCTTGTCAAAATGGACTGAGTAAACATAAAGGAAGATTTACCTACATGGCGCATAAAGGCTTTACAATCTGGTTTACCGGCCTCTCGGGTGCCGGTAAAAGCACCCTTTCTGAAGTCATAGAGCAGTATCTCAAAGAACGTGGGCGCAAAGTGGAGGTACTGGATGGCGACATCGTGCGCACACACCTGAGTAAAGGTCTCGGCTTTAGCCGCGAGGACCGCGATACCAACATTAAGCGTATCGCCTTTGTCTGTAGCCTGCTCACGCGCAACGATGTGATCTGCATCTCCGCTGCCATTTCCCCGTATCGCGAAGCACGTCAATGGGCACGCGAGCAAATCGGCAATTTTGTCGAGGTCTTTGTCAAATGCCCCATCGAAGTTTGTCGCCAGCGCGACGTCAAGGGTCTCTATAAGCTGGTTGACGAGGGCAAGCTCAAAGGCTTCACCGGCGTAGACGATCCTTACGAGGAGCCGGAGCATCCTGAGCTTGTCGTCGAAACCGATCAAGAGAGCGTTGAAGAGAGCGTCATGCGCATTTTTGCCAAACTTGAAGAGCTGGGCTACCTCGAACCCGAGGCCCAGGAAATGCACGAAGATGACGCCAGGGTCGTCACCGAGCCCTCGCCATGGGGTGGGGCGGGGTTTTTGATCAGTAAATCACAGAACAAACTAAAAGTCAGGGATTAAAAATACACCATGAACAACGGCTTAATCGCTCCCCACGGAGGAGAACTCGTAATAAACATGGCAGGCAAAGAGGAACGAGCAGAATTGCAGCAACGTGCCGGCAGCCTGCCGCAGCTAGAAATAGGCTCTCGCCAACTGGCCGACCTCGAAATGTTAGCTATTGGCGCCTATAGCCCTCTGGCCGGCTTCATGAACAGGGCCGATTACCTTGGCAGCGTCAAGGATATGCACCTGAGTAATGGCTTACCCTGGTCGGTACCTATCACGCTCTCCGTAACTTCAGAGCAAGCAGCAACCTTGAAAGAAGGCTCGCAGGTGGCCCTCGTCAACCCCCATGGAACTCTCCAGGCTGTCATGACCATCGAAGAGAAATTCGCTTACGATAAACAGCTCGAGGCCAGCAAGGTCTATCGCACAACTGAAGAGGCACATCCAGGCGTGGCGGTCCTCTACCGGCAGGGCGACATACTACTTGGCGGCCCTGTCCGGGTCGTTGCTTTGCAGCACCAGGCCTTCGCAAAATATCGCTTTTCGCCCACCCAGTCACGCCAGGTGTTCGCAGAGCGCGGGTGGAAGCGCGTAGTTGGCTTCCAGACACGCAACCCCGTGCATCGCGCGCATGAATATATCCAGAAATGCGCGCTGGAGACGGTCGATGGCCTTTATCTCCATCCCCTGGTTGGCGACACCAAGGGCGATGACATTCCGGCCCATGTGCGCATGCAGTGTTACGAAGTCTTGTTAGAGAACTACTATCCTGCTGACCGCGTGATTCTCGGTGTACTGCCTGCCGCCATGCGCTATGCAGGGCCGCGTGAAGCCATCTTCCACGCCTTGATGCGCAAGAACTATGGGTGTTCGCATTTCATCGTAGGGCGCGACCATGCCGGTGTCGGCAACTATTATGGCACCTATGACGCTCAGTACATCTTTGCCGAGTTCGACCCTGCGAAACTCGGCATTACGCCCATGTTTTTTGATCATACCTTCTTCTGCCGTGCCTGTGATGCGATGGCCTCGTCGAAAACCTGCCCGCATGGCAGTGATCAACATGTAACACTCAGCGGCACAAAGGTGCGTCAGATGCTGCAGGCTGGCGAAATCCCGCCGCGCGAATTCTCCCGCCCAGAAGTCGCAAAAGTTCTGATTGAAGCGATGCGCCAACCTGCTGCGTAATATAAAGAGATGCAGGAGACTTCGTCCCCTTGCAGCGATTCGGGGCGGTTGTGTAGGAGTGGTGTCATAGGGCGACCGCAAGGGTCGCCCCATACACATTCACGAATGGAGGATATCATGCAAAACGTAAGCATCCCAAGGCGTCCCCTCGGTATCACTATCATCGCTATCATACTGTTCATTCAGGCCATCTTTGAGATTGTCGTCGGCATCTTTGCCTTTTTCGCCAACATCATAAGGAATCCCTTAGCCGGGCTTTTAGTTGGATGGCTTCCTCTTGCCATAGGCATTCTCTTATTCATTCTGGCCAGGGGACTGTGGACGCTCCGGCCGTGGGCGTACTGGGCCACATTGATACTAGAGATCGTCAATATTGTGCTTCACTTCCTTGGATACAGCCAGACCCATTCACTCTTCGCTATTATTAGCGGGGGGATCATTTCCATCATCATTGTGATCTACCTGCTGGTAGATGGCAATGTTCGCAGAGCCTTCCGAACCGGCATCTAGCGCATTCAACAGCACGAACGTCTAGGAGACAGTGAAGGTGAACGTCCAGGTGTCGTTATGATACGGGTTCATAACCTCGGCTGCTTCTGTCAGCGTCCAGGTACCGTTTGACCCAGCAATGCATCGTAGAAGCTGACAGAGTTACCACTCCTTGCGGAGGTGACGGCCCACCCATAAGCATTGATAAGATGAAAGTCGATCTGAAAAAGCCATGCTTTGAAAGGGATTCCGCGGGTGCGATATCTCGGCAGAGCAGCAAATGCTTTGAGAAAGACTTGCTGAGTGAGGTCCCTCGCATCTTCATCGGCCTCGACGCGCGTTCGCAGATAATGATAAACATACTTCGCATAGCGCTCGTAGAGGATCCCAAACGCAGCCGAATTCGTCTTACCTCATCTAGTAAGGCCCTGCTCGGAGGTGATGAAATGGGTCATTTCATCATCATAAAATGGCGCGTATCTATCGGAAACCGCGCGCTGCGAGCAGCATGATCTTTTGCCAGCATAAAATGGCGATAGGCGCGAAAAAGAGATGAGGCTCTTGGGCAAAACAAGCCAAAAGACGCTTCGGTGTCAATGTCGCGCCATTTCACCTACGAGCGGTTGGCGCGACAGCACAAGGGTTTGTCGGGCGCAGAGGGAAAAGTGGCTCCCGCGCAGCACTGGGTATGTTCGCTCCTGGTTCAGTCGGGAGCCAAAGATCCTTTCTCTTCCATGGGAGCGTGGTGCTGCGAAGCGGAGGACGTTTGGACCCCGGCCCGCACCACCGTTCGCACCCGCAACGCGATGATCGCGATGATCAGGGCGAGAGCAAAGAGCACCAGAGCCAGGACGGGGTGGAAGGCGGCAAAGAGTGGAACGTCTGCGCGGATGGCCGCAAAGACTTCTGCCTGGATGAGGTAGACCCCTAACACGAGCCAGGCCAGACGTTTCTCCGGGGACGGG